>Ga0335080_10005336_pt1 | contig 13215 bp, 15 predicted proteins | sample Lox_Sample_34_FD_206720 | JGI IMG/M metagenome (GOLD analysis project Ga0335080, IMG submission 206720) | Soil microbial communities from Loxahatchee National Wildlife Refuge, Florida, United States - Lox_Sample_3.4 | ecosystem: Environmental > Terrestrial > Soil > Wetlands | place: USA... | reverse complement strand
CGACCTCGGGCTGCGCGTGCGCGTGGGCGTCCATACCAGCGAGGTGCAGATCGTGGGCGGTCAGGCGCGCGGCGTGGGCGTGCACACGGCGGCGCGCGTCGCGGCGCTCGCCGGCCCGGGCGAGGTACTGGTCTCGGGCATGACGCGCGATCTGCTCGACGGCTCGGGTGTCCCGCTCGACCACCGCGGTGAATACGAGCTCCGCGGACTGAGCGGCACACGGCCGATCTTCGCGCTGCGGCGCTGACTCGAGTCAGGCCGCGCGGGCGCGCTTCTTCTTGGTGACTCCCAGTCGCCGCGGCAGGCGCCGCTCGATCGCGCGCACGCGCTCGGCCAGCCGCGGCCGGCCCGCGGGGCTGGCGTGGGCGAGCACGAGCAGAGCGGAGCCGTACATGCTCTGCGCCAGGAAGCCCTGGTCGTCGAGGTCCTCGTGGATCCACAACTCGAGTACGCCGATGAACGCAATCATGAGCTGGCGCGCCAGGAGCGCCGTGTCGACCGAGCGCGCCAGGAGTCCCCCGCGCACCGCCGTCTCGACCGGGCGCGACCAGAGCCGCAGGCTGCGCTCGAGCGCCCGGGGACGGTGCTCGCGGTCGCGCACCCCGAACACGGCGCGCACCAGCGGCCGGTAGTACGCCGCATCACTCACGTAGGTATTCGCCCCGACACTCGAGACCGCCAGCAACGCATTCACCGGACTGGTCGACGGCCGTGTCACCGCACGATCCAGAGTCTCGAGCGACTCGTTCAAGAGTGCGTACAGCACGCCGGTCTTCGAGCCGAACAGATTGTAGGGAGTGACCAGGCTGACCTGGGCCTCTTCGGCGAGCTTGCGCATGGGGAAGTCGGTGCCGCCGGTGGCGCGGATCAGCCGGCGCGCGGCCTCGAGGATCTGGTCGCGGCGCTGGCCTTTCTGCTTCTCGCGAAGTCCCATAGCCTCATATAAATTCATAACGCGTTTTACTTGCGCGGGTCAATCGAATGGGGGAGCCGGCATGCGCATGAGGACGGTGGGGTGGCTCGCGCTGATTGCGGTGACTGCCGTGGCCAGGACCGGTCGCGCCGACGTGAAGGTCGGCCAGGTGGTCACCGCGGCGAACGCGCAGGCGGTGCACGGGCTGATTCCCGAAGAGGTCGCCCCCTACACGATCGAGAACTTCCCCGAGCTCGAGATGAAGATCGTGGCGACCGAGTCGTTCACGCCCGACGTGAAGTATGTGGACGCCACGATCCAGTACGCGTGCCAGGCCAAGATCGGGCCGCGCGGCGAGCTCGTGAACTACACCGCCGGCCAGCCGTTTCCGTTCTCGGAATGGGCGAAGGCCGCCACCGACCACAAGTGCGATCTCACCGCCGACGACCCGCAGATTGGCCTCAAGCTGGCCTGGGACTTCAACTACCGCTGGCAGGCCGGCGGCACGCACATGCCGCACACCGGTCAGAGCTACTGGCGCGGCAAAGGCGACAACACCTGGAAGATCGCGCAGGGCGAGTACCGGCGGACTTACTTCAGTCACCGCGCCGATCTCATGCCGGAGACCACCGAGCTCGTGCCCGGCACCGATCTCGAGTACGCCGAGTACAACGAGACCGCGGCGCCGTTCGACATGCGCGGGCAGCGCTTCCTGGTGTACCGCTACAAGAACGCGCTCGAGCACGACGACGACGCCTGGGCCTACATCCCGTCGCTGCGGCGGGTGCGCCGGATCTCGGCCACGGAACGCGCCGACTCACTCTTCGGCACCGACTTCACCTTCGAAGACCTGTATCTGTTCTCGGGCCACGTCTGGGAGCACGACTGGAAGTACTCGGGCGATCCCACGGTGCTCGCGGTCATGGACTCGCAGCGCAAGTGTTTCCCGCTGAACGTCGAAGGCTGGAACGCCAACAAGATCGCCGAGCTGGGCAGCGACGCGCAGTTCCTGGCCTGCAAGTGGGGGCCCTACCGCGCACTGCCGTTCGTGGGCGAGACCTGGCAGAAACGCGTGGCCGTGAAGCTCGAGCAGGTGCCCAAGAGCCCCGCGCACCCGTACAGCCGGCGCATGCTCTGGTACGACAAGGAGACCTTCTCGCCGCTCATGGGCATGGCCTGGGACCGCCAGGGAAAGCCGTTCCGACTCACCTGGTACGTGGGCCGCTGGAGCGAGCACACGGGCATCCCAGGCGACCACGGCAAGCGCGTGAATCACATGGCCGCGTCCATGGTCGTGAACGTGCGCGACCAACTCTCGAACCTGTTCCTGTTCTACTCGGCCAACTCGCAGATCTTCGGAGCCGCCGAGTCACTCAAGTACTTCGACACCACGCGGTTGAAGACGGAAGGGCGCTAGCGCCCGGAGCCGGTCTCGAATTTCGGCTCGCGCTTCTCGACGAAGGCCTTGAAGGCCTCGGCGGCATCGGCGCCGCTCGCGATCTCGAGGTGGGCCTTGCTCTCTCGCTGAAGGAACTCGCCGAGCGGGAGCGTCTCGGCGGCCAGATAGTGCGCCTTCAGCGCGCGCAGCGCGCTGGGCGAGGACCTCACCAGCCGCTCCACGAGTGACTCGACCTCACGTCCGAAGTCGGCGTCGTCCCACACGCGCGCCACCAGGCCGATGCGAGCGGCCTCGTCGGCCGAGAACTTCTCGCACAGGAACGAGAGCTCGCGCGCCTTCGAGGCGCCGACCAGCCGCGGCAGGGTCCAGGGCAGCGCCATGTCGCCCGCGACCGCGACCTTCAGGAACGCGGTCGAGAAGTTCGCCGAGCGGGCCGCCACGCGCAGGTCGCAGCCGCAGGCCCAGCCGAGCCCGGCGCCGGCGCAGGCGCCGTTCACGGCGGCGATCGTGACTGCCGGCATCTCGTGCAGGAGCCGCGGCACCTCCAGGTGCTCGGGCGCGAGCGGCACGTCGCGCGCGCCGCCGCCCGAGGCGAAGTGACCCAGGTCGGCGCCAGGGCAGAAGCCGCGGCCGGCGCCGGTCAGCACCAGCACGCGCACGCGCGGGTCGGCGGCCAGGCGGCCGAGCGCGTCGTGCGTCTCGACCACCATCTGGTTCGTCATGCCGTTCAGTCGGTCGGGGCGGTTCAGCGTGACGCGCGCGACGCCGCCCGCGACGTCACACCGGATGGTCGCGTAGTCGCTCATCCGCGCAGTGTACGCTGCGCCGCAGCCCGAACAGGAGCGCGAGCCCGGCGGCGACCAGCGCCCCGAGCGCGGGCTCGGGAGCTTCGTTGCCGATGCCGTCGCTGAACAGGAACGAGTAGCCCGTGGGGTCGAACTCGGGCGCGAACGAGATGATCGGATCGACCAGCGAGTCGAAGCTCGCCCCGGCGGACTCCTGGTTGTTGGTGGCCGCGTTCAGAATGACGCGATTGTCGGCGCCCACGATCGCGTCGAGGTGGAGAGTCACTTTCACGCTCTGCGCGGTCGCCACACAGGTCGCGATCGGCGGCGGCATGGCGATCGGCCCCTCGGCGCCAGGGTTGCAGTCGACGCTCGCGACCTGGTAGTCGTTCTGCTCGAGCTGGTCGCCGCCGAGCAGCTGGCTCTTGTACGACTGACCGATGAGCTGCGCCGTCGCGCCCCAGATCTTGTTCTGCGCGAATACTCCCCCGATCACGTCGATCGACACGTCGCCCGTGATCACGACCGGCACGTGTACGCCGTCGGTCGGCCCGTCGACGCGGAACCAGTAGATCATCTGCTCGAAGCTCTGAGCCACACCGCTGATCTGCGCGTGCGCGCTGGGATTCGGGAGTGACACGATCGAGCCGAGGGCACCCGCCGAGCTGAAGCTCCCGGGCGCCTCACTCACCAGGTTGTGGTTGAGCGTGATCGAATACTGCGCCTGGGGCAGGGGGGAAGGCCGCGGCGGAACCAAGGGGCAGAGCAACCAGCGCGAGCAGGATCCAGGAGGATCTCATGAATCCAGTCTAACAGAGCGGTAAGCTCATCTTCCGCGAAAGTTCGGCTCCCGTTTCTCGAAGAAAGCGCGCGGACCCTCGCGGGCGTCCTCGGATGCCATCACCGTCATGCCGTATTTCTGCTCGATCGCGAAGGCCTCGGACTCGGGAAGTGTCTCGGTTTCTCGCAGGGTTGCGACGATCGCCTTCACGGCCAGCGGGCCGTTCTTGGCGATCCGCGCGGCGATCTCGCGCGCTTTCGCCAACGCCTGGCCGTCTGGCACCACGTGATTGACGAGGCCCAGCTCGAGCGCGCGCCGGGCGGGCAGGTCCTCGCCGCAGAGCAGCATCTCGGCCGCCACCGCGTAGCCGATCTGGCGGCGCAGCCGCACCGTGGAGCCCGCCATCGGGAACAGCCCGCGCTGCACCTCGGTGACTCCGAAGACCGCGCTCTCGCCCGCGACCCGGATGTCGGTGCCCTGCAGGATCTCGGTCCCGCCCGCGCGCGCGAAGCCTTCGACCGCCAGGATCACGGGCTTGGTGGGGCGGTAGGTCTTGAGCCATGCGCCATAGATCAGCGCCGGCTCCTTCATCGCGCGCTCCATCCACTCGTTCTCGGGCTTGCCCGAGCCCAGCTTGCCGATCTCGGACAGATCCATGCCCGCGCAGAAGGTGCTGCCCTTGCCGGTGAGGATGGCCACGCGCAGCGCGTCGTCCTGGTCGAGCTCGCGCCAGGCATCGTACAGCCGGCACATCGACTCACAGTTGATGGCGTTGCGCTTCTCGGGGCGATTCAGCGTGACGGTGAGGACGGGTCCCTCTTTCTCGACCAGGACGGCGGGCTCGGCCACGAAGGGCTCCTATGCGAAGAGCGGTGAGTTGGCTTCGACCAGCGCCCGGCCGGATTGCTCGGCTACCAGGTCGAGGTCGAACACCGTATGCGCGCTCATCATCTGCACGTCGCGCAGGATGCGCTGCAGCTCGTGGTCGAGGAAGTGCACGCTCGCGCCGCTGCCGTCGACCACGTCGCGCACCACCTTCTTACAGTCGCGCACCACGTGGGCAATGGTGAGTCGCATCTGGATCTGGTCCATGAACGAGAGCTGCGCGCCGCCGCGCGCGTGGTGGGTGAGTGCGCGGGCCACCGCGCGCAGCACCGTCTCGGCCGCGCGCGCGTCGGCCAGCGCGTGGGCCAGGCGTACCTGACCCGGCGCGCGCTGGCTCTGGGTCTTCTTCGTGCCGAACGGCACGCGCTCGGCCAGCAGCCGCCGGAACAGCTCGACCGCGCGCCGCGCCGCGCCCACCGAGGGGATCGCCGCGGTGAGTGACAGCATGGGGAAGACCGGGATCTTGCCGAGATAGTCCTCGCGCGGCACCGCGACCAGCGGCCGCAGCGTGACGTAGCGCTCGGGCACGTACACGGACTTCGCCACGATGTCGCGGCTGCCGGTCGCCGCCATGCCGTCGACGTGCCAGTTGTCGACCACCTCGACGTCGCCGGGCGGGACGAGGAACATGCGCGGCGTGCCTTCGGGCTCGGTGGCGATGCGGCCCGACAGCAGCACCCAGTCGGCGTGCACGATGCCCGTGCCGAAGCGCCAGTGACCGCTGAGCTCGTAGCCGTCGCCCTTCGGTGTGGCGATGCCGTCGTTCGGATTCACGCTGCCGGGCGCGAGCACGTAGGGCTGCCGCGAGAAGATCTCGGCCTGCAGCTCGCGCGAGAAGTTCCCGAGCTGCCAGTTGTGCTCCATGTAGAAGGTGGTGATCCAGCCGGTCGAGGCGCAGGCCTCACTCACCGCCACGCCGATGTCGAGAAACAGCTCGAGGTCGATCTCGTAGCCGCCGAAGCGCTGCGGCACGAAGCTGCGGAAGACGCCCGTGGCCTTGAGCGCCTCGATCACGTCGTCGTCGGGCTTGCGCTTCTGCTCGGCCTCGGCGGCCCGCTCGGCGACGAGCGGCACGACCGCGCGCACGCGCTCGAGCAGGCCGTCGGCCGAGTCCGTGCTCAAAGCTCGACCTTGCGCCGGCCCTCGAGTCGGAAGCGGATCTGCGGCGCGGCGTCGTCGGCGGTGAACGGACGCATCAAGTGACACACCTCGAGCTGCAGGCCGTTCGGATCGTGGAAGTAGATCGACTTGCACCAGCCCTCGTGATCGACCGGCCCGCGCACGGCGATGCCGTTCGATTCGAGATGGTCCTTCATGCGGTGCAGATCGTTCTCGGTCTCGGCGTCGAACGCGAAGTGATACACGCCGGGCGGGAGACCGAGCCCCTTGTTGATGCCGGAATCGAAGTCTCTCGGGAAGCCGTTCACGTCTTCGCCGCTCATGAAGCCCATGAGCTGGCCGTTCCCGATGTCGAAGAAGAAGTGCTTCATGACGCCCTTGCCGACGATGTCGATCAGGTCGGCGCGCGCCAGCGGAAAGCCGAGCACGTCTTCGTAGAAGTGGCGGGTGGCCTCCATGTCCTTGGTGCCCAGATCGATGTGGTTGAAGCCGCGGGTCTTCAGCACGACTGACTCCCCATGTGGGCAGCTTGCCCGTGGACAATCGTAGTGAGATTATGCGATTCGATCAATTCGGAAGCCTGGATGCGCATGACCGATCGCGAGCTGCGCGAGCTGTGCACGTGCTACTTCGACGCGATCGAGCGGCGCGACGTGGACGCCGTGGCCGAGCTCTACGCGCCCGGCTTCAGCTTCTGGGTGAACCTGACCGGGGCAGAGAGCTCGCGCGAGCAGAACCTGGTGACCCTGCGCGAGGGCTACGCGCTGCTACGGCGGCGCTGCTACGACGACCGCAGGATCGAGACCTTCGAGACCGGCTTCGTCGCGCGCTACTCGGTGAACGTGGTCCAGCACAATGGGAAGCGCGCTTCGCTCCAAGCCTGCATCGTGGCGCAGTGCAAGGACGGCCGGATCACGCACATCGACGAGTATCTGGACTCGAGCAAGTTCCGCCGTCCCCCCGCGGGTGAGTCGTGACCGACGGCGAGATCCGCGAGCTCTGCAACCGCTTCTTCGACGCCTACCAGGACCGGCGCATCGACGCGCTGGCCGAGATCTACGCGCCGGACTGCAGCGTCTGGCACAACGTGTTCGGACGCGAGACCACCGGCGCCGAGAACCTGGCGGCGCTGCCCAAGAGCTACGAGGGTCAGCGCCGCCGCTCCTACGACGACCGCACGATCAACACCTTCGAGGGCGGCTTCGTGATCCAGTACACGCTGGCGGGCGTGCAGCACAACGGTCACCGCGGCGCGCTCTGGATCTGCATCGTGGGTCTGTGCCGGGACGGCAAGATCACGCGCATCGACGAGTACATGGACTCGAGCAAGTTCGCGGCCTGGGCGGGCGCGGGTCGCAAGGGGAGAGAGGCATGAGGCGGGACTCCGAGACACTGGCGCTCTGCGATCGCTTCTTCGACGCGATCGAGCAGAAGGACTTCGCGACCGTGGAGCGCTGCTATGCGCCCGAGGCGATCGTCTGGCACAGCCACGACTGTCTTTACCAGGCGCGCGAGTCGAACCTAGAGACGCTGCGCGACGGCATGAACCGCCTGAAGAAGATGCGCTACCGCAACCGGCGCATCCACGTGTTCGAGGGCGGCTTCGTGCAGCAGCACACGCTGTTCGTGACTCATCCCGACGACTTCGTGGGTCAGATGGACGTGTGCTTCGTGGCCTACACCCGTGACGGCATGATCTCGCGCGCGTACGAGTATTTCGACGCGGGCCAGATCGAGAAGTTCCTGGGGCCGGCCGGCCGCGGCGCGCGCGTCAGCCGCGAGGGCTGACGCGCAGGTTCCGGATCTGGCAGGCGCGCAGCGGGACGGTCACCCGGCTTCCGTCGCGCAGCAGCTCCGCCCGCGGATCGGGGCGCTCGGACAGGTCGACCGCCTGCCAGCTCCAATCCCCGGGCGCGTTCCAGGAGAGCGTCGCGGAGCGCGCCCGGCCGCCGGCCTCGTAGAAGCGGACGATCGTGCTGCCGTCCTCGCGCGGCTCGATGGCCGAGACGACGACCTCGGGATCGTCTTGCTCGAGCAGGCGGTCGCCGTCGCGCAGGGGACTGTTTGCCTGGCCCGCCCCGGCGACCGCCCGCGGCGCATACGCAAATCGGTGTAGAGACGCGATCGCCGCCGGCTCATCTGCGGCGTGCAACCGCAGCGCGAATGCGGCGCCGTGCCGACCCGGAACCTGCGCGTCGGGAGTCTCGAACGGCGGGCCGGCGTGGCCGCGGCGCAGGCGCAGGTCACCGCGCGACAGGAAGCCCACCGCGCGCAAGAGCGTGACCGCGAGCGCGCTCGTGCCGTCCGGCTCGTGCACGGCCTCGACCTCGGCGTTGCCACGGTTGGCCACGGAGAGCGCGCGCCTGCCGTTGCCGATCGAAGCGAAGCTGCGCTGCGGGCAGGCGCCGATCGGAAGCTCGGCCGCGCGGCCGGGACCGAACGCATCGGGCGGAGGCTCGATCGGCCGATCGACCGCCTCGAACGCGGACTCGACGCGGAAGCGGCTGGCGCGGAACGGCGCGCGCAGCAGGAGGCGGAGCCGGTGGTCGCGCGCCGTGTTCTCGAGCGAGCTCTCGAGGTCGATCCGATCCAGGTCCGCCGACAGGCGGATACGCAAAGTGACTGGCACGGCGACCGTCTTCTTCGAGCGCGCCGTCCGGTCGGGCGTGAGTGCTTCCGGCACGCGGTAGCTCGCCGTGAGCACCAGGCTGGCCGCCGCTTCCCCGCCGCGCTCGACGCGCACCCGGACCCGCGACGGCCGTTCGACGGGCGCCGAGTCCGGCACGGGATCGAAGTTGTACTCGTCGCCCCGGTCTCCCTCCGACTGGATGCGGATGGCGTCGTCGATCGTGACGCCGTCGTCGCGGCGCACGATCTGGATCCTTCCCTCGGGCGAGGCCGAGATGCGCCAGTGCCGGTTCTCGATCCAGTGCGGCCCGCTCGTGACTCGCAGGTCGTCGGCCGCGCGCGCCGGCCCGCGGAAGATCCGGTAGCTGCGGAGCCCGAAGCCGGGAAGCGTATCGGCGAAGCGCAGCCGCAGCCGCGGCGGCCGCTCGGCTTCGACCTCGATCGTGCTGATGCCCGGGTCGGAGAGTGCCTGGGTGAGTCGCAGGTGGGTCTCGGCCACGTCCAGCTTGCCGAGCGCCGAGCTGCCCAGCCGCGCGTGCACCTTCAGCCGCTCGCCGTCGCGCTCGAAAGTCACTTCGTTGATGTGATGGCCGAGGAACTCGCCGCCGATCGCCGGCAGGATCGACTGCGCGAGCGAGCGCGGGAACGAGCCCGCCCAGGAGCTGCCCGCACCCACCACTTGCACGTCGGCGGGAATGCGCCGGCCCGACGCGTCGCGCACGTGCGCAGTCACTCGCTTTGCCCCGGTTTTTGGAGCCGCGCCGGGCACATAGAGCTCGAGCTCGGCGTCGACCAGAGCGCTGCCGCCGGCGTTGCCGTTCCAGACTACGAACGGGTCGCCGGCGGCCGCGCCGGGACCGGGCGCCGGCTCGACGCGACTCACCCATTGCCGCTCCACGCGTTCGACCGCCTCGCCCGCGATCTCGGCCACCCGGTCGAAGCGCGTCTCCATCTGCCGGTGCACGGCGTCGACCGAGCAGCCGCAGATCGAGTCGTGCGGATGGTTCTCGAGCGCCGTGCGCCAGGCGAACTCGATCGTGCCGGGGTCACTCTTGCCGCCCAGCGCCGCCACCCAGGCCGACAGTGGCTCGAGGGAGCGCACCAACAGGGCATCGTTGGCGAAGTCGCGCTGCTTCTGCGGCATGCGCGCCGAGGCGCAGCCGGGCAGGAGCGGCGCGCGCAGGCCCGAGCGCAGCTCTCCCCGGTGCAACGGAAACGTTCCCGTGGTCTCGCGTCGCGCGCGCGCCATGTAGCCCAAGAGCGTCCCGATCTCGGCCGTGACTCCGTCGAGCTTCCCGATCGCGTCGCGCAGGATGTGCGGGAGCCGGGGCTGCGGTGTCTGGTGATCGCTCCCGTTCATGAGCAGCAGCGTCGGGATCTTCGCGAACGGCGCGAGGCGCTCGATCTCGCCCGAGAGCCGCGCGGCCAACGCACCGGCTTCAGCAGGCAGGAGCTGGCCGTTGAAGTAGCCGTTCGGCAGATAGCCCGCGTACACGCGCGAGCCATCCGGGGCTTCCCAGAGAAAGAGTGTCTCGCAGACGTCGGAGCCCACGCCGCGCCAGAGCACGGCGGACTCGAAGCCGAAGCCGGCGAAGATCTGCGGCAGCTGGCCGACGTGACCGAACTGGTCCGGCACATAGCCGAGCCGCTGCGCGCCGCCCAGCGTGTCGCCGCGCGCGAGGCCGAGCCGCAGGTTTCGAATCAGCGCTTCGCCCGAGACCAGCCACTCGTCGGGCAGAACGGTCCATGGCCCGATCACGAGCCGTCCGGCACGCACCAGCCGCTCGATGCGTGGGCGCGCCTCGGGCCGGACCGCGAGATAGTCGTCGATCACGATCGTCTGCCCGTCCAGGCTGAAGAAGCGGAACTCCGGGTCCTCTTCGAGCAGGGGCAAAAGCGAGTCGAGCAGCGCCACCAGCCGCGCGCGGAACTGCTCGTGCGTGCGGTACCACTCGCGATCCCAGTGGGTATGGGGAACCAGCACGAGGTGGGGCATCGCGTGCGATTGTGACACGCCGTCTAGCGGAAGAAGGGATTCTGCGGGCTGGCGCGCGCTTCGAGCACCGCCTCGAGCGCGGGCTGCTTCCTGCGCCCGGCCTCGAGCGCGCCGCGCGTGGCGGCGCGGTTGTTGCGGTAGACGGCGTCGGCGTCCTTCGCGGCCGGATCGACCCAGACCGCGGCGATCAGCACCAGCTCGTCGACCTCGCCCCGCGCAATCACTCCGTCGGCCACCGCGTCCGCCACTCCGCCGGCAACTCCGGCTTGCGCCGCGCCCCAGGTGAGGTTCGCGTGCTGGTCGCCCGCGATCGCGGCCTTGTTCACGAACAGGGTGAGTGGCTTCGCGGGCAGACCCGGCCGAACCACCGCGATGAAGGGCACGTGTCCCGCGGAAGGCGTCGCGAGCGCGGTGGCCCAGGCCGTTCCCACGGGACCCGAACGTGGGCCGAGCACGGTGTTGATGTGCGCGGCGTCGGCGCCTTCGCCGACGAAGCTCTCGCCGATCTCCATGATTCAGGCGTCTGCGGGCAGGCGGCCGTAGCGCACGCGCTTCAGGAGCGGTGAGCTGTCGGTTCCGGGCTTGTTGTCGTAGGCCAGCAGCGCCACGTAGCGGGGCCGTTCCCCGCGAATGGGTGACACGCGGTGCAGCGAGCGGCGGCCCTCGAAGACCATGAGCGTGCCGGGAGTCATCGGAATGGTCTGGACGGCGTCGCCGGCGTTGCCGCGCTGCACCTTGCCCACCAGCTCGTAGTTCTCGTTGCCCTCGCTGCGCAACAGCGGCACGCACTCGAAGTCGCCGCCCGAGACACTGGACTGGATCGCGATCGAGACCACGAAGTCGGTCTGGTCGTAGTGCCAGTGCAGCTCGTCGCCGTGGCTCATCGAGGCCAGGTTCAGCGCGCCGAAGGGGTCGGCGTAGCGGTAGAGCTTCTCGCGCTCGAGCAACACGCGCACGAACTCCATCAGGACGTCCGACTCGTAGAGCGCGCGCAGCGCGCTGTCGCTGGGAAAGAGGTCGTACGCCACAGCGGTCAGCGCCGTGCGCTGGAAGGTGCGGCGCGGGTGGTCTTCGGGCAGGTTGGCGGGCGGCGCCTCGATGTACGGCGTGCCCATCACCTGCGAGAAGTGCCCGAGCTTCGCAAGGCCTTCACATTCCACGCGCAGCGGCTCGATCACCTCGGGGCGCAGAAACCCGGGCAGCACGGCCATCCCCCGCCGCGCGCGCTCTTCGTGCGCGGAGCTGGCCACTTGGCGTGCTCGCGGCGAGTCGAGATCGAAGAGGGGATAGCGCGCGACATCGACCAGCTGTTGTACCAACATATCAGAAGGATAGCGGGAATGGTTGTGATAGGTTGGCGCTCGTCTTTCAGAGGGGAGGATCGGCATGACGGGTGGGAAGCGAGCTCGTGTCAGTCTCTTCATGCTCGCGCTGGCCGCGCTCTTGTCCGCGCCCTACGCGCACGCTGCCACGAAGGCCGAGCTCAACCGTGACTCCTCGCGCATGCTGAAGAGTCTCTACAAGCAGAACAATCTCGCGAATGTGTTGAAGTCGAAGGCACGCGCGGTGCTGGTGTTTCCGAGCATCGTGAAGGCCGGCTTCATGTTCGGCGGTGCGATCGGCGAGGGCGTGTTGTACCGGAATGGCAAGCCGGTGGGCTACTACAACTCGGTCGCCGCGTCGTACGGCCTGCAGGCCGGGGTCCAGAAGTACGGCTACGCGATCTTCTTCATGAACGAAGACGCGATCGCCTATCTCGACAAGACCGAGGGTCTCGAGATCGGCGTGGGGCCGAGCATCGTGCTGGTGGACGAGGGCATGGGCAAGTCGACCACCAGCAACACGCTGACTCAGGACGCGTACGCGTTCGTCTTCGACCAGAAGGGCCTGATGGCGGGGCTCGGCCTGCAGGGCTCGAAGATCACGAAGATCGAGAAGTAGGAGAGCGAGATGACTCACTACCGAATCATCGCCGCCGCGGCGCTCGCGCTGGTGCTGGGAGGCAGCGCGGTCCGAGCCGAAGAGCCGGCCCAGAGCGAGCAGTCGATCCTGCTCGACACGCTGCGCTCGAACCGCAAGGCGTTCGTCGCCGTGAATCTCGATCTCGGCGCCGAGGAGGCTAAGAACTTCTGGCCGCTCTACGACAAGTACCAGGCCGAGCTGAACGGGATCCAAGAGCGCGTGCTGGCGCTGGTTCAGGAATACACCGCTCACTTCTCCGACCTGTCCGACGACCGGGCGAAGCAGCTGGCGCAGGACTATCTCGCGGCCGAGGCCGATCGCGTGAAGGTCCGGCAGAGCTATATCCCCGAATTCGAGAAGGTGGTGTCGGGCCGGACCGTCGCCCGGTTCTACCAGCTCGAGAACAAGATGGATGCGGTCGTGCGCTACGAGCTGGCCAGCAAGATCCCGGTGATCGAGCAGAAGGCCGCGCCACCCAAACCCAAATGAGACGAATCTGTTGATCCTTCGCGCGAGGCGCGCCGCTCGATTCGGCTAGAATCGGGGCATGCGCTTCCCTTTCGCTCCCGATCTCTTCGAGGGGCAGACCGTGCTCATCACGGGCGGGGGGAGCGGGCTCGGCCGGGTGATGGCCGAGAGCCTGGCGCGCGCGGGCGCGGACCTGTTACTCGCGGCCCGGAAAGTCGATCGGCTCGAGCTGGCTGCGAAGGAGATTCGCGCCGCCACCGGCCGCCGCGTCGAGACCGC
>Ga0335080_10005333_pt1 | contig 13220 bp, 6 predicted proteins | sample Lox_Sample_34_FD_206720 | JGI IMG/M metagenome (GOLD analysis project Ga0335080, IMG submission 206720) | Soil microbial communities from Loxahatchee National Wildlife Refuge, Florida, United States - Lox_Sample_3.4 | ecosystem: Environmental > Terrestrial > Soil > Wetlands | place: USA: Florida... | reverse complement strand
CCGTCCAGCCCCCGGCGGAAATCACTCGCATACAGGATTCGGCCGTCGAGGGTGGTGACGCGGATATTCTTGTATTCCGCACGAGTGTTCCACGTGCCCACCCCGACCATGCCGGCATGAGACTCCGCGACGTTCGGAGATTCGACGTTCACGGGCAAAACCACGTCCGGCCGGTTTTGCGCGAATTGCGCCTGAACATAATACGAGGGAGTCAATTCCATGCGGGAATTGTCGAACCAGATCAGATTCGGGTGCCACTGGTCGTGGCCCGCTTTCCCGAACAACGGCGCGTAGGAAGCCAGCCGGACTTCATCCGCATTCTTCCACAGACCAGTCATAAAAGCGGCTTCGGCGAGGGCGGCGCGAAGATTGTTTCGCCGGGCAGTGCCATCGTGGGCCGCGAATTCGCCGACGAAAATTTTCGGCCCTTTGCGGTCATAACTGTCGTAGCGGTTTACGTTTTCATACAGCCACCGTGGCGCCACGTAATAATGTTCGTCCACCACATCGGCCGGCATGCCGGTGCGGAATTTGTCCCAGGCAAACTGCCAGAGGGCATCGCCGGGGTGAGGCCCGGCGCTGCTGATGATCTTGATGCCCGGATATTTTGCCTTGATGGCCCGATAGAACACATCGTAGCGGTCGAAATACACCTGCTGCCACTGTTCATTGCCGATCGCAAGGAACTTCAGGTTGAAGGACGCGGGATGCCCCATCGCCGCGCGTCGGGTGCCCCAAACGCTATTCGTCGGACCATTGGCAAATTCAATCAAATCGAGGGCATCCTGCACATAGGGGCCAATCTGCTCGAGCGGCACGGGCGGCCCCTTGCGCGCTTGGCAACACATGCCGCAGTTGACTACCGGCAACGGTTCGGCGCTGATATCCTCGCAAAACTGGAAATATTCAAAGAAGCCAAGCCCACAGGTTTGATTGTATTCCGGCGACCGGTTGTCCTGCCATAGGTTCCAGTTTTGTTTGCGTTCGGAGATATCACCGATGGTGTCCTTCCACCGGTACATGTTGGAAAAATCCTTGCCTTCGACGACACATCCACCGGGAAAGCGCAGGAATCCGGGTTTCAGATCCGCCAGAGCCTGCGCGAGGTCGGCGCGCAGGCCGTTGCGCCGGTTTTTGAAAGTCTTTTCCGGAAAAAGGGAAACCATGTCCACGTCCACCACCCCCGTCCGGGTGGCCAACACCACGAGCCGGGCATTGTTTGCCGAAGCGGCGCAGGTCAATTTCGCCTCAAACTTTTTCCAGACACTGCCAATGTCTGTGATGTCGATAGCCGCCAAAGCCCGGCCGTTGTCATCTTCGAGTGTAACGTGTAGCGCTGCCGTGTCTCCCGCCCGTCGCCGCGCGTAAATCGAGAACAGATAATGGTCGCCGGCGTGCAACACGATCCCGTCAAAACCCGCGTTGGCCATGCCGTACCCGGTGTCGCCGGGGGCCGCGACATAGATGCGGAGGAAATGAAGATTGTTGGCGTTGAGCGGCGATTCGGATTCGACCATGAGCCGGCCCTTGGCTCCGCCGTCGGCCACTTCATTCCAGGCATATAACGCTTCGCGATCTTCAAACGAACGGTTTTGCACCAGTTCGGCATAAAGCCCGCCGTCAGCTCCGTAATTGATGTCCTCGAAAAACAGTCCGTGCAACGTGGAGGGAACCGCCAGCCCGGAGCCGTTTGCGTCAACCGTGATTCGTGCTTGAGCAGCCCCGGCGTTGAATGGCACGGCGGACACTGCGAGCAGGAGCAATTCGGAGAAAATCCACCCGGCCAGGCAGGCAAGGCGGAGCCGGCACGGGACAAGGCATTTGAGCTGTTTCGTTGAACTGCGATAACTCATAAATCGCCTGAATGCCATGTTCACCGCGTTTTGATGCGCAACACCGTCAGCGAATGTCGTGCAAACCGATAGCCGAACCGCGGGCTGGTGATGCTAACCTTCGTTTCCACGGGGGCCACCGTGAGCGGATAATCCAACGAATTCACATCGCTGAGGCTGGTACCGGTCAGGGTGATGACTTTCACTTCGGGGGCAACACATGGCAGTCCGGCAAGGAGGACCTGGGTTTCGCCGGTGTCTGCACCGGGGTTGACGACTTTGAGGATGACCTCGCCAGTCTTTTCATCGCGGGTTGCCGAGGCGAACAGCGCTGGCACGCGGCGCAAAAGCACATCGGCGCTCTGGATCAGTTTGCCATCCAAATAGCATTCGAGGTGCGGGCCCTGGAGGACGATCTTGATGTCATACCAGCGGCCGGTTTCGAGGGTGCCGGACACGCGTCCGAGGAACTGGTCTTGTTCGGCATAATGCGACTGTATGGCAAAAAACTGATTACCCCACCCGCCCAGGCTCCAGGTCGCCCAGGCACCCGCGCCGTCGTTGAGCACAGTAATGACCAGACCTTCCGCGCCGCCGAGCTTGCGGGCCTTGAGCGTGAGCATGTAATCGGTCCAGGACGTTTCTCCGGCGGAGATGCTCGCGGTCGCATTCGGATCGGGTTGCTGACAGGCTCCCTCCTTCGCCCGCCAGGCGCCGGCGTCGCTCCAGCCAGCAGTGCCAGCCGCGAAATCGGATGCAAAGAGCGTCTTGCCGCCGCGCGTCACGCGCACGTCCTTGAATTCAGCGGCAGCCCGGAGCGTGCCCAGCCCGATACAGCCGGCGGGCAGAATTTCGCGCACCGGCACGTCGTTCGACACCGGCAGCACCACGTCGCCACGGTTACGGCTGAAGAGTTGTTGAACGTAATAGTTCGGCGTGCCACAGGAGCGCAGATTGTCGATCCAGATCAGGTCGGGCGTCCATTGCCAGGCTTCGACGTGAGCGAAGAGCGGCGCGTAGGCGGCCATGCGGACGACGTCGGCGTTGCGTTCCAGTCCGGTCATATAAGCGGCCTCGGCCAGGGCGCATTCGAGATTGTTCCGGTTTTTGGTGCTGCAGATGGCGGTGCTTTGCGCGGCGTATTCGCCGAAGAACACCTTCGGCCCGTTGCGGTCGTAATGGTCGTATCGGTCGGCGTTACTGAGAAACCAGATCGGATTGGCATAGCAATGCTCGTCCACGATGTCGGCCTTCAATTCGGACAAGTTCGGCCAGAGGAAATGAAAGCGTTCGTCCTGGGGCGAAGGGCCGGCGGCGCATACGAGTTGGATTTCCGGATGCTTCGACTTGAGCGCTTTGATGAAGATCGCCAGGCGTTCAATGTATTGTGGTCCCCACTGTTCGTTGCCGATACCGAGCAGCTTCAGGTTGAACGGCGCGGGATGGCCCATCGCGGCGCGTTTCGCGCCCCAGGTGCCGGTGGCAGGGCCGTTGGCAAATTCGATCAGGTCGAGCGCGTCCTGGACATAGGGTTCAAGCTGGTCCAGCGGCACCAGTTCGCCCGAGTTGAACTGGCAGGCCATGCCGCAGTTGAGGATCGGCAACGGCTCCGCGCCGATGTCCTCGCACAACTGGAAATATTCGAAGAAGCCAAGGCCGAATGACTGGAAGTAATCCGGAGTCGGGCGGTGTTTGAACTCATAGTTCCAGCGGTTGATGATCAGCTTGCGCCCGGCGATCGGGCCGATGGTGGTCTTCCACTGGTAGCGTTTCGACAGATCGCTGCCTTCAACGATGCACCCGCCGGGAAAACGCAGAAAGCCGGGCTTGAGGTTGACGAGCAATTGGACCATGTCCGCGCGCAGACCGCCCGGCCGGTGTTTCCACGTGTTTTGTGGAAAGAGCGACACCTGATCCACATCCACGGCCCCCCCGCCCTCCAGGATGACGTTGAGCCGCGCCCGGGCGTCGGTGTCCTTCGGGCGCAGCGTAGCCCGGACCGGCTTCCAGCCGGAGGTAATGTTTGCGAGGCGCGCCGCGTCCAGCGTCGTGCCGTCGCTGCCGACGAGTTCGACGATGACGCGCGGCGAGCCTTCGGCGCCGCGAATCTGGACGGAGAAGTCGTACGCCTCGCCCTGGCGCACGCCCATGCCGCGGAAGCCCTCGTTGCAAGCGCCGAACGGCGCAATGGCCTCCGAGCGAATGCGAAGGTAATTCGGACTGGCCGGGTTACTGGGGTTGTCAGCGCGCACCTCCAGCTCCCCCTTCGCCAGGCTGGGGCTGATCTTGAACCAGCCCATCAGGGTGTCGGGGAACGCGTACGACCCGTTCTTCACCAGCTCGGCATATAAACCGCCATCAGCGCCGAAGTTGATGTCCTCAAAAAAAATCCCCCACATCGCGGGATTGATTTTCGCGCCCGGCCGGTCGGCCTGAACTTTGATGGTCGTCATGCCTTTTCGTGGGTGACCTTCTCGCGAATCTGCTCGTTGTAGTACTTGTCGGTGATGAAGTACTTGTACATCAACAGGCCCATGCCGAGGTGGAAGAAACCGGGAATTATCGTGAGCAGCAGCGCAAAGCAGCTCAGCGTGTACGGGTTTTGCACCGTGTCTGGCTGGTAGAGGATGAAGCTGAGCGACCAACCCACCATTCCAGCGGCCAGGCTCATGCCCATTTTCTGACACCAGGAAATGCCGCCGAACGCCATGCCGGCCACGCGTTTGCCGCTCTTGACCTGGCCGTGGTCCACGGCCTCCGAAATGATGGACCAGAACACCGGCCCCTGGAGGTCAACGATGAAGTTGATGAGGAAGAACAGGACGATCGCCAAAGTGACATCGCCGGGCTTCACCGCATAATACATGATCACGCTGAGGGCGAAGGTGACCAGTTGCGACCAGCGGAAGAGCCGGATCTTGCAGAACTTCTTCGTGATCCAAGTGGAGGCGACCATGGAGAGGATGTTGCCGATCACGCCAACGGTCATAAACACAGACAAAAGCCTGGAGTCCCGGCCCAGTGTCAGGAAGTCGAGGACATCTGATATGATGCCGGTGGTGAAAAACTGGATCTCGCCACCATGCAGATAGTACTTGGCATAGTACATCGCCACCGATCCACGGATCACATAACCGATCGTGCCGATCACGCAAACCCAGGCCAGAACCATCCATTGGTCGTTTTTCCAGAGCAAGCCGAGCTGCTGCCACAGGGGCTTCCGATCGTTCTTGTGCACCACCCGTTCGGTCGTCGTAAAGAAACAGAACAAGAACAGCAACGTGGCCAGACCGGCCATTACCGCCATCGAAACCTGGTAACCCTTCGCGATGTGTTCCGGCCCCCACTTGGCTGCGAAGAGCGGGACGAACGTCGTCACCATCAGCGCCGCGCCCTTGGCGAAAAACAGGCGATAGCCATTGGCCGAAAGGCGTTCCTGCGGATCGGCCGTCAACACGCCGGGCAGCGAAATGTACGGAATCGTCACCGCCGTGAACACGAGCATCATCAGGATGTACGTCGCGTAGGCCCAGACCAGCTTGCCGCCCTCGGACAGATTCGGCGTGGTGAAGACCAGCATGACCGAAAGCCCGAACGGGACCGCAAAGACGAGGAAATACGGACGGTAGCGGCCCCAGCGCGTGGTGTGACTGTCCGTGTACATGCCCATCGCGACGTCGGCAAACGCGTCAATCAGCCGCGGGATGAGTTGCAGCATTGCGATATAGGCCACATTCAGCCGGAACACATCGGTGTAAAAGAACGTGATGATGAGCGCGAGCGATGACCAGACGACATTTACAGCCGCGTCGCCGCCGCCAAAGCCGATTTTTTCAAGAACGGTAAGTCTGGGGGTTTTCATTATTATATTTACCGATCGGTCGGCGGCATAAATGGATGCAGATGGTTCAGCTCATGAAAGCGGAGGCGGGGCGGCAACTCCCGACCGGGGTTATTCCATCAAGACGCTCCTGTACTCGTCGAGGTCTTTTTCATCAATTACCGGCCATTGCCAGTCGTCCCATTTCAGCTCCGCAATTTTCAATCTATGGAAATCATTATCCGCCGCTTCATAAGCGTGGAAGACAAGATAATCTTTGCCGTCAAATGTATAAACGCTGCACCCTCCCATTCCCGCCCAATTTTTGTTGCCGGCCAATACCAGGCTTCCGCCGCCCACCGCCAGGCTCTTCCCGTCCTTGTCCCAATAAGGCCCTTTTGCGTCTTTTGACCGTCCAACCATGATTTTGTAAGTGCTGTCTTTGCCCCGGCAGCACAAGCCCCAGGAGACAAACAAGTAATAATAATCGCCTTTTTTGAAAATAAATGGCCCTTCGATCTCGGCGGGTCCCGATACTTTGTCATCAACCAATACCGAGCGCTCTCTTTTGGCAATGGAGTACCATTCCTGCGGTTCCGCCGGTGTGGTCCAGCTTGCGTCCAGCTTGACCAGCTTGATGCCGGACCAGAACGAACCAAAACTCATCCAGGGCGTGCCGTTTTCATCCACGATGATGTTCGGATCAATCGCATTCCAAAGGTCACGGCCCGGTATGGAGCGAAGCACCATGCCTTGGTCTTCCCACTTGTAGTCAGGAGAACCGGGATTGAGCGTTTTATTGATAGTTACTCCGATTGCCGAACTGTTTTTACCTGTGGCGGATATGGCATAATACAAATAGTACTTGCCATCATGATGAATAATATCGGGCGCCCATACATGGCCGTTAAAGTTGCTGGTCACGCCTTTGGCCCAGGAAGGGTCGCCGGGGAATACGCGACCGCGCGACTCCCAGTTTTTCATATCCTTCGAGCTGTAGAATGTGATTCCCGGCCCGGAACTGAAAAGATAGCAGGTATCACCGTCCCTGGCCATGGCCGGGTCATGAATGTCCACCTGTCTCGCCTGGGCCACCCACAGACTTCCGGCAGCGAGCAAGCCGAAAAAGACCGGGAGGTACTTGCCGGCTGATGCCCCGCGGGCAAGGTGGAATGAACCGCCGGGTATAACGCCTGGCATCGTCTGAGCGGCGCCGGTTGGCCGTACGCAGGCGGTGAATTTTGACTTTTTCATTTTGGAAATGGAAATACGTTATTATCGAACCAGTCTAAATCTTTTATTATAATTTGTCCGCCCTTTGCAGAAAAGCCGCGTGGGACTGAATTGTCATGCTCCCACGCGGCGGAGGTTTTTCAACAAGGCGTATTTCTGATTTGAACCGCGCAGTTCTGCTTTAACAAGGGCGGAGACACCCCCCGGTGTCTCCGCCTCCCCTCCCGAATTGGCCCATTAATATTGCTGCAACCGGAAATACCGCTGGCCGGTGACAGCCGCCGCCGGAATGGTCATCTGGTAATTTGTCCCCACAATCGCCAAAGAATAACCCGTCACCGCAGACCACGCGGCTCCGGAACCGAGCGAAGGTGTGCCCATCACCGCAACCAGCGCGGCATTCGTCGGCCAGGAGAGCACCACCGCCGGGTCGCCGGAAACCTTCGCCGACAAGGACACAATTTTGTTCGTGCCGACAAGCTGGTTGGGGCCGAGGGCGTAATCGGCCAGGATTTGCCCGGCCGTGAGTGCGCCGTTGTAAATGCGGAACTCGTCAATGGAGGCGGTGAGACCCGGGTCATTGGCGTAGAGCGAGGCGCCCAAATAATTGAGCGGGTCATTGCCGAGCGTCGCCCCCAGCGGATTCGACACATTGTTGTTTATGGCGGCGAGGACGCCATTGGTATAGAGGGCTACATAACCGGCATACGGATGAAAGACACACACCACCTGCACATTGCCAAGCACATTGGTTACGCCGCCACTGACCAGGGGCAGAATGGCATCCTGTTCGCCGGTGTAACCAGGATCCCCTTTTCCGAACAACGCCGCGGCGGTCGGGTTGTTGCTTATTCCGGTAAACGGCTGGAAGGCGATGTAATTCATGCCATTCGGTATGGTTGCCGTATCTTGATCGCCGAAGTAGAAGAGGGCGGCATAGCCGGTCGGAGAACTGAAATTGACCCAGGACTCAATCGTCACTGCGTCCATGCTGCTGACGATGCCGGCCGGCAATGTCACATAACCGTAGCTGGCGCCGTCCAGTGCAACATGACCCCCGCCCAGGGTAGCGCCAGTGTCACTGAGCATGGCATTCCAGCTTGGACCGCCCACCGAATCCGAAGTGTCGTTAAAGCTGTAGCGATGCACCAGTGTGTTGGTATAAGGCGTCACGGTGATTGCCGCACTGGCTGAAAACACGCCGGAGGTGGCGTTGATGGTCGCCGTTCCCGGCTTGAGTGCGGTCAATAGACCGGCGGCTGTCACCGAAACCACATCCGGAGCCGTCGACTGGTAGGTTGGGGTCGGCACCGTATTCGGATCCATATAACTCAAAACCACATTGGTAACGTTCGGATAATTGCCCAGGAGCGGTGCCGCCTGGAATGTGCCCAACATCATGCTCGTGCGGGCGCCAAGATCCACCGATTGGAGTGCGCCGCCCAGCGGAGTCGTGGTAACCACGGTACGACCCGGATAATTCGGGTCAGATTCACTGATGGTAATGTCCGTGGTTTGATACTTTTTCCCATAGGCAAACAGGATGCCTCGGGAGATCAGGTTGTTGACCGTGGCCGTGAAGGTGGCCGGCAGGACCACTTTCCCGCCGCTCAGATTGATGAGCCGTGTGGCATCCGAATCTATGCCGCCGGCAAACACGGGAGTACCGGCTGCGCCGGCACCAAGAAAGTTGGTAACCGATAACATGCCGCCATAGAGATTCAGATGGCCGCCCAGCCAAAAATAATTCGCGCTGGCTATAGAATTATCGCGCAGGTTCACATTTACATTTGGCCCGCCCGGAAACCACCAGGTGTCACCGAGGGTCAGGGTATCGTGCCCGATAAGCTTGGCATTGCCGTCCAGGTTAATGGTGGATGGACCGGTAAAGTTGTCGCCGATCGGGAAATTGGCAAAGCCAGCGGTCACGGTGCCGTGGACCGTGAGCGTTTCTCCCCACTCCGGGCCGAAAAGCGAGTCATTGAGAATCACATTATCTGACGTGCCGATCACTATGGGGGTCGGCGTTGTGGTCGGATACCCGGTGCCGATGAAAATTTGCCATGTCGTGCCATTATTCACCGGCGCTATGCCCGTGGCATTGTATTGGTTGGTATTCACATCATACCACTGCGATCTCCAGTTGGCCCCCTGGCTCCATGTCGTGCCATCACCAGCCGCGGTCCAGAAATAATTTGTTTGTCCGACCGGAATCGGAGGAGCGGCGGAAGCGTTTTGGGTCAAACACGCCGCCAGAACAACGGAAGCTGCGTAACAAAGTTTTTTCAATTTCATAAGACTGCCTTTCTTGTTGAGGTTTGGGGTTGTTGTTGTTTTGGGTTGAGGATTGTTAAAACATGAATTTGGGATTGGCGCCGAAAGTATTGTTGGCTCTGATGTTGGGGCCCACCCGGTGCCACATGTCGCGGAATTGCCGCCAGTCAGCGTGCCCGTCAACAAACAGATCGTCGCCTCCGGACGGAAGGGCGCCCGTCAGATGACTGGTGCGTTGGACAATGCTGGGGGGCAGTCCGCCAACTGAGGTAACCGCCGCATAACTCATGGTCACCTGGTCCTGGACGATTATATCAACCACCACTTCGGTGTCGGCGGGAGAAGATCCCGGGTCGCCCAGCGTATTGGTTCTCCAAAAGGGCACCTCCAGCGGATCCGGGATTCGATTGCCGGAGCCCGGCAGCAGCCATAAATAGCCGGTAATCCGAAAACCACCAAAGGAATCATTGCCTGAGCCAGCGATGCCGAAGTCCCATACCGGGTCACAATTCCATTCGGCATAGGCTGGATCGAAAAACACATTCCGGCTGCCTCCATCCCGGATGATCTCGTCGATTAAATTGGTGGAAACGTCCCAGGCCCAAAAACCTGCTTCCTGCGGCGGCTGCGACGCATAAGTCGCCGTCCTCAGGTCTGGCAGCAGATTGTTGTTATCCTGACTGTAAATCAGCAACCCGATGCCGATTTGGTGCATATTGCTTCTGCAGGCGATGCGCAAGGCCCGCTCCTTGGCCCGGGCCAGCGCCGGTATCAAAAGCGCCGCCAGAATGGCAATAATCGCAATGACCACCAGTAATTCGATCAGGGTGAACGCGCCGGCAACGCGTTTGCCGGCGGGTGCGGATTCAAATCGACGGCGTTGGTTTTGGTCGTTGAACATTTTTTCGTCTTAAGCAATAAATTCGGTTTAACAATTTACGGCGGGAGTGGTGAGGGGAACAACGCCACTTCGCGGAAAAGAATCACCATTTTGCGAACCGCGCGGCATGCCCGGCCGGACATGGACTTTGCGATAGGCGATCGGATTGATGTGTTTGTCCGCTTGGAAATATCGGGCGATATGTTGGGTGTCGGGAAACTTGAGCAACTCGGCAATTTTTGCGACCGGCAGGTCCGTCTCCACCAATAACTGGGCAATGCGGTCGGTCCGTATCCGGCGAACTTCTTCCAGGATGGACCGGCCGAGTTGTTTCCGAAACCGCTTCTCCAGGGCGCGCCGCGATAATCCGGCCGACGAGGCAACCTCATCTACGGAAACGCCACTGTGGGCCTGGTCCCGAATAAACCGCAGCGCCCGGGCCAGGTGCGGTTCATCGACCGCCACGAAATCCGTCGAACGCCGTGTCACTACGTGCGTGGCCGCCGCCCGGATCCGGTCCGGGACGACCGCAACCCCCTGCATCAGCCGGTCCAGTGCGGCGGCGGCCTCGTAACCGGCCCGCTCGAAATTGATGGCAATGCTCGACATCGGCGGATCGGTAAGCCCGCAAATCACTTCATCGTTGTCGGCGCCGATTATCCCAATCATGTCCGGCACGGTCAGCCGGGCCAGCTTGCAAACTTCCATCACGCGTTGGGCGCAGTCATCATTGCAGGCCATCAAACCCAATGGCTTGGGCAGCGCCTCCAGCCACTGGGCCAATGAACGCCATTCCCTTGACCAGTCCTTCGGAAGCGCTGACAGGGCGTAATGCGGCGGATAAGGGTAGCCCGCCTCGCGAATCCGTTCGCAGAAAAATTTCCTTCGAATTTCCGACCAGGTCGTGTTTTCCCATGGAGTTTTAACATAACCACAAAAGGCGAAATGCCTGAAACCGCAATTCAGCAGATGTTCTGCCCCCAGGCGGCCAATGGCCTCCGAATCGGTCACCACATTGACCAGGCCGGGAATTTCCGTTTTCCGATGCCCCACCACAACGGTGGGCAATCCATAGGCGATGATTTCCTCCGCCCCCGCCACATCCCGGAGGATGATTCCATCCGCTTCACCCGTTTCCAGTAACGGTTGAACCTTCTCCAAACCCGCGGGTTCCCAAGCAAACGACCACGGCCCCTGGTGGTGGGAATAATCAGCCACTCCCCGCAAGAGCGCACGCCCTGAGGCACGCGAAGATTCAATCAGAAGAATGACTTTCGGGACTCGCAACATGTAATTCAGGCACAACAACAAATACACGGCGTCGAGTTTCACCCCGCTGCCACCCCGGCTTTGTTTGTTTACCTCGTTATACTATAATGCGCCATCCGCCTCCCAAACCCGACAAGACCTGGCAGAAAATTTTTACCTTCCACCAGCGGGGGCGCCCGAAAACGGGGATTGCGGTCGCGGGGAGGACGGTCCCCCAATCAAGGACCCGGCTTCACGCAGAAGAATCCGGGCAAAAGTCCAATCAAACCAGAAACCCTGGACGCCAGTGCCGCGATCCAAACCATTCCTGAACTTGTCTTCAATCATGTTGTCGGCGCGGGCCAGCTCGGAACGGGCTTCATTGGTCTGACCCAGCCGCTGGCGGGACATGGCGAGAATGACCCGGGCAGTTGCGGCACGCGGGGCATTGTACTCGGGATAGTCCAGACACCGTTGGGACCAGGCGGCAGCCTGGGTGTAATCCCCCCTCCGGTATTCCATCAGGGCCAGGGAAACCGACCGCCAGGCGGCGAGAAAAATGTCGCTGTCGGCATTGGCATTGGTGGCAAATGATTTCGCCTCCGCCTCGGCCAGGGGCTCCAACGCTTTCAGGACCTTTTCGTCGGCCGGCAGGAGCAGGCAGATTTTGATGATGCGGTCAGCAAACGGATACGCCGCGTCGGCAACCCGGGCAATGGCCGTCTGACGGAAATGCTCATAGCCGGTTATATCGTCCAGCTCAATCAGTACCGGTCCGAATTCCAGATAATCCAAAGTGGAAACGTCCCAGCCGTCGAGTTGATCGATTTGCAGGAGCAGGGCGAAACGTTCCGCTGCCGGCTGCCACTGGCTTTGGAGGGCGCGCCACTCACCGAGCGCGCGGATCACGGCGGCTCCTTCCACCGTCGGCCGGGTAAGCGAAACTTTGGCCAGCAACTGGTCGGCCTCCTCGAACCGGTCCTGACTGATCAGGATGGTGGCCTGAGTAATTTTTTCGCGGATTTCAGCCTGGCGGCGCAATTCAGCCTCCCGGGCCTCGGCTTGTTCGGCTTTCTGACGCAAGTGTGCCTGTTGCTGCTCGGCGGCAACCGCCCGCTGGCGGGCGGCTCTTTCCTCGAAGAAAAGCCAGGTGGAAGTGCCCAGCCCGATGATCAGCGCAATCGCCACGGCGCCGGTTGCGGCAAAGACAACCTGGTTCCGGTGCACGAGCTTCTGGAACTGATAAACCCGGCTGGGGGGACGGGCCATCACCGGCTCATTGTTAAGGTAACGATTGATGTCCATCGCCAGGCCGCTCGCCGTTTCGTAGCGGCGCCGGCGGTCTTTTTCCAACGCCTTCATTACGATCCAATCCAGGTCTCCCCGCAGCAGGGAAATCAATTTGGGTGGTTCCGCCTGCCGGTGTTCGGCTGTGGTTGTCAGTTCCGCCCCCTGGAGGGTGGTCAGCATGGTTGAAGGCCGCTGCGGCTCCTGTTCCCGCAACGTGCGCCGCATTTCTTCCAGCCCGTGCTGCAACAGTTTCCGGGGATCGAACGGCGTTCGGCCGGTGAGCAGCTCGTACAACAATACGCCCAGGCTGTAGATGTCGCTGCGCGTGTCAATATCCAGGCCGCTCATCTCCGCCTGTTCCGGGCTCATGTAGGCGGGGGTGCCGATAATCTGTTCGTAGCCGGTGAAGAGGGTCTTGTCCGTGAGCCGAACCTCGGTGGCCTTCGCAATGCCGAAGTCAATCACCTTGGGCACCGGCACGCCGTCGTGCAGGGTGACCAGAATATTCGATGGTTTGATGTCCCGGTGAATGATCCCCTTTTGGTGGGCGTGCTGGATGGCATGGCAGATTTGAATGAACAAATCCAGCCGCCGGCGGGTGTCGAGTTGGTTCTTATCGCAGTAATGGGTGATCTTGACTCCC
>Ga0335080_10005332_pt1 | contig 13220 bp, 10 predicted proteins | sample Lox_Sample_34_FD_206720 | JGI IMG/M metagenome (GOLD analysis project Ga0335080, IMG submission 206720) | Soil microbial communities from Loxahatchee National Wildlife Refuge, Florida, United States - Lox_Sample_3.4 | ecosystem: Environmental > Terrestrial > Soil > Wetlands | place: USA... | reverse complement strand
CGGCCTCGAGGATCCCGGCGAGATTGGCGAAGACCTGCTCCGTCTGCTCGGCGATCGTGCCGCCCGAGAGCTCCGTCGCCCCGGGCTTCAGCGCGAGCTGTCCGGAGACGAACACGAAGCCGCCGGACACGATCGCCTGGGAGTACGGCGCGCCCTGGAACGGCGCCGGCGCGGCCTCGGTGCGGACGACGCTCTTGTCGGTCATCGGAGCTCCTTTCACGCGGGGCGGCACGCGTAGGCGAGCGCGATGCCGAGTGACTTGAAGATCGCCTCCAGGACGTGCTGGGGGTCACGCCCCTCGATCAGGCGCACGTGCAGGGCCAGGCCGGCGCCCTCCGCCAGCTCCTGGAGGAAGCGGGCGGCGAGATCGGTGCCGAGCCCGCCGACGTGCGCGCCGGAGAGATCGACGTTCGAGAACACGAGCGGGCGGTCGGAGGTCTCGATCACGACGTGGGCGAGCGCCTCCTCGGCCGCCATCGCGAAGGAGCCGAACCCGCGGGCGCCCTCCGCGCGCAGCGCCGGTGCGAGCGCCTCGCCGAGCGCGCGGGCCGCCGAGGCGACCTCCGCGTCGGCGCTGCCCGGAGCGTTCTCGAGGGTCAGGTCGAAGCGCGCGTACTGCGCGAGGAGGCCGAGCAGATGGTCGAGCACCGACAGGCCCGTCGAGACCGTCGCACGCCCGGACCCGCCCACGACGACGCGGACACCGGTTGCTGCCATGGCGCGGCGGAGACTACCCAAGTATGGCGTTTTCCGCGTTTCTGGCCTATAACGAGCCTAGCCTTTCGGCCAGCCGCCGCAGCTGGGTGAACAGGAGTACGTTTCACTGCGGAGGTTTGTCGAAGTGCGGAAACGAGGGCTTGCGGCGTTCGTCGCCATTCTGGCGGCGGCGACGGGCGTAGGAAACGCGGCAGCGGCGACGCCGAGGTTCTCGGTCGGCTACTCGACCGAGCACGCGCTCTCGGCCGCGCTCGTGCGCTCGCACGGCACGCTCGTGCGCGACGTGCCTGCCCTGCGCGTCGCCGAGGTGCGCCCGCAGGGCTCTGCCGTCCGGTTCGCCGCGCGCATCGCCTGCCTGCCCGGGATCCGCTACATCGAGCCGCTCGCCCCTCGGGTCTCCCTCGCCGGGCCCGCACCGTCGGCCGCGACGTCGAGCACCACGTCGCTCGAGTGGGCGTACACCGCGACGCACGAGGACGCCGTCCCGCTCGCGGTCCAGCAGGCCGCGAGCGCCTTCACGATCGCGGTCGTCGACACGGGCGCCGACCTCAGCGCTCCCGACCTCGCGGCGAAGGCCCCGGCCGGCTTCGACGTCGGCTCGGGCACGGCGGACGTGACCGACGTGATCGGCCACGGCACCTTCGTCGCCTCGATCGCCGCAGGCGCGGCGGACGACGGCGCGGGGATCGCCGGGTTCGGCGGTGACGCGAAGCTGCTGGTCGTCAAGGCATCCTCGGGAGACGGCTTCAACGACATGGACGAGGCGCTCGGGATCGTCTATGCGGTCGATCACGGCGCCAGGATCATCAATCTCAGCTTCGCCGGCCCCCGTTCCTCGGCGACCGAGCGCAACGCCGTCGCGTATGCCGCGAAGCACGGCGTGCTGCTCGTCGCGGCCGCGGGGAACGATGCGGAGACCGGCAACCCGGTCGAGTATCCGGCGGCGCTGCTGCAGCCCGCCGGGTCGGACGGGGTGGGCGGCAGCGGCCTCGTCGTCGGCGCCTCGGGGGCCGACGGCGCCCGCGCTCCCTTCTCGAGCTTCGGCTCCTACCTGTCGCTCGCGGCGCCTGGCGTGAACGTGCTCGGCGCCGTCTCGTCGGCCGCCCCGTTCGGGGCGTTCCAGCCCGCCGGCCTGCCGGGCTCGACTGCCGGTCGCTACGGCTACGGCACGGGCACGTCGTTCTCGGCGCCGCAGGTCTCCGGGGCGGCGGCCCTCGTCTGGGCGGCGAATCCCCTCCTCTCGGCATCCGGTGTCGCCACGATCCTGAAGCAGACCGCCTCGGGCTCCGGCACCTGGACTCCCACGCTCGGCTACGGCGTCCTCGACGCCGCCGCGGCCGTCGCGCGCGCCGCCGGCACGCCGACGGTCGAGGCCACGGGAGCGCGCGCCCACGGCTCCGTGCGCCTGACCTGGCGCGGGAACGCCGTGTCGGCGTTCCGGGTGCTCGCCAGCGAGGACGGCCGCCGCGGCCGCGTCGCCGTTCGCGCGACGCGGGCCTCGTCCGCGTCGATCCCGATCGCGCGCGGGCACGGCTACGTCTTCACCGTCGAGGGGCTCGGACCCGGCGGCGGCGTGGTCGCCGAGTCGGCTCCGTTCGCGGTCGCCGGCTGACGGTCGAGGCGACTCCGATCCGCGCGGCTTATGTGTTGTAAAGATGGGTCGGCCGGCCCATCGCCGCTGCCCTCCGCCCAGACTACGGTCAGCGCAAGGAGGCACGGATGAGGGCACGCGCGCTCGTCGTTCTGGCCGCCCTCCTCGCTGCGGCGGCAGGCGCCGGCGATGCTTCGGCGTCGGCGTCACGGTTCACCATCGGCTATGCGTCCGAGCGGGCGCTGGCGGCCGCGCTCGGCCGTGTGCACGGGACGATCGTCCGCCGCATCCCCGCTCTGGACGCCGCCGAGGTCGCGCCGCAGGGCCCGCCGCTGCGCTTCGCCGCCGGGATCGCGTGCCTTCCGGGCATCCGCTCCGTCGAGCCGGTCGCCGCCCGGGCCGACCGGGCCGAGCCGGGCCTCACCGCGCGCCTCGCGAACGGCCTGCCCCTCGAGTGGCAGTACGCAGCCACCGGCGCCGACGCCGTGCCGCCCGCCATTCTCCGCGCGGCGGGGTCGGTGACGATCGCAGTCGTCGACACCGGCGCCGATCTCACCGCACCGGATCTCGCGGCCAAGGCCCCTGCCGCGTTCGACGTCGGCGCCGGAACCACCGACGTCCGCGACCCCGACGGGCACGGTACCTTCGTCGCCTCGATCGCCGCAGGCTCCGGGGCGAACCACGAGGGGATCGCCGGCTTCGGCGGCGCAGCGAAGCTCCTGGTCGTCAAGGCGGGCTCCCGGGCCGGGGCGTTCACGGACGTCGACGAGGCGATCGGGATCGTCTACGCCGTCGACCACGGCGCCCGAATCGTCAACCTCAGCCTCGGCGGCCCCACCACGTCCTTCGTGGAGCGGGCGGCCGTCCAGTACGCCGCGAGCCACGGGGTGCTCCTCGTGGCCGCCGCCGGCAACGACGCGCAGAACGGCAACCCCGTCGAGTATCCGGCTGCCCTGCTCCAGCCGGTGGGCTCGAACGGCGCGGCCGGGACCGGCCTCGCGGTCGGCGCCTCGACCATGCTCGGCGACCGCGCCCCGTTCTCGAGCTTCGGCTCGTACCTCTCGCTCGTCGCGCCGGGCGTGGACGTGCTCGGCGCCCTGCCCTCGACGGGCTCCGTGCCGGCGTTCCAGGCCGTCCGGCTCCCCGGCTCGCGGCACGGCCGCTACGGGTTCGCGAGCGGCACCTCGTTCGCGGCCCCGCAGGTGTCCGGCGCTGCCGCGCTCGTGTGGGCCGCGAACCCGTCGCTCACCGCCTCCGACGTCGCGACGATCCTCGAGCAGACCGCCTCGGGCGGTGGAACCTGGGACTCCGAGCTCGGCTACGGCGTGCTCGACGTCGCGGCCGCCGTCTCGCGCGCCTCCGGCCGGCCGCTCGTCGACCTGGACGGCGTTCGCTCGCGCGGCGAGATCCGGCTCACGTGGCACGGGTACGGCGTCTCGACGTTCCGCCTCGCCGTCAGCGTCGACGGCGGCCCGAGGCAGGTGCTCGGCACCGACTCGACCTCGACCGCCGAGTCCCTCCCGCTCGTCGGCAGGCACGCGTTCAGCTTCACGGTCACCGGCCTCGACGCGGACGGCCTGCCTGCCGTCACGTCGGCCCCGCTGACGGTCTCGACCCTCCGCTCCCAGGCCGCGGTCGCCCTGGTCTCCTCGCAGGCGGGCACGGGCGCGGCGCGCCTGCTGACGCTGACGGCCTCCCTGAAGGCGGCGCTTCCGAGCGTCCCGCTCGCGTCGCGGCCGCTCGTGCTCGAGGCGAGGCAGGGCCGGCACTGGCGGGTGCTCGGCCGCGAGCGCACCGACCTGGACGGTCAGGCGACCTGGACGATCCGGCTCGCCGGCCCGAGCTACAGGGTGCGCGTGGTGTTCCCCGGCGCCGCCGACCTCGCCGCCGCGAGCGCGGCGCTCGCGTCCTAGCCGACGACGCGCTCGATCTGCGCCCCGAGGCCCCGCAGGCGCTCGTCGATCCGCTCGTAGCCCCGGTCGATCTGCCCGATGTTGCCGATCGTCGAGGTCCCCTCGGCGCAGAGCGCCGCGATCAGGAGCGCCATCCCGGCGCGGATGTCGGGGCTCTCCATCCGCTCGCCGTAGAGCCGCGCGGGGCCGGTGACGACGGCGCGGTGCGGGTCGCAGAGGATGATCCGGCCGCCCATCGCGACGAGCTTGTCGACGAAGAAGAGGCGGCTCTCGAACATCTTCTCGAAGATCAGGATCGTCCCGCGCGCCTGCGTCGCGACGGTGAGCGCGATCGAGGTGAGGTCGGCCGGGAAGGCGGGCCAGGTGCCGTCCTCGATCTTCGGGATCTGGCCGCCGAGGTCGTCCTGGATCACGAGCTCCTGGCCGGGCGGGACGCGCAGGCTCGTGCCGTCGAGCTCGACCCGGACGCCGAGCTTCTCGAACACGGGCAGGATCGAGATCAGGTCGCGTGCGTCGATCCCCTCGATCGTCATGTCGCCGCCGGTGACGGCCGCGAGGCCGATGAAGCTCGCGACCTCGATGTGCTCCGGGCCGATGTGGTGCGAGCCGCCGCGGAGGCGGTCGACCCCGCTGATGCGGAGCACGTTGGAGCCGATCCCGTCGATCTGCGCTCCCAGCGAGACGAGGAAGCGGCAGAGATCCTGCACGTGCGGCTCGCACGCCGCGTTCGCGATCACGGTCTCGCCCTCGGCCAGCACGGCCGCCATCACCACGTTCTCGGTGCCGGTCACGCTCGCCTCGTCGAGGAAGAGCGGCCGCCCGACGAGCCGGGTCGCGCGCATGTCGAACCGCCGCGTGAGCTCGATCTCGGCGCCGAGCTGCTGGAACGCGTGGATGTGGGTGTCGAGCCGGCGGCGTCCGATCACGTCCCCGCCGGGGGGCGGGACTATGGCGCGGCCCTCCCGCGCGAGCAGCGGGCCCGCGAGCAGGAACGAGGCGCGGATCCGGGTGCAGAGCTCCTCGTCGAGCTCGGTCTTGATCGGGCCGGCCGCGTGGACGCGCACCTCGTTCGGGCCGGTCCATTCCGCCTCGGCGCCGGTGTCGGCGAGCAGCTCGACCATCGTCTCGACGTCGAGGATGCGAGGCACGTTCGTCAGCGTCACCGGCTCGTCGGTGAGCAGGCACGCGGCGAGGATCGGCAGCGCGCCGTTCTTGTTGCCCGCAGCGCGGACGCGGCCGGAGAGCGCGCGACCGCCCTCGATGACGAAGGTCTGCATCAGCTTCTCGGAGACTAGGGTCTGCGACATGGAGAATGGCGGGCGCGGCGGACGGGCGGCGGCTATCGTACCCGCCGCGATGGACCTCACGCGCGAACGGGCCTGGGACACCCTCACCCGCTACACGAAGAGCGAGGCGCTGCTGCGCCATGCGCTCGCGGTCGAGGCGTCCACGCGCGCCTATGCGCGGAGGCTCGGCGGCGACGAGGAGCAGTGGGGGATCGCCGGCCTCCTGCACGACTTCGACTACGAGATCCACCCCACGCTCGACAAGCACCCGCAGGACGGCGCCGCGATCCTGCGCGAGGAGGGCTACCCCGAGGAGCTGATCGAGGCGATCCTCTCGCACGCCGACCACCTCGAGCTCGAGCGCGACACGCCGCTGAAGAAGACGCTGTACGCCTGCGACGAGCTGTCCGGCTTCGTGACGGCGTGCGGCTTCGTGCGGCCGACCGGCCTCGACGGGCTCGAGCCGAAGTCGGTGCGCAAGAAGCTGAAGCAGCCGTCGTTCGCAGCGGGGGTCAACCGCGACGACGTCGTCCACGGCGCGGAGCTCTTGGGGCTCGACCTCGACGAGCACATCGCGAACGTGATCGCCGCGCTGCAGCCGATCGCGCCCGAGCTCGGCCTCCCGAACGCCGCCGACGCTTGACCTGAAGTCCTTGTGCTCATGAGCACAAGGACTCTTCAGGGCCGGAGCGCCGCGACGAGGCGCTCGACGTCCTCGTCGCTCGTCCACCAGCCGACCGAGGCACGCAACCAGCCGGTGCCCGGGAGGTCGCGGATCACCACGCCCTGCTCGCCGAGCCGCTTCGCGGCCTCGGCCGTGTCGCCCTCGCAGCGGAAGGTGACCAGTGTCGCCTGTGCCCGGTCGGTGACGACGTCGGCCACCTCGGCGAGCCGCTCGCGCCCGCGGCGGGCCTGCTCGAGCCCTCGCACGAACCGCCACTCCGGCGCCGAGTCCAGGGCGGCCTCGAGCCCGGCGACCTGGCCCGGGCCCACCCAGCTCGTGTCGAAGCGTGCTGCGCCGGGCTTCGGGCGCAGCGAGGGGTCGCCGTCGTGGACCCACGCGAACCCGGTGGGCGAGGCCAGGCGAAGCCGCTCCGGATCGGCGACGTACAGCGCACCCGTGCCCTCCGGCCCGCAGAGCCACTTCTGCCCCGAGACCGTGTAGTAGTCGTATGCCGCGGCGTCCACGTCGATCGCGCCGACCGACTGGGCGCCGTCGACGAGGATCGGCACCCCGGTCTCCGGCTTCAGCTCCGCGATCGGCAGGACGTTCCCGGTCGACCACGCGACGTGCGAGAGCGCGAGCAGCCTCGTCCGGGGGGTGACCTCGGCGAGGATCGCGTCGAACGCCTCGGCGGCCGGCCGCTCCTTGACCCGCGCGACGCGGATCGCTGCGCCCGAGGCGTGGAGCGGGCCGAGCAGCCCGAAATGCTCGACGTCGGTGGTGACCACCTCGTCGCCGGGCCCGAGCCCGAGCCCGCCGAGCACGACGTTGCAGCCGTCCGTGGTCGACCCGGTCAGCGCCAGCTGCTCGGGCGTCACGTGCAGCAGCGAGGCCAGCCTCGCGCGAAGCCGCTCCCGTGCCTCCATCAGGCCCTCCCAGTAGCCGGCCCCGCTGCGCCCCTCGTCGACCTCGCGGCGGCGGTGGAGCTCGAGCGCCTCGGCCGTAGCGCGGCTCAGCGGCCCGAAGGTGCCCGCGTTCAGGTAGGCGAGCCGGTCGAGCACCGGGAACTGGGCGCGGGCTTCCTCGAAGGTCACGGGAGCCTAGTCTACGAGCCGTGCGCGTCCTCATCGCCGACCCGCCGGCCTTCACGCCGCCCTACGACCACGCCCTCGCCTCGGCCCTCGCGCGGGCCGGCGCGGAGGTCGAGCTCGTCACGTCGCGCTTCCGCTTCGGCGACGCTCCCGCGCCGGACGGCTACGTGCGGAGCGAGCTGTTCTACCCGGTCTCGTCGCGCCTCTTCCGGCGCAGTCGCCTGCGACTGCCGCTGAAGGCGGTCGAGCACCCGCTCGGGGTCGGGCGCCTGGTGGTGCGCGACTGCGACGTCGTCCACGTGCAATGGCTCGCCGCACCCGAGCTGGACGCGCGCCTGCTGCGGCTGCGCCGTCCGTCTGTGTTCACGGCCCACGACATCCTCCCGCGGCGCACCGCCGGCAAGCAGGAGCTCTGGCGGGGGATCTGGAGCCGTTTCGACCGCATCGTCGTCCACAGCGAGAGCGGCCGCGAGGCGATGGCGGCCTTCGGGGTCGACGCGCGGGTGATCCCCCACCCGGTGTTCCCGAGCGACCCGCCGCGGGCGGACGACGGGGAGACGGTGCTGTTCTTCGGCGTGATCCGCTCCTACCGCGGCCTGCCCGACGCGATCGCGGCGGTCCGGCAGATCGACGGCGCGCGCCTGCTCGTCGCCGGGGACCCGGCGATCCCGCTCGATCCGTTCCGGGGAGAGCCGGGGATCGAGTGGCGGCTCGGCTACCTCTCCGAGGCGGAGGTCGACCGCGCGCACGGCGAGGCGACCGTCGCGGTCTTTCCGTACCGGCCCGAGCTCGACCAGTCGGGCGCGCTCCTGCGGGCGCTGGGAGCCGGCGTGCCCGCGGTCGTCTACGACGTGGGAGGGCTCGCGGAGCCGGTACGCCGGTTCGGCGCCGGCCTCGTCGTGGAGGCGGGTGACGTCGACGGGCTCGCCGCCGCGCTGCGGGCAGTGCTCGACGACCCCGAGCCGTTCCGCGAGGGCGCCCGGCGCGCCCGCGCGGAGCTGACATGGGACGCCGCCGCCGCGGCCCATCTCGCCCTGTACGAGGAGCTCCTGTGATCTTCCGCCGCCGCTTCGCCGACCTCGTCTCGCGCCAGCTCGACCTGTTCGCAGCCGAGAACGCCGACCTGCTCGAGGACGTGGAGGTCTTCCTCCGGGCCTACCACGAGGCGCCCCGCGACGAGGCGGAGGAGCGCTACGGCGACTTCGTCGACCGGGTCGATCTCGCCGCGGAGGCGCTCGCCGAGATTCGCAACACCTACGCGCGCACGCTCGACGACGACGCGGCCGACGAGTACGAGCGGACGTTCGAGAAGGCGGCGGCGAAGCGCTTCCCGCGCCTCGGCTCCGCGCTCGGCGAGATCTAACGCCCGGGTCAGCGGCGCCCGAAGCTCTGCGGGTGCGGCATCGTCGCGACGATCTCCGGCTCGTCGGCGACGCGGCGCGCGAGCGGGCCCAGCGACTCGAGCCCGTCGACGATCACGTTGCGGTTCCGGTCGACCCGCTCGAAGCGGCCGCGGGCGAGCACGAGCGGCTCGCCTCGCACGATCGCGCGGAACCGCTCGTAGACCTGCGGCGGGAGGATCAGGTTCACCTGCCCCTCCTCGTCCTCGAGGAGCATGAACACGACGCCGTTGGCGGTCGACGGCCGCTGCCGCGCGATCACGAGCCCGGCCACCTCGGCCCGGCTCCCGTGCGGCAGCCCCTCGAGCCTTGTGCTCATGAGCACTTGGCCGGGAAGGTGCGGGCGCAGGAGCTCGAGCGGATGGACGCCCACCGACATGCTCGTCGTCCGGTAGTCGGCGAGCATCACCTCCCACGGGGTCTGCTCGCGCAGCGGCGGGGTCGCAGCCGTCGGCTCGAGCGGCAGTGCGAGCTGGCGCGCCTCGCCGCCGCTGCCGGGGACCGACTCGCCGAGAGGGACGAGCCCGAGCTCCCAGAGGAGCGCGCGCCGCGACTCGCCGAGCGCGTCGCAGGCGCCGCTCGCGACGAGCGCCTCCAGTCCCGCCCGCTTGAGCGGCGCCCGCTGCGCGACCCCGCGGATCGAGCGGAACGGCCCGCCCGCGTCCCTCTCGGCGACGAGCGAACGTGCCTCCTCCTCCCCGATCGAGGAGATCATCTGCAGCCCGACCCGCACGGCCTCGCCCTCGAGCGTCGCCTGCGCCTCGCTCAGGTTCACGTCGGGCGGGCGCACCTCCACCCCTCGCCGCTGCGCGTCGCGCACGAGCGAGGCCGGCGGATAGAAGCCCATCGGCTGCTCGTTCAAGAGCGCGCAGAGGAACTCGGCCGGATAGTGGTGGCGCAGCCACGCCGACTGGTAGGCGAGCAGCGCGAACGCGGCCGCGTGCGACTTCGGAAAGCCGAACCCCGAGAAGGCGACGAGCTTGTCGAAGACCTCGTCGGCGAGCCTCGCGTCGACGCCCTTCCTCCCGGCGCCCGCGACGAAGCGGCTGCGGTACGCCTCGAGCGCGTCGAGCGAGCGCTTGCGGCTCATCGCGCGGCGCAGCCCCTCCGCCTCGCCGACGGTGAAGCCGGCGAGCGCGATCCCCACCTCGAGCACCTGGTCCTGGAAGACGACGACGCCGAGCGTCGAGCGCAGCGGCTCGGCGAGCAGCGGATGGTCGACCGGCGACACAAACGCGGGATCCTCGCGCAACGCCTGGCGGTGCTTCACGTACGGATGGACGGCCTTCCCCTGGATCGGCCCCGGCCGGACGAGCGCGACCTGCACGGTCAGGTCCTCGAGGTTCTCCGGCCGTGTCCGCAGCAGGCTCTGCATCTGCGCGCGGCTCTCGATCTGGAACACGCCGACGGTGTCGGCCTGCTGGATCTCCTCGTAGACGGCCGCGTCGTCGAGCGGCACCCGCGAGAGGTCGATCGTCCTCCCGCGCAGCCGCGCGATCCGGTCGACGCAGTCCTCGACCGCCGAGAGCATGCCGAGCCCGAGCAGGTCGATCTTGAGGAACCCCGCATCGGCGCAGGAGTCCTTGTCCCACTGGCAGAGCTGTCGCCCGGCCATCGCCGCGGGCTGGACGGGGACGAGCTCGACGAGCGGCCGCGACGAGATCACCATCCCGCCGGGGTGCTGGGAGACGTGGCGCGGCAAGCGCGAGATCTCGCCGCAGAGAAAGGAGAACGCGCGCCACCGCGGCGAGAGGCGCCTGCGCTCGGCGTCGGGCATGAGGGCGAGCTCCTCGGCGATCCGCGTCGCGTCCCAGCCGTCGCTGACCCTGGCGATGCGCTCGAGCTCCGCGGGCGGGAGGCCGAGCGCCTTGCCGACGTCGCGGATCGCGCCGCGCGAGCGGTAGGTGGCGAAGGTGGCGACGAGCGCCGCGTGCTCGCGGCCGTAGCGCTCGGTGACGGCGACGATCAGCTTCTCGCGGATGTCGCGGGGGAAGTCGAGGTCGATGTCCGGCACGCCCGCCAGCTCCCTGTTGAGAAAGCGGCCGAGCGAGAGGTCGGCGTGCACCGGGTCGACGTGCGAGAGCCCGGTCAGGTAGCAGACGATCGAGCCGACCGAGCTGCCCCTGCCGCGTCCCGGCGGCAGCGAGTTGCGCGGCGAGCCGCGGCCGCGCACCTCGGCGGCGACCTCCTTCGCCAGCTCGAGCACCTCCCAGTGGAGCAGGAAGAAGCCCGCGAGGCCGAGCTCGCCGATCAGGGCCAGCTCCTCGTCGAGCCGGGCGCGGGCGAGGCGCTTGTGGCCGTTCGCGTCCCCGTACCGGTCGGCGAAGGCGCGGTCGCAGACGCGGGTGAGCTGGACGTGCGCGGGCTCGGCGCCGTCGGAGAAGTCGGGGTAGCGGTAGCCGAGCTCCTCGGTGAGATCGAAGCGGAGCCGGTCGGCCAGCTCGACGGTGCGCGCGACGGCGCCCGCGTCGTCGGGGAAGCGCTCGAGCACCGCCGCGGGGGCCCGCAGGACGCTCTCGCGGTTGCCGCGCCGCTCGGGCTCGCACGCCTCGAGCGAGCTGCGGCTCTTGATCGCGACGAGCACGTCCTGCAGCAGCGTCCGCCGCGGGTAGTGTGCGTGCGGGTCGCCGGTGACGAGCGTCTCGACCTTCAGCGTCTCGGCGAGGTCGCGCAGCGCCGCGTTCCGGCGCGCGTCGCCGCGCTCGAACGGCCGCTGGAGCTCGACGAAGAAGCGGTCCCGCCCGAACGCGCGGGCGAGGCGGGCGGCGGCGTTCGGGTCGCGTACGGCGAGCCCGTGGCGGGCGCAGCCGGAGAGGCAGACGAGCCCTTCGTTCAGCTCCTCGAGCAGGGCCTGGCCGAGCGCGGGCTCCCCCGCCTCGTGCTCGCGGCCGGGCGGCCGCGTGTGCGCCCAGGCGGCCGTGAGCAGGCGGCAGAGGTTCGCGTAGCCGCGCGGGCTCTCGACGAGCAGCGTGACGTGGGCGCCGCCGGCGAGCGTGACCTCGGCGCCGGTGATCGGCCGCACGCCGAGCGCCTTGGCCGCGTGGGCGAACTCGAGCGAGCCGTAGACGCCGTCGTGGTCGGTGAGCGCGAGCGCCTCGTAGCCGAGCTCGCCTGCGGCCGCGGCGAGCTCCTCGGGCTGCGAGGCCCCGTCCAGGAACGAGTACGCGGAATGGGCATGCAGCTCGACATACGTCATGCGTTCTGCGCGTACCACTTGCCCGACTCGCCGTCGTGGAACACGACCGCGACCCGGCCCGTCTCGAGCACGAGGTCGAAGTAGCGGCGGTCGACCGGCTCCTCCGTCCACCAGCGGTCGACGACCCGCCACTCCTCCCGCACGACCGCGACCGGCTGGCGGTTCACCTCCCGGGGCGTCCCGTCGAAGCCCGGCTCGACGAGCGCCGGCCTCGGCGCGTTTATTCGTCCCGCGGTACGAAGAGGGCGCGTGCCTCCGGAATCCGTGACCACGGCGCCACCTCCACGACGGTGCAGACGGAGCCCGAGCCGGTGCTGGCGCGCACCTGGCGCAGCCCGTCCTTGAGCCGGCCGCGCAGCTCGCCGCCCTCGGGCTGGACGAGCTGGAGCTGGCGGCCCGCGTCCTCGGTCAGCTCGACGAGCTCGAGCCGCAGCTCGAGGATCGGCGCGGGCAGCTCGGCGAGCTTGGGCCCGAGCGCGGCCTTCAGCCGCGACGGCTCGACGGTCGGGTCGCGCAGCGTCGCCGTGCGCCGCCACGAGCCGCCGCCGACGAGCCTCGCCGAGACCGCGATCTTGCGGGCGAAGCGGCCGGCCCGCTCGGGCCGTTCGAGCAGCCGCTCGAGGAGGCTCGTGAAGGCGCGCCGGACCGTCAGCTCGTTGCCGACCGCCTCCGGGAACTCGAGCGCCTCCACGAGCTCTGCGGGCGGGCGACGCCCGCGCACCCGCGCGGGCGACCCGCCCCTCGCCAGGCCCCAGGCGCGCCGACCGTCCGCCCCCAGACGCTCGGCCACGGCACCGCCCGGGAGCCCGGCAAGCTCGCCCAGACGGCGCACCCCGAGCTCCTTCAGCTCCCGCTGGCGGCCCGGCTCGAGCGGGACGAGCCCGAGCGGCAGCGGCGCGAGGAACTCCTCGGTGCGCTCGTCGGAGACGATCAGAAGCTGCCCGGGCCGCGCGACGCTCGCCGCCGCGAGGGCGGCGAACCGGCGCTCGGCAGCGCCCGCGCGGGGATCCCAGGCAGAGCCGACGGCGGCCAGGGCGCGCCGGAGCGCAGCCTCGAGGCCGCCGTAGAGCCGTTCGACGCCGCGGGTCTCGAAGTAGACGCAGCCGAGCCCCTCGGGCTGGACCGCGATGCCCGTGTCCTCGAGCCGCCGCAGCACGCCCTCCCACTCGCGCTCGGCCTCGGCCGGGTCCTGCTCGACGAGCACGAGCCCCGGGCAGGTCGCGAGCGCCTCCCCGAGCCGCATCCCCGGCGTGACCCCGAGCGCCTCGGCGGCGGCCGTCACGGGCCCGACCAGCGGCTCCGAGCCCGGCACCGGCGCGAGCGCCGCGAGCCTGAGCGCCAGCCCCGGCCGGGCGCGCAGAG
>Ga0335080_10005330_pt1 | contig 13223 bp, 8 predicted proteins | sample Lox_Sample_34_FD_206720 | JGI IMG/M metagenome (GOLD analysis project Ga0335080, IMG submission 206720) | Soil microbial communities from Loxahatchee National Wildlife Refuge, Florida, United States - Lox_Sample_3.4 | ecosystem: Environmental > Terrestrial > Soil > Wetlands | place: USA: Florida... | reverse complement strand
TTCAGCAACGAAGACGGTTTGCTGAGTATAGCGTTTCACCCCGGTTTCAAAACCAACGGCCTGTTCTACATTTATTACAACCAGAAAAACAGTCCGGACCAGCATACCCAGCCGTTGAACTATCCTTTCCGCAGTGTCATCAGCGAATTCAAGGTGTCCGCCGCCGACCCGGACCTGGCGGACATGGCTTCCGAGCGCATTCTGTTCGAAGTGCCCCAGCCGTTTCCGAATCACAAGGGCGGTGAACTCGCCTTTGGTCCCGATGGTTATCTGTATTTGGGCCTGGGCGATGGCGGCGCCGCCGATGACCCGTTCGGCAGCGGCCAGAATACCGCCACTTTGCTCGCCAAAATGCTGCGCATTGACGTGAACACACGTTCGACCATCGGGCGGGGCCGTTTCCAGCGGGAGTTGCAGTATGGCATCCCGGCCGACAACCCGTTTGTGAACGAACCGGACATGGGCCCGTACGGCGCGCGCAAGGAAATCTATGCCTACGGCCTGCGCAATCCGTGGCGTTACAGTTGGGATTCACAAAACGGCGCGTTATGGGTCGGCGATGTCGGGCAGGATTTGTGGGAGGAAGTGGACCTGGTGGTCAAAGGCGGCAACTATGGCTGGAACGTGCGCGAAGGGGCGCACCATTTCAAACCCGGCCCGCCCGGCGCGCAATTGATTGACCCGGTCGTGGAATATCCGCACCGCCCGAATCTTCAGCCGCAAGGGATGTTTCCCAACCACAGCCCCGGCCTGTGCGTGGTCGGCGGCTATGTCTATCGAGGGAAAAAATACCCCGCGCTCGACGGCGTTTACGTTTACGGCGACTACAACCTCGGCACGATTTGGGGGATGCGTTACGATTATGATGCCCACAAGGTGACCGCCAACGGCACGCTGCTCCAGCAGCCGAAGAACATCACCAGCTTTGCCGAGGATTTGGACGGCGAAGTCTACGCGCTCATGCAGGATGGCAACATTTGCTCCATCACCGCGCCGTGACGGGCGATGGACCGTTCCTCCGGACGCACCGGGCCAAACACCAATTTGAATTCCCGGCTTGCGGAAGGCGTTTTGGTCTGCGACAATTCAGCGGCGGGCGCGAGCGCCAGTGACGTAATTCGATGCAGCACTACCCCAAACATTATTGCGGCGTGTTCGGCATTTTCGGTCATCCGAATGCCGCCGAACTCACCTACTACGGCCTTTACGCGCTGCAACACCGCGGGCAGGAAAGCGCCGGCATTGTCACGTGCCACGAGGGAAAGTTTTTCAAGCACCACGGCATGGGCCTCGTCTCGCAGGTGTTTAACCCGAAAATCCTGCACGATCTCGTGGGCAATATGGCGGTCGGTCATACGCGTTATTCCACGACCGGCACGTCCAGCCTCCGCAACGCCCAGCCGCTCACCGTGGATTGCACGCGCGGGCAAATCGCCGTCGCCCACAACGGCAACCTCACCAACGCCGCGCAACTCCGCGACGAATTGGAAGAACATGGGCTGGTTTTCCAGACGAGCGTGGACAGCGAAATCATCATCATGATGTTCGCGCAGCCGTCGCTCAACGGCGCGGAGAACACGCTTGTGCAAACGCTCCGCCGCATCGAAGGCGCTTATTCGCTGATCATCATGACGGAAAAGGAATTGATCGGCGCGCGCGATCCGTTCGGGTTTCGTCCGCTCTGCATCGGCCGCGTGGACGGCGCGTGGGTGCTGGCGAGCGAATCCGTTGCGCTTGACCAGATTCACGCCCAGTTTGTCCGCGACGTGGCGCCCGGCGAAATTGTCGTCATTAATGAAAAGGGTTTGGTCAGCCTGCAGGCGTTCCCCGAACACACGCGGCGCGCGTTTTGCATTTTCGAATACGTCTATTTTGCGCGGCCTGACAGCACGATTGCCGGCCGCAGTGTTTATGAAGTGCGCAAGGAAATGGGCCGGCAACTCGCCCGCGAACATCCCGTCAAGGCCGACCTGGTGATCCCGGTGCCGGACAGCGGCGTGTGCGCGGCGTTGGGCTACTCGGAGCAATCTGGCGTGCCGTTCGAGATGGCCTTCATCCGCAATCATTACGTCGGACGCAGCTTTTTGCAGCCGTCACAGCTCATTCGCGACTTCGATGTGCGGGTGAAACTGAACTTGATCGCGTCGCTGGTGAAGGGCAAACGAGTCGTCATTGTGGACGATTCCATCGTGCGCGGCACCACGTGCAAGGCGCGCGTCAAAACGCTTAAGGAAGCCGGCGCGAAGGAGGTCCACGTGATGGTGAGCTGCCCGCCGCACATGAATCCGTGTGTGTATGGCATTGACTTTCCCGACCGCAGCAAATTGATGGCCGCCAATCACAGCGTGGCGGAAATCCGACGGTATCTGAACGCCGATTCGCTGCATTACCTGTCGCAGGAGGGCATGGTCAAGGCAACCGGTTTGTCGAAGGAATCATTTTGTATGGCCTGCTACGACGGCCAATATCCCGTGCCCTACGACCCGGTGCTGGACAAACACATCATCGAACGCCGCCGCCGCCAGACGCAGACCCTCGGGGAAGCTGTTGCCCGGGAAAGCGACCAGATCAAGTTATTGCAAATCTAACAGGCACGCCCGCATTTTGCGTCATGTCACCAAAATGCGTCTCAAGGCTCCGGCTTGCCGGGATAGTCCAATTGAGCGAATTTAGTTTATATGCATCAGCCGTCTCAGAAAGCCATTCGGATACTGTGGTGTTCCAGGATTTTGATACTCGCCGTGGTCTTTGTGTTAGCTGCCGCAACCAAAATTTTCGCCCAGGGCACTTACCCGAAAATCGAAGCTTCGTTCAACATCGCTGGTCTGGCGACCGATCCGTTCGATTACACGGTGACCGATGTGCGGGTGCAAATCGTGCAGCCGGACAGTTCCACCGTATCGTTGCCGGCGTTTTTCGATGGCGGCACGACGTGGCGGGTACGTCACACACCGACGATGGCCGGAGTTTACAGCATCAGCAACGTGACGATGAACGGCTCGCCGCTTTCCGTCAGCAATTTGCAGCCGACATCCTGGACGGTAACCGGCTTTCCCACCAGTCCGGGTTTTGTCCAAGTGGACCCGACCAATCCACGACGCTTTATTACCAGCAATGGCCGGCGGTATTTTCCTGTAGGCGAAAACATGGCCTGGAGCTCGCCTACCGCCAACGCGACCAATATTTTCCCCAAAATGGGCGCGGCGCACGAAAACTGGTCGCGCGTCTGGATGACTCATTTTTATGCCGGCAACGGACTGGGCTTGAACCTGGACTGGCCCAAGGTGAACAACACCTTCGGCCAGCTCAGTCTGCCGGTCGCGACCAACTGGGATGCCATCGTTGCCGCCGCGGACAAGGCCGGGATCCACTTCCAGATGACGTTGCAGCATCACGGGCAGTACTCCTCGTCGGTGGATCCCAATTGGGCTCAAAATCCTTACAACGCTGCCAATGGCGGATTTCTCTCCAATCCCACGAATTTTTTCACCGATTCCACCGCGCGCGCACTCACCAAGCGCAAGCTGCGTTACGCCGTGGCGCGCTGGGGATATTCCCCGGCCATTATGGGCTGGGAACTTTTCAATGAAGTCCAGTTCACCGACGCCGCCGGCGACGGCAATCTCGCGAACGGCCAGTGGTCAATCATCGAGGCGTGGCACAACGAAATGGCAACGTTTCTCCGTTCGCAGGACCAGTATCACCACCTGATTACCTCCAGCTCGGTCCTCAACGAACCCCTCTGGGACCAGACTGATTATTATCAACACCACGAGTATCCGACCGATCTGATTACCGGACTCCGCGACGCGCAGGATATTACATCATCGCAGCCGGTTGCGCCGGACTTTGCCGGTGAATGCGGTATCAACACCACGCCGCACGTGGGGATCAGCCCGCCCATCTGGGCCGGCATCATGTCCGGCCAATCCGCGGCGGCCATGCCGTGGTACTGGGATACGATTGATCCGAACAACGACTACTTTCTGATTCAGGCCGCGGCCGATTTTGTCACGCAATCCGGGCTGGCAGATGAGGATACCCTGACCAAGTCAAGTCCACCAGTTACCGGCGGCGCGCTCGGCCCGCTGATCTTTTCGCCCAGCGGCGGCTGGGCCACGGCCACTCAGGACACTTTCACGGTGGGCAGCACCGCGCCTGCAGGCATCGGTTCCGCACCCAGTTACCTTCAAGGGGTTTACCACCGCTCCATGACGCCCAACGGTTACACGTTCCTCGTCAATTATCCTCAAAACGGAATATTCTCGGTTCAAGTAACGCAAATTGCCATGTCCGGCGCCGGACTGGAAATTTTCCTCGACGGAATTTTGCGGACGAACATTTTATTCCCGTCGGCGGGCAGCGACACGTCCACGAATTTTACCGCGTCGATTTCGGTTACCGCCGGTTCGCACAGCATCAACGTCACCAATAATGGCCTGGATTGGATCCTACTGGGCAACATCACACTTAATCCTTATGTGGGAGGGCTGGGGGCCTATGCGATTGGCACGAACAATTGGCAGGCGCTCTGGTTGTGGAACCGCACCAATGTCTTCCTGGCCACTCCGGGGCCCGCAATCACCGGCACGGTGCAAATCGCCGGTCTCGATCCCGGGACGTACGCGGGCACCTGGTGGGACACGTTCGGAGCCGGCGCCGTCAGCAATTTCACGTTCACGGTTTCCAGCACGAATCCGGTGACGCTCGGCACGCCGCCGGTGCTGCGTTCAATGGCGTTTTACGCTGGATTCCCGGCACAAGCCGGCGTCATTGCTCCGAACCTCACGCAGTCCGCCCCGACCAACTCGCCGCCGTTTAATTTGCCTATCGTCATCACCAATAGCGGTGGTTTGCCATTGGGATACTCCCTCTCGTTTACCAGCGCGATCCCGTCGTGGCTGAGCTTTTCGTCCACCAACGGATACGTGTCCAAATCAAGCGCGCAGACGGTGTACCTGGCCTTCAAGCCCTCCGGCCTCGCTCCGGGCACTTACACTTTCACGCTCTTCGTCAATACTGGCGATCCGCTGCTCCCGGTCACCGTGCTGCCGATTTCCTTCACCGTCACTTCGGGCATTCCGTCGGCGCCGCAATTGCGGGCTTTGTCCGGCTCCGCCAGCCAGTTTGTTTACCAACTTCAGGGCGACTCAAATGTCGCTTACGTGGTTCAAGTTTCTTCGGATCTTACGACGTGGATTTCGATTTCAACTAACACGCTCCTGACCGGCACTTTGAACGTCACCAACCCGATCCCACCCGGGGCGGCACAGGGATTCTGGCGCGCCCTTTGGCAACCGTAACCCCGGAAATTGGATTAAACTGCATTGACGCCGCGCCTGCCTGTTATCAGAATTCCGTTAGATATGAAATTGTCCGCTTTAACTGAAGCGAAACCCGCCTTCTCAGCTCGTCACTCGTCACTCGCCACTCGTCACTTGACGATTTCGACCGTTGATCAGGTCATGGCCGAGGAACGCGCTGCCGCTTTCACCAAACGCAGCATCAAGACCAGCGCCAAGCTTGCCGGACTGAAAATCGTGGTTTCGATGATGGATTTGACCACGCTTGAAGGCAAAGACACGCCCGGCAAGGTCGCTTATCTCTGCCGCAAAGCGCTCCAGCCCGCCGACCCGAAATACGCCGTGCCGAGTTGCGCCGCGGTTTGCGTTTATCCGAACATGGTGAAATACGCGCGGAAATTCCTTGGCGAAAACTCGCGCGTCCACGTTGCCTCCGTAGCCACCGCCTTTCCCAGCGGCCAGTATCCATTGCGCACCCGGCTCGATGAAGTCCGGCGCGCGGTCACCGATGGCGCGGACGAAATTGACATGGTCATCAACCGTTGCGCCTTCCTGGCCGGCGATCACGCGCAGGTGTTCGACGAAATCGCCGCGACGAAGGAAGCCTGTGGGCCGGCGCATTTGAAAGTGATTCTCGAAACCGGCGAACTGGTCACCTACGACAACGTCCGGCTCGCCAGCGAAATCGCCATGCAAGCCGGCGCGAACTTCATCAAGACCAGCACTGGCAAGGTTTCGCCCGCGGCCACCATGCCCGTCACGCTGGTGATGCTGGAGGCCATCCGTGATTACTTTTTCGCCACCGGCATCCGCATCGGCATGAAACCCGCCGGCGGCATTCGCAACGCCAAGCAGTCATTGCATTACCTCGTGATGGTCAAGGAAACGCTCGGCGACGACTGGCTCACGCCGGATTTGTTCCGGTTCGGCGCCAGCACGCTTCTCAACGATGTCCTCATGCAAATCGCCAAAACCGTCGAAGGAAATTACCAGGGTGCGGATTATTTTTCGCTGCCGTGAACAATCCTCAACCATTTCGTAGCAGCCGACGTGAGGAAGCTCTAACTATTTCGGATTTTGGATTTCAGAATGAGCCTCCTCACGTCGGCTGCTACAAAGCATTGAAATGAAAACCAAACTCAAACCCGTGAAACTTTCATCCAAACGCGCCGTGGCAGTGTTAGGCAACGGCCATCCGGTTGTTCCGTTGCGCGAACGGCGGCTCACCTTCGGCGACCGATGGGATTACGCGCCCGCGCCCGAAGCATCGAAGGATTACCTCATCCCGCCGCGACACGAATTGTTCATCAGCGGCCAGTTCGTCAAACCGCATTCCGGCAAGCACTTTGATTCGATCAATCCGGCCAATGAGGACAAGCTCACCGAAATCGCCCTTGGCGATGAGGCTGACGTGGACCGCGCCGTCAAGGCCGCGCGCCGCGCCTACGAAAAGGTCTGGAGCAAAATGTCGGGCCGCGAGCGCGGCAAATACATTTACCGCATCGCCCGCATCATCCAGGAAAAATCGCGCGAACTCGCCGTCCTGGAAAGCATGGACGGCGGCAAACCCATCAAGGAAACGCGAGACGTGGACGTGCCGCTCGTGGCGGCGCATTTCTTCTATCACGCCGGCTGGGCGGACAAGCTGCAATACGCCTTTCCGGGTCGTAATCCGCGCCCGCTCGGCGTCGCCGGCCAGATTATTCCGTGGAATTTCCCGCTGCTCATGGCCGCGTGGAAAATCGCGCCCGCGATTGCCTGCGGTAACACGGTCGTCATCAAGCCTTCCAAAACCACCAGCCTGACGCTGCTGCGGCTGGCGCAGATTTTCCAGGAAGCGGAATTGCCCGAAGGCGTCGTCAACGTCGTCACCGGCGTGGGTGAAACCGGCACGGCCATCGTCAAGCACCCGGACGTGAACAAAATCGCGTTCACCGGCTCGACGGAAATCGGCAAGCAGCTCGCCCAGATGATCGTCGGCACGAACAAGCGCATCACGCTCGAACTCGGCGGCAAGGCGGCCAATATCATTTTTGAGGACGCGCCGATTGACCAGGCCATCGAAGGCGTCATCCTGGGGATTTATTTCAACATGGGCCACGTCTGCTGCGCCGGCTCGCGGTTGCTGGTGCAGGAAAGCATTTTTCCGAAAGTCGTCCACAAACTGCGCGACCGCATCCAGACGCTGCGCATCGGCAATCCGCTCGACAAAAACACCGACATCGGCGCCATCAACAACAAGCCGCAACTGGAAAAAATCCGCGAGCTGGTCCAAAGCGGCGAGGACGAAGGCGCGGAAGTGGTGCAACCGCGCTGCACATTGCCCGAACGCGGTTATTGGTATCCGCCCACGTTCCTGACCGGGGTGACGGCGTCGCATCGCATTGCGCAGGAGGAGGTCTTCGGACCGGTCTTGGCCGTGATGACGTTCCGCACTCCGGAGGAAGCCGTGGAACGCGCGAACAACACACCGTACGGCCTGAGCGCCGGCGTGTGGACGGACAAAGGCAGCAAGATTTTCAAGATCGTCAACAAACTCCGCGCCGGCGTCGTCTGGGCGAATACGTTCAACAAATTCGACCCAACCAGCCCGTTCGGCGGTTACAAGGAGAGTGGGTTTGGCAGAGAAGGCGGGTTGCAGGGCCTGGCGGCCTATTGCCGGCTGGATTAAGCTGTAGGTGACGAAAGGAGTGTAAGAATTTGAACTGGCTCTGGTTTATTCTCATCGGAGTCGCGGCCGGATTCCTGGCCGGGGCAGTGGTCAAAGGCCACGGCTTCGGGCTGATTGGAAATTTGATCGTCGGCGTCGTCGGCGCGTTACTCGGCGGCTTCTTGTTCGGTTTGCTGGGAATTGTAACCGTCAACCCCATCGGCAACTTGATTTCCGCGTTTGTCGGCGCAGTCGTTTTGTTGTGGTTGATTGGCTACCTCCGACGCAAAGGCGGGTGAATGGGAAAGGCATTTCGTGAGGACAGGCATCGGAGTAATTTTTCTGGTCGTCGGCACAGCGTTGCTCGTTTGGGGAAACAACATGGTGCATTCCATCGGCGGCCAGCTGCAAAATGCGTTCACGGGATCTCCCGGTGACAAGCCGATGCACCTTTACATCGGCGGCGCGGTGCTGTTGCTGCTCGGTTTGTTCCTGATTTTTTTCAAACGGAAATTATTTTAGCGGCGGTCAGTGACCACCGCTAAAATGACCGGGAATTGACCGCGCTTTAAGCGTAAATGTCGTAGCGTGTGCCATCCAGGTTGAACTGGACATTCTGGCCGGGCGCGGGCCAAAGTTTCAGCGCTTGGCTGGTCTACCGGGTCTGGCGGCGTACCGTCGGGCGAGGGATTGAAGGGGCATAAACGGCCCGAATACACAAAATAAATCTTTCAAATCACGCGAATTTAAGGCATAGTGCTTCCTATTCAGTAAGTCGGTGAGAACAAGATTTCTCAGATTCCTCTCAGCGTGGGGATTGTCCGCCCTCGGATTTGTGGCGGGCGTCCGGGCCGATGTGTTGCTGGACGATACATGGGCCGACGGGACGCGCACGAATCAGAATCTTCCCGTGGAGTCGGCGTGGTGGTTCTCGTACAGCGCGGCGACCGCGCACACGAACTCCCTGTTCGTTCCCATGCGCAGCGACAACACTGCGCTGCTGGGCATCACGTATTTCACGGACGGCACGACCAACCCGATCACGCTGGCCGTCGGTGAATCGCTCACCGTGAGCCTGCGGCTGGCGCTGTCCAACGTGCCGGTGCAGAACGCGCTGCTCGGTTGGCGCGCGGGATTTTTTGACTTCGCGGATTCTTCGCTGTCGCCCAAGCGCGTGAGCGCCGACGGCTTCAGCAACAGTTCACAGGGCAGCGGCGTGCAGGGTTACGCGCTGTTCCTGAACATGGGCACCAACTTCAATGACCAGGTGCCGATGCACCTCCTGAAGCGCACCGGCCTGTCCAACTCTTCCCTGCTGGGAGCGAGCGCAGCATGGACGGAGTTGGGTGTTCCCCTCTTCGTCCAGACGGCCGACTTCCCCGGCTTTACCGACGGCGAGGAATATCTCTGGCAGATGACGCTGGAAAGAACCAACGCGACGACGATTGTGGTCAGCACGCTTTGGTCGAACACGATCAGCGGCGAGACCATGTCCTATTCGCAAACCGACGGTTCAGCCACGAATTTCAGTTTCGACGGCCTTGCGTTGCGCCCGCTTAATACGAACACCGCCGCGGCCGGTTACACTCTCCTCGAAGCGCGAATTGACTACGCGGCGATCCCGCGGGATGGCTTTGCCAACGTCGGCTACACGACCACCGGCGGCAAGGGCGGCCCGGTGGTCACGGTGACGGACGCGTCGAGCCTCAGCAATTACCTCAATCAACCCGGCCGGTACATCGTGCAGGTCAAGGGAACGATCAACCTTGGCGTGGATGATTTCCCGGTCGGGGCGAACAAAACAATCGTCGGCCTCGGTACTGACGCCACATTGGTCGGTGATTTGTACATTGTGAATGACAGCAACGTCATCGTCCGCAATCTTTACTTCACCAACCCCTCCAATCTCGGCGAAGGCGACGGCATCACGATACGCAACTCTGACCACGTCCTGGTTGATCATTGCACGTTTACCGACTGCGCCGATGGCGAATTCGACATGACGGTGGCTTCCGATTACATCACCGTCTCGTGGTGTAAATTCAATTACACGTTCGACAGCGGCCACAACTTCGTCAATCTGCTCGGCGCGGACGACGCGGATATCGTGGACACCGGCCGGCTGCACGTCACGTTTCATCACAACTGGTGGAGCACGCTCTGCCATGAGCGGATGCCGCGGGTGCGTTACGGCCGCGTCCACAGTTACAACAACTACTTCAACGCGCCCGGCAACAACTATTGCGTCCGCGCCGCGCTCGAATCCCAGACGTTTCTGGAACAGAACTGGTTTGAGAACGTCAAGACGCCGTGGGAGAAATTCATCACCACCGGCACCACCGGCCTGGTCAACGCGGTCAGCAACGTCTTCGTGAACGTCACGGGCCAGAGCGATCCCGGCACCGATACTGTCTTCACCGTGCCGTATCTCTACACGCCGGACGACACCAGCGGCCTCCCGTTCGCGATCACCAACAATGCCGGCGCCGCCCGTCCCGGCCCGCCCCTCAGCATGGCGCTTACCGCCACCAACGTTGTGTTCTCCTGGACAACGAACGTTCCGGGATTTCTGGTCCAGTACAGCGACTATCCGGCCGCCGCCAACTGGCTCAACGATTCCACGCCGGTTGAGGTGGTCGGTGACCAGAATACGATCACCGAGCCGACCGACCAGGCGGCGAGGTTCTTTCGTTTGATCAAGCCTTGACTCCGAACCTCATCGGAAAGATGCAGAAATCAGCGGCGGTTGCCCGTCCGCCGTAGCAATACTGCCGTGGGTGGATGGGCCACCGCTCCAGTTTTATTCGTAAATGTCGTAGAGTGTGCCGTCCATGATGAATTGGACATTCTGACCGAGGGCGAGCCACGGAAGCGCCTGCGGATTCTTGGCGGCGAACTCAAAATAGTCCGGCGAGTTGAACTGGATCCGCTGTTTCTTTGCGTTCTGGAATTTTTGAACCGCCGTGTCCACCCATTGATTGTTCGCGTTCTGGAAGAAGTTCTTCCCTGCGACCAGTTGGCCCTGTTGCGAATATTGCACCAGCCGGACTTTGGCATCGGATGACAGCGTCGCGCCAGGCAATGGCGTGGCAACGCCCAGCGCGCGACTGGCTTCCAACGTGCCACTGACGGCCGATGCATTAACATTATCCGCCAACTTGAGCTCATTACCAAAACGCGCACCCGCCACGGCCGCACTTCCATCGCGCGTTTCCCGGAAGAAGTTCCAGTTCTGCGACGCTACAGTGTGTACGGAGCTGTCCGTGTTCATTTGCGGCAGGGATTGCATGGACAACGGCACCTGGCGGCGGTCTTCGTCCTCGGCAATCAGGTAAGCTGTGTAAGGTGTTACGATGCCGTACTGGCGCGCAAGTTCGGTGACTTCGTCTCGTAATTCGCTGTTTTCACCGTGCAATCGGATCTCGTCGAGCAGATAGCCGACCCGGCGTGTGGCCCAAAGTCTGGGAATAAATTCGTTTTCGTCGGCATGCTGCGGAAATGTGACTTCATACGTGAACTGGTGTTTCGCGCCGGCCACCGTGCCTTCGAGGATTATCGCCGAAGCGCCGCTGCCGGTGTAACGGCCGACCAGCACGAGCTGGTCGCCACGGAACAGATCCGGCAATGGCGATGGGTACAGCTTCGACACGCGCACGTCGCCCGTGAATTTGATCGTCGGGTTCGCCAGCACCGGCTCTTTGATTTTGGCGAAGAAGTTCGACACTTTCACTTCCAGGTCTTCGTCCGGCAAAACGTACTGGCTGGCGGCGCGGGTTTCCTCGGTGATTTTGTCCAGCAGGTGTGTGTTCACATCCGTGCCGATGCCGAAACAGAACACCCGGGTGTGGCCGGCGCTGTCCTGTTTGGCGTTGGCGACGATCTGGTCTTCGTCGGTGTTGCCCACCGTCGGCATGCCGTCCGTCAGGAAAATGACAACGAAGGGACGGTCGTTGTCGCCCGGTCGCAGCGCCAGCGCCTGCTGCAACGCGTCGTCAATCGCCGTGCCACCGCTGGCGTGGAGCCGGTTGATAAATTTGTCTGCCAGATCGCGATTTGCTGCTGTGGCCCCCGCCAGTTTATTGAACAGCGGTTCGACCTCCGTCGAGAAACGCAGGATCTCGAAACGGTCGCCGTCGTTCAAGTTTTCCACGCAAAATTGCAGCGCTTTTTTCGCCTGCTCGATCTTTTTGCCGGCCATCGAACCCGAGGTATCGAGCACGAAGGCGACGTCCTTGGGCACAATTTTGCTGTCATCCACGTCCAGGCCCGGCGACGCAAGCAGGAGGAACGAGCCATTTTCGTCGGATACTTTATGCGCAACAAGGTTGACGCCCAGTTCGTCCTTTTCCGGCGCGAAGTAGAGCGCGAAATCCGTATCCGGCAGCGCATCCATTACTTCGTATTTGACTGTCGCGCGATGCGGCCCGTCCCGTTTGATGTTCACCGCGTGACTGGGCGAGTAAATGGATTTGAGCGGTTGTTTCGAGGTGATTTCCACGTTCACACTGACTTCCGGGATGGGCTTGGAGGAGAATTTTTCCGTATTGAGCGGGTACACGTAACCGACCAGGCCGGCGTCGGAGTTCAATACCTGGCTGTAGGTCAGGGTGACGTGTTTGTGGCTGTTGGGTTCGATGGGAAAAATGCGCACTTTGAACACATCGCGCCCGGCGTATTCGAGCAACGCCGGGTCGCGCATTTTGCGCACGATGTCCTCGTAAATCTTTCGAGCCTTGTCCGCTGACAACAACTCGGCTTCGACTTGTCGCCCGCCGATGTCCATCGTGAATTTGTCAATCTGCGCGCCTTTGGGAACCGGAAAGAGATAGGTGCCTTCGAGCCGTTGCGGGTTCGGATTGTAAAATTCCTCGTCCACCGTCGTGGTGGCGATCTGGCCGTCAATCTTGACGTTTACATGATGATACGTCACCTCGAGCGGCGCGAAGACGTAAGGCCGTGGAGCTGGCGGCCACGGCCGAGGCGGGATGGGGCCGGGCCGCCAGTGAGGATCTTCCACAACAATGAATCCGTCCGCGTAGCATTGCGGCACGGGCACGAAAAGACCGAACCACATCAGCAAGATCGACCAAGTCAGTAAAGCTTTCATGGCTGGTTGGACGGGAGCTCCGGGAAAATGCTCCCCGTAATCGACGGGTGCGCCCTGATTTTACGTTTGGAGTTCCGCGTTTACGCGGTTTTGGGCCGCCTGAAGGCGGAACTCCGAACGAATTGATGACTCCATCCCAATCAGGCCGGGTTTGACGGGGAGT
>Ga0335080_10005329_pt1 | contig 13223 bp, 15 predicted proteins | sample Lox_Sample_34_FD_206720 | JGI IMG/M metagenome (GOLD analysis project Ga0335080, IMG submission 206720) | Soil microbial communities from Loxahatchee National Wildlife Refuge, Florida, United States - Lox_Sample_3.4 | ecosystem: Environmental > Terrestrial > Soil > Wetlands | place: USA... | reverse complement strand
CGCAGCAGTCGCCATGGGGGCATTCGGACATCCCGGTCTCGCCGCGCGACCGCGTTTATACGGCCGATCAGACTTCCAACACTGTCTCTGTCATCGACCCATCCAGCAACAAGCTGCTCGGGGTGATCCGGCTAGGCGACCCGATTCCCGGAGCGTTGAGTCCACTTTACAGGGGGGAACTGCTCGTTCATGGCCTGGGTTACTCTCCCGATGCCAGAACGTTGGACGGCTCGAGCCGTTGACGGTCTTGAAGACGAATCCGGACGGAGCTGGCATCGTCCAGGCGATTGGGCCGCTCAAGGTTCTGGTGCCTGGAGACTCATCTGCCCTGGCAGCGCGGCGATTCCCGGTCGTTACCGAACTAAGAGATTCCTCTCAAGTAGTGCTGCATCCGTCAGAGAGTCTGGGCGACGGGAGATAATTCAGCCGATATGTCCGCTTGGCCAACCCTTCCTTAGCCAATCCCAGTTTTTCGGGCGCGGCAACCGTAATGCGCCAGGTGAACATCCAAGCACCTCGTGCACGAACCCTTACGCCAGACCGAGGCCGATCTTCCCGAGACGTCGTCCGGTCCAGTGACGATCCCGCAGGAACAGCAGAGCTTGTTCAGCGCAGTGCTGGCATTGCTGGAAGACAAGAAAGTTCCGTTTGCCGTGGCTGGAGCCTTTGCCCTGCAGGAGCACACCGGAGTCTGCCGCGACACTAAAGACCTGGACGTCTTTCTGGCCGCGGAGCATGCGGAAGCGGCTCTCGGCTACCTGGGAGAACGGGGTTTCGAGTGCGAGGTGTGCGATCCGATATGGTTGTACAAAGCTCATCGCGACGGATTCTTTGTCGACCTGATCACCGGCATGAGCAACGCAGCCGTGGTGGTAGACGATTCCTGGATTGCGCGCGCCAAACCGGTTGTACTGCATGGCGTGCGCACCCGGGTGCTGGCGCCGGAAGAGTTGCTGGCTTCCAAGCTCTTTGTCACTCGACGCGAACGTTTTGACGGCTCCGACATCAGCCACCTCGTTTACGGGACCAGGGGGCGACTGGACTGGCAACGTGTTCTGTACTTGGCGGGAGAACACTGGGAGATGTTGCTCTGGGCATTGATATTGTTCCGCTATGTTTATCCCGGACAGACGCATTACGTTCCTCGTCAGGTGTGGAGCGACTTGATGTCCCGTTTCCAAACCGCAGTGTTGCGTCCGCAATCCGGCGCGCCGTTCCGGGGCAGTCTCATCGACGACAAGATGTTCGCTATCGATGTGAAGGAGTGGGGCCTGGAGAACCTGCTCGATGAATATCGGGAACGCAGACTGCGGAACATCGGGTCGAGCAGTCAGGCAGGATGAGAATTGCAGCCACTGCCGACTTGCACTTTTCGGCCACGCGGCACAACGTGCTGCTGGATCAGTTGCAACAGGTGCGGGACGCGGCGGACGTGCTGGTGTTAGCCGGCGATTTGACGAATTTCGGCCAGCCAGACGAGATGGAAGTGTTATTGAACGTTGTCGTGCGCTCCCGGATTCCCACCATCGCCGTGCTCGGCAATCATGATTACGAATCGGGCAAACAGATGGAATTGGGGCGCCTGATGGTTGCGGCCGGGATCAAAGTGCTGGATGGGACCGCCTATGAGCGGGACGGCGTGGGCTTCGCCGGTACTAAGGGCTTCGTCGGGGGATTCGGACGTGGGGTGCTGACGGCATTCGGAGAGCCAGAGATCAAGGTATTCGTGCAGGCCTCGATCGATGAGACGCTCAAGCTGGAACGTGCCATGTCGCAACTGCGCACGACGAAGCGCGTGGTCGTAATCCACTACTCGCCGATCGCGGCCACGGTGCAAGGCGAGGCGCCGGAGATTTTCCCATTCCTCGGAACCTCCAGGTTGGCGGAGGTGATCGACCGTCATGGGGCAGATCTCATACTGCACGGTCACGCCCACAACGGAAAACTGGAGGGCCGAACCACAGCAGGCATTCCCGTTTATAACGTCGCCATTACCTTGCTGCAGGCCCAGCATCCATCCGCAGTGTATCGAGTGTTCGACGTATAGCAGCGGCTACCGGCCTTTTTCCCCGTGCTACCCAAAGTAAATAAGGATCAAGAGCTTAGCCTCGTATCCGCGTCCTCGGTACTTCCGCGGTCTTTTCTGCCCAAAGTACAGCGAATCGTCGCTAGGACTACAGAATGCAGTCGATTTCTGCAGCGCTCGAGGGAATTTATTCTGGCTGCGGGAGGCAATTTATGCCGGCGCGAGAAACCGTCGAACGTGGGCGCGAGAGGGGTCTGTCGCCGGCTACACGGGCGGAAGAATTCGTACGTGAGGAGATTCACCACGTTCGCGAAGGCAAGCATGGATCGCGGTCCACGACCAGGCGATCGCCATTGGCTTCTCGCAGGCGCGAAATTGCGCGCCCCAACAAAAGGAAAAGCCTCGGCGAAAACGCGAGCTCAAGCCAGCCGCGACTATCGCAGAGGGCAGAGTGGTTCTCGCCACAAGGCGTCGGCCAGGCATTCGCGTGGTTGACCCGGCGAGTCCACTGCGTTCGTGATGAGGCGCATTGCCACAAGGAGAGATCATGAAGTTAAGAGGTTGGATACGGTTGCTGATTCCGGCAATCGGAGTAATGACGATGTGTGCAGCGTTATACGGAGAAGTCTCATTCTCCGTCAGCTTCGGTCCGCCGGCGTTGCCGGTCTATGAACAACCGCCATGTCCAGGGGACGGATATATGTGGACGCCCGGATATTGGGCATACGGGGATGAAGGATATTACTGGGTGCCGGGCACCTGGGTAGAACCACCTGAGGCCGGGTTGCTCTGGACACCGGGATATTGGGGCTGGCAGGAGAGCGCATATCGCTGGCATCCCGGGTACTGGGGACCGAGAGTGGGCTTCTACGGCGGCATTGCCTATGGCTTCGGCTACACCGGCGTCGGCTATCAGGGAGGATACTGGAAGGATCGGCATTTTTATTACAACCGCTCGGTGAACAATGTGAACGTCACCAACGTCCACAACGTTTACAACACAACCGTTATCAACCGTACGACGGTGGTGAACCGGGTCAGCTATAACGGAGGCTCTGGCGGTATTGCCGCGCGACCGACCCGGGAGGAAGAGACCGCCGAGCGCGAAAGACGAGCCGCACCTACCGCCGTACAAACGCAACATCAGCAGGCCGCGGCCAGCAATCACGTACTACTTGCTTCTACCAATCACGGACGGCCCCCGATCGCGGCAACCGAGAGACCGGGGTCCTTTAACGGTGCCGGCGTGAAGCCGGCCACGCGCGCTGGAGCGCCGTATTCTCCTCCTGCGCAGCGGGGGGGCACTCCGGCGCGACCGGAAAACCGAGCGGCAAACTCCCCGAATCCGGTTGGGACGCCGCATAGCACGCCAACTCCTCGTCCGGAGGTGCCGCGCCCGCCGAATCAGTCCGAAACCCAGAGAGCCACGCCGCCAAAGCCAGAGCCACGTCCGGAGACCCAGTCGCGGAACGAATCTACTCCGCGGCCACCCACCCCGCATCCGCCGCGTTCGGCCCAGCAGCCCAGAGTTAATCCGCCCGAGCACGCGGCTCCTCAGCCCCGAGCCCAGGCGCAGAACACTCCCACACCGCGTCCGGCCGCGCCTCGAAAGTCGAACCCTCAACCCGAGCACAAAATGACGCCCGAACACCCTACTCCTCCGAAGACCGAGGGCCCTAAGAACGAGCCGCCTAAAAACGACCGGGCTGAACCGAATCATCCTCCGCATGCCGAGAAGCCACCGCATGCCGAGAGCAAGGCTGCTGCTCCAGCCAAGGACAATCATCCGAACAACGATGAAGGTCCTCATCGTTAGGAGGATGCAGCGAAATGGAGAGCGCCATGTCAAAGCTATCGCGAACCATCAGGCTTGCCGGTGTGGTGATTCTTTGCGTGGTATGTTGCGCCCCCGTTTTCTCCGAGTCCACGGACTCGGAGATTGCGGCGGGCGCGCTCCTCCGCCGGGTGATTGCCAGCGAGTTGAGAGCGGAAGCCGAAGATCACAGTCATTGGAAGTATGAATCCAGAGAAAAAGTGGACGGGAAGTTCCAGGAAAAACTGGTGATTGAAACCAGCGCGGGAGACTTGGAGCAGATTCAATCGATCAACGGCGTGCCGCTCTCGCCGGAGGCACAACAGCGGCAAAACGAGCGCATCGCCAAGTTGGTGCGCGATCCCGATGAGCAGCGCAAACACCAGCACGAGGCCGCAGAAGATGCGGAACGAACCCGTCACCTGCTCAAAATCCTGCCGGACGCCGTAATCGCAAGCTATGGCGAGCGCCGGGGAGACCAGGTGCAGATTTGCTTCCAGCCGAATCCCGCTTTTCATCCGTCCTCGCATGAGGATTCCGTTTTTCACGCCATGGAAGGGAGTATCTGGATTGACCGCCGGGCCAACCGGCTTGCGGAAATCTCGGGACACCTGATGAGGACCGTGAAATTTGGCGGCGGCTTGCTGGGTCATCTGGACAAGGGAGGCGAGTTTCATGTGCGGCAAGCGGAGGTTGCGCCCGGCCATTGGGAGATGACCCTGCTGCGCGTGAACATGCAGGGTAAGGCCCTCTTCTTTAAGACCATCGCAGTGCAACAGGACGAAACCCACGATCATTTTGATCGCGTTCCCGACAACCTGAGCCTGCTGCAGGCGGCGAATGACCTGAAAGAGCCCAGGCCGGCTGGACCGGAGGCTGAGCAGACGCGGGCGGCGCGCTGACGTGTATTACAGCGCCTCGATTCCTACTGACCGCCCTACGCCTAATGCTGGGCGGAGTTCGAATTCGGGTTCTGCAGGATAATCACCCGCTTGCTCTGGCACTCCGTTTCCGGGTTATAAGTGATATCGCCCGCCAGTTGTTCCTTGCTGCCGTGGAATTCGAGGGGTGGCCGCCGAACCCGCGAAGGCAGCCCGGCAAAACGGACCTTTCCCTCCACATTCGTGCCGGCCTCCAGATCCAGTTTCCGGAATCCGCCAAAACCATACGCGATGTGCACCTTGACGGTGGCCTCGGCGACCGGCTTGGCGTCTGCTGTAGTCACGGTCAGGTCCAGCGAGCACGGCCCAGAGCCTCCGTCGATTAGCGGAATCTTCTGGGGCGGCGGGGCGGGGGCGCTTGTATCGGGCGGGGCAGATTGGGGGCTCGACTGCGACCGGGCGGCCGCCGGAATGGCCACGGTCAGCAATAAAACCCAAGACAATATGCGAGATTTTGTGCTCATGGCTTAAGCGGCCATTATATTGCGTTGCGGGTAGCGAACCTTCACCGGTCATTTCCAGCAAACGCGCTCTGGAAACCGGCCTGCCGATTGTGATAGTGTCCGGCGACTGGGGAGTCAAAAGGGGGCACAACATGCCGGTCGCGAATGCCAAGAGCAGTCTGGATGCGATAGTGCAGGAATATGCGTTTCCGGATATTCATATTGGAGCAGGCGAGGATGAGTCTCCCTGGGTGCCGTTCCGGGAGAATGTTTTCATCCGGCATCTGGCGTTCGATGTGCGCCACAATATTTATGCCAATGTCCTTTGGGTGAAGAAAGACGGCATGCTGGGCCGGCATCGGCACCGTGGGCGCGTCTATGCCTGCACCCTGGAAGGCAGCTGGCGGTATCTGGAATATGACTGGGTGGCGCGCGCGGGCAGTTATGTGCAGGAAAGTCCGGGAGCGATCCACACCTTGGTATCCGACGATCCCAATGGCATGAAGACCATGTTTTGGCTCAACGGCGCTCTCGAGTTCATGGATGAGCAGGACAACTTGATTGAGACCCTGGACGTCTTCTGGTTCGTAAACCACTATGTGAGTTTTTGCCGGGAACGCGGGATTCCGTTGAACAAGAAACTCTGGGTGTAGGTATTTCTAGCGAGGATTCCTAACCATAGAAGGCGCGGAGAATGTCGGGGTCTGCTTCCTCAAGTCTCCAGGTCCGGTCTTTCCTTCAACTCGACAATCAGGATGCTGATTTCGGATTGGCCTACATTTTCTACCGTGTGGGGCGGAAGGGGATCGAGCCATTGTGTGGCGAGGCCCTGGGCTGGAGGCGGAGCCTGACGGCTGTCGAACAGGATGCCGTTATTGCGATCGCGGCGGATGAAGTCGCTGCTGCGAATGACATAGGCGACGCCGCTGCTGCGATGGGTATGCAGGGGCACGAGATCGCCGGCAGGAATGTGGGTATGAATCACGCGGACCCGGTCGTTTTCCAGCAGCAGGGTGTGGTGCGCCGGAGCGGCGACGAGCGCGTCCAGAGAATCGGGCCAGGGCCACGGGGCGAAGTTAGACTTGGTCAAGCATCATCTCCAGGGTACGGGTTGATTTAGACCGCAAGCCTCACTTGCACTCAGGTTCTGAACTGCGCGATCGTGGTGTCGAATGCGCGCCGGGTCAATTCGTGCAAAGGCTTCTTTCTGAGGTCTTCCGACAGCACTTCAATTCCCCACGGGCCTGCGTAGCCGGCCCTCTGCAACTGATCAATGAAGCCTTTTACGTCGAATTCGCCTTCGCCGCACAGCCGGCGATGATTGATGGTGTCTTCATGCAGGCTCCATGGCGCATCGAAGGTTCCGTCATTAAGTTCCACGCTGACGATGTACCGCAGGGGCATGCGGCCGACTTCCGCATAGGGAATCTTCAGCTTCACGATATGCCAGAGATCGAGTGCGATGCCGCCATTGTTTGCACCCGCACCCTCGACCATGGCGAGCGCGTCCTGCAGCGTTTGCAGCATGGCGAAGGGCATCAGCTCAAAGCAGATTCTGGTGCCGCGTTCGGCGGCCTCGGCGCACAGGCCGGCGAAGGATTCGATCAGCCGTGGCATCGGGCATTTTTCCTGCAAGAAGTCGCCGACCTTTATGTGGCGCGCGCGGAGAATTTCGGCCGCGTCCAGCAGAGTTCGCTTGCGCGCATCGGATTGTCGCTTGCGGTCACCCTCGAGAAACCAGTCGGTCAGGAACTCGAGTTCGACGTGCCGTATGCCGTTGTCATCGAAGATCTGCTTCATCTCTTTCAATGAGCGGGTCTTGAGCACGTGATCCAGATCCGCATGCCACAATCCGAAACCTTTAAACCCCGCTCTGGCGGCCGATTCCACCCGATCTTTGAAATCGAACGGGCTATGTTCCAGGTCGGTGTGGGGAAGCCCCGCGGAGATAGTCCAGTAAGAAGCTAGCAGCTCGACGTTCGTCATGGGAGATCCTGAATGCCGTCGACGCCGCATGTTATACCATGGCGCTGACAAGTGGCGAGACAACATCGATGGTTCGGGAGGAAAGCTCATGAAAAGCGATGCCACCAGTGTCAACGAGTATCTGGATTCTCTTTCGCCCGACCGGCGAACCGCCATCGAACAAGTCCGTGCGACGATTGTGAAGAATCTTCCGAAGGGCTACCAGGAGGGTATCCGGTGGGGGATGTTGTGCTACGAAGTGCCGCTGGCGATGTGCCCGGATACCTATAACAAGCAGCCTCTGCAATACGCCGCACTGGCCTCTCAGAAAAACTATATGGCGTTGTACTTGACGAACGTGTACGGCGATGCAAAGGTCGAGAAGTGGTTTCAATCCCGCTACCGGGCCAGCGGTAAAAAGCTTGACATGGGAAAATGTTGTGTACGCTTCAAGAAGCTCGACGACCTGCCCCTGGATCTGGTGGGCGAGGTCATTGCCCGTACTCCGGTCCGGGAATTCATCCGCCGCCAAGAACAAGTTCATCGCAAAAAATGATGATCAGAGCGAACGCCGTGCCACGGAAGCTTGGCTCGGGCAAAATCCTGCTTTTCGCCTAATGACAAAGCGGGAGGCTTGGGATAAGATTCCGGGCATGTAAGCCCCCCGCATGGACCGAACGGAGGCCAATTGGTGGAAGTAGTGAACGAACGTTCGATCACACCGTACCGCCGATGCCCGCCCGGCAGCCAGCCGCCGGTGTCGCATCCGGCCTACCAGTCAAATATCCTGCGTTCGCCGAAGCGGCCTCTGATTCTCCTCCCGCACACTCTCTCGGAGGTGACCGGACCTCTTTACGGGCAGGCCAGCATCCGCGAAGCCGACAACGACCTGACCAGGCAGCATCCGGGAGAGCCTCTCGGGGAGCGCATCATCGTGACCGGGCGCCTGCTCGACAGCAACGGCCGTCCGGTGCCCAGCGCACTGATCGAGATCTGGCAGGCCAATGCTTCGGGCCGTTATGCGCATGCGCGCGATCAGCATCCGGCTCCGCTCGATCCGAACTTCACCGGCTGCGGGCGAACCATGACTGACGAGAACGGCGCCTATCGCTTTGTCACCATCAAGCCCGGGGCCTATCCGTGGTTCAACCACTACAATGCCTGGCGGCCGGCGCACATTCACCTCTCGATCTTTGGACGCGCGTTTGTTACCCGCTTAGTGACGCAGATGTATTTTCCCGGCGATCCGCTGTGCGCTTTGGATCCCGTCTTCCAAGCCGTGCCGGATGAAAAGGGAAGACTGCGCCTGGTCTCGCGGTTTGACTTGGAAACTACCCAGCCGAACTGGGCTCTGGGTTACAAGTTCGACATCGTACTGCGCGGCCCGGAGGCGACACCCTTCGAGGGATAGACCATGGATTTCGTTCCTACTCCATCGCAGACGGTAGGCCCGTTCTTCCGCATCGGGCTGACGGAAAAATGTTCCGTGGCGCAGATTGCCCAACCTGAGGCCAAGGGAGAGCGCATCCGGCTCACCTGCTGCGTGCTGGACGGCGAAGGGCTTCCGATTTTCGACTCCATGGTGGAAATCTGGCAAGCCAACGCCGAGGGAAAATACAACCATCCCGAGGACTGGCAGCAGAAGGCTGTTGATCCCGCGTTTTTGGGGTTTGGTCGTATGGGCACAGATGACGACGGATGTTGTGAGTTTGAGACCATCAAGCCGGGCCGTGTGCCCGGGCCTGGCGACACGGTGCAAGCGCCGCACTTGAACCTGGCAGTCTATGCGCGCGGCATGCTGCGCCAGCTTTACACGCGTGTTTATTTTGCCGGCGACGCCGCGAATGGCGCGGATCCAGTACTGGCGCTGGTTCCCGCGGAGCGCCGTGAAACCCTGCTGGCGCAGCCCGATCCGTCTCGCCTCGGCAGCTGGAGGTTCGTTATCCAACTGCAAGGCAAGCAGGAGACGGTGTTCTTCGATGTGTGAGGAATCAGCTTTGGCGCTTAGCCATTAGCATTTAGCCGGCCGACTTTGGAGGGCGGCGTCTCGCCCGTCGAACCGAGAACTGGCCCCTCAACCGAAAATCGCATTCAATCGTGACCGCCGAACTACCTGGGGCGCCTGCATTTTTCACTCCCGTCTATAATGCCGCACTGAGGAAATCCCTTCATGCCCGCGCGGCTGATTGAAAGTCTTGCCACCACAACTCCTCTCGCCGATTTGTTTGCGGACGCCTCTCTTCTGCAAGCCATGCTCGATTTTGAAGGGGCACTCGCGTGGTCCGAGGCTCGGGTGGGAATTATCCCCAGGACTGCGGCTGCGGCGATTGGGAAGGCTGCCAAGGCCGAGCATTTCGATCCCGGGAAACTGGCGGGTGAAACCCTGTGCGCGGGTTCGCCCAGTATTCCGGTGGTGAAGGCGCTCACGGAGCGCGTACGTAAGGAAAATGCCGCCGCCGCGAAGTTTGTGCATTGGGGATCTACCAGCCAGGACGTTGCCGACACCGCGATCATTCTCTTGCTCAAGAAGGCGCAGAAATTGCTGGATCCAGACTTGCGCCGGTTGGAAGAGGGCTTGGCGACCCTGGCAAAACGGCATGCGAAGACGGTGATGCTGGGCCGCACGCTGATGCAGGCCGCGCCTCCCATCACGTTTGGATTGAAAGCGTCGGGATGGCTGGGCGCCGTGCGGCGCAACCAGCAGCGCTTACGTTCGGCCTTCACCGAGGCGCTGGTCTTGCAGTTCGGCGGCGCCAGCGGAACCCTGGCATCGCTGGGCAAAGCGGGTCCAGAAATCGGCACGCAGTTGGCGAAGAAACTGGGTCTGGGGTACCCAGAGGCTCCCTGGCACACGCAGCGAGATCGGCTGGCGGCGCTGATGTGCGCGTGCGGGACTCTCACCGGATCGCTGGGGAAGATGGCGGGTGACATCAGCCTGCTGATGCAAGGCGAAATCGCCGAAGTAGCGGAACCCAGCGGCCAGGGCAGAGGCGGATCGTCCACTATGCCGCACAAGCGGAATCCCAGCGGATCGCTGATCGCACTGACGGCGGCGCATCGGGTGCCGGGGCTGGTCGCGACCTTTCTGTTTTCGATGGTCCAGGAGCATGAGCGTGGGCTGGGCTCGTGGCAGGCGGAGTGGCCCGCAGTGGCCGGGATAATCCAATCGACAGGCGCGGCGGTTGCAGCTATGGCGGAAGTGGCGGAAGGGTTGACCGTCGATGCCAGGAAGATGCGCGCGAATCTCGATGCGACGCGGGGAGCCATTTTTGCGGAGAAAGCGATGATGCTGCTGGGACCGGAGTTGGGGCGCGACGTCGCCCACCGGGTTCTCGAAGAAGCCACCCGCCAGAGCGCCAGGCAGGGACAGCACCTGGTGCAAGCGCTCGCGGACATTCCGGAGGTCCGCAAGCATCTTGACCCGAAGGCATTGAGGACGCTCGAAGTCCCCGACGATTATCTGGGGGCAGGGGATGTTTTTCGAACCGGCCTGCTGAGGGACAAGAAAAAAACCTAAGGAGTGTCGCCTTGCCGTTCGCAACCGTTGACAACACCCGTCTGTTCTACCGGCTGGAGGGTCAGGAAGGACGGCCGGTGCTGATTCTCTCTCACTCGATTGGCGCAGACCACAGCATGTGGGCTCCGCAGGCGGCCGATCTTCTACCTCATTTTCAATTGCTGCGTTACGACACACGCGGGCACGGCGCCTCGGATTCTCCGTCCGGCGAGTACACCATCGAGCGGCTGGGTGGCGACGTGCTGGGACTCGCCGAAGTTTTGGGCGTTTCGAAATTTGCTTTTTGCGGACTCTCGTTGGGGGGAGCCATCGGACAGTGGATCGCGCTGAATGCTCCAGATCGTCTCACCGGTCTGATTTTGGCCAATACTTCCCCGCAGTTTGGTCCACGAGCAAACTGGGAGGCTCGCATTCAGGCGGTGAAGACCGGCGGCATGGCGGCAATCGTGGACATGGTGATGCAGCGGTTCTTCTCACCGCAGACGGTGGCTCAGGGAAATCCGCAGGCGGCATCGGTGAAGCGCGTGATTCTGGGGACCGATCCAGCTGGTTACGTTGGCTGCTGCGCGGCGCTTCGCGATGTGGATTACGCACGAGACATCAAGAAGATAAAAGTTCCCACGCTCGTGATCGTGGGCGACAAAGATGTTTCGACTCCGTGGTCGGGCCACGGGGAGATTCTGGCGCGTGAAATTTCCGGAGCACAGGCAGTTCACTTGCCGGCAGCGCATCTGTCGAATCTGGAGCGGCCGCGTTCGTTCAGTGCGGCGTTGCTGGAGTTTCTGTGTGCCATACCGGAAGGGTTTATCGACCCCTGGGAAGCGGGTTTGGCGGCCCGACGCGCGGTGTTAGGAGACGCGCATGTGGACCGGGCCACCGCGTCGGCGAATGATCTGACACGGGACTTCCAGGCTCTGATCACGCGCTATTCCTGGGGCACGATCTGGAGGCGCCCAGGCCTGGATCAGCGCACGCGCCGCCTGCTGGTGCTGGCCACGATGGCGGCCCTGGGACGCTGGGAGGAATTTCGCATGCACGTGGCACGGGGACTGGAGCATGAACTGGAGCCATGCGACTTGAAAGAGGTTCTCATGCAAGCGGCAGTCTATGCCGGGGTTCCGGTGGCGAATACCGGGTTTCACATCGCGAACGAGGAGATTGAAAAGACCCGATCCGGATGAAGTTCGGCAATGATGCCGGGCTGCTTCGCGCATTTTTCTTCCTATTGTTTCGCAACCTGCTCCTAAGTCACCTTGCAGTGCCTCGCTGTTTTCCGTCCTCTGAAGTGCTAGACTCTCGTCGCCTGAGCCGTTGAGCCAACCCATGCCTCTGCCAAGAATTTCCATCTTTGCAATGCTTTTGATATTCGCCGGATGCGGCCGTTCCGGAACGCCACAAAACAATCCGGAAAAGCCCAGAACCAGACCAGCCGATGTCAACCATGCTCGCATCGTGAACGCCGACCGCGAACCCGGCAACTGGATGACGCACGGCCGCACCTATGACGAACAGCGCTTCAGCCCACTCAAGCAAATCAATGACAGCAACGCTTCGCAGCTAGGCTTGGCGTGGTTCTACGGCCTGGATACGCACCGAGGGCAGGAGTCGACTCCTCTGGTGGTTGATGGCGTGATGTACTTCACAACCGCCTGGAGCAAGGTGGTGGCCGTCAACGCGGCGACCGGTGCCCTGCTCTGGTCCTACGATCCCAAGGTACCGCCAGAAACCGGTGTGAACGCTTGCTGTGATGTGGTGAACCGCGGCTTGGCGGCATGGAATGGCAAGCTTTTCCTGGGTACGTTGGACGGACGGCTGGTGGCGCTCGATGCCAGGACTGGAAGCGTGGTTTGGGAGACGCTCACCGTCGATCCGAACTATCGCTACACCATCACCGGCGCGCCGCGAGCCGTGAAGGGCATGGTGATCATCGGCAATGGGGGCGCGGAGATGGGCGTCCGGGGCTATGTTTCGGCCTATGACGCGGCGACCGGCAAGATGGTCTGGCGCTTCTACACCGTGCCGGGCGATCCCGCGAAACCTTTCGAAGCTCCCATTCTGGAGAATGCCGCAAAGACCTGGACCGGCGAATGGTGGAAGTTCGGTGGCGGCGGAACGGTGTGGGATGCGATCGTGTACGATCCCGAACTTGATCTGCTTTACATCGGGGTAGGGAATGGGTCGCCATGGAATCAACGTTTCCGCAGTCCGGGCGGCGGAGACAATCTGTTCTTGTCGTCCATCGTCGCGTTGAAACCGGAGACGGGCGAGTATGTATGGCACTATCAGGAAACTCCCGGCGAGATGTGGGACTACACCGCTTCCCAACAGATCATTCTTGCTGACCTGACGATCGATGGACAGGTTCGCAAGGTCTTGCTGCACGCGCCGAAGAACGGAATTTTCTATGTTCTCGACCGGCTTACCGGCGAGCTGATTTCTGCCAAGCCCTATACCTATGTGAATTGGACCACGGGTATCGACATGAAAACTGGTCGCCCCGTCGAAACCCCTCGCGCCC
>Ga0335080_10005327_pt1 | contig 13226 bp, 11 predicted proteins | sample Lox_Sample_34_FD_206720 | JGI IMG/M metagenome (GOLD analysis project Ga0335080, IMG submission 206720) | Soil microbial communities from Loxahatchee National Wildlife Refuge, Florida, United States - Lox_Sample_3.4 | ecosystem: Environmental > Terrestrial > Soil > Wetlands | place: USA... | reverse complement strand
GTCCACTACGTGCAGCAGCAAATCCGCCTGCACCACCTCTTCCAGCGTCGCCTTGAACGCTTCCACGAGTCCGTGCGGCAGTTTGCGGATGAACCCGACGGTGTCGGTGAGCAACACATTCTGGTTCGTCGGCAATTTCAGCCGCCGCGTCGTCGGGTCGAGGGTGGCAAACAAAACGTCCTTCACCAGCACGTCCGCGCCGGTGAGCGCGTTGAGCAGAGTGGATTTGCCAGCGTTGGTGTAACCGACGATGGAGGCCAGCGGCCAGTGGCTGCGCTGGCGGCCGGTGCGCTGAATGCCGCGCTGCTGCCGCACCAGTTCCAGTTCGCGCGAGATTTTTGCGATGCGATCCTGCACCCGGCGCCGGTCGGTCTCCAACTGCGTTTCGCCCTCGCCGCCGCGCATGCCGATGCCGCCGGCCTGCCGCGACAGGTGGCCCCAGAACCGGGTCAGGCGCGGCAGCAGATGCTGGAGCTGTGCCAGTTCAATCTGCAACTTGCCCTCACGCGTGCGGGCGCGCCGGGCGAAGATGTCAAGAATCAGCGCCGTGCGGTCGAGAATTTTGCAGTTGAAGATTTTTTCCAGGTTGCGGCTCTGGGCGGGTGAAAGGTCGTCGTCGAAAATCACCGTATCCACGTCCTGCCGTTTGCAGAATTGCGCGAATTCCTCCGCCTTGCCCTTGCCGATGAACGTGGCGGGGTTCAGCGATTCCGTTTTTTGCCGGCCGTCGCCGACGACCTCGCCGCCGGCGGTGGCGGCCAGTTCGCCGAGCTCGGCCAGCGAATCACGCGTGTCCGAATGATTGCGCGATTTGAGTTCGACGCCGACGAGGAAGACCCGTTCCGGCCGAGTGTTTCTGGTTTCGATGAGCGCTTTCAACGATTACAACTTTTCAAATCTGGAAATCCGCGGCGGCCCGGTCTTTCTTTCCCCGCTTGCTCAACACGCGCGCGTCCGGGGCGTTGTAGATGACCAGCGAATTCGGCGCCACGCTTTCCATGAGAAACACATTGCCGCCAATCGTGCTACCCGCGCCAATGACCGTCTCGCCGCCGAGAATCGTCGCGCCGGGATAAATCGTCACGTTGTCCTCGATGGTCGGATGCCGTTTGTGGCCGCGCAACTGCTCGACGTTGGCTGTGGATTTCGCGCCCAGCGTCACGCCATGATACATCTTCACGTGATCGCCGATGATGGCGGTTTCGCCCACGACCGTGCCGGTGCAATGGTCCACGAAAAAGTGCGACCCGATCTGCGCGCCCGGGTGCAGGTCCATGCCCGTGCGGATATGCGCCCATTCGGTCATGATGCGCGGGATGAGCGCAACATCCTTCAAATACAATTCATGCGCCAGCCGCTGCACGGCGATGGCCTCGATGAACGGATAGGACACCAGCACCTCCTCCTTGCTCTTCGCCGCCGGGTCGCCGGCATAAGCGGCTTCCATGTCCGTCTGCAACATCTCGCGGATGCGCGGCAGGCTGCCGAGGAATTCCACCGCCAGATCATGCGCCGCCGCGGTGATGTTCTGTTTCGGCAGGTGTGACGGAGGATTGTATTCGAGGCTCTTGCGGATTTCGTCTTCGAGGTTACCGAGCACTTCATCGAGCAATTCCGCCGTGACCACCTTGATTTCCGACGAATGGATGAGCTTCTCGTCGAAGAACCCGGGAAACAGCAGCCGCAACAGGTCCTGGGTGATGGACGTGATGGCCCGTTTGGACGGCAGATTTTTGCCGTCCAGATGGTTGATGCCGCCGACGCGTGCGTACGATTCGACGAGTTGGTTTGTCAAATGGGTGACCGTGTCCACAAAAACGAATGTATCACGGAGGCTCGGAGGCAGAAAGCGTAATTCGTTGGACTGTTAAATCGGTTCCCGGGGGCGCTGGCGTCTCGCCGGCGAATTCGGTCTGTGCCGGCGGGACGCCGGCGCTCCCAGGATGAGAAATGGTATGAGGGCGGTCACAGACCGCCGCTACAGCCTCAATCCGTCTTGCCCAAAACGTTGCCGAGCAATTTCGGCTGCTTGGGAAGTTTCAGCAAAGATGTGTTATACTGGTAGTATTGGCGATCCGGCCAAAACCACAGGCTGCCATCCGCCGCCAGCGATACCACACCGCCCTCGGTATAGGCGAGCGCGACCCAGTCATCATGGATTCCCAGTTGGGTTGGTGGTATCCCGGTGCCAAAGGGAATGGGATGATATTGCGAATCCCATTGCCAGAGTGTCCCGTCGGACTTTAGCGCTATCATCCCGGACCACCTTAATGCCACGGAAACCCAATTGGTGCCCCAGCCGCTTTGCAGCGCTTCAAAGCCCGAACCAGGACCACGCAGTTCACCGCAGAACCACATTGTTCCATCCGGTCGAACGTAAGCGCCCCAGGCATCGCCTGCCCGGGAGAGGGTTTGCAGCGGTACGTGGTCAAAATTGGTCGCGCGCGACAGTTCATCCTTTCCACCTTTCACATGGATAGCCCAAGTGGTTCCGTCGGACTGTTGCGCCAGAACACCAAAGGCAGCCGAGATGTCCTTCCAGTTGGCATTGGTTCCGATTTGATATGGCTGGAGCGCGCGCAACCCCGGCCATCGTTGCGGCTGCTTGTCCCCGTTAAAAAAGGTGGTTCCCCAGCGCCACAGCGTGCCATCCTTTTTCAAAAGCAAAACGGAAGGCGCTAACCAGGAACGGGCGACTTTCTGCCAGTTGGTTTCGTTGCCAAACCGTGACAGCTTGTCCCCGGCCCAGACTTTCGGGTTCGAGTTGTCGGAAACCCAAAGGGTGCCGTCTCGCTGAACGCCGACCGTGTCCATGTAGCCATAGACGGGGGTTTGTTGATCCGACCAGGTATAAACGCAATTAGCCCGTCCGGCGGTTGCGGACACCCAGTTTGAGCCAGCGATGAGTTTCTGCGGCCCGCTGCTTGTCGGCAAGGGATGTATCACGTTATGCCAAAGGTATCCGAAGTCGGAAGACCAGGAATGATTGCTGAAAAAATCAAACAAAACCAGGCCGTTGGGGAGCAGAATGGTCAAGGTATCCCAGTCGTTCATCTTCAAAACGGGAGGTTGTGAGATGGACAAGCGCGCCGGGCCGTGAGCCGGTTCCGCCGGTTCGAAGACTTCCCAGACGCGATTGTAAATCGCCGCGCTGGAAATGAGGACGAATCCCACCGCGCCGGCAAAGCCCAGCAGATTGCGCCGCCACAACGGCCAGCCCGGTTGAAAATTCTTGAAGTTCAAGTAGGCCAGCCACAGCAAGGTGACAATGACAGTCGGGATGGCGATTACCACCGGCAAAAAGGAATGCACCGGCATGAATCCCCTGAAAAGCTCCTGGCCGTTGATGGCCAGCAGAGTGAAGCTGATGAAGAAAGCGGCGATGCCCAGGCCGATGGCCTGCAGGAAACTGCGGGAGAGAGTCGAGCCAAAAAAGCCAAGCAAGGTTAACCACGCCGTGCCCGTCACGACCCCAAAATGCAACCAGAAATGATCGGTTTCCGCCCCGGGGTCCGGATAAAGCACCAGATTTCTTGCGCCCAATCCAGCGGCGATGTCTTCCAGCAACATCGGCATAATGCCGCCGAGAAAAATACCGAGAAACAAAGTCAGAAAAACTTTGATGGCGAATTGAACCCGGCGCGAAACGGGCAGGCATAGTTGTCCCTCCATGACGCCAAGCCGGCGTTCCTCGGCCACGGCCATGCTCCCGAGGACCGGAGCGATGACCAGCCACAGTATCCAGAAAATCCCGGTGAGGAAGGCAAGGATTTCGTCGGAGGAATTTTTGGCAAAGTGATAATATTTCCGCAGAAAGATGCACCCCAGGTGCAGCACCAGCAATCCGGCGGCCCCCATCAAACTGGCCTGGTGCAATTGCAATTCCTTTTTGACCAGCGCGAAAATGGGTTTTCGGGTCCGGGTCGAAACGGCATTTTTCCGGCGGGCCGCGAAAAATTTCCATTCTGGAAGCGATATCACACCTCCACTCCAGCCCACGTCCTGAGCACGGAAGAACAGCCAGCGCGCAAGCAGGAATCCGCCGACCGAATAAATCGCAAAGATGACACACAGGCCGGCGATGACGGTGTTGCCGGACTCGCTACGGGAGAGAAAACCAGCGGCAACACCGGACAAGACCGCCGGCACCAGCAGCGTGAGCCAGAAGGCGCCGGCGAGCTGGCGTAGCAGCAGCGTGGTCCAGAGTCCGCCCGTGAACGTCGCGGTGGCAATCAGGCAGATGGTGATGAAAAGATTGTAGGAAATTTCCCGGTCGGAGGCGTCCACGTTGGAATTTTTGAAGGCGATACTGAAGGCTGCGAGCCACACACCGAGGACAATCAGAAAAGCGACGGCCAACACGGAAAGCTTTGTCTGCCACAGCCGCAACCGCTCGGCCGGCTGGGCGAGCAGCAGGGAAAATGTGTTGAGACTGGATTCGCGGCCAATCGTCGTCAGCGCCATGATCGTCAAACCGAAGAACAACAGGCATGCGACATAGAAATCATAGGGCCGGGTGATGGCTTGAACCAGCGCCAGCAGTATCGCCACCACCCAGCTAGGCAGCAGCAGACGGATTTCCTTTTTGACAAGCGCGTTCATGGACGGTTTGGAAAACGGTTCGCATCGCCAACGCGGAGATGCCGAAAACGCAGGGATTTTGGACTGCGGTGGCAGAGCGCAGCGGCGACACCGCTTTTCGGCTGTGGAAAGAGCTTCCAAAGCGGCGTGGCGCTTCGCTTCCCGCCGCAGTCCAAAAACGCTTGGTTGTGGCTCGTTGCAATCATGGTTTCCCAGCGTTGGCTTTTTTCAAAATACCCGACACCACAAAAATTTCCTCCAGCGACAACGATTCGCAGCGCAGGTCCTCCGGCTGATACACGCGCAGTTTTTCCAGTAATGATTCGCTGTTACCGTTGGCGAGAATCTCCAATTCCCGGCCCGACTGTCGCGCCTGCAAGGCGCCGGCCAAGTCGAGCTCGGGGGGCGTTTGCGGGAAACGGGCGCGGATTTTGCGGAACCGGTCGCGCGCGGCGTCGGCTTCCATCGTCAACAGTTCGCGCCCCTGCTCGATGATGGTGAATTCGTCAATCAACCCCTCGAATTCCGCGATGAGATGCGTGGAAACGAACACCGTCCGGCTGCCCGGGTCGCCCGATTGGTAGGCGCCGATGACGGTCTCGATAAATTCGCGGCGCACGATGGGATCCAGCCCCGACGTCGGTTCGTCAAGCACCAGCAATTCCGGTTCCGGACAGATCGCGCCGATGAGCGCGAGTTGCGTTTTCTGGCCTTTCGAGAGATGGCTGGTTTTTTGATTCGGATCGAGCTGGAACCGCTTCAGCAGGTCGGTCTCGATGTCGCGGTTCCAGTGCTTCCGAAACGAGGCGAGATATTCCAGCGTGTCGCGCACGGTCATCCAGGGATAAAACGCCACGGCGTCCGGCACGTAGGCCAGCCGGGATTTCACGGCCACTTCGTGCTTCTGGGGGTCGAGCCCGAACACACGCGCCTCGCCGGAGTTGGGGCGGAGCAAATTCAACAGGCACTTGAGGGTGGTGGTCTTGCCCGCGCCGTTGCGGCCGAAGAAGCCGTAACAGCGCCCGGCGCGGACGGTCAGGCTCAGGCCGTTGACGGCATCCAGCTTGCCGTAGCGGCGGGTGAGGTCTTTGGTTTCGATGACGGGCGGGTCAGTGTTCATGGCGTGTCCTTTTTTGAAAATCGAAAAGGGATTGGAAACATCGAACATCGAACACCGAACGCTGAACGTTGAATTTTCTGTCCAACCCGGCACCATTCGATGTTGAGCGATGAATGTTGAATGTTCGTTATGTCGTTCATCTGTCTTCTCCTTCCTTGCCCGCCTTGCGTTCGAAGAAATCGAGCCGTTCCCTGACCAGGGACAGGAACTTCTCGTGGTCGACTTGCAGGTGATGCGCCATAACCACGGCCTCGTCGATTTCCGCCGCCAGCAGTTTCTGCCGGACCTGTTTGTTGAACGGCGAATCGCTTTTTTTCACGAAACAGCCCTTGCCGGGGATGGTTTCAATGACGCCCTGGCTCTCCAGCTCGGCATAGGCCTTGGCGATGGTGTTGCGGTTGACGCGCAATTCCTCGGCCAATGGACGGATGGACGGCAGCGGCTCGCCGGGCCGCAGCCCGCCCGACGCGGCGGCGTAGCGGATCTGGTCCACCAGTTGCAGGTAAACCGGCTTGCCGGACTTGAAATCAATCTGAACAATCATGGCCGTGTTTTACTGTCATAGGACAATATGACAGTTGGCGGGAGTTGTCAATACTTTTTTGAGAGGTGGTTTGGGGGGGCGGTTGCCGGGTTCCTTTTAGACGCGGGATGGTCAAATCCGAAACCCGAAAAGCCGAATGCCGAAAGAAGCCCGAAGCCCGAAGCCCGAAAGGAGGCAACTGATCGTCGGGTGGCTTATTCGGAATTCGGGTTTCGGGCTTCCGGGAAACAACTCACGCTTCCGAACAAGCGGCCGCTTCCATCACCGCTTCCACCACCCGTTCGGCGCTGATGCTGTTCATACAGCGAAAATCAATGGGGCACTGGCGCAAAAAGCACGGCGAACACGGCGCGGCGGATTTGAGCAATTGGTGCCGCTGGTCGCCGGGCAAACCCGGTCCGGTCAACTCCGGCGACGTGCTGCCGAACGGCGCGACGACCGGCGTGCCCAGCGCGGCGGCCACGTGCATGGGGCCGGAATCGTTGGTAAGCAGCACGCGGCAGAATTTCAGCAGCGCCATCAGCTCGCGGAGCGTGGTTTTTCCGGCGAAATCCAGAATGGCGGTGGGTGGGCTGGGGATGGCGGATTCTATCCGGCGGGCAACGGCCGCATCGGCTTCACCGCCAAACACCAGCCAGGTGCAGTTGGTTCGCTGCTGGACTTCCTGCGCTGCTGCGATGAACTTTTCCAGCGGCCAGCGCTTGGCCGGGCCGTATTCCGCCCCGGGGTTCAGGCCAAAGATGGGCCATTTCATATCACTCAAACCGAATTTTTTCTTCACCGCTTCGACTTCATCCGGCAGGACGGACAAATGCGGCGCGACGGGTTCCGGGTTGGCCCCCAGCGCGGCGGCAAGATACAGATACTCGTGCATTTGATGCGCCGCCTTGCCTGATTCTGGATTCTGCATTCTGGATTCTGGATTCTCCGCGATGAGCTTTTTGATTTCACTCACGGAGCGCTTTTGCATTTTCACGGCGCCGGCTCGCGGAGCGACGGCCCGGGTCAAAAACCAATTCCGCCACGGGCGCGCGTAACCGATGCGCTGCGGGATGCGCGCCAGCCAGACTTCCAGCGCCGACCGTGGTGAATTTGGCAACACCAGTGCCAGATCGAATCTGCCCGCGCGCAATTTTCGGCTGACAGAAAAGACATTTTCGTCCGCGGCAAAGGAAATTATCTCATTGACCGCCGGGTGTTTCCGCCAAAGATCGCGCAATTTTTCCGGTGCAAGCAGGGCGATGTGGGAGTCGGGAAAACGTTCCCGCAATCGCATCAGCGCCGGCGTGGTCATGACCGCGTCGCCCAGCCAGTTGGTGCCCCGCACCAAAATTCTGCGACCTGCCTTCGCTTCGCTCTGGCGCGGCAAGGGATGGAAATCGTTTTCCATTCTCTATCCTCCATTCTCCATTTTCGCTTTGGCTTTGTCCGGTTTCCAGCGGCGGTGGACCCAGAACCAGTTGGCCGGGTCGCGGCGCACGGCGGCTTCGAAGGAGCGGTTGACGTCGCCCATGATGTCCTCCGAAGGCCGGGGCCGGCCGTATTCATGGGTCGGGACCTCTTCACTCAGTTCGATGCGCCACCGGGCCAGACCGACACGGAAACAGAACGCGGTGTAAAGTTCGCAATGATAACGCAGCGCGAAGACGGCGGGCGCCAGGGTGGTGGAACAATCCAGGCCGAAAAAAGGCCCGCGCAGGCCGGGTGTGCTCTGGTCGGCCAGCAGGCCCAGGATGATGCCCGGTCGGGCCATTGCGGTGCGCAGGAGCGGGCCATCCGTGCGCCGCTCGAAATACAGGCAGCCGGAGCGTTCACGCAGTTCCTGAAACAACTGGTTGAAGGCCGGGTGTTTGAGGGCGCGGTAAGTGGTGGCGCACTGGTAGCCGGGCGCAAACTGGTGGAACCGCGCGTACAACTCGAAATTGCCGAAGTGGCCGATGGCCGCCACGATCCGCCGCGGCGGTTGCAGGCGTTCGGTGTTCGCAAATTCAAGGTGCGGCCGCAGTTCGTCAAACGTCATGGCCGCGGTCTTGACGGCGCTGGCGAAGTTTTCCCCGATGCGCCGGAAATTTTCCCGGGCCAGCGCGCGGATTTCCTCCGGCGGTTTTTCGTTTCCAAAACACATCGTCAGGTTGTTCAAAGCCACGCGTCGGTGCCGCGCGTCGAGCCACCAAACCAGTCCGCCGCCGGCCCGGCCGAGACGCGCCACCAGCGAGAGCGGCAGCGCCTGAAGCAACGCCACCAGCGCGCGCGCGGGCCAGTAGAGCAGCGTGTCCATTTTTAACGGAAGCAGATTTTGCGAACGCAATCCTGAAAGTCGTTGGCGCCGCTGACGATCTGGATTTCGACGCGCATGAAATAAATCGGCAGGTCGCGCCGGTCAATTTTGGGAAACCGCACGGCGTCCTTCTGGGTGGTGATGATGGTGGCGGCCTGGCGTTTTTTGGCGCGGTTGATGACGTTGAGGATTTCCTGCTGGGTAAAGCGGTGATGATCGGCAAAGCGTTTGGAATAAACCAGTTCCGCCCCGAGTTTGACGAGGCTTTGCTCGAAACTTTCCGGTTGCGCGATGCCGCTCAGCGACGCGACCTTGTTCCCCTGCAGCAAATCCAGCTTGCGCCGCTGGCCGGTGAATACGTCTTCGAGGAAAAGCGGATGATGCACGCACTCGATGATGGCGGCTTCGGTATTGAATTCGGCAATGCGCCGGCGGAGTTCGGACGTCTGGCCGTCGCTTTTGGTGATGAAAATCGTCTGGGCCCGTGCGAGGTGCGACGGCGGCTCGCGCAACGTGCCGCGCGGGAGCAGATACTCATTGCCGAACGGCTGCTGGCGGTCCACCAGCACCACATCGTGCCGGCGCCCGCGCAAATCCCAATACTGATAACCGTCGTCGAGCAGCAGCGTGTCGCAGCCGAATTTTTCTATCGCATAACGCCCGCTCTTCACCCGGTTCTTGTCCACGAGCACGACGACGTCCCGGAGATTGGACGCCAGCATGTACGGCTCGTCGCCAGCCATCTCCGAATCGAGCAGCAGCGATTTGCCGTCCGACACGACGCGTGGCGGGGTCCGATCCTCGCGCAACAAAATCTTGTTGAGCAACCACAAGTGAAAAGGTTGCGGTTTGGAACGATAACCGCGGGAAAGGATCGCGACGTTGCGCCCGGCGTCGCGCAATTCGCGGGCGAATTTTTCGACGACCGGCGTTTTACCGGTGCCGCCGACGGTCAGATTGCCGATGGCGATGACCTGGACGCCCAGCGTCTGGTCGCGGAGGATGCGCATGTTGTAAAGCCAGCGGCGCATTTTGACGCCGACCTGAAAGAGCTTGGAACTGCCGAACAGCAGACCGCGCATCAACGCCGCCTTGGTGTCGCGGCGCTCGCCCGAGATGACTTCAAGGGCAAAGGTTTCGAGATTTTCCGCCCAGACCCGGAATTTTTCGCGCATGCGGCATCAATGTGCCAAGAGACGAAGGGCGCGGCAAGGCGAAGGAGGTAAAAGGTTGAAACCTGGCAATACGGCTCAGGCAAAAGGGCCTCGTCCCCGATTGGGCCGATTTCGATTACGAGAACGAGAACGACGACGAGGACGAAAAGCAAATTCAGAATCCCATCCTTGCCAGCTCGTTTTGCAGCGCGGCCTGAAATTCCTGCACGTCGGCAGCGGACGGCTTGTAACCTTGTTGCTTGGTGACGACACCCAGCCGCCCTGTCTGGTCGAGATACCAGTCGGCCTGCTGGCCATCGCTGAACGCGACCTTGCCGCTGACAATCGCTCCGGGCCGCGCGATCTGGTCCACCGTCACGGAAACTTTGCCGGTCGCGGGGGACGGCGATGCCCCGGCTCCGGACGGTTTGGATTCAGCTTTCGCTTTTGCGGCGGCGGGTAGCGGATTGATGGGCGCGGCAGGCTTCGGGGGCTCCGGATCTTTCAACGTCAGCTTCAAGTCGTCCACCAGGAAGCGGACTTCCATGTAGGTGAGCTTGATGCCGAATTCCTCCGCCAGACGATTTTGAATGTCGGAAAGTTTCGCGCCCTGTAAAACCCAGGCGGTGACGCGCTGCCGTTGTGCTTCGTCCAGATTCATAGCCCCGGCAGTTTAACTAAGCGGCCTTGATAATCCAGTCGTAACCTTTCGCCTCCAGTTCCAGCGCGAGTTCCTTGCCGCCGGTGCGGACAATCCTGCCGTCCACGAGCACATGCACAAAATCGGGAATGATGAAATTCAACAGCCGCTGATAATGCGTGATGACAAGCTGTGCGCTGTCGGGACGTTTCAGCTTGTTGACGCCGCCGGCGACGATGCGCAGCGCGTCAATATCCAGGCCCGAATCGGTTTCGTCGAGGATGGCCAGCCGGGGTTCGAGCACGGCCATCTGGAAAATTTCGTTGCGCTTCTTTTCGCCGCCGGAGAAGCCCTCGTTCACGGAACGCTTGAGCAGGTCCTCGCTCAATTCGAGCAGCTTAACCTTGTCCTTGACCAGCGTGAGGAATTCCATGGCATCGAGTTCCGGCTCGCCCTTGGCCTTGCGGATTTCGTTCAGCGCGGCCTTCAAAAAGTAAGTGCTGTTCACGCCGGGAATTTCGACCGGATACTGAAACGCGAGAAAGACGCCTTCGCGAGCGCGTTCCTCGGGGTCGAGGTCGAGCAGGTCTTTGCCGTCGTAAATGACCTCGCCGTCGCTGACTTCGTAGCCGTCGCGCCCGGCCAGCACCGCGGCGAGCGTGCTCTTGCCGGAACCATTCGGGCCCATGACGGCGTGAACTTCGCCGGCACTGACGGACAGGTTGATGCCTTTGAGGATTTGCTTGCCCTCAACGCCCGCGCTGAGGTTTTTGATTTCCAGTATTGGTTGCTTGCTCATTTTAATTTAACCACGAATCAACACGAATGAACACCAAGACAAAATATTCCGGCACCAATCCTGCATGAAAGACAATTCGTATCCCTTAGTGTCCATTCGCGGTTCAAATTGTTTAACCGACGCTGCCTTCGAGACTTACGCCTAAAAGTTTCTGCGCTTCAACCGCGAATTCCATCGGCAGTTCCTTGAAAACTTCCTTGCAGAACCCGTTTACGATCATGTTCACAGCGTCTTGCGTCGCCAGTCCCCGCTGGTTGCAGTAAAAAATCTGGTCCTCGCCGATCTTCGAAGTCGAAGCCTCGTGCTCGACGCTCGCCGACGTGTTTTTCACCTCGATGTACGGGAACGTGTGCGCGCCGCACTTGGCGCCAATCAGCATTGAGTCACACTGCGAGAAATTGCGGGCGTTGGCGGCGCTCTTTTGGATTTTCACCAGGCCGCGGTAGCTGTTCTGGCCGCGCCCGGCGGAAATGCCCTTGGAGACGATGGTACTGCGCGTGTTTTTGCCGATGTGCACCATCTTGGTGCCGGTGTCGGCCTGCTGATAATTGTTCACCACGGCGACCGAGTAGAATTCGCCGATGGAATTGTCGCCTTGCAGAATGCAGCTCGGATATTTCCAGGTGATGGCCGAGCCGGTCTCGACCTGCGTCCAGGATATCTTCGAGTTGCGGCCCTTGCACAGGCCGCGCTTGGTCACAAAATTGTAGATGCCGCCCTTGCCGTTTTCGTCGCCGGGATACCAGTTTTGCACGGTCGAGTATTTGATCTCAGCATGGTCGAGCGCGATGAGTTCGACCACCGCGGCGTGGAGCTGGTTCTCATCGCGCATCGGCGCGGTGCAGCCTTCGAGATAACTCACGTGCGAGCCTTCGTCGGCGACGATGAGCGTGCGCTCGAACTGGCCGGACTTCGCGGCATTGATGCGAAAATACGTCGAAAGCTCCATCGGACAGCGCACACCCTTCGGGATGTAGCAGAACGAACCATCGGTGAAAACGGCGGAATTGAGCGAGGCAAAAAAGTTGTCCGTGTAGGGCACGACCAGGCCGAGGTATTTCTTCACCAGGTCGGGATGATCCTGCACCGCCTCGCTGAACGAGCAGAAAATGATGCCCTTTTCGCCGAGCTGCTTGCGATAGGTGGTCCCCACTGACACGCTGTCAAACACGGCGTCCACGGCCACGCCGGCGAGCCGTTCGCGTTCGCGCAGCGGGATGCCGAGTTTCTCGTAGGTCTCCAGCAATTTCGGGTCAACTTCCTCGAGGCTTTTCGGCCCGTCCCCTGCCTTTCCGGGGGCGGAATAATAGGTGATGTCCTGGTAATTGATGGGCTCGTGGTGGACTTTCGGCCAGGTCGGCTCCGTCAGCGTTTGCCAGTGACGGAATGCCTTGAGCCGCCAGTCGGTCAGCCAGGCCGGCTCGTTTTTCTTGCGCGAAATCAGCCGGATGATGTCCTCGTTCAGGCCCGGCGGCGCGGAATCGGTCTCCACGTCGGTGTAGAAGCCGTACTTGTATTCCTGTTTTACCAGACCCTCAATCGTTTCGGTGGCGGTGCTCATGTTTGTCCGTTAAATCGTCAACTCGTTTAATCTTTGAACCGTTGGGTCGGCGTTTCTTGTTTTTGGCGCAATCCGGGCAGATGCCATGGATGGCGACTTCAAAATGTTCGGCCGTAAATCCGTGCGGGAGGATGATACGCTGGTTCGGCTTCGCCGGCAAATCCACGTCGTACACCGTGTCGCACGAATCGCAGTAAAAATGGCCGTGCTCGCGCATGTTCGGGCAGAATCGCGTGGCGCCGCGGTCGAGCTGCACCTGGCGGATAAGGCCGCATTTGACCAGGGCATCGAGGCAGTTATAGACCGTGGCCATGGAGATGTCCGGCATGCTGCGCTTGGTGCGCAGAAAGACCTCCTCGGCGGTGGGATGGTCGCGTTTTTGCAACAGCACGTTATAGACGTGCTCGCGCTGCGGGGTGGAGCGCAAGCCTCCGGCGCCCAACCGTTCGGTCAGGTGGTTCTCGTTGTGGCTATGGCCGAAGTCCTTCATGGCACCGAATGATAACACGCGCCTCCGGTCAGGTCAAGATTTAGAATAATTCTAAATTT
>Ga0335080_10005326_pt1 | contig 13227 bp, 8 predicted proteins | sample Lox_Sample_34_FD_206720 | JGI IMG/M metagenome (GOLD analysis project Ga0335080, IMG submission 206720) | Soil microbial communities from Loxahatchee National Wildlife Refuge, Florida, United States - Lox_Sample_3.4 | ecosystem: Environmental > Terrestrial > Soil > Wetlands | place: USA: Florida... | reverse complement strand
CGTTCAGTATCGCGGTTCAAGGATCCTCCGGCGGCACGTCACCGATGCCCGCACTGACCTCCGCGTGCCCGCTCCCGGGCGCGACCGCCGGCGTCTCCTATTCGCAGGCGCAAACGGCCGCGGGCGGCGCGCCGCCATATCAATTCTTCGTGTCCGGACTTCCGGCGGGGATGACATATTCGAGCAACGGCGCGATTACCGGCACGGCACAGTCCGGCGGCACGACGCAGGTGGTCGTGCAGGTCATCGATTCCAAGGGCACCGCGGCTACCGCGACCTGTGAACTGACGATCGCGCCGCCCCTGCCCTTGCAGGTCGCGCTCTCCACGCCCGATGGGAAGGTCAATCAGACCTATTCCGGCGCATTCACGGCCAGCGGCGGCGTAGGTCCGTTCACATGGTCGGTGATCAGCGGGTCGTTGCCACCCGGCATTCAGCTCGATTCCTCGACCGGACTGCTCACGGGAGTTCCCGCGGCGGCCGGCAGCTACACGTTCCAGGCCCAGGCGACTGATTTCAGCCAGACCAGCGTCACTGCGTCCGGAACCATCAACATCGCCGCCACGCTGCTGATCACGACGCCGCCATCTCTGCCGGACGCCACCGGCGGGAATTCGTACCGGCAGGCGCTGGCGGTTGCGAGCGCCGCCGGGGCAGTCGCGTGGTCACTTGTATCGGGCGCTCTCCCCAGCGGCCTGAATCTCGATCCCGCCGGCCTGATTTCCGGGGCGGCGACCCAGGCTGGAGCGTTCTCATTTACACTCCAGGCGGCCGATGCCGCCGGCCAGATCGCGCAGCAGAAGTTCGCCCTCAACGTCAACCTGGCGCCGCTTCCGCAAATGACTATCACGGGCCTGGCGAGCCCCGTCCCGCCCAACCAGCAGCTCACTGCCAATGTGTCGCTGGCGTCGCCTTATCCGCTGGAGATCGTGGGGCAGCTCAACCTGACGGTCACCGCCGATCCGTCCATCGGGGTCGTGGACCCAGCGGTGCAATTCGCGTCCGGCGGCGGCTCGGTCTCTTTCCGCATACCGGCGAACTCCACGCAGGTCACTTTTGCCCAGCCCCCTTCGTTCCAGACCGGCACCGTGGCCGGAAACCTGAAGCTCGATGTCGCGCTGCAAAGCGGCGGAGTGGCTGCCGCGACGCCGTCCAGTCCGGCGATCTCCGGTCAAATTCCCAAGCTGGCTCCGGTGATTGTGGGCACGCCCACGGCCGTGCGAAATGCGGGCGGGGTCCAGGTGACGGTCATCGGTTTTGCGACTTCACGGGAAGTGACCGCGGCGGCGTTCCACTTCGCCGGGACCAACGTCCAAAACGCCGATTTGACCGTTTCTCTGGGCAGCCTGCTGGGCGGCTGGTTCAACGATCCCCAGTCCGCCGCCTACGGGAGCACATTCAAGCTCGTGCAGCAGTTTACGGTGCAGGGCGCGGCAACTCAAGTCACGGCTGTGACCGTGACCTTGACGAATTCGGTGGGAAGCTCGACTCCGGTAACGGTTACGTTCTAGGAGCGCGGCGCACGTAACGCGTGGCCAGGCACGCTGCCGCGCCGGAAGCCCAGAGCAACACGGACGCAGGTTCCGGAGTGGTTGGGGAAGCGTTGCCAGTGCCCGAAAGCTGAAAGGCTAATGTGCTCTGACCGCTCGTCGCCCAGAAGATTCCGAAGTGATCGACTCCTCCGCTGATATCGGTGATGTTCAGAAAATAATCCTGCGGCGAAGGGGAGGGATTGATGACGACACTGGGAATGGTGAAATCGTTCTGGTATTCCGTCAGAGTCAAGCCGAACACCGAGACCGGCCCGACCGGCACCTGCGGGGCGGAAGCCGTGAATGCGAAGGTGCCGGAAGCGATGAGCGGCCCGGTCAGGCCACCGTTATCCGGAGCGATCTGCCACCTGAAGGTTCCGCCGTTGTACACGTTGTCGGATTGGAATGTCCAGAACCGGGCGGAAGTCAGGGTGGTATTCGAGAGTAATGTGAAAATGCCCTGTCCGGTGGCCGTCGTCAACTCCGGGCAGCCAGGAGAGCAGGGTGTGGTCGTATCCGGGGCACCATTGTCGTAGACGATCCCGGCATTGGCAGCAATACGCGATAAAAAGAGCAGGACGCTCAACAGCAGGACGCGGCGCATAACTGGTCTCTAGAGGAGAGTACCAGATTCTCCGGCCCGTGCCAGGGCGTGGTGGTACTAGACCGTTTCTCCCCGAAGCGCAGGCTACTCCTGTGTCCACACGGGGCCGTCCGTAGAACCTATAATCTCTGTATCAGTTCCCCAAACCAAAGAGGCTGGGTCCGGCCGCTTGCAGAGACTTTGGGCATAGCCGTCCTGTACTATGCAACGGGCCATCTGGGCAGGCTCGCCGCGCCTCCCCCCGGGATCGAAACCGTCGTGTGGCCGCCGCCCGGCATTGCACTGGCGGCATTGCTGATCTTCGGACGCCGGGTGTCGCTGGGTATCTGGCTGGGCGCTTTTCTGTCCAACAACTGGGCGGCGGTCGATTTCAGCGGCTCCCATTCCGGGTGGAGCGCGGCGGCGACTGGCGTAAGCATCGACACCGGCGCCCTGCTGCAAGCCCTGCTCGGCGCTGCGCTGGTTCGCCGCCGGATCGGAGACCGCAACCCGTTCGAGCGCGTCAGAGACACCCTGACCTTCGTCGGAATCGCCATGGGCATGTGCCTGGTCAGCAGCTCCTGGGGCGTGGCCAGTCTGTGCATGGGCGGCGCTCTGGACTGGGGACGGGCATTCTCGCGCTGGTCGAACTGGTGGATCGGAGATACGGGCGGCGTACTGGTGATTGCTCCGGCGATCCTCTCGTGCTGGCATCTCGGCCGGCCTCAATGGGACCGCGCTCGCTGGCGGGAGGTCATGTTATTGTTCGCCGCCGTCGTCCTCCTGGCGACGGCGATCTTCATCTGGTGGGAGCCGGCGCCTCCCAATAACGAGTACCCCGCGGAGATGCTACTGCTGCCGCTGATCGCCTGGGTGGCTGTCCGGTTCACACAGCGTGAGGTCACTTTGGCGGTTTTGGCGGTGCTCGGCATTGCACTGGCCGGCACGGTCCACGGACGCGGTCTCTATGGGTCGTCTCTTCCCTGGACTACGCTTCCCGTACTGCAGGCCTTCATTGGAATCCTATCAATTCTCTCCCTTTCCATCGGCGCGGCCATTGCCGAGCGCAAGCGCACCGAAGAGGCTTTGCAGGCCAGTGAAGCCTGGCTGAAGGAATCGCAGCGGATCTCGCGTCTCGGAAGTTATGTGCTCGATTTCAAAACCGGCAAATGGGGCAGCTCTGTTGTCCTGGACGAGATTTTCGGCATCGACGCTTCATACCACCGCACCGTGGAGGGCTGGGTAGACCTGGTTCATCCCGACGACCGGCAATCCGTGAGAGATTACTTCCTGAAAGAAGTCGTCGGGCAACAAAAACCGTTCGACCGCGAGTACCGGATCATCGCCCACAACGACGGCCGGGTGCGCTGGGTGCACGGTATCGGCGAACTGCAACACGACCAGGCCGGCCGGCTTGCGACCATGGCGGGAACCATTCAGGACATCACCGAACACAAGCAGTTGGAGTCGCAGTTGCGCCAGGCCCACAAGATGGAATCGATCGGCCGGCTGGCCGGAGGGGTCGCGCACGATTTCAACAACCTCTTGACGGTAATCAACGGTTATAGCGAACTGACATTGGACCGGATGAGCGAGTGCGATCCATTGCGGACGCATGTGCTCGCCGTGCGAAAAGCCGGCGAGCGCGCTTCCGCGCTGACTAAGCAATTGCTGGCCTTCAGCCGGCGCCAGTTGTTGCAGCCGCGCGTGCTCGACCTGAACACGGTAGTTGCGGAATCGGAAACCATCCTGCTGCGCTTGATAGAAGAGAACATCCAGTTCGTCACGGTGCTCGCGCCCTCACTCGGCATGGTGCGCGCGGACCCCACCCAGCTCACCCAGATTCTGCTCAACCTGGTGGTGAACGCGCGCGACGCGATGCCGGATGGAGGTCTGCTGCGAGTGGAGACCGCCAACGTCAACATCGTCGAAGGCGATATCGAGGACTCGGGCGAGATCCGCGCCGGAGGCTACGTCATGCTGGAGGTCAGCGACTCCGGAACCGGCATGGATGAAGAAACGCGCCGTCATCTCTTCGAGCCCTTCTTCACGACCAAGGGTCCGGGGCGGGGAACCGGCCTCGGGCTGGCCACCGTTTACGGGATCGTGAAACAGAGCGGCGGCCATATCCAGGTGGAAAGCGCCCCGCGTATGGGGACCACGATCCGGATCTATCTGCGCCGCGTGGAGGCGGTTGAGCCGGAGACCCTGGGCGGGCCGGCGGCCGTTCATTCCCGGCGCTCCAGCGGGACCGTCCTGCTGGTCGAGGATCAGGACAGCGTGCGCCGGTATGTGGCGCTGGTTTTGCGCGAGGCGGGTTATTTCGTGATCGAGGCCGACAGCGGCAGCGAGGCTCTGGCAGCGGCTTCGGCGCAGGAGGCCACAGTCGACCTCCTGATCACCGACGTCGTGATGCCCGGCCTGACCGGCCCGGCGCTGGCCGCGGAGCTGAAACCGCGCTTCCCGGCGCTGCGAGTGTTGTACATGTCCGGCTATACCAACGACATCGCCGACCGCCACGGCGTCTTCGATCAAACCGGGTCGTACATCCAGAAGCCTTTTGGCGCGGACGCGCTGTCGCAGAAGGTACGCGAGGTTCTCGGCGCGGAGCAGGAGCAGCGGGACCAGGGCGCTGAAGCGGGCCGGTGAAGGAAGAAGACGATCTCAGGAAAGGCACGCGGCGGCGGCTTCCGCGGAAGGCAGAAATACGTACAGATGCTGCTACTTCTTCCAATCCGGCAGCCGGCCGGGCGTAGGCGGAGCTCCCGCGGCGTCGAGCTGTCTTTCCAGCGCCTTGATGTCCGTCTCGAAGAGCTTACGGACCTTCGGAATCTCGGCAGCCAGCAGTTCGCCGGCGATCTGATACTGCTCCAACGCCGTCTTCGTGGGGCGGCCGGTGGTGCCGCGGGTTGGCGAAGCAGCGGCCTGGACATGCTCGGATATGGACGCCGGAACTCCTTCATTGGTCGCGCGCCACACGCGATCGCCGTTCAGCGCGATGTTGATTTCCGCGAGCTGCCGCTCCAGCTTTACGCAATCTTCGCGCAGCTTGACGGGCAGGGACGGGGTCGCGTCGATCGCGCGCCGGATGGCGTTCAGCCGGGTGCCGGCTTCGGCCGCGGTCTGCGTGGTTGCGGTCAATGCCTTCTGAAGCTTCGCCAGTTTCTCCTGGAATTCGGCCATGGCCACCCGGTCTTCCCGGGTCGCCGGACCTTCCGCGAGCACTTCCAGCGCCTGCGAGCCTTGCAGCGGCGTGATCACGCCATCCACGCGCTTGGCGAGCGTCACCGTATACTTTCCGGGCACCACAAGGGGACCGGCATTGCCACGTCCGAACATCGCCATCATCTCCTCGTCAGGGGGCTCTCCGCCGCCACCGCCTGCTCCGCCGCCCGCCGGCGCGCCGGCGCCGCCAGCACCACCGCGCCCGCCGCCGCCCGCGCCGCCCCGCCCTCCGCCCCCGCCGGCGGCCGGGACGGGCGCCGCGGGGAGACTGCTGCTCTGCGCGCGAAGATCCCACGTGATGCGATGCAAACCGCGCGTGGCGGGCTCTTCGAGCCGCCGCACCACGCGCCCCGTGGAATCGGCGATGGAAACGACGATCGCCGGCGCTTCCTCCTCGGCCTCGGCGCGCAGTTCCTCGGGTGTAGGGTAGGGCGGGGTCTCGCCGCGCGCGATTGCCGCCCGCTCACGCCGCTGCCGCTCGGCCCGCTTCGTCGTGTAGCCGTTCGCCAGGTTGTACGTAATCTGCACTCCCACGGGCGGATTCGGGGCGGTGAAGTGCGACGTGCCGAGGTCGCCGCCGCGATTCTGCGGCAGGAAGCTGAGCCCGGGCTTCGCCGGGAACAGGGTTGACTCCTTCTGCAGCATCTCCGCCGTGGCGCTGCGCAGCGGGCCGTAATCGTCGAGCACGTAGATGCTTCGGCCGAAAGTTCCGATCACGAGGTCGTCCATCTGTTTCTGGATGGCCAGGTCGCGCACCATGATCGTAGGCAGGCCGATGTTGAGCTTGATCCACTTCTCGCCGCCGATCTTGGTGAAGTACAGGCCGAATTCCGTACCGGCGAACAGCAGCTTGGAATCGACGTGGTCTTCCGCGATAGCGTACACGCCGCCGCGCTCCGGCAGGTTGCCGGAGATGTTCGCCCAGCTTTTCCCGCGATCCGGGCTCTTGATCAAATATGGCCTGAAATCGCCGTTCTGATGATTCTCGTAGGCTACGTACACCGTATTTGGTTCGTGTTGCGAGGCCAGAATGCGCTGCACGTAGGCGTCTTCAGGGACGCCGGCCGGCTTCTCCACTTTGCGCCAGTTCTTGCCGCCGTCTTCGGACACCTGCACAAGGCCGTCATCGGTGCCGACGTAGATCAGCCCTTCCACCTTCGGCGATTCGGCGATGGCGCTGATGTTGTCGTATAGCGCGGTGGACACGTTCTTCTGAATGGCGTCGATGGGCCAGATCTTTCCCATCAAGGGCAGCTTGTTGCGATCCAGCGCGCGCGTGAGATCCGGCGAAACCGGCCGCCAGGAATCGCCGCGGTCGTCGGAGCGGTACAGCCGCTGCGCGCCGAAATAGAGCCGCGTATTGGAATGCGGGCTGATGATGAGGGGCGCGTCCCAGTTCCAGCGCATCGCCGGGTCGCCCTTAATGGGCTGCGGCTGAATGGATACCCGCTCGCCGGTGCGCTTGTCGAAGCGCACCATGTTGCCGTTCTGCATGTTGGCGTAGATGGTGTTCGGATCTTTGGGGTCCACGCGCGAATAGAATCCGTCGCCGCCCATGGTCACGAAGCAATCCGCATTGGTGAGGTTAGTGAACCTGTTGCGCGCCGGGCAGCCGAACGAATTGTTGTCCTGGGTGCCGCCATAGACGTAGTAAAACGGTGCATCGTCGCTCACGGTGACGTCGTACATCTGCGCCGTCGGCAGATTCTCTTTGAAGTTCCACGTGGCCGCGCGGTCGAAGGATTCGTACAATCCGCCGTCGCAGCCGACCAGGTAATGGTTGGGATTCTTCGGATCGACCCAGATATCGTGATTGTCCACGTGCTTGTTGCGTGTGCCGAGCGCGGCGAGCGTGCGCCCGCCGTCGTCGGACACCATGATGTTGACGTTGTGGATGTACACGCGGTCGGAGTTGTGCGGATCGACCTGCACCTTCGAGTAGTACTGGCCCTGCGAGTCCGCGCTGTTCCGCTTCTCCCAGGTGACGCCGTTGTCGTTGGAGCGATAGAGTCCGCCGCGTCCTTCGGGTCCTTCCACCTGCGCGTAGATGATCGACGGGTTTTGGGGAGCGTAATTGAGGCCGATGCGTCCCAGGTCTCCCGTTGCGAATCCGCCGCGAACCGGCGTCCACGTTTTGCCCGCGTCTACGGAGCGGTAGAGTCCCGACTCCGGTCCGCCGTGAATCATGCCGAAGTAGCGGCGCTGCCGCTGGTGCGTCGCGGCCAGGAGAATGTCGGGATTCCGTGGATCCAGGATTACATCGGAGCAGCCGGTATAGTCGCCGACCTTGATGAGGCTTTGCGACCACGTCTTGCCGCCATCGGTAGTCTTGTAGAGGCCCCGCTCGCCGCCGCCCTTCCACAGCGGTCCCGGCGCGGCGACGTAGACGACGTTCGAGTCGCGCGGGTCCACAACGATGCGCGCGATGTGCTCGGTCAGCTTCAGGCCTACGTTGCGGAAGGTGCGGCCGGCATCTTCGCTCTTGTACACGCCGTCGCCGTAGGACACGCTGCGCTGGTTGTTGTTCTCGCCGGTCCCGACCCAGACGATCGACGGATTCTTCGGGTCGATGGCAATGGTCCCGATCGAGTACGACCCGTAGTTCTCGAACACCGGCGTCCACGTGGTGCCGTTGTTGTAGGTCATGAAGATGTTGCCGCTGGCCAGCGCGATGAGGTAGTGGTTCGTGTCGTCCGGGAACACGGCGATCTGCGATACGCGACCCGAGACGAATGCCGGCCCGATCAGCCGCGCCCGCAGCGGCGAGAAGGTGGACTCGTTGATCGGGTCGCCGGAGCCCTGCCCGCCGCGTCCCCCGCGGCCCCCACTGGGAGCCGGCGGCTCTTCCTGCGCCAGGGCGCACAGCGATACAAACACAAAGAGCGAAATTAGCCTCATGGTCGCAAAGTATAACGCGTGGCAGCGTGGCCCGTCTGGAAGTAGAAGGTGACAGAGGAGGAGTATCTCCACTTCGGCGTCGGTTAGACGAAGAATAGACTCGGCCGCAAGCGAGGAAAAGTCACCGGAACAGCGGTTCCATCAGTCTCGCCAGCAGGAGGCTGTCTACCTTGCCGGTGCTTCGCGTCCGCCAGTCGAAGAATTGCCAGGAGGCGGTCTCTCTCTCCACGCAGTAGAACAGGAGCAGGCTCTTGATGTCCGACCGCTCCAGCATCCTCTGATTGTACGTGCGCACCTCGCCTTCCAGAATGTGCGGAATGGCGAACTTCTCCGTGGACACCGCGTCGGCAGTGGCCTCGAACGCGATCTGCATTGCGCGGCCCTGGGAAGTGATCTGAAACAGGTTCACTCCGGCTTCCCTGAAGAGGTCCAGCGAATACGCGGCCGGCGACAACTCCACTTTCGCCTCGGTTAGCTTTGCGTTCAGTGAATTCACGAATTCCAGGCAGACTGCATGCAACTGGGCCGCGCCCTGGCGGCGCAACGTTTCGACCGCATCGCTGTCCACAAGGAAGCGCTCCGCCTTTCTCGTGGCGTCGATCTGCCGTGCAAGTTTCAGAATGAGGTCTTCCTGGCCCATGGTAGTCGAGTACCCATTGTAAACCTGCCCCTCTCCTGTATCATGTGGGAATCATGGACAGACGGACGTGGATGCAACTCGTCACCATTCTCGCGACCGCAACGGAAGCGTACCCGCAGCAGCGCGGCGGCGCATCGCCTCCCGACGGGGCCGGACGCGGCGGCGGGCGGGGGCGTGGCGGCTTCCAGGATCAGCCCATGCGGGTAACCAAGGACCAGGTGACCGGCGCACTCAAGCTCCTCGGCCTCGAGTTCCAGGACGCCGAGATCGACATGATGATGCGCGGCGTCAACCAGGCGCTCTACAGCTACGAGTCGCTGCGCAAAGCCGACGTGCCGCTCGATACCGAACCCGCGTTTTCGTTCCGGCCCGGCCTGCCCGACCGCACGCCCATCAAGGGCCCGCAGCGGTTCGAAACCACCATCTCCCGCCCGGCGACCAAACCAGCCAATCTCGAAGATGTGGCTTTTTGGCGGGTCGCCGACCTCGCACCCCTGGTCAAGGCACGCGCGGTCTCGTCCAGCGACCTGACGAAGATGTACCTCGAGCGGATGAAGAAGTACTCGCCCAAGCTGCTGTGCCTCATCACGCTCACCGAAGAGCTCGCGCTCGAACAGGCGGCCGCGGCGGACAAGGAAATCCGCTCCGGCAAATACCGCGGACCGCTACACGGGATCCCATTCGGCCTGAAGGACCTCTTCGACACCAAGGGTATCCTCACCACGTTCGGCGCCGAGCCCTACCAGACCCGCGTCCCCGATAAGGATGCCACCGTGGTGGAGCGCCTGCGCGCGGCTGGCGCGGTGCTGATCGCCAAGCTGTCCATGGGCGCGCTGGCACAAGGCGGCCTGTGGTTCAAGGGCATGACCAAGACGCCGTGGAATACCGAGGCGACCTCGAGCGGATCGAGCGCCGGCTCGGCCTCCGCGACGGCCGCCGGCCTAGTCGGCTTCTCACTCGGCACCGAGACGCTCGGATCGATTGTTTCCCCCAGCCAGGCGTGCGGCACCGTCGGGCTGCGGCCCACGTACGGGCGTATCAGCCGGTACGGCGCCATGGGACTGAGCTGGACCATGGACAAGATCGGGCCCATCTGCCGCGGCGTCGAAGACTGCGCGCTCGTGCTCAACGCCTGCTACGGCCCTGACGGCAAAGACCGCACCGTCGGCGCCGATCCCTTCCACTGGGAGCCGCGCAAGCCGCTCTCGGCCATGAAAATCGGCATTCTCCAAAAGGACTTCGACCGCTTCACCGGCGAACAGAAAAAGGTCTACGATCAGGCTCTCGCCGACCTCGAGCGTGCCGGCGTCAACGCCATCCCGACCGAGTTCGCCGAAGACGGCCCGGCCATCCGCTTCCTTCTGAGCGCGGAAGCCGCGGCGGCATTCGACGACATCACTCGCGACGGCCAGGTGCGGAACCTGCGCGGTCAGGCGCCCAACGATTGGCCCAACAACTTCCGCACCTCGCGCCTCATCCCCGCGGTCGAGTACATTCGCGCGCAGCGCGCCCGCACGCTGCTGGTCGAAAAGTTCGAACACTTCATGTCCGAATGGGACGCCATCGTCATGCCGCCCAATTCGCTGCTCACGACGACCAACCTTACGGGCAACCCGCAGGTGGTCATGAAGTGCGGATTCACCGAGAACACCCGCAGCGACGGCGTCAAAGTCCAGGTGCCGCGGTCGATCAGCTTCCTCGGAAAAATCTACGACGAGGGATCGCCGCTTCGCGTCGCGCTGGCCTACGAAGGCGTGACCGACTGGCACCGGAAGAATCCCACCCTGGAGGCCTGATCCTATGAACCGACGCACATTCATCGCCACGGCCATCGCAGGAGTTGCGGCCGCCCAGGATTCCGACGTCCCTCCAGCCGTCCGGGCCCTAAAGCCGATGCTCGATGGCATCGTCCCGATTACCGACGACGAGCGCGCCGCCCGCGTGGAGAAGGCCCGCCGCCTGATGCACGAAAACAAGCTGGGCGCGATCTATCTGGAGAGCGGCACCAGCATGTTCTACTTCACCGGCAAGCGCCAGCCGGGCAAAGCGTGGATCCTTCCCGCGAAGGGTGCGGCCGCCTGGATCGATGCCGAGCCCGCGCAAGCAGCCCGCGCCCTCCGCGATGCCGGCGTTGCCACAGGCCGCGTCGGATTGGAAGAGCAGGTTCGCTTCGCCACTTTCGATGGCCTGCGCAGGGAGGCATCCGCCGTGGAGTCCGTTTCCGCCACGCCGGTCACCGCCGGGTGCCGCATGATCAAATCGCCCGCCGAGATCGCCCTGATGCAGCGCGCAAACGACATCACGATAGCTGCGTACAAGGCCGTGCTCCCCAGCCTGCGCGAGGGCATGACCCAGCGCGAGCTCAGCGGCTGGATCTCCGCCGCCTACCGGAACCTCGGCGTCGGCGGCGGCGCCATGGCCATCTTCGGCAAGTACACTGCCTTTCCACACGGCAGCATCCAGCCTCAGCAGCTTCGCGAAGGCGACATCGTTCTCATCGACGACGGCTGCAGCGTCGAAGGGTACCAGAGCGACATCACCCGCACCACCGTGTTCGGCAGGCCCACGCAGCGTCAGATCGACGTCTGGAACCTCGAGCGCAAGGCGCAGGACGCCGCGCTGGCAGCCGCCAGGCCGGGCGCTCCCTGCGAAGCCGTGGATGCCGCCGCGCGCAAGGTCATCACCGACGCCGGCTTCGGTCCCGGGTACAAGGTGCCCGGACTACCTCACCGGACGGGCCACGGCATCGGCCTCGATGGACACGAGTGGACCAACCTCGTCAAGGGAAACAAAACCAGGATCGCGCCCGGCATGTGCTTCAGCAACGAACCCACGATCGCCATCTATGGCGAGTTCGGCGTCCGCCTCGAAGATTGCATGTACGTGACCGACAAGGGCGCCGTGATGTTCACCAAGCAGAGTACCGCGATCGACCAGCCCTTTGGATAGACAGATGCCCCAAACAACTCAAGACGCTTCGCCCGAGATTCTCCGCGCACGCATCGTCAAGGCACAGCAGGCCATGAAGGAATTCGGCCTGCGCGCCATCGTGCTCGAACCCGGACCCGCCATGATGTACCTCACAGGCGTGCGGTGGGGTCGCAGCGAGCGCACCTTCGCAGTGGTCATCACCGAGACCGGCGACCCGGCCTACGTGCTCCCCGGCTTCGAAGAGATGCGAGCCCGAGAGCTCATCAAGGTCGGCCAGGACATTCGCGTGTGGCAGGAGGACGAGAGTCCCTACGAGCGGATCGGCGAGATCCTCAGGAATCGCGGTGTGGCGCTGGGCCGGGTGGGCGTGGAAGACAGCGTCCGCTTCTTTGTTTTCGATGGCATCCGCAATCACTCGACGCGGCAGGCCACCAAACTCGAGTATGTCAGCGCCCAACCCGCGCTCAAATCCGCGGGCGTCGATATCTCGCCGCCTCCCCCACGCGGGGGCCGGAAACAGTGAATCTCATTGAGCACCCCCACCTTCCTGTGGTAGAGTCCTGCGAAACGGGTCCGGGTGTCGCCGCAACGCCGGCGGTGACCGGGTACGAGGGTGAAAGAGGGATACAAACGTGAAAATCTTCTGTGTGCGGTTAGCCGTGGCGCTACTGGGTGCGCGCTGTTTCTTTCGGGCCAGGGTGACACGAGCCGGCTCGATGGTACCGTAACCGATCCGGCCGGGGCCGCGGTCCCGGGAGCCGAAGTGACGGTGACCAACCTTGCGGGCCAATTCCGGCGAAGTCCTCATCTCCGCCACCATCCGCGACCTGGTGGCCGGCTCCGAGATCCGGTGCGAAGACCGCGGCGCCATATCTGCGCCCGGTGGGGACTCCGGGTCCGTGCAACTCCTCTCCGTGAATCTCCCGGAAGCCACAACCGCCGAGCAGATCTTTTCTTGATATTGCCGCGTAGAAGGCCGCATCGGCAAACGGACACTGACGGGCATCGCCGCGCACGACGGGCGGGGATGGCAGGTCGTCGTGGGGTGTCAGTGTGAAATATCTCGGCGCGAATAGAACAGGTACGCCAGGGCAAACGCCACGGCGGCGATTCCTCCAAGTACGGAAAGGCTCTTTGTCGACAAGGCCGTGCCCATCACCAATTCGAAAGGCGCGTAGTACCGGAAGGGCGATAGCCACGCGACCGCTTCCGCCGGTTTCCACGCCCTGCCGATGTAGTCGGTCAGGTAGGCCGTCAGCGCCAGCAAACCCGCGATGGCTCCGGCGGAACCCCTCCGTCCGCAGGCGCAGCCGATCGCCATCGCGATCGCCGCCCAGCAGAGCATCAGGAGCCCCAGATTCATTGCCAGCGAACCAACGAGCCCAGCCGAAGGCCAGGCGGCATTCCTCACGGCGAAA
>Ga0335080_10005325_pt1 | contig 13227 bp, 10 predicted proteins | sample Lox_Sample_34_FD_206720 | JGI IMG/M metagenome (GOLD analysis project Ga0335080, IMG submission 206720) | Soil microbial communities from Loxahatchee National Wildlife Refuge, Florida, United States - Lox_Sample_3.4 | ecosystem: Environmental > Terrestrial > Soil > Wetlands | place: USA... | reverse complement strand
GCGTGGTCGAGGCCGGATGGCAGGCGAGAGACTTCGCGTCCCCGAGGTTCACCAGGCGCTTGAAGAGCTTCAGCGCATCGTAAAAGCGCGTGCCGGCGTCGTAGCCGCCGCGGATGGCAAAAGTGAGCAGCGAACAGGCGCGACCGCCGAAGTACTTCTGCGCCAGGGCGTAGTAGGGATTGTCCGGGAAGCCGGCATAGCTGACGGAAGCCACCCGCGCGTCGGCACGCAGGAACTCGGCGACCCGCCGTCCGTTCTCCACGTGGCGCTCGACGCGCAGCGCGACGGTCTCGATCCCCTGCAGCAGCAGGAACGCGTTGAACGGCGAGAGCACGGCCCCCAACGTCCGCTGGAAGACGCTCCGCGCCCGGCCGAGGAAGGCCTTGTTGCCGTAGTGCTCGGTGTATACGAGCCCGTGATACGACGCGTCCGGCTGCGTGAACATCGGGTAGCGTGCGGCGTGCTTCTCCCAGCGGAAGTTACCGCTGTCGACGATCGCGCCACCGAGCGTGGTGCCGTGGCCGCCGAGGAACTTCGTGAGCGAGTGGATGATGATGTCGGCGCCGAAGTCGAACGGCCGGATCAGTATGGGCGTCGGCACGGTATTGTCGACCACCAGCGGGATCCGGGCGCGCTGCGCAACGGCCGCGAGCGCCTCGAGGTCACAGATGTTACCGGCGGGGTTGCCGACGGTCTCGCAGAACAGCGCCCGCGTGTTGTCGTCGATGAGTGCGGCGAGCTCGGCGGGCGAGTCGCTCTTGCCGAAGCGAACCTTGACACCGAGCCGCGGCAGGATGTGGGCGAAGAGCGTATGCGTAGTGCCGTAGAGCTGCGGGACCGAGACGATGTTCTGACCGGCCTCGGCGAGATTCAGCGCAGTGTAGTAGAGCGCGGCCTGTCCGGAGCTGACCACGAGCGCATCGATCCCACCCTCGAGATCGGCGATGCGCCGCTCGAGGACCGCAGTGGTCGGATTGCCGATGCGCGTGTAGCGAAAGCCCTCGACCTCCAGGTCGAAGAGCGCCGCCCCGTGCGCTGCGTTGTCGAACGCGTAGGCCACCGTCTGGTAGATCGGTACGGCGACGGACTTCGTCGCCGGGTCGCAGTCGTACCCCGAATGCAGGGCGATGGTTTCAGGTTTCATGGCTGCACACCGTGGTGCGCCGCGCCCGAGCGTGTGCCGATCGGGGTCATTATTGTCATTTGTATCATAGAATTGAATGAACCGTCTCAGATGCGATCACGATCACGATGACAGCGCGCGGCGACGAAAACAAGCGATCACCTCTCAAGGCCTGGGTGCGTGCGCTCGAGCGCACCGCCGCGATCGAGCGGGATCGTACCCTGACACTCCCCGCGCTGATCGCACGACTCGCCGATCGCTTCGGCGACGCTCCGGCACTCGTGGGCGCGGACTCTGTCCTGAGCTATCGGGCGCTGGCCGCGGCCGGCAACCGCTACGCGCGTTGGGGCCTCGCGCGGGGGCTCGGCGCGGGCGACGTCGTCTGCCTCATAATGGCGAACTGCCCGGACTACATGGCCATATGGCTCGGGCTCTCCGGGATCGGCGTGACCGTGGCGCTGATCAACACCAACCTCAAGGGTGAGCTGCTCGCGCATTCCCTGAACCTGGTGGCTCCGCGTTATGTCATCGCCGGCGCCTCACTCAGTGATGCGGTCAGCGAGGTGCGCGCACGGCTGACTGGCGGTGTCGAGTGCCGGGTGAGCGGGCCGGACACGGCGGCCGCGAATTTGCCGCGGCTCGATCCTGAGATCGAATCCCTCTGCGGCGATCCGCTCGCGGAAGCTGAAGCGCGCCGACCAACACTCGATGATCGGGCACTGTGCATCTACACCTCAGGCACCACGGGGCTGCCGAAGGCCGCCAACGTCAGTCACTTCCGCCTGATGCAATGGAGCCACTGGTTCGCGGGTCTGATCGACGTGCATCCCGAGGATCGCATGTACAACTGCCTGCCCATGTATCACAGCGTCGGCGGCGTCGTCGCCACCGGTGCGACGCTGGTCGGCGGCGGCGCGGTGGTGATTCGCGAGCGCTTCTCGGCGAGCGGCTTCTGGAAGGACCTCGTCGCCGAACGCTGCACGCTTTTTCAGTATATCGGCGAGTTGTGTCGCTATCTGCTCAACGGTGCGCGTCACAGCGATGAAACGCGCCACACGCTGCGGCTTGCCTGCGGCAACGGACTGCGCGGTGACGTCTGGCCCGAGTTTCAGCAGCGTTTTCGCATCCCCGAGATCCTCGAGTACTACGCCGCGACCGAAGGCAACTTCTCGCTCTACAACTGCGAGGGCCGCATCGGCGCCATCGGACGGATTCCGCCATTCCTCTCGCACCGCGTTCCGGTCGCGCTGGTACGCTTCGACGTCGAGGCCGCCGCACCGGCGCGCGATGCACAAGGCCGCTGCCAGCGCTGCGCCGTCGGCGAGGTGGGTGAGGCGATCGGGCAGATCCTCGCCGCAGCGGGCGCCACGCGTTTCGAGGGCTACAGCGATGCTGCCGCTTCCGCGAAGAAGATTCTCCGCGACGTCTTCTCCCCCGGTGATGCCTGGTATCGCACCGGCGATCTGATGCGCCAGGACGAGCAGGGCTTCTTCTACTTCGTCGATCGTGTGGGCGATACCTTCCGCTGGAAAGGCGAGAACGTCTCGACCACCGAGGTCGCGGGCGTGATCGGCAGCTGCCCCGGAATCAGCGACGTCGCCGTTTACGGCGTGTCGGTGCCTGGAGCTGACGGACGCGCCGGCATGGCCGCGCTGGTCGCTGAGGCCGGATTCGATCTCGGCGCCCTGCGGCGGTCAGTCGTGCAGCGCTTGCCCGCCTACGCCCGCCCGCTGTTTCTGCGCATCGTGCCGGCGATCGAGCTCACCGGTACTTTCAAGCTGAGGAAGCAGGAGCTCGCGCTCGAGGGCTACGATCCGCGGCGCATCGCGGACGCGCTCTACGTGGACGATGCCGCACGCGGCGCGTACCTGCCCCTCGATGAGGCGCTCTATCAGCGCCTGTGCAGCGGGCAGCTGCGACTGTAGCCGACCCGCCTCGGGCGCACGCTAGTGCCCCGGCTCGGGGCCCGAGCACGCCAAGGCAGGCACGTCGGGCCGCGCGACTCCGTCAGGCGGTGTTGCCCGCATCCACCGTGAGGGTGGTGCCGGTGATGTTCTTCGCCTTCGCGCTCAGCAGGAATTCCACCGCGGCGGCGACGTCGTCGGGGTCGGGCAGACGCTTGAGGGCGCTCCTCCGCGTGATCTGCTCGCGCTGCTTGTCGCCAAGCTCGCGGGTCATTTCGGTGGCGACGAATCCCGGCGCCACCGCGTTCACCGTGATGCCGAGCGAGCCGACCTCGCGCGCCAGCGAGCGCGTGAAGCCGATGAGCGATGCCTTGGTGGCGGCATAGGCCGAGAGGCCGTGGTAACCGGTCGCGGCCACGATCGAGGAGATGTTGACGATGCGTCCGTCCCGCTCGCTCATCATCGAGCGCACGACGTGCTTGGTGAGCACGATCGGTGAGATCGTGTTGAGCCGCACCAGCGTCTCGATCTGCTCGTCGCGCATCAGCGCCAGCACGCCCGCGGTGCCGAGCCCGGCGTTGTTGACGAGGCCGAAGAGCGGGCCGAACTTCTTGCGCAGTCCGACGACGAGCTGCGGCATGGCGCTCGTGTCGAGCAGGTCGAAGGCGTGGAACTCGAGCGCGCCGCGATCGTCGCGCTGCGGCGTGGCCATGAGGGCCCGCAGCGGCTCGCTGAGTGAGCGGGCGATGGCGAGCACGCGGTAGCCGCTCGCGACGAGCGCGGTCGCGATCTCGAGGCCCAGGCCGCGGCTTGCGCCGGTGACGATCACGTTACGCAAGCGGGCGCACCAGCTTTCCGGATGGCGACATGGCGAGCGAAGGTACGATGCGGATCATGGCCGGCACCTTGTGCGGGGCGAGTGCGCGACGGCAGCGCTCGGTGAGCTCGCGGGTGAGCGCATCCGCCGGCGGGCGCTCACCCGTGCCGTTGCCCGCCTCGGCCAGCACCACCTCCGCCGCCACTACCGACCCGGTGATCGCATTGCGCCGCGCCCGCACCAGCGACATGCGTACCCACGGGTGGGTGTTGATAACCGCCTCGACCTCTTCGGGGTGCACCTTGAGCCCGCCCACGTTGATCACGCCGCCGCGCCGGCCCATGAAGAAGTAGCGGCCGCCGCGCTCTTCCAGGCGATCGCCGGTATCGACGAAGCCATCCGCCTGGCGCAGCGGCTCGGCATCCTCGCCGAGGTAGCGCAGCGCGGTGCCCGCGGAGCGGATCCGCAGGGTGTCGTCGGCCACCTGCAGCTCCACCCGACCCGCGCTGCCGAGCAGCGCTGCCGGAAATCCCGCGAGCCCGTCGCGCACCTCGAAGCCGACTCCGGCTTCCGTCGAGGCAAAGGCGTGCGCCACGGTCGCGTGCGGGTACGTGGTCCGCAGGCTGTCGAGCACCGCCTGATCGGCGATCTCGCCCGAGAGCCGCACGTAGCGCGGCGCGATCATCGTCGCGGCGCCGCTCATCAGCGCGCGCCGCCAGTGCGAGGGGGTTCCGGAGATGTGCGTGACGCCGGCGGCCGCGGCACGTGTGAGGAAATCGATCACGGGCTCCGCCGGGTCGGAAAGCACCAGCGAGCCGGTGTGCAGCGCGCGGAAGAAGATCTGCAGCCCGCCGTAGCGGCGGATGTCGTAGAAGGTGCTCCACACCACCGTGCCGTCCGCGGCGCGCTGTCCCCCGGCCAGCGCACTGGTGAGGCTGCCGAGCGTATGCAGCACGAGTTTCGGCGCGCCGGTGGTGCCGGAGGTGAGCAGGATCCACTCGGTCGCGCACGAGGTGCGGCGGGCGATCGTCCCACGCTCGAGCGGCGTGTGCGCCGTGACGCAGGCGGCGAAGGTCGCGCCGGCGCCCTCGGGGCTGTGGGCATCGCGCACGCAGGCATCCGCGGCTGCGCCGCGCACCACGCCGCTCAAGTGCTCGGGCCCGAGATCCGGCGGACACAGCACCATGCGTCGCGCGACGCCATCGAGCTCGATCATGGCGAGCGCGGCCGCCAGTTGGCTCTTCGCCAGCAGAATCACGCTGCGGCCGCGCAGCTCCTCGAGCCGCTCACCGAGGCTCGAGGCGTGGGCCAGATCAGCGAGATTGACTACAGTGGTGGTGCCGTGCAGACGCCCCGCGGGCATTCCCGCGGCGGTGATCGATTCCCACAGAGAGCGCGGGTCACTTGGCAAAGTTTTCGTACAACCTTACGAAATCGCCGAAGGTCACGGGAAACTCCACCGCGTCGGCCGCGTTGAAGGGATCGATCCCGAGTGAGTCCTCGAGACGCGCCACGACGATCGCGAAACTCAGGGAGTCCAGCCCCGACTGCACGAGCTTCAGGTCATCGGATAGCGGCGCCAGCGTGCGGTCCTGCTCCCTGGCAACCTGTTGGAACTGCGAGGTGATCGTGGACCTTACCGACATCTGCTTGACTCCATGGCTGGCGCTGGCGCGCGTATATTATCCGAGTCGCTGTCCCCGCAACGGCGAACTGTGCACGGATCGGTGGAATTGGTTCGCTCGGCTTGGTGGGGTAGCCGGCGTGGCGGGCGAGGCGTTCGGCCCCGGCTAAGGCTCTGATATCGCAGGCCCCCGCTTGTATAATGCCGCCTCAACATTTCTTAAGGCTTGCCTCGAACCAATGTCCGATAAAGCCCCCCTTCGGCAGCCGGCGTCGCCGGCAAACGTCACCGCGCTCACCGCTGAGGTCGCCGGCCTCATCGTCGAGGCGCTGAACCTCGACCTGGCTCCTGCGGATATTGATCCAGACACGCCGCTCTACGGCGAGGGTTTGGGCCTCGATTCGATCGATATCCTCGAGATCGCTCTGGTGGTTTCCAAGCAGTACGGCGTGCAACTGCGCGCGGACAGCGAGGAGAACGAGCGCATCTTCGGCTCACTGCGCCAGCTGGTCGAGTACATCATCGCGCACAGGACGAAGTAGACATCTGGCCACACTGCCGCTGATCGCGCACAGCTCGCCCGACGCGGTGGTCGCCTACCGCGCCGGTACGCCGATCCTCGTACCGCAGTTCCTGGCCGACGTCGAGCGCGTCGCCGCGATCCTCGGTGCCTCGAGGCATGTGCTCAACGCGTGTGCGGACCGCTATCACTTCACCGTCGGATTCGCCGCGAGCCTGCTGTCGGGCAAGGTGAGCCTGCTGCCCTCGACGCATACGCCCGAGGTGGTGCGGCAGCTCAGCGCGTTCGCGCCCGACGTGGTCTGTCTCACCGATGAAGACGACTGTCCGCTCGCGCTGCCGCTCGTGTGCTATCCGCGTGCCGACACGGCGACACCGCCACCGTCCCCGCCGCGGAGCGACGCTGCGGTGCGGGTGCCGCAGGTCGATGCGGCGCAGCTCGCCGCCTACGTCTTCACCTCCGGCTCGACCGGCACGCCGGTGCCCTATCGCAAGAGCTGGGGCCGCCTGGTCGCCTGCGTGCGCGAGGAAGGGGACCGGTTCGGCCTTCGAGAGCGTGCACCGTGTGCCATCGTCGCCACGGTCCCGCCGCAGCACATGTACGGCTTCGAGTCGAGCGTGCTGCTGGCGCTGTGCAATGGCCACGCGCTGTGCGCCGAGCGGCCGTTCTACCCGGCCGACATCGCCGCAGTGCTCGCAGGCGTGCCGCGGGCGCGGGTTCTCGTCTCCACCCCGGTGCATCTGCGCGCCATCCTCAGCTCCGGCGTTGTGCTGCCACAGACCGACCTCATCGTGTCCTCCACCGCGCCGCTCGCCCAGCAGCTCGCCGCCGAGACCGAGCAGCGCAACGGCACCGAGCTCCTCGAGATCTACGGCTCAACCGAGACCGGTCAGATCGCCGTGCGTCGCCCGACGCACGGTCCTGAGTGGCGGCTGTGGCCCGGTGTGAGGCTGACGCTCGAGGGCGATGCAACCTTGGCGCAGGGTGGACACATCGAGCAGCCGACACGCATGTGCGACGTGCTGGAGCTGACCGCGCAGGGGCGCTTCCTGCTGCACGGGCGGCTCACGGATCTCGTGAACATCGCCGGCAAGCGCAGCTCGCTGGCTTATCTGAACCACCATCTCAATTCGATTCCCGGCGTCGAGGACGGCGCGTTCTTCCATCTCGAGGAGTCGCGCAGCTCACAGACCGGTGTCGCGCGCCTCGCCGCCTGTGTGGTCGCTCCCTCTCTCGAGGCCCAGCGCCTGCTCGAGGCGCTGCGCGAGCGGATCGATGCGGTGTTCCTGCCGCGACCGCTGCTCCTCGTCGCGCGGCTGCCGCGCAACAGCACCGGCAAGCTCCCTCAGGAGGCGCTGCGCGCGCTCGCAGCGCGCGCCCGCAGCGCACCGGCGCAGACCGCGCTCACCATCCCGGCGGAGCATCCGGCGCTCGCCGGACACTTCCCCGGCATACCGGTTCTGCCCGGCGTGCTGCTGCTCGATGAGGTCGTACGCATGGTGGAGAGCGACGGCGGCCTGCGCGGGGCACGCTGGCGGATCGGCGCGGCGAAGTTCGTGAAGCCGGTGCGCCCCGGTGAAACGCTTACCCTCGGTCACGAGCCGCTGCCGAACGGCTCGATACGCTTCAAGATCCTGCGCGCCGGTCAACCGGTCGCCCACGGCGTGCTGGTGCCGCTTGCCACCCAGGAGCGGCCGGATCATGGTCGACAGGCCGGCTGAAGCGCCCGACTCGCCGCGGGCCAGAGCGACGCACTGGGCCGCAGAGCCCGAGCGCGGCAATGCGACCATGCTCGCCATGATGATTTTTGTAGCCGTGCGTATGGGTCGCCCGCTCGCGCGCGGCGTGCTCTACCTCATCGCGGTGTATTTCTTCATGTTCGCGGGCGGTGCCCGGCGCAGCACACGCGAGTACCTGCGCCGCGCGCTCGGGCGCGAGCCCGCCGGCCGCGATCGCTTCCGTCAGGTGTTTGCCTTCTCCTCCACCATTCTCGACCGCTTTTATCTGGTCCAGGGACGCTACGAGCTGTTCGAGATCTCCACCGAGGGTGAGGACCTCATGCGCGACCTGCTCGCGCGCGGCAAGGGCGCCTTCCTGCTCGGCGCGCACCTCGGCAGCTTCGAGATCACGAGCGCGCTCGGCCGCCGTCATCCCGGCCTGCGCGTCGCGATGGCGATGTACGAGCCGGAGGCCAACCGCGTCACTGCCGCATTCCGCGCCGTGAGCCCCACGGAAGCCCCGGAGATCATCCCGCTCGGTCACATCGCGGCGATGCTGCGCGTGCGCGACTGCCTGGACGAGGGGCGGTTCGTCGGCATACTGGCCGACCGCAGCATCGGCGACGCGCCCGCACAAGCGGTGAATTTCCTCGGGCATCAGGCGCTCTTTCCTTTAGGTCCCATGCGCGCCGCCGCGGCCCTCAGGCGCCCGGTGATCTTCATGACCGGCCTGTACCGCGGCGGCAACCGCTACCACGTGGTGTTCCGCCAGCTCGCCGATTTCTCCCAGCCGACGCCCGCGGGGCGCGAGGCCGCCGTGCGTGCGGCCATCGAACGCTACGTGGCGCTGCTCGAGGAGTTCTGCCGCAGCCACCCGTACAACTGGTTCAACTTCTACGACTTCTGGCACGGCGCGCCACCTGCGGCGGGCGCCGGATCCGGCGCCCGAACGAAGGCCGCGAGCGGGGCGGACGCGTGAGAGCGGCACGCTGCGCAACGCCGCCCGTTGCGCGCCTCGCGCCCGCCTGTGCGCTCGCGCTCGTGTGTGCGCTGCTGCCCGCCGCCGCCCCCGGCGCGGCGGCCGCGGCGCCACCGGCCGGCAGCGGCTCGCTCGATCAGCTGCTCGAGCTGCTCGCCGCGCGCCCCCACGGCTACGTCACGTTCACCGAAGTGCACCAGCTCGCCGTGCTCGACCGTCCGCTGCAATCGAGTGGCGAGCTGCTGTATGACGCGCCCGACCGCCTGGAGAAACGTACGCTGCAGCCGAAGCCGGAGGACCTGATCCTCGATCACGGCATCCTCACCGCCCGGCGCGGCGGCCGCAGCCGGGTCCTCGCGCTGCGGGACTATCCGCAGATCGTGCCCTTTCTCGAGAGCATCCGCGCGACGCTCGCCGGCGACCGCGCCGGACTCGAGCGCTACTTCGCCGTACGGTACTCGGGGAGTCTCGATCACTGGGTGCTCGAGCTCACACCGGCGGATCCCGAGGTCGCGCGCGCGGTCGAGCACATCCGCATCAGCGGCGAGCGCGGCGCGGTCCGCTCGGTCGAGATCCGTCAGACCGACGGCGACGCCTCGGTCCTCACCGTGGGTGGCGAAGTCGCCCCATGACGCGAGCCGCTCTGGCGACACTCGTCTGGGCGCTGCTGGCGCTCATCGCCGCGGGAATCGTCGCGCATGCTCCCTACAGCGCGGACCTGTCGGCGTTCCTCCCACGGCGCGCCAGCCCGATGCAGCGCCTCCTCATCGAGCAGCTGCGCCAAGGCCCCGCCGCTCATCTCATCATCGCGGCCATCGAGGGCGGCGACGCCCGCACCCGCAGTGCGGTCTCGGCGCGGCTCGCCGCGACGCTCGAGGCCGGCCGCGACTTTCGCGCCGTCAACAACGGCGACGCCGCGCAGCTGCAGCGTGACCGCAACTTTCTCTTCGAGCACCGCTACCTCCTGAGCACGAGCGTCACGCCGGAGCGTTTCACGACCGCGGGGCTGCGCGCGGCGATCGGCGACTCGCTGGATGCGCTCGCCTCCCCCGAGGGGCTGTTGCTGAAGGGCTGGTTCACGCGTGATCCGACCGGGGAGATGCTCGGCATCATCGACTCGCTCGACCCGAGTCACGCCCCGCATACGAGCGCTGGCGTGTGGAGCTCCCCGGATGGCGAGCGGGCGCTGCTGCTGCTCGAGACGCGCGCCGCCGGCTCCGATACCGACGGCCAGCAGGGCGCGTGCGAGGCGCTGCGCGCCGCGTTCACCTCGGCGGTCGCCGCGCTTGCGCCGGCCGTGCGCCCCGCGCTCACGCTGCGCATGAGCGGGCCGCCGGTGTTCGCCGTGACCGCACGAGCCACTATCAAGACCGAAGTGGTGCGGCTCTCGTGCATCAGTGCAGCGCTCATCGTGGTGCTGTTGCTCGCCGTCTATCGCTCGGTGCCGGCGCTCGCGCTTACCTTCGTGCCGGTGGTCTCGGGCGCGCTCGCCGGCGTGGCGGCGGTCGCGCTCGGCTTCGACGCCGTGCACGGCATCACGCTCGGCTTCGGCGTCACGCTGATCGGCGAGGCGGTGGACTACTCGATCTATCTCTTCATCCAGAATGCCGCGGACTTCCGCCGTGACGTCTGGCCCACGATCGCGCTCGGCGTGCTGACCTCGATCTGCGGTTTCGCGGCGCTCCTGCCCTCGACCTTTCCGGGGCTGTCGCAACTCGGGGTATATTCGATCGTGGGACTCGCGGCGGCGGCCCTGGTCACGCGCTTCGTGCTCCCGGCCTGGCTCTCCCGCACCCCCTCCATCCGCGACCTGACCGGCGCGGGCGAGTGGCTCGCCCGGTGCCTGGTGACGCTGCGCCGTTCACGCCCTGCGCTCTTGGCGCTTCCGCTCCTCGCCGGCGTCGCCCTGCTCGTGCACCGTGGCGCGCTGTGGAACCGCGAGCTCTCGGCACTGAGCCCCATCCCGGTCGCCGAGCAGCAGCTCGATGAGCGACTGCGCGCTGACACCGGGGCGCCAGACCTGCGCTACGTGGTCGTCGCTGCGGCAGCGAGCCGGGAAGAGGCCCTCGGCGCCGCCCAGTCGCTCAGCTCCCGCCTCACGCCGCTCGTCGAGCGCGGGGTGATCGGCGGCTTCGAGTCCCCGAGCCGCTACCTGCCCGCGCTCGCCCTGCAGCGCTCACGCCAGGCGAGCCTGCCGCCGCCCACGGCACTCAGCGTGCGCCTCGAGGAGGCACTGGCAGGACTGCCCGTCAAAGCCGAGCGCCTGCAACCGTTCATCGCCGACGTCGCGCAGGCGCGTAGTGCGCCGCTGCTCGCCGATGCCGATCTCGCCGGCACTTCCTTCGCCCGCGCCGTCCAGTCCCTCTTGGTACGAAGCGGTGCGGGCTGGACCGCGCTCCTGCCGGTGTCGGCGCTCGGCTCGGGGGACCTGCCGGAGAGCGCGGTCGCCGCGGTGCGCGGTGCGGTCGGCGGCGACGCGGCGCGAGCGCAGCTCCTCGATCTCGAGGGCGAAGCCAACCGTCTCTATTCGGGCTATCTCGCCCAGGCGATCGCACTCGCGCTCGCGGGGCTCGCCGCCATCGTCCTGCTCCTGCTGCTCAGCCTGCGATCGCTGTCGCGGGTCGTGCGCGTGGTGGCGCCGCTCGCCCTGGCGGTGGTCACTGTCGCGGGACTCCTGGTCCTCGTCGGGCGCGAGCTCACGATCCTCAACGTGGTCGGTATGCTGCTGATCGTGGCGGTGGGCTCGAACTACGCCCTCTTCTTCGATCGCGCCAGTCAGCCGCTGCACCGCGGCTCCCTGCCCCGCACGCTCGCCTCGCTCCTCGTCGCCAATCTCGCCACGGTCTCGGCTTTCGCCGTGCTTGCGTGCTCGAGCGTTCCCGTGCTCCGGGACCTCGGCTCGACCGTGGCGCCAGGCGCGCTGCTCGCGCTCGTCTTTGCGTCACTCATGGCGCGCCCGCTGCCGGCGCCGACGGTGAGGTCATGAGGGCGGCGATCTGCGCTGCGGCGCGCAGCGGGCAAACCGCACCGCTGCGCCTCGTGATGCTGCCTGCCGCATACAGCCGGCCGGAGGACTTCGTGGCGGCGGGATTCATCGACGCGGTCCGCGCGCGGCACCTCGAGATCGACCTGGTGTTCGCAGCACTCGAGCTGCTGCACGTGACCGATCGCACGGCCCTCGCACGGCTGCGTGCCGAGCACATCCTGCCAGCGCGCGCGCTCGGGGTCGCCGTATGGCTCGGAGGGATCTCGCTCGGCGGGTACCTGGCGCTCGGCTACGCCGAGCGCCACGTCGCCGAGCTTGCCGGACTGTGTCTGTTTGCCCCCTACCTCGGCAGTCACCTGGTCACGACGCAGATCGAGCGAGCCCGAGGCGTTGCCCACTGGCACCCCGGGGAGCTGACCGATGACGACGATGAGCGGCGTGTCTGGCGCTTCATCAAGACGCTGCGTACGTCGGGCCTGGCGGTGCATCTTGGGCTCGGCCGCGAGGATCGTTTCGCCGGCCGTCATCGCCTCATGGCCGCCGCGCTCGCGCCCGAGAGCGTCGATGTCGTCCCCGGCGGACATGACTGGGGCACCTGGCACCGCCTCTGGGAGCGTTTCCTCGATGCCCGCCTGGCACGCCATCCGGCCCTCGCGGGACGGGCCGAGTAAGGGCAGAATTTTCCAATGGCCCCCCCCGATACTTCGGCACCGATCACTGACGCAGCGCGGCACTGGCGCCCCTCCGCGCTGCTGCACGGGTCGCTCGCGCTCAACCTCGGCGCCGCAGCCCTGGTGCTGGCGCGCCCGGGCGTCTGGCCGTGGGCCGTGTCGGCGGTGGTGGCCGACCATCTGCTGCTCGCCACCGCGGGGCTCTGGCCACGCAGCCACCTGCTGGGGCCGAATTGGACGCACCTGCCGGCGGCGCAGCCGAACGGCGCCCGCGCCGCGTGGCCGCCGATCGACACGCCCGCCGCGGCCCTCGCGTGGGGCTCGATCGCCATCACGATCGACGACGGTCCCGATCCCGAAGTCACGCCACGCGTGCTCGAGCTGCTCGATGAGCACGACGCCCGGGCGACATTCTTCTGCATCGGCGAGCGCGTGGCGCGGCACCCCGCCCTCGCCCGCGCTATCGTCGAGCGTCGGCACGAGATCGGCAATCACACCTATCGGCACCCGATGAGTTTTTCGCTGCTCGGCCCACGGGGCATGGCCGAAGAGATCGCGCGGGCGCAGGAGGTGATCGGCGCGGCGACCGGCTCCGTGGCGCGCTTCTTCCGCGCGCCGGCGGGCCTGCGCAATCCCTTTCTCGAGCCGGTGCTCGCGCGCGCCAACCTGCAGCTCGTCAGCTGGACGCGCCGCGGGTTCGACACGGTGACGGGCAGCGCCACGCGGGTTCTCGGGAGCCTCACGCGCCATCTGCGCCCCGGCGACATCCTGCTGCTGCACGATGGGCACGCGGCGCGCACCGCGGCCGGCGTGCCCGTGATTCTCGAAGTCCTGCCGCGGCTGCTCAAGGCGGTGGCTGCCGCGGGGCTGACGCCGGTCACGCTG
>Ga0335080_10005324_pt1 | contig 13229 bp, 15 predicted proteins | sample Lox_Sample_34_FD_206720 | JGI IMG/M metagenome (GOLD analysis project Ga0335080, IMG submission 206720) | Soil microbial communities from Loxahatchee National Wildlife Refuge, Florida, United States - Lox_Sample_3.4 | ecosystem: Environmental > Terrestrial > Soil > Wetlands | place: USA... | reverse complement strand
AACACGCAGGTGTACGACTACGCCGTCGCGCGCGCGTCGTCGCTCGAGTCGCAGCTCGGGATCGGCCTGTTCAAGGACCGGCCGGGGAAGAGCATCCGCGTCTTCGGCATCGGCGTCGCCGGCCACGACCACGCGCTCGCGTACGTCTACGGCGCCGCGATCGCCGCATGGACGTACCTCGTCGTGTGGGGCGGGCTGCGCGCGCTCCACGTCGGCAACGCGCAGAAGATCGGCGGGATCGTCGGCGTGGTCGTCGGGGTGCTCGCGCTCGTGGACCTGCTGCGCGTGCGGACGCGGTAGGTCAGAATCGAAGCCCATCCCCCGCGAAAGGAACGACCATGGCACTCGAAGACTCCGACTCCCCGATCCTCAGCCTCCTCGCCTCGATGAACCTCGCCGGGATCGAGGCGTCGTCGCTCGACGCGCAGACGATGATGCTCGTCCGCCTGGCGGCCCTCGTCGCGGTCGACGCGCCGCCGATCTCGTACGTCCTCAACCTCCAGATGGCGGGGGACGTGGACGTCAGCGCCGACGAGGTCGAAGGGATGCTCGCGGCGATCGCGCCGATCGTCGGCTCGGCCCGCGTCGCCGCAGCCGCCGGCAACGTCGTGCGCGCGCTCGGCCTCGAGATCGCGCTCGCGGAGCTCGACGAAGGCTGACGCCGGCGGGCCGCCGCGCGGCCCGCGAGCGGGACACCACCCGTAGTTATCGCTGATGCCGCCGGCCCGCCTTCGTGGGTAGATGGAGCCTGCGTATCTGAACTGATGGGAGGTGACCGAATGTTCACCTACGTCGGACTGATCCAGCTCACGGCCGAGGGCCGCGAGAGGCTCGAGAAGGCACCCGAGTATCTCGAGAAGTTCCGCGAGATCATCGTCGAAGAGGGTGGCCTGCTCGAGGAGACCTATGCGGTGATGGGGCCTTGGGACTTCATCGCGCTCGTCAAGTACCCCGACAACGCGGCCGCATTCCGTGCGCTCGCGAAGATCGGCAAGCTCGAGGTCGTCAAGACCGAGACCTTCCCGATCGAGAAGGTCGACGTCTTCCTCAAGACGCTCGCCTGACCGAATCGAGCGAGGGCCGCCCGCTCGGCGGCCCTCGCTCCGCCTCGATCGAAGCGGGTGGCGGGAATCGAACCCGCGTAGCCAGCTTGGAAGGCTGGAGCTCTACCATTGAGCTACACCCGCGCGACGCGGCTAGGTTAGCGGGATGCACCCCTCGGCCGAGGCCGTCGTGCTCGTGCCGGCTCTCGTCGTCGCGTTCGCGCTCCTCGCGCGCGCGGAGCGGCCGTCGCGGGGGCAGGTCGTCCTCGCGGCCGCCGGGCTCGCGCTGATTTTCGTCGCGTTCGCGAGCGGGCTCCAGCCGCTTGCGGTGCACACGTTCCTCTGGGCGCACCTGCTCCAGAACGTCGTGCTCGCGGAGTGGGCGCCGGCGCTGCTCGTGCTCGCGGTGCCGCGGCGCATCGCGGCGCAGGCGGCGCGCTTCCCGCTCTTCCATCCGTTCGTCGCGCTGCCGCTGTGGCTCGCGACGTACTTCGTCTGGCACTACCCGTGGATCTACGACCGCGCGCTCGAGCGTCCGCACTCGCTGCTGCACGTCGAGCACCTCACGTATCTCCTCGCAGGGATCTGCCTCTGGTGGCCCGTCGTCCACGGCGCGTACTCCGCGGGGCTGAAGGCCCTCTACCTCTTCTGCGCGTTCGTGCTCGCGTCGCCGCTCGGCCTCTTGCTCGCGCTGATCCCGCGCGCCGTCTACTCCTTCTACGCGAACGCACCGCGGACGTGGGGCCCGGCGCCGCTCGCCGACCAGCAGATCGCCGGCGTGACGATGGCGGTCGAGGAGGCGGTCGTCTTCTTCACGGTCTTCACGGTGTTCCTCCTCCGTTTCCTCCACGAGGAGCAGGCTCACGGCGCGTTCGAGGGCGTCGCTGATGGTAGGACCCCGCCGTGGAGTCGCGCGGACTCGTAGTCGTCGGCGCCGGGGCGGCCGGGCTCGCCACCGCGGCGCTGCTGCGGCGCGCCGGCCGCGAGCCGCTCGTGCTCGAGGCGGGGCCGGAGCCGGGCGCCGCGTGGCGCGACCGCTACGACCGGCTGCGGCTGCACACGCCCCGGCTCCTGTCGGGCCTGCCGAACCGCCGGATCCCGCGGCGGTACGGGCGCTGGGTCCGGCGCGACGACCTCGTCGCGTACCTCGGCGACTACGCCGCCGCGGAGGGCGTCGAGGTGCGGACCGGCGCGCGCGTCGCGCGGATCGACCGCGACGGCGACGGCTGGGCGCTCGCGCTCGAAGACGGCGAGGCGCTGCGCGCGGACACGGTCATCATCGCGACGGGCTACAACGGCATCCCGTGGATCCCGGACTGGCCGGGGCGCGAGGGCTTCACCGGCGAGCTCGTCCACTCGGTCGACTACCGCAACCCGGCCCCGTTCCGGGGCCGCGACGTCCTCGTCGTCGGCGCGGGGAACTCGGGCGCCGAGATCGCGACGGACATCGCGGAAGGCGGAGCGTCGCGGACGCGGCTCTCCGTGCGGACGCCGCCGCAGATCGTGCGCCGCGCGACGGCGGGCGTGCCGGCGCAGCTGATCGGGATGACGATCCGGAAGCTGCCGCCGGGCTGGGTCGACCCGATCTCGCTCACCCTCCGGAAGCTGTCCATCCCGGACATGTCCGAGCAGGGCCTGCCGCGCCCGGAGGTCGGCGTCGGCACGCAGTTCCGCGCGACCGGCACGACGCCGATCCTCGACGTCGGGATCGTCGGCGCGGTCCGCCGCGGCGCGGTCGAGATCGTCGCGGCAGTCGAGTCCTTCGACGAAGCCGACGTGCTTCTCGCCGACGGCTCGCGGATCGCGCCCGACGCGATCGTCGCGGCGACCGGCTTCCGCGCCGGCCTCGACGAGCTGGTCGGGCATCTGGGCGTCCTCGACGGACGCGGCCTTCCGGTGAAGACCGACGGCGAGCCGGCGCTCCCCGGGCTCTGGTTCGTCGGCTTCGTCCCGACCCTCGGCGGCCAGCTCCGCGAGGGCAGCGTCGCCGCGCGCAACGTCGCGGCGGCCGTCGCGAAGAGCTGAGGGGCGGCCGTCCTCGTCGGCCGCCCCCGCACGAGCCCTACGGGAGGAAGTAGTTCGGGTTCGGCATCTTGAACGTCTTGTCCGCGAACCCGCCTTCCAGGTCGCTGAACTGGTCGCCGAAGTTCGCGACGATGTCGTAGCCCAGCGACTCGATGTGCTGCCTCGTGGCCGACTTGTAGTGGATCGTCGTGCACGAGCCGTTCGGGTCGCCCGCGCACGCGGCCTGGAGGTAGTCGGGATAGTTCGCGACGGCCGGCTTCGTGAAGAGACCGTCCTCGCCGTCGTTCAGCGTCGTCGGCGCCGGATACCCGGCGTCGACGCCGACCCCGTCGGACGTGAGGTTCCCGAGCGTCGCCGCCTCCTGCGCGGCACCGCGACCCGTGATGAAGAAGATCGCGTAGCCCTCCTTCGCGGCGGCGTTCGCCATGTCGACCATCCCGGGCACCGCCGGGAACATCTGGTTCAACACGAACGTCGCGTTCGTCGTCGGGTTGTAGGCCCAGTTGCTGAACACCTCGTAGTTCCACGTCGCGAGCGACGTGTCGTCCACGTCGAGCACGATCGCCTTCTGCTTCCCGCGGACCGAGACGTGCGAGCGCCCGGCGAGATACACGCCGCCGAGCTTCGCGACGAAGCTCGCCTCCCGCGCGTAGTTGCTGTCCGGAGCGAAGACGCCCGTCCCGAGCGGGTCGCCGTAGTAGTTCCGGATCTGCTGGCGAAGCACGTCGAGGTTCGTGATCTGGTTCGCCGAGATCGGCGTGAACGTCTGGATCGCCGGCTGCGTCGCGGCGTACGAGATCGCTCCCGCGGCCAGCACGACCACGGCGAGCACCCCGGCGACGAGCCAGCGCCTCCTCGGCCAACGCGACGAGACAGGACGGTTCACGGCAAAAACCCCCTTGGTCGAGCCTGCGAGACCCCTCGGTGCTGACGATACAAAGCCGCCGAGGCGCGGCGAAGCGTTACGACGGCCAGTGGACGAAGATGAGGACGACCGCGGTCGCCGAGATCACGAGGACGCCGAACGCGAGGATCATCGGCAGGTTCGTCGCGGGCAAGGGCTCGCCGAGGCGGAGGGCCCGCTCGGCGTCCTGCCAGCGGCGGTAGCCGCCGAGCGCGAGGACGGCGCCGAGCGCGACGAGCGGGATCGCGACGATCGACGCGTCCACGGTGCGGAAGACGCCCGCGAGCCCGACGCCCGCGACGATCATCGCGAGCGCGGTGCGGTTCCACGCGAGGAGCGTCCGCTCGTTCGCGAACGAGAACCGCGCGTCCGGCTCGGTGCCGGCGTCGTCGCTCATCCCGCGAGCGCCGCGTCCGTCACGACGTCGATCCCGGCGAGCCGGGCCGCGAGCGCGTCGTCGAGCCCGTAGCGCTCGGCGAGCTCGGCCGGAGCCGCGTACGCGAGTCGCGTCCCGTCGGCGTCCGCCCACACGAGCACCTTCAGCGGCAGATCGAGCGCGGCGAGCGGCGCCGCCTGCATCACGGGCGTCCCGGCCGCCGGGCTGCCGAAGATCACGACCTTCGTGTCGCGCAGCTCGAGCCCGGCCGCCGCGGCCTCTCCGCTGTGGTCGATCACGTCGAACAGCTTCAGTCCCCGCGCCTCGACGACCGCCGTCAGGCGCGACACCGTCTCCTCCACCGACCAGGGGCTCGGCTTCGTGACCATGATCGGGACGGACAGATTCGAACTGTCGGCCTCCTGCTCCCAAAGCAGGCGCTCTGACCAGGCTGAGCTACGTCCCGCGCATCGGAGGCTACCGGTAGGTTCGGAGCGTGGCTGCGACGGCGGCGGTGGGCGACGAGGCACGGGCGGCGGACGGGCGCAGGCCCGTGCTCGGCTACGCGATGGTGCTCGTCGCCGGGTTCCTCTTCGGGCTGAACGGCGCCGTCTCGAAGGTCGCGCTCACCTCCGGGATGTCGGCGCTCCGCCTGACGGAGGCGCGCTCGGCCGGCGCGTGCCTCGGGCTGACCGCGTATCTCCTCGTCGTGCGGCCCGGTTCGCTGCGGCTGCGGCCCGGGGAGTGGTGGCGACTCGCGATCTTCGGCGTCGTCGGCGTCGCGTTCGTGCAGCTCTTCTACTTCCTGTCGATCCAGCGCCTGCCGATCGGGATCGCGCTCCTGATCCAGTACCTCGGCCCGCTCTTCGTCGCGATCTGGGCGGTGACGTTCGGGCACGAGCACGTGCGGCGGCGGATCTGGGTCGCGCTCGCCCTCTCGCTCGTCGGGCTCTCGCTGATGGTGCAGCTCTGGCAGGGCGTGACGCTCGACGGGCTCGGCGTCGTGTTCGCGCTGATCGCAGCGGTCGTGTTCGCGGTCTACCTCCTGCTCGCGGAGAAGGAGGTCGCGGGCCGCGACTCGATCTCGCTCCTCGCCTGGGGCTTCTTCTTCGCGACGGTCTTCTGGACGGTCGCGCAGCCGTGGTGGAGCTTCCCGGCGCGGACGGTCGGGACGACGGTCTCGCTCCAGGGGCGGCTCGAGGGGTGGCACCTGCCGGTCTGGGCGCTCGTGCTCTGGGTGATGGTGCTCGGCGCGATCGTCCCGTTCGTGCTGATCGTCGGGGCGCTCCGGCACGTCTCCGCGACCCGGGTCGGGATCGTCGCGATGCTCGAGCCGGTCGTGGCGACGATCGTCGCCTGGGTCTGGCTGAAGGAGTCGCTGGCGCCGGCCCAGCTCGTCGGCGCGGCCGTCGTCCTCTGCGGCATCGTCCTCGCCCAGACTTCGCGATAACGGTTGCAAAGATGGGTCCTCCGGCCCATTGATCCGTCGCGGGCACCGGGGGTAGCGTCCCCGCACTGGGCGATGCGAACCGCGACCTCGGCCTTCCCAGGCCCCGCGGTGAGCAGACGTGGGAGAGCCCGCCGCAACCGACCCCCCGAGCGGCGGGCTTTTCCATTTCGGGTTGACCGGCGCCGCCCGCCGGGATCGGAGCTATCGTGGCCGCGGTTTGGTGAAGCGGGTCCTCCTGGCCTCTCCACGGGGCTACTGCGCCGGCGTCGAGCGGGCGGTCGAGACGGTCGAGCGGGCGCTCGAGCTGTACGGGCGACCCGTCTTCGTGCGCAGGCAGATCGTCCACAACGTGCACGTCGTCCGCGAGCTCGAGGAGCGCGGCGCGGTGTTCGTCGACGCGCTCGCCGAGGTGCCGGAGGGAGCGACGGTCGTGTTCTCCGCGCACGGTGTCGCTCCGGCGGTGCGCATCGAGGCGCTCGAGCGCGGGCTGTCCACGATCGACGCGACGTGCCCGCTCGTGACGAAGGTGCACTCGCAGGCGACGCGCTACGCACGGCTCGGCTACACGATCGTGCTGATCGGGCACGCGGGCCACGAGGAGGTCGAGGGGACGACCGGCGAGGCGCCCGACGCGATCGTCCTCGTCGAGTCCGTCGCCGACGCGGAGTCGGTCGAGCTTCCCGACGGGCCGCTCGCGTACATCACGCAGACGACGCTGTCCGTCGACGAGACGAACGCGATCGTCGCGGTGCTGCGGGAGCGGTTCCCGCGGATCGAAGGCCCGGAGAAGGAGGACATCTGCTACGCGACCTCCAACCGGCAGTGGGCGGTGAAGGAGCTGCTCGGCGAGGTCGAGCTGCTGCTCGTGATCGGCTCGCGCAACTCGTCGAACTCGAACCGGCTCGTCGAGGTCGCGCGGTCGGTGGGCGTCGACGCGTACCTCATCGACGACGAGTCGGACATCGACGAGCGGTGGCTCGCCGGCGTCGAGAGCGTGGGGCTGACCTCCGGCGCGTCGGCGCCCGAGCGGCTCGTTGCGCGCGTGTGCGAGTGGTTCCGCGCGCGCGGGACCGGCCAGATCGAGGAGTTCAAGTCGGTTTTCGAGGACGTCGTGTTCCGGCTCCCGGTCGAGCTCCGGCGCGCGTCGCGCCCGGCCGCGTAGCATCGCGCGGGTGCGCGACGCACCCGACCGGATCGCGCGGCTTCCGCAGCAGTACTTCACGGCGCTGCTCGCGCGCGTCGCGGCGTCTGCGGCCGAGGCAGGGCCGCCGCTCGTCGATCTCGGGCGCGGGAATCCCGACATCGGGCCGCCGCCACACGTCGCGGAGGCGTTGGCCCGGACGGCGGCGCTCCCGGACGCGCGCGTGCACGGGTACGCGCCGTTCGCGGGGCTCGCCGCACTGAAGGAGGCGATCGCTGCGCGGTACCGCGACGTCTACGGCGTCGTCCTGGATCCGGCGCGCGAGGTCGCGGTGCTTCCGGGCTCGAAGACGGGGCTGATGGAGTTCGCTGCGATCACGACCGAGCGCGGCGGGACGATCGTGCTCCCGGATCCCGGCTATCCCGACTACTTCTCGGCCGTGGCGCTCGCGTCGGCGCGGCTCGGGACGCTGCCGCTGCTCGACGACGGCGCGCCGGACTGGGACGCGGCGCCGCGCGAGGCGAGCGCGCTCTATCTCAACTATCCGTCGAACCCGACGGCGGCTGCGGTGCCTGCGGGTGTGTTCGCGGAGGCGATCGCGTACGCGCACCGCGCCGGCGCCTGGGTGCTGCACGACTTCGCGTACGGCGACCTCGTCTTCGACGGACGCCGGCCGGCGAGCTTCCTCGCGGAGGACGGCGCGCGCGATGTCGGGCTCGAGCTGTTCTCGATGTCGAAGTCGTACGGCATGGCGGGCTGGCGGCTCGGGTTCGCGGTCGGGAACGCGGGGCTCGTCGCGCGAATCGAGGACCTGCAGAACCATGTCCTCGCCGGCGTGTTCGTCGCGATGCAGGAGGCGGGGATCGCGGCGCTGACGGGGCCGCAGGAGTCGGTCGAGGCGCGGCGCGCGCTGTACGAGGCGCGGCGCGACCGAGCGGTCGCGGCGCTCGCGGGCCACGCGGCGCGCGGCGAGGGGACGTTCTTCGTCTGGTTCCGGCTTCCGGACGGCGTGACGTGCGAGCGGGTGCTGGAGGAGCACCGCGTCGCGCTCGCCCCGGGCGAAGGCTTCGGCGCGCGCGGCGCCGGCTGGGCACGCCTCTCGCTCGCGGTCTCCGACGAGACGCTCGACGTCGGGCTCGAGCGCTTGCGCGGGGCGCTGGCCTAATCCCCGGGCCGTGTCCGTGCCGGACACGGCCCGGTGCCAGGCACCTGGACGTGTCCCGCTACGAGGACGACGCCTTGACGACCGAGAGCTCGCCGCCGACCACGATCTCGACAGCGAGGACTTCGTGCGCGATCCGGTCGCCGTGGGCGGCGACGACGTCCGCTTCGCTCGCGGGGACGGTGAGGACGATCCGGTCCGTCACCTCGAGGCCCTCGTCCTTGCGCAGCGTGTTCACCGCGCGGATCAGGTCGTACGCGCGCCCCTCGACGAGCAGCGCGTCGTCGAGCGCCGTGTCGAGCGCGACCGTGACGCCGTCCGCTGCGGCGACGGCCCAGCCCTCGCGGCCGCTCCGCTCCACGATCACCTCGTCCGGCTCGAGCTCGTGGCCCGCGACGCGGAACCGCCCGCCCTCGAGCTCCTCGAAGTCGCCGCGCGCGAGCGCCTCCTGCACCGCGCGCAGATCCTTGCCGAGCTTCGGCCCGAGCACCGGGAGATTCGGCTTCACGCGCAGGTCGGCGTCGACGCGACCGAAGACGACCTCCTTCACGCGCACCTCGTCCGCGATCTCGTCCGCGTGCGCGGCCGCGCCGCCCGCGCCCTCGACGACGAGCCGCCGCAGCGGCTGCCGCAGCTTCAGCCCCGCCGTCGCGCGCGCCTGGTGCGCGAGCGTCACGACGCGGCGCACGTCCTCCACCTCCGAGAGGAGCGCGCGGTCCGGCTCCGGCGTCTCCGGCCACGGCGCGAGGTGCACCGACGCGGGCCCGTCCTGTACGAGGTTCCGCCAGAGATGCTCCGTGAGAAACGGCAACACCGGCGCGAGCACGCGGAGCGTCTGCACGAGCGCGTACCAGAGCGTCGAGAGCGCCGCCTCGTCGCCGTCCCAGAACCGCGACCGCGACCGGCGGATGTACCAGTTCGACAGATCGTCGAGATATGCCTGGAAGTCGCGGATCACGTCGACCGCGAGCCACGACTCGTAGCCGCGCTCCGCATCGGCGACGAACGCGTGCGTCCGCTCGACGAGCCACCGGTCCAGCGGACGCAGCTCGCCGCCGGGCTCGAGCGACGACCACGACGGACGGTACCCGTCGATGTTCGCGTAGAGCACGAAGAACGACACGGAGTTCCACAGCGTCAGCAGCTCGCGCTTGATCTGATCCGCCGCGCGGAACCCGAACAGGAGATTCCGGTCCGGCGGCTGCGCGCAGTACTGCCAGCGCATCACGTCCGCGCCCATCCGCGCGAACGCGTCGTCCGCCGTGATGGTGTTGCCCCACGAGCCGTGCATCTCGCGCCCGTTCTCGTCGAGCATCTTCTCGTAGCCGAGCACGTTGCGGAACGGCGCGCGCCCCTCGAGCACGACGGACATGAACAGCTGCGAGTAGAACCAGAGCCGGATCTGCTCGCGCATCTCGGACACCCAGTCCGCAGGGAACCACTTCTCCCAGTACGCCTGATCCGGGAGGTCGGCCGTCGTCAGCCCCCGCGCCGCGCCGGTCGCGTAGCCCTGCTCGACCCACGTGTCGTTGTGCCAGCCGAGCGTCGAGAACGGGACGATGCCCGCGTCGAGCCACACGTCGCCGACCTCGGCGACGCGCGTCACCGGCTCGCCGCATTTCTCGCACGCCACCTGCACGCGGTCGATCCACGGGCGCCGCAGCTCCTCGAGCTGCTCGAGCCCGCCGAGCGCGCGCTCCTCGAGCTCCGCGCGCGACCCGATCACGTTCAGATGCCCGCACGCGCACGGATAGAACGGCAGCGGCAGCCCGTAGTAGCGGCGCCGCGAGATGTTCCAGTCGCCCATGTTGTGGAGCCAGTCGTCCATGCGCTTGCCCATGTACTCCGGCGTCCACGTCACGGTCGCATTCGCGTCGAGCATCTGCTGGCGCAGGTCGCGGACGGAGATGAACCAGTCGTCGGCGATGCGGAAGATGAGCGGCGTGTGGCAGCGCCAGCACTCGGGGTAGCGGTGCTCGTGCAGGCCGGCCTCGACGAGGACGCCCTTCTCCTCGAGGTTGCCGATGATCTGCTCGGCCGCCTCCGCCGTCGAGAGGCCGTGCAGCCAGCCGTACTCGTCGTAGAAGCGGCCGGACTCGTCCACCGGCGTCAGCACCGGGAGCTCGTTCACACCCGCGAGCTCGAAGTCCTCGCCGCCGCAGCCTGGCGCGATGTGGACGACGCCGGTCCCCTCCTCCATCGAGACGTCGTCCCACGGGATCACGCGGTGCTCGACGCCGCCGCCCGGCCCGAGGTCGTCGAACGGCCCGCGGTAGCGCCAGCCGACGAGCTCCGAGCCGGGCCTCGTCTCCTCGAAGGTCTCGCCGGGATAGAGCGCCGTCCCGACCCACTCGCCGTTCGCGCGGCGGCCGTACTGCGCCTCGGGGTTCACCGCGGCCGCGACGTTCGCCGGCAGCGTCCACGGCGTCGTCGTCCAGATCACGAGCGACTCGGTCGGTCGGTCGAGGAGCGGGAGGCGGACGTAGAGCGACGGGTCGGCCCGGTCGACGTACGACCCGATCAGCTCGTGCTGCGAGATCGACGTGCCGCAGCGCGGGCACCACTCGGTCGAGCGGTGGCCGAGGTAGAGCCAGTCCCGCTCGTGGACGACCTTCAGCATCCGCCACACGTACTCGATGTTCGTGTCGCTGAACGTGAAGTAGTCGTTCCCCCAGTCCATCCACATGCCGAGCCGCTTCGACCCGCGCCAGAGGTCGTCGGCCGACCGGACGACCGCTTCGCGGCAGCGGCGCGCGAAGTTCTCGAGCCCGTACTCCTCGATCTCCCGCTTCGAGTTCAGCCCGAGCTCGTGCTCGACCCCGACCTCGATCCAGAGGCCCTGGCAGTCGAAGCCGTTCTGGTAGCGCTGGTCGAACCCGCGGAGCGCCTTGTAGCGCTGGAAGACGTCCTTCAGCGTCCGCCCCCAGGCCGTGTGGACGGCCAGCGGCTTGTTCGCGGTGACCGGCCCGTCGAAGAAGCTGAACCTCGGCCCGCCGCGGTTTCGGTCGCGGAGCGCCTCGAAGGTACCCTGGGCCTCCCACCAATCGAGCACCTCGACCTCGAGCGCGGGATGATCGGGTTTGTCCGGCAGCGGCTGGAAAATCGTCTCGGCCATCGGGAAGAGCAGTGTAGAGAGCGGCGTTATAGAAGCAGGAACACCCTGAAAGGAACCTGAATGGCAAACGACGTCACCGAGGCGACCTTCGAGGACGAAGTGCTCGGAGCGAACGGGCAGGCTGTGCTCGTGGACTTCTGGGCGGAGTGGTGCGGCCCGTGCCACGCCGTGGCTCCGGTCCTCGAGAAGATCGCCGAGGAGAAGAACCTGAAGCTCGTCAAGGTCAACATCGACGAGAACCAGGGGCTCGTGCAGCGCTACGGGGTCCAGTCGATCCCGCTGATGGTCCTCTTCGAGAACGGCGAGCCGAAGGCGTCCGCCGTCGGCGCGATGCCGAAGGGGATGCTCGAGCGCTCGCTCGGCCTCTCGGAATAGATCGGGAGACTGCGGCAGGGGCCGTCCCGGCCTCTGCCCCGCCTCCGCTAGCGTGAGGCCGTGCCCCGGTCGTCCGCTACGCAGCACGAGCTCGCCCGGGTCGAGCTCCTCTCCGGGCTCTCCGGCCAGGTGCTCCAGCAGCTCGCGAAGCGGATGGAGCGGGAGGAGGTCGCGCCGGGAACGACGATCTTCCGCGAGGGAGACGAGGGCGACCGGTTCTACGTCGTCTTCTCCGGGATGCTCTCGGTCTCGCAGCGCGACCGCGGCAACCAGGGCGTACTGCGCCCCGGCGACTACTTCGGCGAGGTCGCGCTGACGATGCCGATGCCGCGGACGGCGACCGTCGCAGCGATCACGCCGTCCGTCGTCGCGAGCTGCGACAAGGAGACGTTCGACGAGCTGCTCCGGCCGCTCTTCGCGGACGACGGGCCTTAGCCGTGGTGTGAGGTCACGAGGACCTTCAGCAGGATCAGCACGACGCCGAGGCTGAGGTTCAGCGCGACGACGAGGATCGCCGAGAGGACGCCGAGCTTCTCGATCCGGGCGAACACGACGCCCTGAAGCGCGAGCACGGCGAGCCCGACGCCGATCGCGGCCCAGACGGAGACCTTCGGCGAGAGGACGCCGATCTCCCCGAGCACGAGCATCAGCACGGGCGGGATCGCGGCGCCGATGAGCGACGCCTCCTGCCAGGCGATGTGCTTCACGGCCGAGAACGACAGATGCTGTCCGCTCTGCGCGCTGTGCCCGAGGGCGTGCGCGTAGACGTGCGCGAGATAGAACACCGCCGCCGTGACGAGCACGAGCGCCGCAACGTGGCCCATCCCGTTCGGAAACGCCTTCGCGCCGGCGATCACCGCGGACAGGACGACGATCGTCCCGTAGATGAAGCCTGCGAGCCGCTCGCCGCGCACCCGCCGGACTCTAGTCCCACCAGCCCTGGACCATCTCCGCGTCACCGTCGGCGTACGGCGCGCCGAACGCGACGAGCTCGAGCCCGTCCGGGCCCGCCTCGAACGCGCGCCCCGTCCCGGGCGCGACGCGCACGACGTCCCACCGGCGGATCGGCACGACCTCGTCGCCGAGCTTCACCGAGCCGCTGCCGTCGACGACGACGTAGAGCTCCTCCTGCGTCTTGTGCGTGTGCCCGAACGGCACGCGAAAGCCGGGCGCAATCCGCTGCCGGCTGACGCCGGTCTGTTCGCACCCGAGCTGCTTCTTCGGGAACCGGGCGTCGAGGTCCGGCGCGAGGCCGAAGGCCGCCGCCGCGTCCTCGACGTCGTCGAAGTTCACGATCGTGTATCCGCTCATGCGTGCATTCTCCCTTCGCCGAGGACGGCATCGCTGAACCCCGGCCACGCCTCGATCGCCCAGCCGCCGAACTCGCGGTCGGTGAGCACGGCGAGCGCGAGACCCGCGTCCGGGTCGACCCAGACGAACGTCCCCGCGGCGCCGAAGTGCCCGAACGTGCGCGGCGACGCGAGCGTCCCCGTCCAGTGCGGCTGCTTGCCGTCGCGGAGCTCGAACGCGAGCCCCCAGTCGTTCGGCTCCATCCGCCCCCAGCCCGGCAGGACGCCGGCGAGGCCGGGGAACTGCACCGCCGTCGCCTCGGCGAGCGTCTCCGCCGCGACGAGCGTC
>Ga0335080_10005323_pt1 | contig 13230 bp, 9 predicted proteins | sample Lox_Sample_34_FD_206720 | JGI IMG/M metagenome (GOLD analysis project Ga0335080, IMG submission 206720) | Soil microbial communities from Loxahatchee National Wildlife Refuge, Florida, United States - Lox_Sample_3.4 | ecosystem: Environmental > Terrestrial > Soil > Wetlands | place: USA: Florida... | reverse complement strand
CCGAGCCCCAGGGCAGTGTCCGCCGGAGTTGCGACACTCGGCATATGCTAGATGCTCCGATCTCAGTTTAGGATATGGCAGTCCGGAATACAAATGCTGGCTTGCGGGCGGGGCGTACCGCGCGCCGGCCCTCACCGGTCCCGAAGCTCGATCGCCGCTTCGCCAAGCAGCGATTGCAGCAGCGGCGATTCGGGATAGGCATGCCCTCGATATTGGCGGAATCCCTCGCCGTGTGAGACGCCGGCAAGAGTACCCCGCTCGCGCGCCCATCGCTCCATCTCCAGAAGATACTCGTCCACCCCGTGATGTTTCCGCAGCCACTCCCGCTGGCTCGCATGCTCGGCCAGCATCTCCTGCTTCCTCGCGAACACCTCGCTGACGTCCACAATGAAATCCGGCCGCACCACGCGGTTCTCGCGATCGCGCCCGCCCGCCGGGTCCATGAAGTACAGGTGCGGGATTGCCGGCACGGGCTCGCTGCCGGTCCGATAATTCGGCATGGGCGCCCCGAAACACGCGTCGCGCACCAGCGCGCTGGCAATCTCGTGGTCGCAGAGGTAATCGACTGGCGCGGGCGCCAGCACGATTTGCGCCCGCGCCTGCCGCAGGGCATCGGTCACTAGGCGGCGCGAGCCGTCATCGTTGAAAATCGCCAGGTCGCGCATTTCCAGGCAAACATACTTCGCCCCGATCCGCGCTGCCGCTCGCGTCGCCTCCTGCCGTCGCACGGCAGCGATTTCCTCTGGCCCAAGTTCGTGCGAGCCGCAATCGCCGGGCGTGAACGTGACCACGGTGATTTCGTGGCCGCCATCGGCGAGCCGCGCCAGTGTGCCGGCGGCCAGGAATTCGACATCGTCGGGGTGAGCGTGAATTGCCAGTATTCGTGCCATGAGCTCCTTCTCACCGTACCGCCTCCGGCTCGCGTTTTGCTACCATCGCAAGGCGCACATGCGGGTTCATGACGTATCTCTGGAAGAGTTCTACGCTGCCGTCGCATCCGAAATACTGCCACGCATCGAAAATCTGTCGGAGTGCCGCTCGACGGCCGAGCTCGAAGCCCACCCGGAATACCGCCACATCGCTGCTCTCGTCGCGCGCTCGCTCGCCACGCCTCACGCCGCCGATTTCAGATCAGCCGAAGCTCCGCCCAGCCCCCGTTACCGTTTCCTCGCCTGGAACATCGAGCGCGGCACCCAGTTCGAGGAACAATTGGAGGCCTTCCGTTCTCACCCTTACCTCAAGACCTGCGACGTCCTGCTGATCACCGAAGCCGACGCCGGAATGGCCCGGTCCGGCAATCGCATGGTGGCCGAGCAGCTCGCCAGGGAGCTGGGCATGGCCGAAGTCTTCGTCCCCTGCTACATCGCTCTCGGAAAAGGCTCCGGCGTCGAGCGGAACGTCGCAGGCAGCAACCGCCTCGGGCTTCACGGCAACGCCATCCTCAGCCGTTACCCCCTGCGCGACATCCGCGTGGTCCCCCTCGATAACGGGGTGGACAAGATGGCGCACCGCGAGCAGCGCCTCGGACGGCAGGCCGCGATCGCCGCCCGCATCGACTTTCCCGGCCTTTCCTTGCAGGCCATCTCCGTCCATCTCGATGCCCAGTCCACCCAGCGCCACCGGCGCGAACAAATGCGTGCGGTCCTCGACGCGGCGGACTCCCGCCTGCCCGTGATCGTGGGCGGCGACTGGAACACCAGCACCTACGATTCCTCTCACGCTGTGCGAGCCATCGCTGGCTTCTCGCTCCGCGTCATGATGGGCGTGGATCACGTGATCCGCAATCATTATCTCCACCCCGACCGCCTATTCGAGCGCGGCTTGTTCCGGTTGCTCCAGGAGCGGGGCTTCGAATACGAGCGCTCCAACCGCCTCGGCGAGCACACCGTCTGCTACGACGTGTGCGACCCGCGCGCCGCCGGCAACCTTGGCGAATGGGTGCCGCAATGGTGCTTCGCCTTCATCCACTGGGCGTTGCGCAACCACGGAGGCCGCTGCCCCCTGAAGCTCGACTGGTTCGCTACCCGCGGTCTCCGGGTCGAAAATCCCGTCGTGATCCACGAACTCCGCGAAGGCCTGCCCGTACCGCTGTCCGACCACGACGCGGTCGGCGTCGATGTTCTCGCGTGATCGCAGCCATCGTAAATCCCCGCGCAGGAGCCGGTACCGCGCGCCGCCGCTGGCCGCACGCCGCCCGCCTGCTCGCGGACCGCCTGGGCCCCGTGGAAGTCCGGTTTACCGAGGGTCCGGCCCATGCCACCGCCCTTGCGCGCGAACTTGCCGGTGCCGGTTGCGGCTTGCTGATCGCCGCCGGCGGAGATGGAACCCTCAACGAAGTGGCCAACGGAGTCCTCACGCCACCTTGCGATGTCCGCATCGGACTACTCCCGCTCGCCAGCGGCGGCGATTTCGCCCGCACACTCGAGCTGACTGACCTGGAGTGTGCGGTCCACTCCCTCGCCGCCGGCCACATCCGCCGCATCGACGTGATGCGTGCCCGGTTTCGCGCGCCGGACGGCCCCGCGCTGGAACGCTGTTTCCTCAACGCCGCCAGCTTCGGACTGGGAGCCCTTGCCGCTGCCGGCGTCCGCGGCTGGTGCCGCGCTGTGCCGGGCGGCGCCCGCTACCTCGCCGCAGCCATCCCGGCGCTGGCAATCGGCCGCTCGTTTCCGGTGAGCCTGTCGTTCGACGGTGGGCCGCCCTCTACCTTCGAGATCACTACCGCAGCCGTGGCCAACGGCCAGTTCCAGGGCGGCGGCATCCGCATCGCGCCCGAAGCCGCCATTGACGATGGCATCGCCGACATAACCGTGGTCGAGCGCGTCGCACTCGCCGAGGTCGCACGGCGGCTTCCCATCCTCTACTCCGGCGCGCTCTATTCCCACCCCAAAGTCCACCACTGGCGCGCCGCGCGTGTGCGCGCCGAATCGGCCGTCGGAGTGCCCTTGGAGCTCGACGGCGAGCCGGTCGGAACGCTCCCGGTCGAGATCGACGTGCTCCCTCGCGCTCTCACTATGATCTGCCGGCTGCGGTAGAACGCCCTGCGTTATCCTGACAAAGAGCTGGGGATGGCGGAGGACTGGAATGAATCGTCAATGGCGAATTACTGCGCGCCCGCAAGGACGCGCCAAAGAGACGGACTTTGCGTGGGGCGAGGAAGACCTGCCGGCGCTAGCCGAAGGACAGATCCGCGTCCGCATCGTCTACCTGTCGCTTGACCCCACCAACCGCTTCTGGATGGAGCCCCTCGACGGATATCTCCCTGCCCTGCCTCTCGGCGCGGTGATGCGCGGCATCACCATAGGCGTGGTCCAGGAATCGTGCAACTCCGCGTTCGCTTCCGGGGATATCGTTCAGGGTCTCGGCGGCTGGCAGGAAATCTACTCGGGCGATGCCGGCGGCTGGACCAGGCTCCCTCGCATTCCCGGCCTCCCCCTGACCGCCTTCTTCGGCGCCATGGGACACATCGGCTTCACGGCGTATTTCGGCCTGATGGATATCGGTAAGCCCAAGCCGGGCGAGACGCTCGTCGTCACCGCCGCGGCCGGGGCAGTGGGGTCGCTTGCAGGTCAGATGGGCAAAATCGCCGGCTGCCGCGTGATTGGGATTGCCGGATCGGACGAGAAGTGCGACTGGATCACCCGCGAGCTCGGATTCGACGGCGCCATCAACTACCGCAAGGAAAAAGTCGCCGATGGCCTCGCTCGCGCCTGTCCCAACGGCATCGATATCGATTTCGAAAACGTCGGCGGCGAAGTCATGGACGCCGTGCTGGGCCGCATCAATCTGAATGCGCGCATCGTTCTCTGCGGCCTCATTTCGCGATACAACGCCACCGCGCCCGTGCCCGGTCCGTACAACTTCAGTAACATCCTCGTGCGGCGTGGGCGCGTGCAGGGCTTCATCGCTATGGATTACGCCGCCAGGTTCCAGGAGGCCGCGTCCCAGATCGTCCCGTGGCTCCTCTCCGGCAAGCTCAAATACCGCATCGACCTCGTCGACGGCCTTCGCCACGCGCCCGCGGCATTGAACAAGCTCTTCGACGGCACCAACCAGGGCAAGCTGCTGGTAAAGGTGTCCGACGAACCCTAGCTTATCGGACCCGCGCCGCATAAAGACTCGACTGCGTCAGAATGAACAGCGTCCGCCGGTCCTGCCCCCCGAACACCAGGTTTAACGGCCGCTCCGGAACCCGAATCGTATCGATCGCCTTCCCCGCCGCGTTGTACACGAACACCTGCCCGGCCGCCAGGTAAACATTCCCCTCTCCGTCCTGCGCCAGGTTCTCTCCCCCCTGCTCCGCGAACAGCCGCAGCGCCGACAATGTCCCGTCCGGATTCACCTTCCCGCTATACGTCCGCTGCTCCGATTCGTTCGTCACATAGAACGGACGCCCGGGAACGGCTTCCACGAGGCCGTACGCCTGCAGAATGTGTGCCCACTTGTACCCGAGATGCGGCGGCCCCTGCACGAAGACCTCGTCGGCCGGAAGGAACACCGTACGGTCCGGAGAGACATACTGGTAAGGTCTCCGCGTAGTCACCAGTTTCGTGAACATTTGCTCCAGCGAGACGTACTCGTACGTGCGAGTGTCCAGCGTATTCGTGAAATCCCCGTTCACCCAGTAATTCACCGGCAGCACGGCCGTCATCCCTGGGCGCTCCGCCGCCGGCTCCCGCTGTAGCACCGTGAGTTCGTCCTCCGGCCCATCCGGCCGAAACGAGTACACCGCCATCCCGCTGCCGCCGGCCGACGCTACCATCAAGTCGCCGGCCTTGTCGAACGCCAGGTTCACCGGGTCGAGCGGGTTATCGCGGACAATGTCCAGCTTCCGGCTTGCGGGCGACCACCGGTAGATCCGGTGCCAGTGCGCATCCACGAAGTACACCCGCCCCGCTGCATCCACTGCGGCCCCGGAGATGTTGTAGAAGCCCCCCGCCAGCTTCTCCACCTTCGCGCCCGGCCCGGCCGGCGGTGGAATCCGATCGCCGGTCACGTTCAGGTACGCGAACTCGCGGTCTCGAACCTCCGCGTTCAACATGGGATCGAAGATGCAGGTTCCATACGAGAACTTGCTCGACCGAACATACTGGCGGCAATCTCCTCCCTCCGGGCAATACGACATCGAGCTGTTGCTATCCACATGGACATTGCGAAAGCGAATGTCCCGGGAATCCGAAACCCGCACCGCGTAGGGAAACGGCTCGAAACCCCGGACCACTCGATATCCGTGATAGTTCGCGATTGTGACGTTCCTCGACCGGCTGATCTCCATGGACGAAGCCGCCGCGCTCTCGCCCCGCTCCCCCTCGGTTTGCAGCGCGTAGAGTTCCCAGTTCTCCACACGGTCGAGCTTGATCTCGGTGCGGACATGATGCTCGCTCGAAAGCTCGTACACCCTCCCCGGTGTGGTTGTGTCGGATATATAGAGCCCCGACTGCGCGAACGTGCTCGGCGTCCAGATATTGGCGAACGTGCCGCCTCCGCCGTGTGTGATCCACAGACTCGGATACTGGCTGTCCCACCGCCGGCGCGGATCCGGATCGCCGCTCAGGTTGCTGTTGTAGGGGTTCTCACGCTTGCCGTCGGGTCCCCGCGTCCCGTGCCCGCCGAGGAAGCGCACGTCGTCCATCAGCGAATCCTTGCCCGCCATCCACATCGCCGCCACCGCGCGGCTGTTGATGCCGCCCGTGTACAGTCCGACGCCGGTCACGATATTGGATCCGCCGCCCGGCGCCAGCAGCAGCGGCCGGGGAGCGCCCGGACCCTGAAACGCCGGCGTCGAATCCAGGATGTCGAGCTGTGTCTCGTCCGGGTGCAGGCCGATGAGCACGGTGTCCGGCCGCAGCTCGATCGTGTCCCTCACCACGTAGCGCCCCGAGGGAAAGTACAGCGCCCGGTGCGCCGCGATTGCCTTCCGGATCGCCTCGGTGTCGTCCGTCGCCCCGTCGCCCTTCGCGCCCAGCGTCCGCAAATTGACCCACGTGTCCATCGGCGGCAGCCCCGCGATCGCGTTCGCCTCCGGTGCCGGCATCGCGCTCAGCGGAATCACGTCGTACGCCGTCTTCACTTCTCCGATCGCTCCCAATCCCGCGAGCGTGAGCCCGTGCGAGAAAGCCTTGACCCGGTAAATCTCGCCCCTCCCCGCCAGTTGCCGCCCGCTCTCCCGAAACCCTGCGAACACCGGCACGCCGCGGCACACCGCGTTCTCCACGTTGATCTCCGTCATCCGGCTGGCCTCGTTGCTCACCACGATCGCCGGGCCGCTGATGTTCTCGAAGCGCGCGTCCTTCACCCAAAGCTGGTCCGAATAGTGCGGGTCGATCGCGATCGCCGTGGGCACGTTCCGGAACTCCGCGTGAACCACCGTGAGGCCCGCCTCGTTTTCCCGGATCGCCGCTTCACTTTGCCCCTCGAACGTCGAATCGATCAGCGTGAACTGCCACGCGGGCGACGGCTTGCGCGTCAGAATTCCGTACCGGCCGCCGAAAAAGTGCAGATCCTCCGCCTCGTTCCCGATGTCGTTCAGCCCCGCCAGCCCCGATCCGATACGGAAATCCATGTGCGCCAGGTAGCCGTGCTGGGCCACGTGAAACCTCACCGCCACCGCCGCCGGGTTGCCGCTACCGATCTCGAAATCGATATTGCTCATCGCCGAATAAAACGTGCCCGAATTGGCATCCCCGATCCCCGCATTCGGCGGTACGATCCCCGGCGGCGGAGGTGGCAGCCGGAAACCACGTCCCCCGGAAGCCCTGAACCCGGCGAAGAAGAACATCGTCCCCATCCCCTGCTGGAATCCCGGCGTGTTGTCCGCCAGCACGAACACCGGTCGCCGTTCCCCGTAGCCGATCACTCGGATTCCCGGCCAGACAAAGATCGTTCGCGTGATCCGGTACCGGCCCTGGGGCACGAACAGGATTCCCTCGCCCGTCGCCGCCTGCACGCGGTCGATTGCAGCCTGCACCCCGGCGCTATCGTCGGCGCTGCCGTCCCCGCGCACCCCAAACTGGCCGGGCGTCAGGTAGACCGCTTTCGAATCTTCCAGGCGAGTACGGTAATACGACGCTCCGCTCGCCGCCAACGCCATAACTGCTCCGATCAGGATCGATCTCATGACGTCCGACCATTTCAACAGATTTCCGCAAACAAAATCTCCCGGCGGTGTATACTCCACGCAGGCACATGAGCAACCGTTCTATGGGCCCCGGACCGTACGGCAATAGTCCGCTGACAATCGGAGAACTTCTGCGGCCCCACCGCAAGCCGCTGGCCCTAGGAGTACTGGTAATCGTCGGCGGCAGCATCGCAGACCTGCTCCAGCCCTGGCCGCTGAAACTCATCGTTGACACCGTCCTCAAAGGCCAGCGCTCGAAAGGATGGTTCGCCCAATGGCTGGTCTCCATCTCCGGCCCGGACCAGCTCTCTGTTCTCCACATCGCCGCCATCGCATCGCTGGCCATCGCCGCCCTCGGCGCCATCTGCTCCTACTTCGAGAAATCCCTCACAACCACCATCAGCCAGAAAGTGCTCCACGAGATGCGCCGCACCATGTATTACCATGTTCAGCGCCTCTCGCTCGCCTACCACGATCGCAAGCAGAGCGGCGATCTCATCAGCCGCATCACCACCGACATCGACTCCGTACAGAGCTTCATCGTCTCCGGCCTGCTCAGCGCGCTCGTCAGCGGCCTGACCCTGATTGGCATGATCGCCGTCATGTTCTACATCGACTGGCGTTTCACCCTCATTGCGCTGTCAGTCGCCCCATGCCTCTTCGCCGTGACTTACATTTTCACGCGGCGTATCAAAAAAGCCGCGCGCGCGGTCCGCAAGAAAGAGGGCGAGATGCTCTCCCTCATCAACGAGGCCCTCGCCGCCGTCCGCGTCGTGCGTGCTTTTGCCCGCGAGGATTACGAGCAGCGCCGCCTGGAAGTCGAGAGCATGGAGAGCGTCGGCATGGCGCTGCGGGCCCGCGCCCTCAAGGCTACGCTCTCTCCCCTGGTCGAATTGATCGTCGCCCTCGGTACTGCCGCGGTGTTGTGGTTCGGCGCGGGCATGGTTCTCGACGGCCGCCTTTCCGCCGGTTCCCTGATCGTTTTCGTGCTCTACCTGGGCAAAATGTATAAACCCATGCAGGAGCTCTCCAAGTTGACCGACACGTACTCCAAGGCCGCCGTGGCTTGGGAGCGCATCTGCGAGGTCCTTCAAGCCGAAGGTACTGTGCACGACTTGCCGGGCGCCCAGCCCGCTCCCCTGCTCCGGGGCCGCATCGAATTCGAAAACGTCAGTTTCGGTTACGACCCGAAGAAGCCCGTGCTCCGCAATGTGAGCTTTCGCGTGCGGCCCGGCCAGATGGCCGCCTTCGTCGGGCCAACGGGCGCCGGCAAATCAACCATCATCAGCCTCCTCGCACGTTTCTACGAGCCCGTGTCCGGCGCCGTCAAGATCGACGGCTTCGACATCCGCCAGTTCCAGCAGGCATCCCTTCGCCGCCAGATCAGCTTCGTCCTGCAGGACAACGTCCTGTTTCACGGCACCATCGCCGCCAACATCGCGTACGGCCGCCCCGGAGCCAGCCGGGAAGAAATCCTGCGCGCCGCGCGCCTCGCCAACGCCGAGGAATTCATCGAGCTCATGCCCGACGGGTACGACACCCTCGTCGGCGAGCGCGGCGTCACGCTCTCCGGCGGCCAGCGCCAGCGCATCGCCATCGCCCGCGCCGTGGTTCGCGATTCCCCCATCCTCATTCTCGATGAGCCCAGTTCCGCTCTCGACAGCGCCTCCGAGAAGCTCGTCTTCGACGCGCTCGACAAGCTGATGCTTAGCATGACTTCCATCGTGATCGCCCACCGCCTGTCCACCATTCAGAACGCCGACGTGATCTTCGTGGTAAAAGACGGGTCTATCGTGGAAACCGGGGCCCACGACGACCTCATGCGGTTGGGCGGCTATTACGCCGAGCTCCACGACCTCCAGTTCCGCGACCACGCGGGAGTGCCGCCGCATGGCGCGCTCGCCGCGCCCCAGTAGCGCTCAGCGCTTTTGTTTCCCGGTTTTCTTGCGGCCGGGCAGGCGCAGCGATGCCGCGGCCTGCGCCGCGCTCATCGGCTGGCTGTCCGATGCCAGGAGCCGGTAAAAGGCCTTGAGCTTGCGCACGCACCGCGGATCTTCCACCACCACCGACACCTCCCTGCGAAAATCCATGGCTAGCGCCGACAGCGCCATGCTGCCCAGCGCCGCCGTATTTCCATCCACCAGGATCAGCTTTCCGTGCGGCCGCAGGCCGCCCAGGTGTCCCGCCCCCAGGATCCGCACCTCCACTCCGGACTTCTCCTTGGCCTTGAGCAGCGCCAGCATGCTCGGATCGCTCAGCTTGTGATCGATGATTTGAATACTCCGCCGTGCTCCCCCCAGCAGGTCCGTCAGCTGCGCCCGCGCCCGCTCCGGCCCCACGATCAGCCTCTCATCGATCCCGGCGGGAAAAGAGGAATGAGGCGCGGCCCAGTCTGTTTCAAACAACTGCTCAAGTCCGGTAACAACTCCCGGTGCGCGCGTGATCAGGATGAAATCGCAGGTCGTGGTGAAGCACTTCGGCGTCATGTTGGCGGAGCCCACCAGCGCCAACCGGTCGTCGGCCACCATGTACTTGGCGTGGTACTTCACCACCAGGTCGGCGTGAGAGCGGACCTGCGCTCCCATGCTCTCCAGGTAGGCGCCCAGTTCCTTGAGCCGCTTGATCCAGCCCTGCGCGCGCGGCGTCAGCAGCAGCCGCACCTCGACTTTCCGCTGCCGCGCCTCCGCCAGCGCGTCCATCACGGCGAAATCCGTGCATCGGAAGACGGAGAGTAGCAGCCTCCGCTTCGCCGCCCGGATCACTTCGACGAACGCCGCGCGCCGCTGCTCCGGCGCCAGGACAATCTCCTCCTTCAGGGCCGGCGGCGCGGTTTTCGTTCGGGGCATGCTTGTCGCGACGCCGCAGTATAGCACAGGAAATTGTGTTTATTCTCGCCAAAGCCGTCGAACTTACGCTATATTCCTTCTATACATGACGGCCGGAGTGCTCACCCAGGCGGATCCGCGGCATCTTCGCACGCTGTTGCAGGCCCAGGAAAAGAAGCGTGGGTTCCTCATCGCGTTCGAAGGACCCGACGGATCCGGCAAAACGACGCAGCGCAAGCTCTTCAAAACCTGGCTGCGCAGCGTGGGCCACGAAGTGGTCACCTTCAAGTGGAACGAATCGCCGGTGGTGAAGCCGCTCCTTCGGGCCCGCAAGCTGGCTCACTCCCTCAGCCCCGAAGAATACTGCGTGCTGAGCGCGGCCGGCTTCCGGCAGCAGCTCGAACAGGAGATCCTGCCCGCGCTCTGGGACGGGAAGACCGTCCTGGCGGACCGCTACCTGTTCACCGCATTCGCGCGCGACGCCGCGCGCGGCCTGGAGTTGGGCTGGATCATGAACGCCTACCTGCCGCTCTTCTGGCCGGACATGGTTTTCTATTTCGAGATCGACGCCGCGCTGTCCTCGCAGCGCGTCAGCGCCAGCCGCAAGCCCAAATACTACGAAGCCGGGCAGGACATCACCAACATCTCCGATCCGATCCGCAGCCACCGCGCCTTCGTAGCCCGGATGATCCAGGAGTACGACGCCCTTGCCAAGATCTTCCAGTTCCTCAAGGTGGACGGCCGTCAGTCGATATACGAGCAGCATCGCGAAATTCGCAAGCTCTTCATGTTGAGTCACCGGCGCCGTTGGGCGGAGTGGAATACCGACGCCGTGCTTACGTGGCTGAGCAGCAAGGATGAGATCGCAAGTGTCCAAAGCGCGCCAACCAGCCAAGAAAAAGACCAGCAAGACAGCTAAGATCAATCGCAACCCGCGTCCCGCACCCAAGGCGAGGCTGTTCGCCCTGGAAGGCGCTGGAGAGAGTGAGATCTCGCAGGCTGCATCGCGCCTGGCCGCCCTTTGCGGCGGTCCCGAGCGGCCCGGCTGTAGCCGCTGGGACGCGTCCAATACCTTTCTCGAGCTTCGTCTCACCGGCGGAAAGCGCACCGCTCCGCCCGTCCGCACTCTGCTTTTGCTCTACGCATCGGACCTCCTCTTCCGCTTGCGCTGGGAGATCCGTCCCGCCCTGGCCCAGGGCCGCACCGTCATCGCCGCCCCGTACGTCGAGACCGCGATCGCCTTCGGTCAGGCCGCTGGCTTGCCCATGGACTGGCTGGAAGAGCTGTTCAGTTTCGCTCCACGGCCGGACCTCGCCTTCCGCGCCAAGGAGAAAGCCAGACCAAAGGACAAACAATTCGGAGTCCGCTTCAAGAGCGCCGCTGGCTTCGTCGAGTTCTGCACAGCCCTGATGGCCGCCAACTCGACGCAATGGAACCCCCTGGCCGTCCGCAACGCCGTCCTCGACCGTTTCGACCATCTCGAAGACACCGGCAAGCTGCACCGCCTCGGCAAGAAGGCCCACAAAGCCCTGCAAGCCCTCTGAGGCCCCTCACCACGTCAGCCTCGCCCCTACCTGCGCCCGCCGCGCGTTGGTCCCGTCCGGATAGCCCTGCGACGCGACAATATCCCCCAGCCCCGCCACCGGCCTCAGAATCCCGCCGCTGGCCTCGTACGCGATCGTATTCACCGCCGTGCCTGCCGAGTGGTTGAATACGTTGAATGCCTCGAATAGCAGTTGCAGCGAGCACCGTTCCGACAGCGGCACCGTCTTGCTCAACCGGGCATCCGTGCGGATCACCTGGTCGATATTCAGATCGCTCGCGGGCAGAAACGGAACTCGCGTAGACCCGCCGAAGCCGTTCAGCGTCGTGTTGAACGCTGCTCCCGGGAACGGCACACCGTCCACCAGCACCACTGCCGTGGCAGGCTGCGACGAAGCGAACGTCGAAACCTGCGAAATCCGCCAGCCGTTCGCCAGGGCCCGCGCCCACTTGCTCCTCACGGACGCGAATGCCGGCTCGTACGTCAAGGTCACGATCAGCCGGTGCCGCTGGTCGAGCTGCGACGAAGACTTCTCCGCCCGGTAATTTCCGTTCCACAGCGATCGCGGCCCCTGGTTGTAGAAAAGATTGTCCGCTCCTCCGCCCTGGTTGAAGTCGATGGTATGGGACCACGTGTAAGTGATAAACCCGTCCCACCCCTTCGCCATTCGCTTTCTTACTTGCACCGCCAGTGCGTCATAGTAACTATTGCCTCCTGAGTCGACGCTGTTTACCCTCCGCCATTGCGGGTTCACTCGATTCACCAGGCGGTACGCGGGAGTTGTGTAAGTGCCCACGATATTGCCTTGGGCGTCGTCGATCAGGTAACTGACGCTGGTGGTCGCCGGCCCTATGTTGAGATCGCGCACGGTAGTGAGGTGCAGCCCGCGGTTCCACAGGTAGGTAGCGCTGACCCCGAGCGAGGACGTAATGGCCCTCTCGATACCGATGTCGGCCTGCTGGGTGTAGGCATTCCGGTAGCTCTTGGAAGGCAGCGTCAGGTCGATCGCGGAGGTGAAGTTCGGGTTGGATGGTCCCGGGAGCTGGCCGGGGTCGAACGCGGGCAGCGAGTTGGGAAACACCGGCCCGAACTGCGGATTGCTCAGAAAGCGCCGGTCTAGCACCACCGACTGCTGGAACACCCCGTTTTCCAGAAAAAACGTGCCGATCACGCCGCTGGGATAGCGCCCGTAGAACAGCCCGTAGCCCCCGCGCAAGACGGTTCGCGACTGGTCGAAACCCACGGTAATCCCGATGCGCGGCGCGAAGTTGGTCTTGATCGAAGACACCCGGGCATTGGGATAGTCCGGATTGGTCTGCGCCGGCTGCGGCAGTGAAGAATATTCATACCTCAGCCCCGCCGTTATCGTGGCCCGCGCCGCCAGTTGAAACTGGTCCTCTGCATACACGTCGTAGTCCCGGATGGTCTGGTCGTAGATCTCGTTGCCGAACCGCTGCGAGTAAGTCTGCCACCTCCTCGCTCCCGTCGTATTCCCGCTGAAATCCTGGGCGAAGGTCGTAAAATCTGAATACTCATAGGACCCATGCTGCTCTGCAAGATACTTCAGATAGTCCTCCGTGCTGATCAGGTCCGCGCCCGCTTTGATGCTGTGGCGGCCCTTGACGATCGACAGCGTGTCGGCGATTTGGAACCGGTTCTCGCTGGGATCGATCCGCGGCAGATCCGAGTTTACCCCGAGATATTGCTGCCCCTGGACGGCGATTTGCACCAGGCCCGTCTCCGGA
>Ga0335080_10005318_pt1 | contig 13234 bp, 11 predicted proteins | sample Lox_Sample_34_FD_206720 | JGI IMG/M metagenome (GOLD analysis project Ga0335080, IMG submission 206720) | Soil microbial communities from Loxahatchee National Wildlife Refuge, Florida, United States - Lox_Sample_3.4 | ecosystem: Environmental > Terrestrial > Soil > Wetlands | place: USA... | reverse complement strand
ATGCGGCGGCGCGATCCGATCGATCCACAGGATCGGAAAAGAGATCAAGAGGAAAGTGAAAGACGGAGACAGAGCGCCCGCTACGAACGGGCGGGCGGAAATTACACTGCGGCGAAGAAGGTGGCGTCGGGATTGACCAGACCGTAGGACATGCGAGGCGTATTGAAGGCCACGCCGGGATTGCCATTTTTGTCGAGAAGGATGAGGCCGCCTGTGCCTTTGCCGCGCTTGGCGAGCAGTTGCACGGCGGCTTGCGCGGCGCGCGCGGGAGTGGAGGCGGCGGGGCGCAGAAAATCGCAGGCGGTTTTGGCGAGCACGACGCGCATGATGGCTTCGCCATAACCGGTGGACGAAACCGCACCGGTTTCGTGATCGGCGTAACAGCCGCAGCCGATGAGCGGAGAGTCACCGACGCGTCCTGGGCGCTTGCAGCAGGTGCCGCCGGTGGAAGTGGCAGCGAAGAGGCGGCCCTGGTCGTCTAGAGCGACGGCGCCGACAGTACCTTGCTCATGGCCGCGATGATGCTCGGCAGCGTGCGAGTCGACGCGGCACCGTTCCCAGGCTTCGCGCTCGGCGGGAGAGATGAGCTCCGCGGGATCGCAGAGAGAGACGCCCTGCTCGAAGGCGAATTTTTCGGCGCCTTCGCCGATCAGCATCATGTGGGACGATCTTTCGAGAACGGCGCGCGCGGCTTGAATCGGATTCTTGACGCGACGCAGGCCGGCAACGGAGCCGGCTTTGAGTGTAGCGGCCTCCATGACGATGGCATCGCATTCGACGAAGCCATCGAGGTTGAGATGCGAGCCATAGCCCGCGTCGAAAACGGGATCGTCTTCGAGGACGGTGATGGCGGCTTCGATGGCGTCAAGCGCGTGGCCGCCATTGGTGAGAATGGCCCAACCGGCGTGAATGGCGCGCAGGCAGCCGTCTTTGCAGGCGTCGACCGCGTCATCGGGGATGTCCCAGGCACCACCGTGGACGATGAGGGAAGGGCGCATGTGAAGAAGAAGCAGGATAGCAGAACAAGGGTGCAAGGGTGAAAAGGTGCAAAGTGAAAAGTGAAGGGTTCTGGCCGATTGCGGATTACGGCGCTTGATTAAACGAAGAAATCGAGGAGGAAGAGGGACATTCCGAGAAACAGCAGGAACGCGCCGAGGGAAAAGCGGCGGCGGGGCAGTTCCATCGCGGAGCGGACGAAGCTGACGGGAATGACGCGCAGACGCGACTCGTCGCGGCGAAGATAGAAAGGGCCGGCAGGAACGTAGCGGGAGAGATTGCGGCGGAAGAGAGAGAGTTCGCTATCGAACCAGATGGTGAAATCAGCGCGATTGCGCCACAAGTAAAAGGCGCCGAGAACAAAAACCGAGTAGCCCAGGATGGCCAGAGCACCGAGATCGGAACCGTTACCCCAATACAACATTGGACCCTCACTGCCGCGGATAAGAGAGAACCACATCGCTTGCCTGCGCTACAGGTTCGTAGACAGTTTAAGCCCCGTCATTGCTGCGGAACAAGCGGGGTTATGCCTCGTCGTGAATGGTGACGAGCTTGACGACTTCGAACTCTTTTTTGCCGTTGGGAGTGGCGACCTGCACCTCATCACCGACCCGGCGATTGAGGAGCGCGCGGCCGATGGGCGAGGTGGTGGAGATGAGACCCTTCTCGACGTCAGCTTCCTCGCTGGAGACAAGCTTGTACTCGACTTCGGCATTGCGCTGAAGGTCCATCACGACGAGACGGGAGCCGTAGCCAGCGCGGTCCTTGGGGATGTTGGAGAGATTGAGCATGCCGAGATCGCCCATGCGCTTTTTGAGCTGGCCGATTTTGGCGTTGACGTAACCCTGGCGTTCCTTGGCGAATTTGTACTCGGCGTTTTCGGAGAGGTCGCCGTGGGCGCGCGCGACGGCGATTTCCTTGGGGAGCTCGACGTTGAGCTCGTGCTCGAGAGCGTCAATTTCCTTTTGTAGCTTGTGCTTGATGATGGCGATTGGGTCAGACATATCGTTCCGCGTCGTTAGAAAAGTGACGCGGAGTCCAGCAATGCCGGACTCCGCGTGGAAACTATTATAAGCAGGAGAGAAAGCTGGCGACAAGGGGATTGGATGGCCACTCAGGAGTAAGCGGGCGGCCTCCGAAGGCCGTGCCTACAAAAGCAGCACCGGAAGCGAATCGTCGTTAACGAACGGTGACTTGGACGGATTGGGAGATGGGCGAGCCGGAAGGGCCATTGATGGTCAAGGTGTAAGTCGTGGTTTTCTTGGGGGATACGTCGAAACATCGGTAGTGCGAGGGCCAGACTTCGGCGACGGGTGGATCGAGGGTTACGGTATTGGCGTTGGAGACGTCGTAGCAAAGCTGGGAAGACTGGCCAGGGCGAATGACGGAGGGGGAGGCATAGAGAGAGCGGATGGCCACTTCCGAGCCACCAAGTTGTTCGACGGCGGCGCGGTCGTCGGCTAGGCGTTTCTCCGCGGCTTGCTGCTCGGTACGACGTTCGAGCGCGCGGTCGGATTCGTAGCGGGAAACGACAACATAAAACGCATAGGCGGCGGCAAGAGCGAACGCCGCCATCATGAAGACGGTGCGCGTTTTAAAGCGGGGCGAGGGAGTTGGATTGGCGGCCAGAGTCATAGTGTCGGCAATCAGATTAACGCAGTCGCCCGCTTGCGTGAAATAAAGGGAAACCGTGAAAAGTATCAGGTGAAACGTGCAAAGTGCAGAGAATCTGCAAGCCTACCGGAAGAGGTCGGGGAGGATTTCGCCGGCTTTGCCCAGCAAGCAGTGGTGAAAGAGCCGCAGGTTCACGGGGGGTTCGGGGCCGACGTAACAGGTTTTGGCGTGGCGGCCAGCATGTGCCGCAAAGCTTGCGGCCGGCTCGACGGTGCCGGAAGTGCCGATGGCGAGGAAGATGGTGCAGTGGTCGAGAGCGGCGTAAATTTCGTCCATATCGTAGGGAATTTCGCCGAACCAGCAGATGTGAGGACGAATCTGTCCGCCACATTCGCAACGTGGGAGAGCGGCGGGCGGCTCGTCGTAGAGCTGAGCGTCTTCAAAGGGCGGGCGGGAACAGGAATCGCAGCGGGATTTGAAGAGTTCGCCGTGCATGTGAACCACGCGGGAGGAACCGCCGCGCTCGTGAAGGTCGTCGACATTTTGGGTGCAAAGGAACAAGCGGTCTTGCAGTTTGCGTTGAACAGCAGCAATCGCCAGGTGTGCGGGATTCGGTTGGGACTTGGCGGCGTCCCGGCGGCGCATGGAATAAAAACGCCAGACGAGTTGCGGATCGCGTCGCCAAGCGACGGGTGTGGCGACATCTTCGATGCGGTGATTGCACCAAAGGCCATTAGCATCACGGAAGGTGGGAACGCCGCTCTCGGCGGAGACACCGGCACCGGTGAGGATGAAGAGGCGGTCGGTGGGAGTGAGTTTGAAATCGGACATCGGAATAAGGATACCGGAAGTGTTGAGGTGGCAGAAGAACGCGAAAGAGACAAAGAGCAAAGGTCAGCAAGGGGCGGGGATTTGAACGGAAAGACGAAGAGCAGAGCACCTTCGCCACTGGATCGTAAGAGCCCACCCTTTGTGCAAACTGCGCACAAAGGATGGGGCACCCTCAAGCCCAGCGATGCGGGCCTACGAAGAAAGAGCCGCTGAAAGGACTTCGTGGAGGCGGGTGGCTACGATGGCATCTTCGCCGGGCTGGAGCATCCAGACGCCGACCACGATGACGTTGCTGCCGCCTGGAAGGCCGGCGCTGGCGGGAGCGCCACCGGTGCTGGGATTGAGTTCGATGCGCGGCTTGCCCGCACGCATTTCTTTCTTCACATCCATCGCGGAGATTTTGATTTTGGATTGATCGTAGCTGATCACGAGATGCGGAACGCGATTGGCAACTGGCGGAACAAAAGTCTGCGTTTGCACCGTAGGTAGAGTTTTGAGTTTCGCGGCGATGAGGTTCGCGCGTTTCTCATATTCGGCTTGCATGGCGGCGTCATCCTGCGAAAGGAACCAGTCGACGGCGGCGACGAGGCCGACGATCTCTTCTTTGGCGACTTTCAGGCCGCGGCCGACCGTGTTGGAGTTTGGGGAATTGTTGGCCTTAGCGGCGTCGATGAGATCTTTGCGGCCGAGAAGGAGGCCGGTGCATTGCGGACCGCGAAGTCCTTTGCCTCCGGAGAAAGTGACGAGGTCGAAGCCCATCTGCGTGTAGTTCCACAGATTCGAAATGGGAGGAACGTCGGCGGCGGCATCGTTGAAGCACGGAACATTGTGCTGGTGCGCGACGCGAATCCAGTCTTCGCGGGAGATTTTGTTGCCTTCACCGGCGTTGAAGAATTGGGTCATGACGGTCTTGTCGGTGAACGCTTTTTCGTATTCTTCCATGGTCTCGACTTCGACGAACTTCGCGCCGCAGTTGCGGACAGCGTGGTCGTAATCGTAGCGGTGCGCTTTCTGGACGAGGACTTCGTTCTTGAGGCCGGCGAGATCAGTTGGGATATTGAGGATGGCGTCCTTGTTGCCGAGAGTCATGCAGGCCGCCGTGCCCAGGGTGAGCGCGGCGGCAGCGCCAGAAGTGACGAGGGCGGCTTCGCACTTGAGGCGCTGCGCAAGATAGGCGCCGGCGGCGTCCTGCAGTTCGAGAAGATGGACGGGTTGCTGAGCAGCAAGAGCGACGGCGGCCTGGACTTCGTCGGGCATGGTGGACGCGGTGAAGATGGTGTAGGTGCCGGCAGCGTTGATGAAGGGAGTGACGCCGAGTTTGGCGTAGTAGTCGACGCCTTTCGCCGGGGGCTTTGCGGGCGCGTGCGCCGAAGCGATGGATGGACTAAGAGCGGCGGCGGTGCCGGCGATAGCGGCGGTGGCGGAATTCCTAATCAGGTTACGGCGCGAAAGTTTCTCGGACATTTGTGTTCCTCCGGATTAGAAAAGCAAAACTGAAGAGAAGAAAGTTTTGGGCGCTGGAGCGTAAGAACCCACCGTTCATCCCGCAAACTACGCGGGATGGCGCAGAGATCGCAAGAAGCGTGAAGGGATGGGGCACCCTCAAGCACATGGGATAGGGGCTGACAACGATCGAAGAGGGATTGCTCGCTCCGCTCGCAATGACAACGTCGCTTTGTCGTACGGAACTCATTCTGTTTCCTCATTCGATCGAGTTCGGACGGCCTCAGAAGGCCGTCCCTACAAATTCACGAGACCTGCAACCTAAAACAGCACAGGCTAAAGCCTATGCTACGGGCCGGCTGGAAGCCGGCGCTACCAATCAGTGGCGGGGGAAATCGTCGGCGGTAGAGGGTTTGTCGTTGCCCATGCCGGGGGACTGAAAATATTGCGGGCGAGCCTTTTCCCATTGCACCATGCTCAGGCCCGAAGGATCGTAGACAATGCGGCCTGCGCGAACGGTCATGCGGGCAACGATCTTGTAGTCGCCGTCCATGCGGGCCCACCCGCAATCGATGAAACCGAATTTGCCGTGCTGTTCCTCGAGGAGGGCGATGTCCGCTTCTTTGCCGACGGACAGGGTACCGAGTTCGGGGCGATGAATTTCATTGGCGGGATTGACGGTGGAGCGCTTGATGAGATCGTCGAGCGACACACCCATGTTGCGGAATTTCGAAAGAACGTTGGTGAAGCTCAGGATCAGATAGTTGCCGGTGTGCTGGTCGGTGGACATCGAGTCGGGAATGAAGCCCTGCTTCACGGCAGGAACGGCGTTGCGGAACCAGAAACTGCCGCCGCCGTGGCCGACGTCGAAGATGACGCCGCGCTGGCGCGCCTCGTTCATGATGGGATTGAGTTTTCCGTCCTCGAGAAGAATCGGGAATTGCTGCGCGAAGACGTGGGTATGAATGTCACCGGGGCGGGCTTTCTTGAGGATGAGATCGGCGTAAGTGCGATCGGGGCGGGGCCAGAAGTCGTACATGACGGGGCGATGCGTCGCTTCGGCGCAGGCGATGGCGCGATCGACAGCGGCCCAGGGAGTATGCTCGCCATCCCATGGCGCGGACGTCCAGTAGTGGGCGGTTTTGATACCGACAATGATGTCGGGAAATTTGTTGATCATGTCGGTGCAGCGCTTGACGTCCATTTGATCGACGGTTTGCTCAAGGCCGCCATTCATTCCGTTGGCGACGATGTTGAGGAAGGCGAGAACGCGGACCTGGGCGTGGTCAATCACTTCGAGTTTGGTTTGCACGAAGGTGTCGGCACCGGAAGTGCCGGCATCGACGATGGTGGTGACACCGGATTGAAGCGCGAGATCGGCAAACATGCCGAGGGAAGCTTCGTGCTCGCGGGCGGAAGGTTCGAACCAGTTGAGGGGAGCGCCGCCGTGGCCGACGTGGTAGTGAATGTCGATGAGGCCGGGAGTGACGTAGAGGCCGGAGGCGTCGACGACCTTGCCGGCGGAGGGAACGGGAATGTCTTTGGAAACGGCGGCGATTTTGCCGGAGGAAACGGCGACGTCCATGATGGCGTCGATGTGGTTGGCGGGATCGATGACGTGTCCGCCTTTAATGAGGAGATCATATTGGGGAGACTGTGCGGAAGCGGAGGCGGCAAGGAAAGCGAAAAGCCCGATCGGAAGGAGGCGCTGAAAAAAGAGGGTCATTATCAAATCCTTGTGTTAAAACGTTACAAGAAGCCATCGCAAGTGTACTCAGAGAGGTGACAGTTGTCACTTGCGATCGTGGAACGAGAGCGTTAGATAGAGCAGGGCCCGAAAGAAAGCGAAGTGAAACCGTGGGAATGGATCGACGAACGTTTGTGCAGCGGACGTGCATTGCGAGCGCGGGATTGCTGGTGGGAGGGATCCCAACGCTGGGGGAAGACGAGGTGGTGCTGCCACAGGCGCCGCCGATTGATGTGCACGAAGCGCCGCTGGCGACAAAATCCCCGCTGGGCATGCCGGGACTATATCCGGGACGGGTCGTGGAGTTGCACCATGCGCGGTCAATCGTGGGCAATCGCGTCTCGCAGCCGGTGATCCGCGGAATGCTGGAGCAAGGATTGAAGGAACTGAGCGGGGAAAGTTCTGCGACGGCCGCGTGGCAGAAGTTCGTTGAGCCGCACGATGTTGTGGGTATAAAGATCAATCCTTCGGGAGCGCCGGCGTGCTGCTCGTCGCCGGAATTAGTGCGCGAGATTATTCGTGGAGTGCAGTCGGCGGGGGTTCCGAACCAGAATATTGTCGTTTACGACCGTTTCGGCGACGAGATGGACCTGGGCAGCTATCAATTGCTCATGCCGCCGGGTGTGCGCGTGGTCGGCGTGCAGAATAACCGGCTGGACCAGGCAGGCTATGACGCGAACGTGTACGCGCAAGTGGATTTTTTTGGCGAATGGGAAACGCGGTCGTACATGGCGAGCGTGGTCGCGAACGAACTGACAAAGATCATCAACGTGCCGACGTTAAAGGACCACTCTGCCTCGGGTGTGACGGGTTGCCTGAAGAACGTGGGATACGGAACGTTCAACAATGTGGCGAGGTCGCACAAAGAACCGATTTCGTTCACGAACCCGCTCATCGGCGTGCTGTGCTCCATCGAGCCGCTGCGGTCGAAGGTGGTGCTGAACATCATGGACGGCACGCGCATGGTGTGGCATGGCGGGCCGCTGACGCAGAATCAGGACTTTATCTATCAGGCGGGAATGATGCTGCTGAGCACGGATCCGGTGGCAATGGATACGGTGGAGTTGGAGATCATCGATAAGAAGCGGAGCGAAGAACATGCGCCGTCGGTGTGGGAGCACAAGGCGAGCAGCGTGACCAGAAACAGCCGGGAATTTTACACGGACGCGAGCAAGAATTTGTTCTACCGCCAGCCGGGCCATATTGCGGCGGCCGGGAAGTTAGGGCTGGGAATTTCGGATTTGAAGGTGATTGACCGGCGAAAGGTGGAGATGAAGGCGTGAAAAAAGGAGCGAGCGGAAGGTTGCATGGCGGACCTTGCGTTGAGATCCTTCGCCGCGAAGAGCGCTTCTCAGGATGACAGGTTTTCCCCTATGAACGACAAGATAACAATGGCGGCAGGTGTTGATGCGGACGGCGACTGGGTGACGTTGCTGAAGGAGAACACGCGGGCGGGGGGACTGGGCGCAGCAGCGCTGGAAAATCCCGGGAAGGCCCGGTGGCAGATGCGCGTCGGAAGTGGAGTGCGATCGGCGCCGGTCTGGCGCGACGGGAAATTATACGTGGCGTCGATGCAAGGGCACCTGCACGCGATTAACGGTGATAACGGCAGGCAGGAGTGGAGGTTCAACGCGGGTTCAGAAATTTATTCCACGCCGTCGTTGTGGCGGAATCTGGTGTTGTTCGGGAGCAACGACGGGCGGGCGTATGCGGTGGACGCCGCAAGCGGCACGCAGGCCTGGGAAATGAAGACGAATGGCGAGGTTTGGGCCTCGCCAGTGTCGCTTGGCGGGGTGACCTACTTTGGCAGCGGCGACGGGCACATGTACGCGGTGGAGTCGAACTCGGGAAAGTTGAAGTGGAAGCAGGAACTAGGCGGCCGGATTCACTCAACGGCATACGCGACGGCAAAGGGGATCTACGTTGGTTGCGGCGACGGGCACGTCCATTGCCTGGACTCCGCAACGGGAAAGAATGTGTGGAGCACATCGACGGGAAATGGAATTAATTCGTCGCCGGCGCTGGCTGACGATCTGCTGGTGATCGGGTCAGAGGATTTTTTCGTGTACGGGATTGACGCTGCGAGCGGCGCGGTTAAATGGAAGTACGAAACGGGATTGGGGATCGCGTCTTCGCCGGCGGTTGCGAATGGCGTAGCGGTCATTGGCGGGAAAGACGGCTATCTGTACGCGCTGGAAGTGCCGACTGGAAAATTGAAGTGGAAGGCGCGAGTGTCCGACGTGATTACGGCGCCGGCGGTATTGGGAGCGGGCGTCATTTATATCCAGTGCTGGGGACTGCTGGCGCTGAATCCAGAGGATGGAAAGGTGCTGTGGCGCGCGGGGTTGGGCGGGTCGATTCAGAGCGCGCCGATTGTGGTGGGGAAAACGATCTACCTGGTGAGCGGCGGGGGAGATGTATACGCGCTGGAGTAGAGTGTTGGGCGTTGGCGTCGTGGCGGCACTGGGATTTATTCCATTTGCTACAAGCAGGCTGATTCCAAGAACTGCGGACAGGAACAAACCCCGTTTTTCAGGGGCTAAAGCCCGGTACTTGCCCGGCGCTCATGTCGGAGCTGAAGCTCCGACCCCCGTCGCAGTGATTGATGAGATCTCTTTGAATAGAACCGTCGAGACCAAGACTCCGCTGGTTCACAAAACAAAATACAGCATGGGAACGGTATACGAAATCGCCGCCTACGATGAGTCGCCGGCCCACGCTTCGGCGGCCATTGACAAGGCGTTTGCGGAGATTGCGCATCTCGACGAAGTGTTGAGCAACTACAAGCCGGAAAGCGATTTGAGCCGCTTGAATCGCGAGGGACATTTCCACGCAGTCAAGGTGCCCACGGATTTGTACCGCGTGATTGAGGAAGCGCTGCGTTATTCGAAAATTTCCGATGGCAAGTTCGATATCACGGTGGCCCCGCTGGTGGATTTATGGAAAGCGGCGCTGCGCGGGGAGCGCGTGCCGTCACCCGAGGAGCAGGCCAAGGCACGGGAGTGTGTAGGGTACGAGAAAGTGAAGCTGATTCTGCCGGACGAGGTGGAGTTCGAATCGCCGTGCGTGCGGATCGATGTTGGTTCGATTGGGAAGGGATACGCAGTGGACCGTGCGGCGGACATCCTGCGCGCCAACGGTATTCACAATGCGCTGATCGATGCCGGGCAAAGCAGTATTTATGCGATGGGAGCGCCGCCGGGATCCGATGCGTGGGAAGTGCACCTGCGCGATCCTTCCGGGCGTGTGGATCCCGTGGTGATGCTGCGGGAAAACAGCGTGTCGACGTCGGAGCAGACGCCGGGGAGTCTTCTGGGGAACAAGACGGCGGGACATATTATCGATCCGGCGAACGGGAAGCCGCTGGAGACGCAGTACGCATTGAGTGTTGTGGTGAAGACGGGGACGGCATCGGACGCGCTGTCGACGACGTTGCTGTTGGTCGGGCCAGAGAAAGGCAAAGCAATCGTAAACGGGCTCGCGGACGCGGCGGCGATTTGGGTTTCTGCCTCGGGGGAGACGGTGAGAGTTTCGACGGGGCCGGAGATACGGGTGGGGAATGCACAGAAGGGAATATCCGCCGCGGCTAAGAACTTTGGGAAACGTTAGCGGCAGCGAAGAGGGATTCTTCGCACAAAAGACGTGCAATGGAGCAGATGTCGTCATTTCGCAGACTTCGTTTCAGAATGACGATTTTATTTCTCTTGAGAACTGAAAGATCGTGCGGACATGGGGCGCAGAGATGCGGCGTCCCTAAAAGTCGATAAAGGACAAGCGATGAAGATCGGTAGATGGGTGCTGGCATGGGGATTGTTGGCGGGATTTGGCGGGCAGGCTTGCGCAGCGAAGGTGTATCTGCGATGGACAGAGAGCAAATTGCCGGCGGCAAAATTGTTGGGCGTGAATGAAATCGTGATTCCGTGGAACGAGACGGCCACAAACTCGATTGTGGAAGCGAAGAAGCAGGGCTATCAGGTTTACGTGGAAGTGGGCGCGGCGCAAATTGCAGATGCGGCCAATGCCGCGACCAAAGCCGGCGCCGCGGGAATTGTGTTGCACGGAGTTGCGGCCGAGCAGAGCGCGCTTGCGGAGAAAGCCAGGGAATTGAAGAAGGCACATCCCAAGTTGAAAGTCCTGGTGCCGGACGCGCACGGGAAACAACCGGAGATGCGCGGGTGGCTGGTGTTCAAGAGGGATGGGATTTTGCAGGTGTCGAGCCCGACGTCGCAGCCGTGGCTGGATACGAATTTGGCGATGATCCGGCACCAGCGAGGATTTGAAGCAGAGACACCAGTTTATTCGTTTGCCTGGGATGAGACGGATCCGCTTGTAAAACAACAAGGCGTGAAGCCCGCGGACTATGCCCTGGCAATCGCGGAAGCCGGCGCATATCACGCGGATCTGGTGCTGGAAGTGCATGAAGCGCAGCAAAAAGGATTGCTCGCGGGAGACAAGCATACCCTGGCGGATTGGGGGGAGGTGCGACGGTACCTGGACTTTTACAAGAGCGGAGATGGGAGCGCGGGAGATGCGGAGGGGCGCGTGTGCGTGTTGACGGAGGATTTCGACACGTCGTTCGAGGCCCTGAACCTGATGGCGCGGCACAATATTCCGTTTCGGGTGATGAAATCGTCGGAAGTCAAGGTTGCGGATTTTGCGTTGTGTGACGTGGCGATTGCGTTCGCGGAACCGAGCAAAGCGCTAGCATCGGAGCTGAATGAGTTTGCGACGAAGGGCGGTGTAGTGGTGACGGTGAAACTGCAGGGGCCGTTCGCCTGGGAGTCGGCGGCGAAGACGGACAACGGACCGTCGGTGACGTACGCTGTGGGCAAGGGCCGCGTGATTGCATTAAAGGACGCGATTATCGATCCAGAGACGTTCGCGCAGGATGTGCGGCGGTTGATGACCAAGGCGAGCGTGCCGGTCAGTTTGTGGAATTCGCTGACGACGTTGGTGACAGCCTATCCGGGGAAGAAGGCCGGGGAAGCGGTGGTAGAAGTCGTGAATTACGATGCGGAGTCGACGGAAGTGCAGGTGCAAGTGAAGGGAAGATTTGCCTCAGCGAGTCTGGAGACGCCGGAAGGCGGGCGCATCGAGAAGTTGAAGACCGCGCTGGTGGACGGGTTTACCCAGTTCGTGGTGCCGGGTTTGGTGGTTGGAGGGCGGGTAAGGTTGGAGTAGGGAGCGAAGTTTCTGGTCGTTCCGTAGTCTCGCTGCGGTGGTATCGTTCCCCGGAAAAGTGATCTTCCTGGAGCCGGGCGGATTCCGAATGAACTATCGAGCATGGGCATGGACACCTCTGAAGCGATTGCAGGTGGTCGCGGTGAGTTGCGCTCTCGTGTGCGGAGTTGCGTTTGACCCGAGTGGACGGCGGTAGAGTGAAATGCAGCCGAGGGCATCCCGCTCTCGTCTTTGCAGGGGCGGAGCAAGCTGCGCCCCATGTCCGCACGATCCCTGAATCTTGAGGACGCCAAAAGGCTGGCGGCGTAAGCCGCCTCGACAAGTTGAAGCTACTTTCTTGCTAAAGATTCCACAGGTTGGGAATGGCCTAGGGCTTGGTCCACCAAAGCGAGGGCCTCTTCGTAGACGTCGAGGCCTTGGCTTAGTTCGGCTTCGGTGATGATCAGAGGCGGGCAGCACCAGAGCATGTTGAAGCGGGTGAAGGCGTAAACGTGCTTGGACTTGAGGTGCGCGGCGAGCTTGCCCATCTCCGGGCTGGTGCCGTTGAAGGGAGCAAGCGGCTCGCGGGAGTGCTTGTCTTTCACCAGCTCGATCACGCTGAACAGGCCCTTGCAGCGGACATCGCCGACGCAAACGAATTTGCGCTTCATGTCTTCGAGGCGCGCGGCAAGATACGCGCCCTGCTTTTCGACGTTTTCGAAGATTTTTTCTTCCTCGTAGATGCGGAGATTCGCTACCGCAGCGGCGCAGCAGACCGGATGGCCGCTGTAGGTGAGTCCACCATAAAGCATGTGATTTTCGAAATAGTCGGCGATGGGCTTCGAGACGATGACGGCGCCGAGCGGGAGATAGCCGCTGGTGAGGCCCTTGGCGCAGGTGATGATGTCGGGCTTTATGCCGTAGTGCTGCGTGGCGACCCACTTGCCGGTGCGGCCGAACCCGGCCATGACCTCGTCGTCGATGAGCAGGATGCCGTATTTGTCGCAGAGCGCGCGGAGCTTCGGGTAGTAGTCGTCGGGAGGAACGAGCAGGCCGTTCGAGCCGGTGATGCCTTCACACATGATCGCGGCGATGTGTTGCGGGCCCTCCATCTGGATGATTTCGTCGATGTGGCTGACGCACTCGCGATGGCAGGTTTCGACTTTTTGGCCGAAGGGGCAGCGGTAACAGTAAGGATCGAAGGCGCGGACGATGCCGGGAATGCCGGGCTCGACGGGCCAGCGGCGGGGATCGCCGGAAGCGGTCATGGCGCCCATGGTGGCACCGTGGTACGAGCGATAGCGGGTGATGATCTTGTCGCGGCCGGTGAAAAGGCGCGCCATCTTCATGGCGTTTTCGTTGGCTTCGGCGCCACCGAGCGTGTAGAAGGATTTGGCTAGGCCGGTGACTTCGGCTAGCTTTTTGCCGAGCGCACCGCGCGGT
>Ga0335080_10005317_pt1 | contig 13235 bp, 14 predicted proteins | sample Lox_Sample_34_FD_206720 | JGI IMG/M metagenome (GOLD analysis project Ga0335080, IMG submission 206720) | Soil microbial communities from Loxahatchee National Wildlife Refuge, Florida, United States - Lox_Sample_3.4 | ecosystem: Environmental > Terrestrial > Soil > Wetlands | place: USA... | reverse complement strand
TCCGCTGGTGTAGATCACCGGCAGCAGGTTCGCCGGTAAATAGCAGATGATTCCCGCGGCGAGCCATGCCAGGGACTTCTCCAGACTTCGCGGGCGGCGGGCGTGCGCGAGAAGCCCACAACGATTGCACGGCCTGCCCTCGAGCGCCGCCCACTCCGGCAGTACCCAGCCGCACGTCTCGCATGCGACCACACCCACGTCGTGCGCGCGCACAATACTCATGCGGACCCACCGCGCCGCCCGAGCGACCACCAGGCGTGCGTCTCCTGCAGATTGAGCAGCGCGAGAATCACGGTGAGGCCGGCGAGCGACCACAGACCGACACCGACTTCAACATGCACCCAGGCCGATAGCTTTGCGACCGCGACCAGCACGCCGAGCAGGAAGACTTCCGTCATGCTCCAGGGTCGCAGGGCGTGCAGCACGAGCATGGCGCCTCGAAAACCGGGGACGCGCCAACCCTGTCGCGCGAACACCAGGATCCAGATCAAGAGAAGAAGCTGCACCATCGGAACCAGCGCCATCGTCATGGCCAGAGCGACTCCCGCCGCCGAGATCCAGCCGCGGCTCAAGGACACCGCGGCCTGCCAGACATTCGCCTGCGTGCGCGTGCCCGCGAGGTCGATGGAGAGCACGGGCGTGAAGACGGTCATTGCAAACAGAATGGCCGCCGTGCTTGTCAATGCGAGTAAGCGATCGGAGTCAAGCGACGGGGGCTTCGCGAGCACTTCCCCACAGATGTGGCAGCGCGCACGCTCGCGCGGCTGCATCAGGACGGCGCGGTGTGCGGCGTCACAGCGTTTGCAGATGAGAAGCGAGACAGGCTCCATATCAGCTCGAGCGGCGAGCGGAGGGACAATGGCAGGCAGCGCTGGTGGCTGAGCGTTGTTCAAATGAGATCACGTCCTCGCGCAACGCAGAAGCGCGCGCGCCTCGAGGTCGCTCAGAGTCGCGATCACCCGACGGCCGATCGCCTCAGCACTTGCATGTTGATGTGTCACGGTGAGAATGTGAATGATCTGCTCGACGGTGCGCTTCCCGGTACACAGATGCAGGAGCTCGCGCGCGTTCGAATCGAGCTCGATGCCACGCTCCCCCCGCAGCAGCAGGAAGCGATCGCCGCAGCGCTCAAAGCGCAGGCGCACGCTGCGTCCCAGGCGCGGGCGCGCGCGGAGGACGATCACTGTTGGACCCACGGCATGAACCCTCCCGCGGCGTGGCGAGCCGAGTAAGCATGAGTCATCGGGGTGGTCCTCCATTTCCGGTGTCCGGTGACTCGACGACCGAACGTCGATAGCTACTGGGCGTGTGGCCGGTGGCGCGGCGAAACGCCATTGAGAATGAGCTCGTCTCGTGAAAACCGACTTCGAGGGCGATCTCGGTGATGGGCAGTCGAGAGCCGACGAGCAACTCTTTGGCGCGCTCGAGGCGCAGCTGCGAGTGGAACCGATGGGGAGAAATTCCGAAGGACACCTTGAACGCGCGCCCGAAATGATAGCGACTGAGCCTGGCAAGCGAGGCGAGCGCTGCGACCGAGATCGATTCGGTGACGTGCGCCTGAAGGTACTGTGCCACCGCGTGGCGCTGCCACGCGGCAAGCCCGCCCTGCGTGCGCACGGCAGCTCCGTCGCCGGGCACATTCACCTGGGCAAGCTCGTGCAGCAAGATCACGCCCAGCGCCGAACGGTAGTGCGGGCACGCTTCCTCGTGGGCTTCGAGTACCCTGCCGAGCTTGATCACGCTGTGCCATAACCCTGCGCTCTCGAAATGCACTCGCGGTGACAGCGAGGGGCCGGCGAAGCACGGCTCATCGGCCAGGATCGCAGCGCGGGGATCGATATACACGTAGGTCGTGCGTGAGGGCACATCGCACAGGTGCCATTCGCGGAACTTGAGCCCAGCAGGCACAAAGGTCAGTGTGCGCGTGAGACTCTCACGCGTGGATGCCGGCAGTCCCTCGAGCATGGTACAGCCCCGGCGCCGTGTGAGACGCTCGTGAGCGATGAGCAGGTGGTGAGGGCCGCAATAGTCACTCTCGAAGGGCTCGCGACACCCGAGAGCGATGCTCTCCGCCGCGACACCTTCGCAGACGGGGCTCGGAAGGCGCTCCGGCCCCAGTGACACGCGGCGGATGTCGCGGATTGAGCGGGCGACATCAATACAGTGCCCAATCGTCCCTCGTTCTGTTTCGCGCCACCGCGTCTGCCCTGCCACGGTCGACGCTACCTCTTGCCCGCTCCTCACGCATCCTCCCATCGCACCGTACTCGATGACGCGAGCCTAGAGCGTCGCGACTCACCCCTGGCATACGGCGCGCACGCCCGGCCGCTTCAATTGGCGTCACCGCACGGAATCACAAGCGAGAGCAAGTCGGCGACAGCGCGCACGCCGCCTTCGGGGGAAGAATCCGGCACTGCCGTTACAACCGACCCCCGAGGTGACACATGAATTCGCGAGAGCTTCTGGTGCTGCAGGATTTCCTCGAGCAACTGGTTCGAGTGCGCGAAGTGGAGAAGAATTCACAAGCCGAGGCGATGATCGATCGCGCGCTCGCGCAACAGCCCGATGCAGCCTATCTGCTGGTGCAACGAGCTCTGCTCCTGCAGCAAGCTCTGGAGCGCGCCAAGGCGCGGATCGCCGCGCTCGAAGAGCTTGCGCGCCCCCTCACCGAGTCCGGCGACCACGGCTGGCTCGACGCGGACCGCTCACGTGTGCAAGGCGTCCCACCCGCCGCTTCGAACAGCGTGCCGCATACCGCGGCGTCCTCGCCGTTCCCCGCCGAGGGCTCCCGGACAGCCGGGGTGTTCCCGCCGAATGCCGCGCCCGCCAATGCGCCTGCGAGTCTTCTGGGCCAAGCGGCGGCGACCGCTGCCGGGGTTGCCGGCGGCGCCTTTCTCTTCGAGGGGCTCGAGAACCTCATCGGTCATCATTCCGCAGGACTCACGGCCGATGCCGGGATGATCCCGGCGGAGAACCTGACCGTTAACAACTTCTATGAGAGCGATTTGCCTGCGGATAATGCCCATCACTGGGCGGGCTCCGCAGACGATGTCGCTGCGGCCAACCTCGACGATACGGATGATGACCTGATGATCTAGCGCATCTACTCGGCCATCACGGCGGCGGCGCCGAAGCGCCGCCGCCATACCGCTTGCGTGGGGTCATTCAGCTCTTGAGCGCAACGTGCACGCCGTCCGCAGCGAGATTGAACTTCAGTCCCACGTCCGTCGCCAGAAGCCTGATCACGACGCCATGCTCGTTCTTCAAGTAGACCGCCGAGCCGCCGCCGGCGATGGTCAGTCCGGCGCTCAACGCGACATAGTTGCCGGCGAAGTCGGAAAGCGTCTTGAGGTTGTACACATCGCCGCTCGCCGTGATGTTCGTCGCGCCGACATCGACGATCGAGACACCCGAGATCGTGAAGCGATGCGAGTCGCCGCCATAGCTCAACTCACCATGCCCCCAGGTATAGCCAATACCGGCAGCAACGCTACCGCCCTTAAGGTTCACCGTACCATCGGGCTGTGCATCGGCCGCAACGGGGGGTGACGATGGCGTGTCCGCGGCGAATGCCGCAGCGGCCAGGAAAGCGCTGGCAAACAAGGGAAGTATCAAATTACGCATGAATGAGATCCTCATGATGGAGATTGAAGGAACGTGAATCGAACAGCGCCCTGCCGTCTTTGCAAAACGGGGTAGGCATCCCAGCGGCCACCGCACGGCAGCAAGCTTCCGCTGGGCGCGCGTACTTGGATCTTAGAATTCGATCGGCACGTGGCGCTTCGCCGAAAGTGCGACTGTTATGCAGCTTGTGCTGCGAGTGACTTGTCACGACACGCTCAGCCCGGCTCGGCGATCGCGCTCTGTCGGACGCTGTGATAGATCGCCTGTGTCTTGGCATTCGGCGGCACTCCGACCAGGCGTGTGAGGAGCTCTCGGCAGCGGCGATAGGCGTGCAGCGCCTCGCTGTGATCACCGAGCTCGCGGTGGCACACCATGAGTCCCCGATACAGGTCCTCGGCCAACGGATCAAGCTCGAGACCGGTTTGATACGCCCGCGCCGCCTCGGACCAGTGTCGGCGAGCCTCGCAAACTCGCGCCGCCTCGCGCACCTTGCGCAGGAATCGATCACGTAGCGAGTGGCGCGTCTTCAGCGCCCAGGGCTTTTCACTTTCGTGCTCCAGAAAGTGCCCTTCATAGAGCTGTCGGGTGCGCGCAAGGTGCGCCGTCTCTGTCGCGTTGCGTGCACTCGACTGCAGCTCACACTCCAGCTCCCACATGTCGACCCAGAACTGGCGCCGGTCAAGGCTCAACTTACTGCCCGCCATGCGCACCGCATCGGGCGCTCCGAGCAGCTGGCGCAGGCGATACAGCGCGCTCTCGAGCGCGTGATAGCCCGCATCGCCTTCAGAGTCCGGCCACAGCGCATCCGTCAGGGCCCCTGCCCCGACTTCCGTTCCGCCAAAGGCGATCAGCGCCTGCAGCAGCTCGAGGGGCTTGCGTTGCGTGCGTCTGGAAAAGCGGATGGGTGCCCCGTCTTTCAGCAGGCGGAAGCGGCCGAGGACATGCACGCTAAAGGACCAGGGCCACTGCGGCCCTGCCTTTGCCGGCGGTGGCAAGCGGTAGCGCTGAATCAGTCGGCGCGCCGACTCAACAGCGATCTCAGCGCGCAGCGCTTCATCGCACAGCTCGGCAACGCACGTCGGAAACACCAGGCAGGCCTGACGGGCCGAGGCGACGTACGGCGCCCTGATGAGCGCATCGCAGAGTAGCCGGTGACAGCCCGCACGGTCACCGCCGCGCAGCATCGCGTAGGCCCTCAGCAGATCGCAATCGATGAGCCACTGCTCCGCGGGCCATTGCTCGAGCAGTGCGCTCGCACGGCCGCAGAGCGCGCTCAGCTCACCCGGAGGCAAGCTGTCCTCGAGACGTGCCAACAGGAACTCACGGAACAGGGGTACGAATTCGCAGCTCACCGAGGCTCCCGCACGACGCGAGATGAACATGTGCCGACCCGCCAGGTCATTGAGTAAGCGCCACGCCTCCGGCGTTCCGCTCAGCGCTTCGGCGATGCGCGCCGTAATGCTGGGCAACAGCGCGGTCGAGAGCAGCATCTGCCGCGCCTCGGGGCTGATCTGGTCGAACAGCGCGGTTGCAAAATAGCTGAAGGCACCGCTGCGCAGCGCGTGGTCGCGCTGCTCGGAGTCCTCGGGGTGGCGCCGTAGCGCGCCCAGGGCCAGCGCCACTCCGGTCGCCCAGCCCCCACAACGCTGCTGCAGCGTGTCGACAATGGCCTCATCGCTGACGAGCTCGCTCAAGAGTGCGCGGGTCTCATCGGTCGAGAGCTGCAGCTCATGCCCGGAGAGCGTCACCATCGTGCCGTTTGCGATCAAACGGGCATAAACCGCTGGAGGCTCGCCTCGTCCGATCAGTACGACGGTGGTGCCTGCGGGAATCGCCTCGTACGAGTCGGCGAGCAGTGTGTGGAAGGGCGCATCGGCCGGCAGCTCGTGGCAATCCTCGAAGATGATCATTCCGGGCCGTGTTGAGTGGCACCACAGCTCCCGCAACGCCCAGCGGCCGACACCCGCCCCGCTCGCAGGACCCTCGGCCCTGATCTGCGCGGGCTCGTGCCACAGCCGCGCGGGGGGACCAGTGTCGGCCGCCCCGAAGTCACGTGAAGACGACCCGGAGGCGCCCTCGGCGCCCTCGATGCGGTACCAGCTGGCCGGAAGACGACACTCCTTTATATAGCTCGCGATGAGTGTGGTCTTCCCAGCACCCGGCCCCCCGCCTATCCAGAGCATCGGCCGGTCCCTCAGGCCATCGAGAAGCCGGAAGAGTCGCGGGCGAGCCCTGATACCGTACAGCTTGGGGACGCGCAGTGGGGTGAGGGCCATGGGGGGCGTGAACATAGGTAAAATTCCCTGATAGAAAACACGCTTGGAGCTTCTAGATCCGCCCGTGACAGCGTTCCAAGCGCATGCCGCGGGCACCAGTACGAGGCTGCTACCCTACGAGCGCTCTGGACTTAAGTCGTGATGCGGCGGTAATGATGAGGTGACGGAGGGGTAGTTGGCGGTTACGTGGGGTCACCCGCCACGCTCAGGCCCCGGTGCCTCCACCTGAGTTCCTGCCCCGGACTCGTCTAGAGCAGCGCGGCGGCGAGATTCAGCGTCGCGAGCAGCAGCAGCGCCGCCCCGGCAGTGTGCGCGCTCGCCAGCGCCAACGGAAAGCCGTTCAGCACCATCGAAATGCCAATACCAAGCTGCGCCGCGAGCGCCACCAGAACCATGAGTGCCCGTCGGCGCGCGAAGCGCAGCGTGCGCGTGGCGATGACCGCGAGCGCCGCGGCACTCAGGAGCAGCGTCGCAAGTACCGCACCGAAGCGATGCAGCATGTGAATGGCGGTGCGCGCGGCGAGCTCAAGCACCCCGCCCTCATAATTGAGCGCGCCCCTGCGCCAGATCTCGAAGGCCCCCGAGTACTGCATGGCGGGCCACCAGCGGCCTTGGCAGCGCGGGAAATCGGGACAAGCCACCGCAGCGTAGTGGCTGCTCGTCCAGCCGCCGAGCAGGATCTGTAATGCGAGCATCGCAAGCGCGGCCCATAAGAGCGGACGCAGCCACGAGCGCTGCACAATCGTTCCCAGGGGGCCGGGCGGTTCCTCGCGCGCCTGCAGTCGCAGCCACAACCACCACAGCAGCCCAAGCGTCGTGAGTCCAGTGAGGAGGTGCAAGGTGACGATCAAGGGCTGCAATTTCCAGGTCACGGTGAGCATGCCGAGAATGCCCTGGACGATCACCGTCGCGAGTAAGGCGAGCGCATAGCCCGACGCTCCGGGCACGCCCCGCCAGGGTCCCAGCGCGATCGCGACAATCAGCACGATGATGAGCCCGAGAGTGGAGGCCGCATAGCGGTGAGCCATCTCGCGCCATGCCTTGCCCAGATCGATGGCCGCGGTCGGCGCCGCGCCAGTTCCCGAGTTAGCCTGCGGCGCGAAATGTCCGTAACAGCCCGGCCAATCCGGACAGCCGAGCCCCGCGTCGCTCGCGCGCACATACGCACCGAGGACCACGACGGCAAAGCCGAACAGCACGCCGGCCAGAGCCAGGCGGCGCATCCACCGCGCGGCGCCCGCCACAGCTGCCCGCGGGGCGGGCGCGTAATCCCCCGCCACACCCCGCGCTTCGATCAGCACACCGGCACGGCTCGTCATCATTTCGCACCGAGCTCGATCTGTGCAGCGTAGAAGCGCGCCAGCGTTTCTATCTGGGCATCCGACAGCGACTTCGCCATCGCCCCCATGATCGGGCTCTGCCGCGCACCACTGCGGTATTCATCGAGTGCGTGTACCAGATACGCGTATTGCTGGCCGGCCAGCCGCGGGGCCTGGGGTGATGGCGGCTGCCGCCCACCCGGGCCGTGACAGGCCGCACACAGCCCCTCGAGTGCCGGTTGGCTCGGCGCGCCCGCGGCGAAAGAGTTGGCGCCGCGGCACAGCACGAGGAGGCCGAAAACGAATCGCGATCGATGGTTCATGCTCGGACTTCCTCTCCCGCAAGAGAGCCTCCGGCAGCGACGCTCGCACCTGGCACACGGCAACCAACACAGCGGTACGCGAGCCTTCGCCTCGCGTGTGCTTGGAGCGAGTCGAGCGACTTCACCCTCGTCTGCGCCATTTGAGAGTCTGGTGAGTCTTCAACCCAATTCGACGGGAGTGAATCGCATGAAGCACAGGATGAGAACGGCGACCTTGCTGAGCATGATGTCGCTATGGGTGGTGGTAACGGCGCACGCCGAGGAGTGGGCAGTCAGAGTGCGCGGTATCTACCTGGCGCCCGCGAACAACTCCGATGCCTACGCTCCGCTGCAGATCCCATCGGATGCCATCCACGTCAACGATAAGTGGATTCCGGAGGTCGATTTCGAATACTTCTTCACCCCTCATTGGTCGAGTGAGCTAGTGCTCACCTACCCGCAGACACAGAACGTGACACTCGAGCACAGCGCACTTGGCGGTCCGGTCAATATCGGTAGTTTCAAGCATCTGCCGCCGACGCTGACGATGAAGTACGACTTCATGCCCGATCAGGCCTTTCAGCCCTATCTCGGCGCAGGCCTGAACGTGACATGGATCATGGATGTCCATCTGCAGGTGCCGACTGTCGGCTCGCTCGCCCTGGATCACACGAGCGTCGGTCCGGCCGCGCAGGCGGGCTTTGACTACCGCATTGCGGAGCATTGGTATTTCAACGCCGATGCCAAGTGGCTCATGCTGCGGTCCGACGTAAAGCTTGGTGGCGTTAAGATCTCGCAGGCCCGCATCGATCCGGTATTGCTGGGCGTGGGCTTCGGGTATCGCTTCGGGGGTTGATTCCGCATCATGCGGCCGTTGCACGCGCGTGCACCGCCTGGTTCTTGGATTCCCACGCGGGATGGCTCAGCTACGTCCGCCGATCTCGTCAATGTGCTTGAGGAGATCGGCAGGGTCCTCGTAGACACGGATGGCACCGGCGCGCTCGAGTTCGTCCTGGCCGTAGCCGCCGGACAGGAGGCCCACGCCAAGCCCGCGCGCGCGTCGGGCTGCGAGCATGTCCCAGATGCTGTCACCGACGATGACCGCGGATTCGATGGGCCGCTGGAGCCGTGCCGCGGCCGTGAGAAACACGTCGGGATCGGGCTTCGCGTGGCGCACATCGTCGCGCGACACGACCACGGCGCGCGCCTGATCGAGGCTGAGCAGCGCCAGGTTGTACTGCGCAGTCAGCATGCGCCCGCTGGTCGCGATGGCCCACGGAATCCGAGCACGCGACAGGTGTTCAAGCAGATGCATCGCCCCAGGAAGGGGGCGTACGCGACTCGATAGCTGCGCGTAGACTTCCGCGTGGCGCCGCTGCAGTGTCTCGAGCAGTACAGGGGTGATTTCCACCGGTGTTTCCCGCAGCAACATTTCCGTAAAGAGGCCACCGCTCATGCCTATGCGCCGATGGATGCGCCACACCGACAGATCGATGTGGGCTTCGTGCAGCGCGGTTTGCCACGCGAGAACGTGTTGATACACGCTGTCCACCAGGGTGCCATCGAGATCGAGCAAGAAGCTCACGGCGCTCATGGAATTACCTCAAACCGGCACCTCTGCGCCGACACGCTTGAGGGAACGATCGATAAACGCTAGCACGTCATACCTGTGCTTGGTGCGCCGAGCACAGCGGCGTTGGCGGGTGAGATTCTACTCGACGGCCTCACCAATTGTTTGCCGCAAGATCGTACCGCAGCCTGGCTGCGTGTTGTCTCCGCCGCATTTTCATTTTGCAGGCTGCCTCGGCGCTGCCGTCTGCGCGCTTCAGCGCTGACCGACCGTACCCCGAAGTGCGACCAACGGCTCCAACGCCTCTCGCGTGTGGTCGCTGTGAGTCGCGCTCGAATAGATTCGGGATCTGACTTGTCCTTCTCGCACCTCAATCGCCAGAACTTTCGCATCGACGGAGACTGACACGATGAGAATCGCCTCGGAGAGATCTCGAGCAGTGCTGCTGCTTGCCGTCCCGATCACGACCTGCCTGCTGCTGTTACTCATCGACATTCTCTTTGCTCTGAAGTAGGCAAGAGCAATCCGGACCGCATCCGTGAACCGGCGGCAACCACGATCCGAGTGAATGTCGCCAGCACTATCGAGGAGGATGCCCAGGACCGCGCACCGAGAGCGGGCGCTCGGTGGCAGCGGCAATGGGTTCTACTCCCATCCGCCCCCGAGCGTCAGGAAAATAGCGACCTGATCCTCCGCAATCTGAGCGTGTGAGGCGGCCAAGTCCTCCTTCGCTGAATCCCGGACCCGTTGCGCATCGAGCAGCGACAGGAAATCGGTCTTGCCCGCGCGGTAGAGCCGCTCGGCCTCCTGCTCCGCCTCACTGGCGCGAGCCTGGGCGGTCGCGAGATCCTCGCTGCGCTGCAGGTCGCGAGCGTATGTCGTCAGCGCACTTTCGGTGTCGCGCAGCGCGATCAACACGACGCCGTCGAATCGAGCCAGCGCCTGCTGGGCGGCCGCGCTCGCCGCAGCGACCCGCGCACGGGTCATGGATCGATTCGCCTGCCACCGAATGCCCAAGCCGATGCCGTAGCGATTGGTCGCGGTGGTGAGAAAATCAGTAAGTGCGCCGGTGGAGCCTGCGCTCACCCCGAGGGTGACGGATGGGTACAGGTCGGCCGTGGCGAAGCCGATACGTGCGGTGGCCGCGGCTAGCCGCCGTTCGGCTTCACGCACATCCGGTCGCCGCCGCAAGAGAGCGACACCGTCGCCGACCGGGATGGGCTCGAGTATCCGCGGTGATGCCGCACATGCCTCGACCGAGCGCGGATACTCCGACGGCGGCCGGCCGGTCAGCGCGGCCAGGCGATAGAGCGCGTTGGTGCGCTGTCCCTCGAGCTTCGGGATGTTTGCCCTGATCTGCGCCGCAAGCCCCGAGGAGCGCGTGAAGTCCAGCAGCGGAGCCCGTCCGGCCGCTACCAAACGCCGCGTGACCGCGGTGCTTTGCAGCTGCAGCTGCAAGGAGTGATGCGCGACCGTGAGCTCCTCACCGGCGCCGCACACGTCCGCGTAGGCGCGTGCCACCTGCGCGGCGATGCTGACTCTGCTGAGATCGTAGGCGGCTCTGACGGCCTCATCGTCTGCGCTTGCCGCCTCCACCGCGCGGCGCAGCCGCCCAAAGAGATCGAGTTCATAGCTCACCGACACGCCCGTGTCGTACAGACGCGTCGGCGAAAGAGAGCCAGAATACAGATAGCTCTCCGGTGAGAGCTGCTGGTAGCTCGGGTCGAAATTGACCTCCACCGACGGCTGACGCTGAGCTTTGGCCAGCTGAAGCAGGGCGGCACTGCGCTCGAGGTTAGCACTCGCCTGTCGCAGGTCCGTATTGGCGACCAGCGCCTCGTGCACCAGTGCATCAAGCGCCGGCGCATTGTAAAGACGCCACCACGCACTCGGGACCAATTCCTGAGAGATCGCGGGCCCGGATGCGCTCACGAACGCTCCCTGGGCGGCGGGTGCGCTCACCAACGCGGAGGGCGGTGGACCACGATAGTCCGGTCCGACGCTCTTGCAGCCGACCGTCCCGATCAGCCACGCGCTGAGCGCCACCCACCCAGGGAAGGCGCCACACCCCCGCAGCGCACGCGCCCTCACCATGGTCGGTTCGCCGTCTCGAACGACAGATCGACCACCGTGGCGGTGCGGCCCGCGATCAATCGCACATCGATCGCACGCGCGTCGACCTTGATCCGCACCGGCACTCGCTGTGCCAAGCGGACCCAGCTGAACGTCGGGTTGATGTCCGCGACCAGATCGCCCGTGGGGGTGCGCTCACGATCAAATATGGCCGGCGCGATGCTCTCCACGTGACCATAGACGAGCTGGGACTCTCCCATCAGACGCACGGAGACGCGATCCCCCACGCGGATGCGGCGCAGCCTCGTCTCCTCGAAGTAGCCATCGACGTGAAGGCTGTCACTGTCGACCAACGCCAACGCCTCGCGGCCCGCGGTCAGATAGTCTCCGGGCCGCAACTCGAGGTTGGTCACCACGCCGTTGACAGGCGCCAGGACAACCGCCCGCTGGAGGTTGAGGTGTGACGCTGCCAGATCCGCGAGACCCCGCGCGAGCTCCGCCCGCATCTCCTGCAACCGAGCCTCGCTCTGTTCGCGCGCTTCGGAGGCGACCAGCTCACCCAGTTCTTCGTTGCGGTGCGCCTCGCGCGCTGCCTCGGTTAGGGCTGCCCGTGCGCGCGCGACCACCGCCTCGGCCTGGTGCAGGGTAATTTCGTAGCGCGCGGTGTCGAGACGGAAAAGCGGATCGCCCCTGTGCACGGTTTGGTTATCGACCACCGCCACACTGACCACCCACCCAGGCTCGTCCGGCGCGACCCGCACGATGTCCGCGCGCACCCGCCCGTCTCGGGTCCAGGGCGCGAGCTCGTAGTGACGCCACATCCAACGGCTACAAAAGATGACTGCGGCCGTCGCCGCAAGCGTAATCAAGACTCGCAGCGCTGGCACACCCACCCGCACGATCACGCTGCGAGCGCGTGCTGACCACCGTGTCCAGGCTCGGCAGAGTGCGAGGAGCCGGGCATTCATGCTGCTAGCTCGGAGCAGCGCTGCAAAACGCAAGATGGTAGGCGCCCGCCGCGATCGCACCCCACAGCATCACGAAGATCGCAAAGTCGAACAGGGCGCGGTGCCACACCAGGCGATAGAAGCGCGTTCGGCTCAAGAGCCAATCGACGCCACTCGAGAGCACGAATGCGCCGCCCGCCCACACGAGCACGGCCGGCACAAACACACCGCCGACATCGATCTCCAGCATCGTCACTCCAACGTTGCAAAGAAGCGCTCATGCCGCTGGAGCGCATCGGCGATCAAGATGGCCTGGACGGCGGGGTCCATCATGCCCCGGCCGTCGCTCACGGCCAGCTCACTGTGACGCACGGAAAATTGCATAAGTGACTCGCGGGCCGCGGCGACCCTCCCATTGCCAAGGCCCGCGAAGGCTTCATCGAGCAGCTCGGGTTCCCGACAGGCGCGCCGCGCAGCGCTCAGATCGATGGCCGCCTCTCCGATCGAGAGCGTCGCCAGGAGTTCCGCCTCTTCCTCCAGGTTCGCCTGCTTCGGCATGGCGGCAAGTCGTGCGGAGAGCAGGCCCAGCCATCTATCTTTAGTAAAGCGACGGCCGCCGCGGACCAGTGCTCGCAGGTCACGCAACGAAAGTCTGAGCAGTCGTTGAATTCGCCGCTCCGCCGTCAGTGGGGGGAGAAGACGGATGAAAAGCGCTGCCACGAAGCAGCCGGCACCCACCGCCAGAGCGGTCTCAAACAGGCGCGTCGCGTCATAGGTTGGCTCGTTCTCAAGCGCTAGAATCGGCATGAAGTTTGCAGCCGCAGATACGAACAGCGTCTTGCGCCAGGTTCCGGCAGCGAGCGCGCCCACCGGCAGCAGCACCAACGTCAATGCCAGTGAGAGAACGAGTGGGCCGCCGTGGACGAGCGGCAGGATCGCGAGGTCCAGCAGCGCGGCGAGGATGACCCCGAGCAGGCACCCCGCCCCGAACTCGACGGCCCAGGCGTACGCGGCATCCGCCTGGCGAGCCGCCAGCAGAACATTCACAGCGGTGAAGGTGATCATGACAGGGCCGCGGGGCCAGCTTGTAGCAATCCAGATCAGCTCGGCCGCAACGATCGCCA
>Ga0335080_10005316_pt1 | contig 13236 bp, 9 predicted proteins | sample Lox_Sample_34_FD_206720 | JGI IMG/M metagenome (GOLD analysis project Ga0335080, IMG submission 206720) | Soil microbial communities from Loxahatchee National Wildlife Refuge, Florida, United States - Lox_Sample_3.4 | ecosystem: Environmental > Terrestrial > Soil > Wetlands | place: USA: Florida... | reverse complement strand
GCAGCCGACCAGCACGATTCGCACGACGCGCCACAGCGTCAACAGCCGGTAGGTATCGATTAGATCCAGCGCCAGCAGAAACAGCAGGACCGGAAGCACGCTCAATACGCCCTGAGCCAGGGCCCGCTCGATCGGGAAGTGCGCCATCAGAGGACTTTCAAAGAAATCATAGCCTCGGCGGACGTGCGTCCCTGGCGATCGAACGCCGCGGCATAGCCCGTGGAGAGAGTGCTGTTCAGATACGTGAACAACACCACGCGAAAATCGAGCTGTGCGCCGATATCGGCATAAGCCCCGCGCGCACCGGCCGCGCCGAAGTTCGTAAACAGACCCGAGGAAAACAGCGAGAGGCGCGCCCAGTTGGCATACAGCGCGGTGGTGCCAAGATGCCGGAAGCGCATCGGCGGCAGATTGCACTCCGCCATGGCGCGACCGAAGCTGCTGGCGCCGATAGCATCGATGTCGACGCCGGGGAACGCGTAGTAGTCGCGGTAGCGGCTTATCGTGCCGTGATCCACATAATTGTTCCCAAACGCTCCAAAATAGAAATTCGCGAACGGATTGCCCGGATTCCCGAAGGACTTCCCGGCGGCGGTCCGGAGCCAGAATGCGCTGTTGCGAGGAAGCAGAAACCCGTGGCTGTAGTCGGCCCAGATCCCGGTGAAACCGCGCCCGCGGTTGTAGTAGAGGCGCGAGTTCAGGCTCCACGTATTCCCGGTCTCGTCCTCCACCGCGCCCTGCGCCTTGTCGAGGAACGAATAGCGCAGCTTCACGTTCGCCTCGCCGAAATTGGAAAACGAGGTCGCAACGTTCTGGTATTCGGGCAGCGCGTCGAGCCCGAAGTAGCCCGCTACGCTCCACTGTAATTGCAGTGTGCGCGGTGTGTCATAGATCAGATACCGGGAGTGTTCCAGCTTCAGGGATTCGCCCTTGCGGCTGACTTTGGTGGGGCCGAACAGGTCGTAGAAATCGGCGTAGTTGTAGTAGCCGCTCAGTTTCCAGTCCCACAAATGCGCCTGAAATGAGACGTGCGCGCGCTCACGCGCCCGTAAGCTCGTGTCGGGCGAATACGCGCCCTCCACGTTGACGCCGGCCAGCATCAGACGGTCGGAGAACTCCGCGCGCATCCCCGCCGCTGCAGTGTCCTTATATCCCTGAACGATGGGCCAGGCCGAAATCAACTGGACGTTGCGCCATGGAATGTAGGCGCCGGCGCGGCTGATGCGTGTCTCCGACTGGATCGACGCCGGCGGCGGCAGCTTCCACGACTTCAATTCCGGGTATTTTTCGAGCGCAGCCATGCCGAAGTACTTGACCGAATTCACATCTTCCAGCGCCTCGTCTGGGACCATGGCCGGCACGAACCCTTTGCTGGTGTACTCGAACGCGATCAGGGAGCCATCGGCCAGCGGGACGGGCCGGAACAGTCCGGTGTCGGCGTTACTGATGACATCCATCTTGTGCGTGGCGAAGTCGTAGCGGAACAGATTGGAGACGCCGGTGTAATAGGAAGATCCGTAGAGGTGTCGGCCGTCCGGCGAGTAAACGAAGTTGCCCGGAGAATTGAACTCGAAGTTGTAGAGGATTTCGTAACTGGCATCGCCGTCGCGCAGTTTCGCGGTGTCGAACCGGACCAGCTTCTGACGGCCGGTTTCGTCGGCCAGTGCGCCGGTCAGATAGCGGCCGTCGGGAGAGACATCAATGTCGAAGATGTCCGAACCATATGCGAATTCGTGGATTGATTTGAGCTCACGATATGGCGCTGGAATGTACACCAGGCTAGACAGGCCATTGTCGTGACGCACGCCCCAGATCGAATGGTCCGTGGCGTCGAAAGCCAGGTCGCCGGTACGGATGTCCTTCAACAGCATTCGCGAGTGCTGCGCGGCTACGTCGTAGACATTGAGATCGCGCCAGTCGTTGTTGTCGGTGCAATAAAAGATCTGCCGATGAACGGGGTCCCAGGCGAGCGACGTGACATAGTACAGCGCCGGCCCCTTGATGCTCTTCAACTCGTCGATCCTCCCGGTATCGGTATGAATGGCGGCGATGCTGGCCATATGCCCGGGGTAGCGAATTGCGGAGTAGATGACCTTATCCTGAGGCGAATAGTAAGCGCGTGAAACGGAACCGAGTGCGCGAGTCGTGAGCCGGCGAGCCTCGGTCACCGGGTATTTGCGAATGGTTTCGAGATTGGCATTCTGCCAGCGGCGCTCATCGGCGATCCACATCTGCCAGGCCTTTTCCATCGACACGCCATAGACCTGCTCGAACCGCGCGCCGAAATAGCGTTTGGTGTCTTCGCCGCGGGTGATCCACCCCAGCAGCTTCTCCGGTCCCCACCGGTAGCAGAGCCAGGTCATGAACCGGGTTCCGTACAGGTAAGAATTGGCGCCCGTCTGAAAATCCGCCGCGGTACCCTCCGACTCCAGACCGACGATATCCCAGATGTGGGCGTCGTCGCGAACCATCGCGCGAAACACCATCTCGTCGAAACCGCCGAGGGCCCGACCCAGCCCTCCGGCCATCCAGGTTTCCATGAACGTCGCAATACCTTCGTGGAACCAGCGTGTGGCGTAGTGCCGCGGACTGGTCAGCGAGCTGTAGAGCATGGAGATGGGCTCTTCGTCGGTGGGCGCCACTTTCCCAAAGAAGAGCGAGCGAAAGCGCCGGTCGGTGCTGTTGGCGTTGTCGCCCATGACGACGTGGATGGATTCATGATTCATGATCCAGGTCATGCGCTCGTTCGCCGGCAGCGTCTCGTAGGTGTAGCTGAATGGAGCGATGCCCACACTGATGAAGTTCACCGGCACAGTGCCGGCCGCGCCATGGCCGTAATCGCCGAAGTCCTCCAGCAGGACGGAGACGCGCCTTGAGGGTGTGAAGTGAAACAGGTTGCGTTCGAAGTTGAGAGCGTTCTCGTAGGCGCGGATAAGGTGGGTAACGAGATACTCGTGGGCAGGGCTGTAGTACAGAACTTCAATATGTTCCGAGGATTGTATGAACAGCCTCGGGCGGCCCGCGGCCACGGCGGGCGCGGAAAGCAACAGGAGTCCTGACAGACACGCCAGGACTCCCCGTTTTGTCACGGGTTTCCAGTGCAATCTATTGGTACCGCAAAGCCGCGGAAGAAAGACTGGCTGCACTCCCCTGCAGCAGCGCGTTCTGGAATTGCGACTGCGACACAAGACCTGTGAACAACCGGTTCCGGGAAAGGCTCTGGAATGAATTGTTCGACACCAGGCTCGCGAACGCCGGGTTGGCGGCCAGTCTCAGGAACGACGAGCTGCGCATCAGGCTGTTGAATGCCGCATTGTTCACGAGTGCCTGCACGCTCGATTCGCTGTGGAGGGACTGGAGCAGGGCCTGAGCCTGAGACTCCGCTCGCATCTGCGCCTGTGAGTCAGCTTTCATCTGTGACTGCGACTCGGCTTTCATCTGGGCTTGAGATTCGGCCTTCACCTGCGCCTGTGAGTCAGCTTTCATCTGTGCCAGGGAGCCCTGCACGCCCGAGGCGGCGGCCGCCCGCTGCTGGAATGAGGCGCTCTGGAGGAGTTGAACGAAGGCCTGATTGGTCGCCAGGGACTGGAAAGAGCTGTTTGCCAGCAGATCCACAAATCCGCGGTTCCTTGACAACGACTGGAACGACTCATTGTTCAGCAGACTCTGGAATGCCGGGTTCTTCGCCAGAGATTTGAATTCCCCGCTCTGCAGAATCGCCGCGACAGCCACTGGAGCGCTCCCGGGCGTCCCGACATCGCCCGAGTTGTCCTGCGGTGATCGATAGACGGCCCGCTGCCCGATCGCTCCGGCCGTCTGGTCCGGGTTCAGATGTGAGTGTCCGAAATACACCAATCCTGCTGCTGCGAGGATGCCCGCGCCGATCAAGATGGGGAACCTGAGCTTGCGAAGCGCCATTTTCCTGTTCTCCTCTCCGTCCGAATGGAAATGCCGAGTTAACAAGGAATGACGGCAGATGCCCAGTTGTTGCACGCCGAGAACGGACCTCGCGAAGAAATCTGGAGATGCTCTCAAAGGCAGATCAGGCCGGTGTGGCGGCCAGAACACGCAGGTGAGGCGGTTACGGTTCCCTTCACGCTCGTAAACGACAGATTCCGCGATATTCCTGATCCAAGTACCCAGGTCCCCGTCGTCCGCTCCATCACGCTGCTGGGTACTTCGGCGAGGCGCAACTCCAGCTAAAGCGCCGCAATGGCATCGGCGCTGGTCTCAAACACCGGAAACAGGCCGAGCAGGTTGGTCATCTCGAAAACCTGGCGGGGGACTCCGTTGAGGCCGCACAGAACGAGCGACCCCGATCGCGCACGCAAGGTTTGGGCGGAGTGGAGGAAGGCGCGCAGCCCCATGCTGCTTACGTAACGCAGTTCATTGAGGTCGGCAATGACGTGCTGGACACCCTCTGCCGCGAGGCCTTCGCAGGCGCGGCGAAACCGGTCCGCATTCTCAGCGTCCATGCGGCCGCTCACTTTGAGCAGGATCGCCTTATCGAGTTTCGCCGACTGGATGTTCAAGACCGCGTCTTTTTCGCCAGATTCCACTGTTGCGCTATGATAGGCGAAACCTGCACATTGTGCAACGCAGCCCGCGGCCAGGCTGCTCTGACAGAACTGCGGATGCCCGTTCTCGGCGAAGGAGAAATCGACAGATTCCGGCCAAAAGTCCGGTTTCGGCTGGCCCGGCAGGTGGGTTGGGCCTGCGCGGACCTGGACGATCTGGTGCAGGAGACGCTCGCGCGTCTTCTGCTTGCTCTTCGCGACGGGAAGATTACCGACGCCGGTGTCATCGGGGGATTCCTGAACGCCGTCTGCCGCAACGTGGTCCATGAGTATCATCGCCGGATCATGCGCGACGATGTCATGCCGGAAATCATGCCCGACCCGGCCGATAATCGCCTGTCGGGCGCCCAACAGTTCGACATTCGCAACGCCATTTCAACGGGACTGGCGCAGTTATCCCCACGCGATCGCGAGATCCTTCACGCGTTGTACATCGAAGAAAAGTCGAGGGATGAGATCCTCGCGGACTCCGGCCTCACCTACGAGCAATTCCGCGTGGTCCTGTGCCGGGCCAAGGAGCGCTTCCGGACTATTTACAATTCGCAGGTGAAACAACGCACGCCCGCGCGTCATTCAAGGGTATGATTGCGGACCTCCACGTGGACCCGGTGTATCGCGAAGAGATCATCCTTCGTTATCTCCGGCGCACCCTGGGGGAGCCCCTGGCGGGCGAGTTCGAGGATCACTACCTGAACTGCGAGCAGTGTTTTGAGGAGATGGGCGCCAGCCAGCTACTGGTTGAGAGTCTGCGTCTGCCCCCGATTGCCTCGACACGCGTCGGGGACATCGCCGTTTTGCGGTTTCCGCAACCGACCCAGTTGCTCGGTGCCTCGCTCGAACTCACTGCCCTCATCGATGCGGTCCGCATCCAGAATGAGAACCGCGTGCTCATCGATCTCAGCACTGTCAGCCGGATTGACAGCGCCGGGCTCGGGGTTCTGATGAACTGCTACTGCCACACTCTGAAGAGTTCCGGTTCGCTGAAGCTGCTCAACCCGACCGCCCCCGTCAAGGCGGTGCTGAAGATCGCGCACATCGATTCGGTTCTCGAGACCTTCGAGGACGAAACCGCCGCAATCGAGAGCTTTTCGTAGCTGCCCTGGCGCGGACAGTGGTCGCGGGTTGAACTGCCTTGATTCGCCCGAAGTCCCTGGAGTGTGTCGGCCGCCGCGAGCGACATACATCGGGTTTCTCGATGTATCATCGCGGCATGAATACGACTCTCGATGCGTGGGAGATCCTGCACACCGTCGTACAGGCGGGTGGTTTCGCGCCGGCGGCCGAACAACTGAATCGGTCGCAATCCACCATCAGCTACGCGATCGCACGGCTGCAGACACAGTTGGGTATCCAGTTGTTCGAACTCAGAGGCAGGAAGGCGCACCTCACCGAGGCGGGGCGGGCACTGCTGGCCGACGCGGAGCCGCACCTTACCGGCTTTCGCGAACTCGAGCAGCGCGCGCGGTCGCTGGCGCGAGGCGGCGAGTCGGAGATCCGGCTGTCGGTGGACAGCATCTTTCCGAACGAGCGGCTCTTCACCGTTTTGTCGGAATTTACGCGGCAATTTCCTTATGCCCGGCCAAAGCTCCGGCAGTGCACATTCCTCTCCGCGGATGTCGAATTCGCCGCCCACAACGCCCACATGTGCGTCGCCGGCTTGATGTCCCGCGAATTCTTCGTCAAGCCGGTTCTGGACGTCAGAATGATAGCGGTTGCACGGCGTGATCACCCTCTCGTCGCGTCCAGGAGGAAGCTCGCCCGGGCCGACATGATGCAGCACATGCTGGCCATCATCGAAGCTTCCGCCGGCGGTGCCACGCGGCATCAGCCGCACAGTCCCGCACAACGGTCTCTGGCGGTTGGCTCGATTGAAGCTGCTATCGATGCGGTACTTAGCGGTCTTTGTTTCGGATGGCTGCCGAAGTATCGGATTCGCCTCTGGCTGGAAAAAGGGGAGCTGGTCCCACTGCGGCTTCCGGCTGGCCAGACGCGCGATGTGCGCCTCAGCGTCATCTGCCGGGATCTGCGTTCCGGCAAACGTGAACTGAACGCGCTTGCGGAGCTGCTGGGCATTCATCGCGGCGTGGAAGCGATCTGAACTTAATATCGATATCCTCGATATATATTGAACGATCCGCCGAGCTTGTGCCTCCTGACACCGCCTCTGTATAGTAGGGACGTTCGCGAGGATCTGATGCGCCTGTTTTTCACTTATTCCACCCTGCTAGCCGTCGTCCTGACCGCGCCTGCCATGGCCGCCGAAAAGGTCGAATTGGCGGTCGACGCCACCAAACCCGGCGCGAAGATCGACCGCAACATCTTCGGCCAGTTTGCCGAGCACCTCGGCCATGGCATCTACCGAGGCATCTGGGTCGGGCCCGATTCCACGATTCCCAATACCCGCGGCATCCGCAACGATGTCGTCTCCGCGCTCAGAGCGATCAAGGTGCCAAATGTACGCTGGCCGGGCGGCTGCTTCGCCGACGAGTACCACTGGCGCAACGGCATCGGCACGCCGCGCACCGTGACGCTCAACCCCAACTGGGGCGGCGTGACCGAATCGAATGCATTCGGCACCCACGAATTCATGGATTTCCTCGATCAGATCGGCGCCCAGGCCTACGCTTCGGTGAATGTCGGTTCCGGCACGCCGAAGGAAGCCGCCGAGTGGCTCGAGTATATGACGACAAACCAGCCCACGACGCTGGCGAAGGAGCGCGCCGCCAACGGCCACCCCGCGCCGTGGAAGGTCGGCTTTCTGGGCATCGGCAATGAGAGCTGGGACTGCGGCGGTAACATGACCGCCGACTACTATCTGAGCCAGCTCAAGATCTACACGCGCTTTGTGCGCAACTTCAACCCGGAGCAGCAGGACAAGCAGCAAATGCTGAAGATCGCGGTTGGGCCCGGCGACGGGACCACCGAGTGGACCGACACGATCATGAAGGCCTGGCAGAATCACCACTGGAGCTGGGATATCGATGGCCTGTCGATCCACTCCTACACGGTTCCGCACTGGCCGCCTTCGTACAAATCCGAGGGGTTCGGCGAGAAGGAGTATGTCGAGATTCTCAAAGAGACCCTGAAGATGGAGGATCTTGTCAGCCGCCAGTCGGCGGTGATGGACAAGTACGACCCGCAGAAGAAGGTCGCGCTGGTGGTGGATGAGTGGGGCGCCTGGTATGCGCCGCTGCCGGGCACCAATCCGGGTTTCCTGATCCAGCAGAACAGCATGCGCGACGCGGTGCTGGCGGCGCTGAACCTCAACATCTTCGCGCGCCACGCCGACCGCGCACGCATGTCCAACATCGCCCAGATGATCAACGTGCTGCAGGCGATGATCCTGACCGACAACGAGAAGATGGTCCTGACTCCGACTTATTACGTGTACAAAATGTACGTCCCGTTCCAGGACGCCACATTCATCCCGGTGACGTTCGATGCGGGCACGTATAAACATGGCGACGTCACCCTGCCGCGGGTGGATGCTATTGCAGCAAGGGACACCGCGGGAAAGCTGTGGCTGGAGGTCACCAATCTGGACCCGAACCAGCCGGTGGAGATTGAGGCGAGCCTGGCCGGCGTCACGGCGAAGTCGGCCTCTGGTGAGATGCTCACGGCCCCCGCCGTGGATAGCGTCAACACCTTTCAAATGCCAGACACAGTTGTGCCGAAGCCAATCGTGGCGAAGATCCAGGGCGGCAAAGTGGCTATGAAGCTGGAGCCCAAATCGGTCACTGTGGTCGCAGTCGAACAATAACCGGAGCGATCTAACCGTGCAAGCGAAACCTGGTAGTTCCCGTCTCGCAATCCTGCTGTTCACCGCCGCGCTCCTCTGTCCGGCGCAGGACAAGCCAATAGCCGCCGCCATTGACGCTTCAAAGACCGGGCATCCGATCTCGAAGTACATCTACGGGCAGTTTCTGGAACATATCGGCGGCATCGTCAACAACAATATCTGGTCCGAGATGCTGGACGACCGGAAGTTCTACTACCCGGTCAACTCGCACCCGCCTGCCGAGCCGCCTTCGCGCGGTTTCATGCGCATGGGCCTGCGCCACTGGATTCCGATCGGCGCCGACGAGTTCATCACCATGGACACGAAGCGGCCGTATGTGGGGGACCAGACGCCGGTGGTGACGCTGAGCGCGAAGGAAGCGCGCGGGTTCCAACAGTCCGGCATCGCCGTACGGAAAGCCAGAGCCTGCATAGGACGCATCGTGATGGCAGGAGCTCCGGGCACAACAGTGAAAGTCACGCTGGTCTGGGGAGATACGGCGGCGGACCGGCAGATGGTCACGATTGACAAGGTAACAGCGGGCTATCAGAAGTTCCCACTGAAGTTCCTGGCCGGTGCGGACAGTGACAACGCACGGTTTGAGATTACCGCCACGGGCAGCGGCGCGCTGCACATCGGCGCAGTTTCGCTGATGCCGGCCGACAACATTCAGGGCTTCCGGGCAGAGGTCATCGCGGCTCTCAAGCAGCTTCATTCCGGCGTCTATCGTTTCCCTGGCGGGAATTTCGTTTCGGGACACGAGTGGCGGGACGCGATCGGCGATCCGGATAAACGCCCGCCCATCATGGATCACGTGTGGAACGCCGTACAGCCGAACGACGTCGGCACAGACGAGTTTCTGACGCTGTGCCGGCTGCTGGATGTGGAGCCCTACATCACCGTGAACGCCGGCTTCGGCGACGAGTGGTCGGCGGCGCAGCTTGTCGAGTACACCAACGGAGCGGTGACGACTCCGATGGGGCGGCTGCGCGCGGCGAACGGCCATCCGCAGCCCTACAAAGTGAAGTTCTGGGGTGTCGGCAATGAGCCGTGGGGCGACTGGCAGCTAGGCTTCATTCCGGTGGCGCAGTTCGAGCTGAAGCACAACATGTTCGCCAAGGCGATGCACAAGGTTGACCCGAGCATCAAGTTGATCGCCGCCGGCGCGATGCCCGACGATATGGCCAGCGCAAAGCAGGCGAAGCGCCTGAACGGCCAGATCGTACCGGATTACCTCTCACCAGGCGACTGGAGCGGCAACCTGCTGGCTCACTGCCTCGATAACATCGACATGCTCAGCGAGCACTACTACGCCTCCGCCGGCCAGCGCTTCGATAACGAAAAAGGCGAGAAGGTCCCGACGGGGCCACAAACGCTGGTGGAGTGGGAGCGCGCGCCGGCAAGCCTGGTTCGCGTGAAATATGAGCACTATCAGGAGTATCTGAAGCGCATCCCCGGCTTGCGCGCGAAACCGGTGCCGATCAGCCTGGACGAGTGGGCTTACATCGGGGCTCCGCCCGGTTCCTACAAGGTGGTGCCGGCCTACGCGTGGGCGTTTCACGAGATGTTCCGGCATTCCGAGCTGTTCGGGCTGGGCGCGTTCACATTCGCCACGGCGATGATGAGCGAGAGCCGGACTGAAGCTGTTCTGAACCCCACCGGCCTGATGTTCAAGATGTACCGCGATCACTTCGGCTCGATACCGTTGGAGGTTACGGGGGATTCACCGCAGCCGAAGCCGATCTGGCCAGCCGGCGGCGATCAGCCGGCTGTTAATCCTGGAAGCGACACATTTCCACTGGATGTGAGCGCGGCATTTAGCGAAGACCGGAAGACGCTTACGTTCGCCGTGCTGAACCCGTCGGACGTTGAACAGCACCTGAAGCTCTCCCTCAACGGCGCGAAGCTCGCCACCCAGGGCCGTCTCTGGCGCATGGCGCCGAAGTCGGTGGACGCAAGCATCAAGGTTGGCGAGAAGCCGGGCGTGGCTGTTGATGAGCAGGACCACGTAGCGCTGCCCGAGACGCTGGCGGTGCCGCCGTTCAGCATCAATATCTATTCATTTGCGGTGGAGTAGAGGAGACCGATGAGGACAAAGGATTTGTGTTTCGCAGTATTGCTGGGAGCGATGCTGGTTCCTGGCCTGCGCCTGGCAGCGCAGGTACAGACCGAGGTGCCGCCAGTGATACCCGGCGCGAAGCCGGTGGCGGTAGAGCATATCAAGGTCCACGGGAAGGCGCTTGAAGGCAATCTGGAGGGCGACGCCGTGGACCGGGATGTGTTCGTCTTCCTGCCGCCGAGTTACGCAAAAGAGAAGACGCGGCGCTATCCGGTGGTATACGCGCTGCACGGCTATTCAATCGGCGCTGAGCAGTGGACGCACGAGATTCACGTTCCGCAGACCGTCGAAGGCGCTTTCGCAAACGGCGCTAAAGAGATGATAGTCGTGCTGCCCGATTCGAAGACCGTACACAACGGCTCGATGTATTCGAGCTCGGTCACTACCGGCGATTTCGAGCGCTTCGTTTCGCACGATCTGGTGGAGTACATCGACACGCACTACCGCACCATTCCGGCGCGGACGAGCCGCGGTCTGGTCGGTCACTCCATGGGCGGCTACGGCGCCACGCGCATCGGCATGAGGCATTCCGACGTGTTTGGCGGACTTTACATCATGAGCCCGTGCTGCCTGTCGCCTATGGGCGATCGTCCACCCACCCCGGAAGTGCTCAAACAACTGGAGGCGGTGAAGACTCCCGACGATTCGGGAAAGCTGCCGTTCTTCGCGCGGGCGCAACTGGCCACGGCGGCCGCCTGGGCGCCCGATCCGAAGAACCCGCCGCTCTATCTGGATCTTCCGTTCAAAGACGGCAAGCCGCAGCCAGACGTCATTGCAAAACTCACGGCGAATGCCCCGCTGGCGTTCATCGATCAGTGTATTGGCAACCTGCGGGAATATCGCGCGATCTCAATCGACGTAGGAGACCAGGACGGCCTGAAGATCGACACCGTCAAGCTCCACGAGGTCCTCGACAAAAACGGGATCGCCAACAGCTTTGAGATCTATCACGGGACGCATACGAGCGCGGTGGCTGACCGCTTCCAGAACCATGTGCTGCCGTTTTTCAGCAGTACTCTGTCATTTTCGGATTCCGAGACTAAACGATGAGACTTCACGCACTCCTCCTGACGGGCATCGTCGCCTTCGCTGGTGCCGCCGGCGCACAAACCCGCGTCGTTCGGGCCGACGTTTCCCACACAACCGGGCCTCACAGCCAGGTCCCCCTACGCTGCATCGGCGCCGGGCGCGCGAACGAAGGCCTGCGCGCCGACTGGCAGGAACAGCTAGCCACCGTGCAGCGCGAGATCGGCTTCGATTACATCCGCATGCACGGCATTCTGCACGACGACATGGGCGTCTACAAGGAAGACAAGCAGGGCAAGCCCCAGTTCAACTTCCAGTACGTGGATGCGCTCTACGACGCGCTGCTCAGGATGCACATCCGGCCGTTCGTCGAGTTGTCGTTCATGCCATCGGCGCTGGCCAGCGGCACGCGCACCATCTTCTGGTGGAAGGGCAACGTGACGCCGCCGAAAGACCCCGCGAAGTGGAATGCGCTGATCCGTGCTTTCGTCGCGCATTATCGCGAACGCTACGGCAAAGAGGAGATTAGGAAGTGGTATTGGGAGGTGTGGAACGAGCCGGACCTCCGCAACGGCTTCTTCACCGGCACCCTGGACGATTATCTGGCGCTCTACAAGAACACAGCCGAAGCCGTGAAGGCGGAATGCCCGGAATGCCGTGTGGGCGGGCCGGCCTCGGCAATTCCGTACGCGTTTGAAGAAGCGTTTGAGAAGTACGTGGTAGCCAACAATATTCCGGCCGAGTTCGTGGCCACGCACGCCTACGGCGTGAAGCAGGGCTTTCTGGACGCTGACGGCACTTCCGGCACTATCCTTGATGCGGATCCCGACGCCGTGAGTGGCCGTATGCAGCACTCGCGCGAGCTGGTCGCGAAATCGGGCCGGCCGAACATGGAATTGCACTTCACCGAGTGGAGCTCCGCCTACACGCCCTCCGATTACATGCACGATCAGTATCATCAGGCCAGTTTTATCCTCGACAAGATCAAACGCGCGGCGCCCTACGTGGATTCGATGTCGTACTGGACCTTCACCGATATCTTTGAAGAGGCCGGTCCCAGATTCGAGCCCTTCCACGGCGGATTCGGCCTGATGAACCTCCAGGGCATCCGCAAGCCGGCGTACTTCGCGTTCCGTTTCCTCCGCCAGCTCGGCGATGATGACGTCGAGACCAACGACCCCCAGTCCTGGGTAACGCGGTCGGCCGATGGCAGCGTGCAGGCGCTGGTATGGGACTACAGTCCGATCGTGCCTCCGGCCGGACAGATCGACCAGACCTGGTACAAGAAGGAACTGCCGCCAGCCGGCAAAGGTGCGCTGCGCATCCAAATCGACCAGTTGCCCGCGGGACGCTACCACGCCGCCATTTACGCGACCGGCTATGAGCGCAACGACGCCTACACGGCCTATCTGCACATGGGCGCGCCGAGCCAGATCACGAAGGCGCAGATGCAGGCGCTCGATGAAACGGCCTCCGGAGCTCCGCTGGAACAAAGCGTGATCGACCATCCCGGCGGGACATTTGTCCGCGAGATGCCGCTGCGGCAGAATGACGTTTATCTGGTAGTGCTGAGCAGGATGTAGTCGCGCGCTTCAGGCGCTCAATTCCGGGTTTTCCTGGTGGGCGGTGCAGGATTCGAACCTGCGACCTTCTGGGTGTAAACCAGACGCTCTAACCGGCTGAGCTAACCGCCCAATTTGATATTGCACGCCCCGAAAACGCCGCGCGCCTTCATC
>Ga0335080_10005315_pt1 | contig 13236 bp, 10 predicted proteins | sample Lox_Sample_34_FD_206720 | JGI IMG/M metagenome (GOLD analysis project Ga0335080, IMG submission 206720) | Soil microbial communities from Loxahatchee National Wildlife Refuge, Florida, United States - Lox_Sample_3.4 | ecosystem: Environmental > Terrestrial > Soil > Wetlands | place: USA... | reverse complement strand
TTGACCCGCTCCTGGCGGCTATTGGCCTTGCTGCCCGCCGCGGCTATGACCGCAGGCCTGCCCCGTCCCGCCCGCCAGTCCTGGTAGGCCACCAGGATCGGCGCCGCGATGGCAATCGACGAATATGTCCCAATTAAGATGCCGATTACCAGCGCAAAGGCAAACCCGTGCAGCACCTCGCCCCCGAATAAATACAGCGCCAGCACCGTCAAAAACGTAAGACCCGCGGTCAGAATCGTTCGGCTCAGCGTCTGGTTGATGCTCCGGTTGACGATGTCGGCCAGTTTTTCCCGCCGCATCAGCTTGAGATTTTCCCGGATGCGGTCAAAAACCACGATCGTGTCGTTATTGGAATACCCGATCAGCGTCAGAATCGCCGCGATCACCGTCAGCGAGATTTCTTTGTTCGTCAGGGAAAATGCGCCCACCGTGATCAGCGTGTCATGGAATACGGTGATCACCGCCGCTACTCCATAGATCCACTCGAACCGGAACGCCAGGTACACCAGCATCCCCGCCAGCGAGTAAACCACCGCCAGCTTGGCCTGGTTCTGCAACTGCTTTCCCACCTGCGGACCCACGATCTCCACATTTCGCACGCCAAAATCCGAAAGGTAGAATCCGTCCGGTAGGGAAGCCACCACCGCCGGATCGGCCGCGTTCTTCAATTCGTCCAGGGAATTGAGAACCCCTCCCTTCACCTTGTCGCGATAGTCCACGATCGCCTGTGCCTGCGCTTGGTAACGCGCCTCCACGTCCGTCCCCGCTCGCAGCGGATCCTTCTGGATCAGGTAATTTTTCAGGGAGAGGACGCTGGAGTTGTTGAGATCCTGTTTGCCCGCTGGAGCGTTTACCTCCAGCGCGTCGATGATCTGCATCTTGCTCCGGTCAAGCGCCTGTTCACTGGTCTCCTTCTCGGACACGTCGATCAGGACTTCGTTGCCGGCCACCGGACCGTAGCGCTGGATGCGCGCGTTGTGCAACCCCGCGCGGTCCATCGCGCCCCGGATCGCGTTATCGTTGGGCGTATGCGCGAACTTCACATAGACTAGCGTTCCTCCGCGAAAATCCACGCCCAGCGGAATGCCATGCCAGAACATCATGGAGAGCACTCCCGCCACGCTGAACACCAGCGAAAAGGCCAGGAAGTACCATTTCTTGCCTAGAAAGTCGATGTTTGGATTGCGAAAAAATTCCACCTGCTTAGTGCCCCTTTTCCTGCACCCCGGTGAAAGCCTTCCGGAGCCGAATGTATTATTGCCGCCATCCGGCCGGAGGACCGCTTCATCCCCCGCCCGCCTTGGCGCGACCAAACTACCCGATGCTTAATGCCTCGCCCCGCTGCTTGCGGCTCAGCACCCAGTCAAAGATCACTCGCGAAACAAAAACCGCGGTAAATAAATTGGCAAACAAGCCGAAGCTCAGCGTCACCGCGAATCCCCGCACCGGCCCGGTGCCGAATATGAAGAGGATGACCGCCGAGACAATCGTCGTCACGTGGGTGTCGACGATCGTGATCCAGGCATGCCCGAAGCCCTGTTCCACTGCCGAAGGCGGCGTCTTGCCGTTCCTCAGTTCCTCCCGTATTCGCTCGAAGATCAGCACGTTCGAGTCGACGCCCATGCCGACGGTCAATATCACTCCTGCAATGCCCGGCAGCGTCAGCGTGGCTCCGCTGAATCCCAGAAATCCCAAAAGAATAATGAGGTTCAAAATTAGGGCGATATCCGCGTTGATCCCCGCCGCATGGTAGTACACCAGCATGAAGATCAATACCGCGAGCATTCCGATGATTGCCGCCGTCACCCCCGCCCGAATCGAGTCGCTTCCCAGCGATGGTCCCACCGTCCGTTCTTCCAGGTACTTGATCCCCGCCGGCAGAGCTCCCGAGCGCAGAATCATCGCCAGGTCCTTCGTCTCCTGCTCCGTGAAGCGCCCGTTGATCACCCCCTGGTCGTGAATCTGGTCCTTGATCACCGCTACTTCCTGGACTTTGTTATCCAGTACTACCGCCAGGTAGTCCCCGATGTGAGCCCCGGTGAAGGAAGCGAATCTCCGCCCACCCTCTCCCGTCAGCGTGAAGCTCACCGAGGGCTGTCCGTTTTCATCCCGCGACGATTGCGCATTACGCAGGTCGCGCCCGGTCACCGCCGAAGCCCGTGAAATCAGGTACCAGGTCTGGCTGCCTTCCCCGGCATTCGCCCCGATGCTTCGTCCCGGCAGCAGCACCGCGTCCGCGGGTAATACTCCCCCCTTTTCCTGTAGCGCCGCCTGCTCGCTCGGATAAGGCCCGCCCATCGATTGCCGGATCTCCAGCATCGCCGTGGACTGCATGATCTCTTTCACTCGCGCCGGATCGTCCACTCCCGGCAGTTGCACCAGAATCTGGTACTGCCCCAGGCCGTGCTCTTCGATGATCGGTTCGCTCACCCCGAGTTGATCGATTCGGTTTCGGATCGTCTCAATCGCCTGCTGCACCGCTCGACCCTTCAATTCCGTCAGTGACTGCGCCTTCATCGAAACCGTCCACGTGTTCTCCGCCCCGGAAGCCAGGTCGTACTCGGGTAGCCGGTCGCTCACGATCGAGCGCAGGTCGGAACTGGACTCCGGAGGCACTCCCTTCAACACAATGCGCTCGGGATGGCTCGCGTCCGGCTTGCTGATCTCCGCGTAGCTTATCTTTCGCGCCCTTAGGTCCGCCTTCATCCGCTCCATGGCGTTGTCGGAATCCACATTCACTGCATCGTTGACTTGCACCTGCAGAATCAGGTGCGTCCCGCCCTTCAGGTCGAGCCCCAGGTGGATTCGGTTTTGCAGCGATGCCACCAGCCCCGCCCGCGACCAGTTCTCCGGAATCCCGAAGATTCCAATCACGAAAATCACCAGCGTCGCGATGATTACAATCAGCTTCCAGCCCAGATTCTTGTCCATAACCTATGTATTATTTCCTGCCCTTCATTTGCTTGCCTTGTTTTCCTCTTCCGCCGCCACCGATGTCACCGAGGCTCGGCTCACCTCGATCCGCAAATTGTCCGGTGGAACCCGCAAGTGCACGCAATCGTCCTTCAGCGCCACAATCGTCCCCCGTAACCCCCCGCTCGTCAGTACCTTATCGCCCGTCTTCAGTTCGCTCAGCATCTGCTGCCACTTCTTCTGCCGCCGCTGTTGCGGCATGATCAGCAGAAAATAGAAAATCGCAAAAATGAATACCAGCGGCGCAAAACCCAGCCATCCCATCGATCCCCCGGTTTGCAGCGCCAACAGATGCTGGGTCCCCATGCAGCCTCAGATTCCATTTCTTGCCAACTGGTTAGCGGCCTCCCGGTCGGCGTAATGGTCCTTTCAATTGTACCGCTGGAGTTCTCGCGTTTCCTGGGCGGAGATTCCTTCAGCCGCGGACGAAACCAGGGGATGCTGAGTTATGGCCTCGGTTGTGGCCAGACTTCAGAAAGAAAGCGGGCCCCTTTCCCAAGTGAAATAGAATGACGTACCGCCCGCATGGTGTCAAGATAGAAGCTCAGGTTGTGGACCGTGTTCAGGACCTGCGCCAGAACTTCGTTGCTTGCATAAAGATGCCGCAGGTACGCCCGCGAATACCGCTGGCACACCCGGCAGCCGCACGCGGCGTCGACCGGCCCTTCGTCCCCGGCATACTTCGCCTGCTTGATCGACACCTTGCCCGCCGATGTGAACAGCAGCCCGTGCCGTGCCGCCCGCGTCGGCAGCACGCAATCCATCATGTCGATGCCTAGCCCCGCATACTCGACAATCTCCTCCGGCGTCCCCACTCCCATCAGGTATCGCGGCTGCTCCGCCGGCAAATATTCCACCGTCGCCTCCACCATCTCTCGCGTCAGCGTCCTCGGCTCCCCCACACTCAGCCCGCCAATCGCATAACCGGGGAAGTCCATCTCCACCGTCCGCTCCGCCGATTCCTTCCTCAATCCTGGGTCCATGCCCCCCTGTACGATGCCAAACAGCTCCTGTGTGGCACGGCCGCCCGCGCCCGCGTTCCACGGCACCTCGCCCTTGTGCTCTTCAAAATACCTCTTGCTTCTCTCTGCCCACCGCAACGTCAACTCCATCGACGCTCGCGCCCGCCCGTCCCCCGCCGGATACTCCGGGCACTCGTCGAACGCCATAATAATGTCCGCCCCTAGGGCGATTTGCGCCCCCATGGCGCTCTCCGGGCAAAAAAAATGAGACGACCCGTCCAGGTGTGACCGAAACGTGACCCCCTCTTCGCTGATCTTCCTTAGTTCACTCAGGCTGAACACCTGAAAGCCGCCGGAGTCCGTCAGGATCGCCCGCGGCCAGGCCATAAAACGATGCAGTCCGCCCAGCCGCCGCACCTGCGCGACCCCGGGCCGCAAATAAAGATGGTAAGTATTGCCTAGCAGAATCTGGACGCCCAACTCCTCCAGCACGTCCTGCGACACGCCTTTGACCGACGCCAGCGTCCCCACCGGCATGAACACCGGCGTCTCCACCTCGCCATGCGGCGTCATCAGCCGCCCCGCCCGCGCTGCACCGGCCCGAGCCTCAATGTGGAAGATGCCAGACACTGCGAAGAATTGTACCGTCTTGGACGTTACCGGCAGTTGTGCCGGGTCAATTCTCCTCTCGGCTCCTGCACCTGTCGCGCAGATGACGGGCGTCTCAAATTAACCAGCTTTGATATGAATAGTCGAATGAATAGTGAGCGGATCCCGGCGCTTACAGTCCCGTGCTCTTCTCCCGAATCAGCTTCGCAATCTTCACCACAAATTCCGCCGCCGCCATATCCTCCGTCTTCTCTTTACCGCGAGTCCGGACGTTCACCCTCCCCGCCTCTGCCTCTTTATCTCCCACCACCAGCACGAACGGCACTTTCTGCAGCGCGTGCTCGCGAATCTTCGCATTCATCTTCTCGTTGCGGGCATCCACCTCCACCCGCACTCCCGCTGCTTTGAGCTCGCTGGCCACCTTTTTCGCATACTCCACATGCCGTTCTGCAATCGGGACCATCACCGTCTGCACCGGTGACAGCCATACCGGAAACGCCCCCGCATAATGCTCGATCAGAACCCCGAAAAACCTCTCGATCGACCCATACAGTGCGCGGTGCACCATCACCGGCTGTTTTCGCGCGCCGTCCTCCGCCACGTATTCCAGCCCGAAGCGCGCCGGCAGGTTGAAGTCGAACTGGATGGTCGAAAGCTGCCACAGCCGTCCGATCGCATCCACCACTTTGATATCGATCTTCGGCCCATAAAACGCGCCTTCCCCGGGGACTGTCTTGTACTCGATCTTTCGCCGCTTCAGCACGTTCTCCAACGCGGCCGTGGCTTTATTCCAGTCTTCCTCCCTGCCTACGAAATTCTGCGGGTCATTGGGATTGGCAATCGAAAGTTCGGTCTGGAATTGGTCGAAGCCAAAATCCTTCAGCACATCCCAGGCAAACTCCAGGCAGGCCTCGATCTCGCCCTCTACCTGCTCGGGCGTGCAGAAAATGTGCGCGTCATCCTGGGTAAAGCCACGCACCCTCAGCAGGCCGTGCATCACTCCCGAGCGCTCGTACCGGTACACCGTCCCTAACTCGCCCAGCCGTACCGGCAAATCCCGGTACGACTTCAGCGAATCCTTGTAAATCAGAATATGCCCCGGGCAGTTCATGGGCTTGAGCCGGTATTCGGCGTCATCCAGCTCCATCACGTCGAACATGTTCTGCGCGTAGTGGCCTTCGTGGCCCGAAGTCTGCCAAAGCTGGCGGCGCATTACGTGCGGCGTGTACACCAGCGAGTAGCCGCGCTTGATGTACTCGTTGCGCATCCAGTCTTCCATCTCCTTGCGCACGATCCCGCCCTTGGGATGCCAGAAAATCAGTCCCGGCCCCGCAAGTTCTTGAATTGAAAATAGATCCAGCTGTTGCCCCAGCGCCCGATGATCCCGCTTCTTGGCCTCCTCCTGCCGGTGAACATACTCCTCCAGTTCCTTCTTCGAGAAAAACGAAGTGCCGTAAATCCGCTGCAGTTGCGGATTCTTCTCATCCCCCAGCCAGTACGCTCCCGCGATGTTCAGCAGCTTGAACGCCTTGATCTTCCCCGTCGCCGGAATATGCGGCCCGCGGCAGAAGTCGGTAAACTTCCCCGTCCGGTAGATGGAAATTTTTTCATCGGGCTTGGTGAATTGCTCGATGAAGTGGCACTTCATGAAATCCCCGTCTCGCTTGAACTCCTCTAAACCTTTGTCGCGCGGCAAGAACTCCCGGGCATAGGGAATGTTCTGTTGCACCAGCTCCTGCATCTTCCGCTCGATCTTCTCCAGATCTTCCGGCGTGAACGGCTTCGCTCGATAGAAGTCGTAAAAGAATCCACTCTCCGTCGCCGGACCATGCCCCAGCTTGGTTTCCGGGAATAGTTCCAGCACCGCCGCCGCCAGCAGATGCGCGGAAGAATGCCGGAACACTCCCAAAGCCTCCGGATCCTTTTCCGTCAGAATGCGGAGATCGGTGTCCTTTTCCAGCGGCCGCGTCAGGTCGATCAGGTCGCCATTGGTCTTTGCCACTAGCGCCGCATCCGCCAGCCGCGGGCTGATCGACTTGGCGACATCGAGCGCAGTCGTCCCTTTAGGGACTTCCTTCGTGCTCCCGTCCGGGAGCTTGATATGAATCGCTTCTGCCACGGTGCTCAGTTCTCAGTATAAAACAGCATCCTGCAGACGCGGGCTTCCTCGCCCGTGCAAAAGGCCCTACCAACCCTCTTTCGTCCCCTTGTTCTGCTCCTCCAGCCACTTCTTCAACGGGGCAAAATAATCCAGGATGGCGCTGGCATCCATCTCCCTCTGCCCGGTCAGTGCTTCCAATTCATCCGGCCAGGGCTTGCTTTGTCCCATCTCCAGCATCTTCATGAATTTCGCCCCCGCCTCTTTGGACTGGTAAAACGTGCAGCGGTTCAGCGGCCCCTGGTACCCCGCTTCTTTGCACATTGCCCGATAGAACTGGAATTCCAGAATGTCCGCCAGAAAGTACCGCATGTAGGGCGTATTGTCCGGAATGTGATACTTCGCCCCCGGATCGAAATCTTCTTCGCTGCGTGCTACCGGCGCCGCCACCCCTTGATACTTCAGGCGCAGGTCCCACCACGCCTTGTTGTACTCCGAGGGCTTGATTTGTCCCGAAAACACCTTCCACCGCCACTGATCGATCAGCAGGCCGAACGGCAGAAATGCCACTTTGTCGAGCGCCTGCCGCAGCAGCAACGGAATATCCGCCTCCGCCGGCGGAATCTTGTCCAGCAGCCCTACCCGCTGCAGATATTCCGGCGTGATCGCCAGCGCTACCGTATCCCCGATCGCCTCATGAAATCCATCGTTCGCCCCGCTTTCAAACAGGACTGGCTGTCCCTTGTACGCTCGCTGGTAGAAGTTGTGTCCCAGTTCGTGGTGAATGGTCACGAAATCCACGTCGCGCGTCTGCAGGCACGTCTTGATGCGCAGGTCATCCTGATTGTCGATATCCCACGCGCTGGCGTGGCAGACCACATCGCGATCGCGCGGCTTCGTGAATAGCGATCGCTCCCAGAACGTCGCCGGCAACGGCGCAAAGCCTAGAGATTTATAGAAATTCTCCCCGTAATGCACCATGCCCTTGCCATCCAGATTCTTGGCTTTGAGCAGTTCCGTCAGGTCATATCCCCGGCTGGCCTCGGGCAGCCCCAGCAGGGGGAAGACATTGCCCCACTCCTGTGCCCAGGGATTTCCCAGCAGATCGGCGGGAATCGGCCCATCCGGCGGCACCAGGCTCGCCCCGTAGTGCTGCGACAGCCGCGCCCGCACATACGTATGCAGCGAAAGATACAGCGGCCGCACCTGTTGCCACAGCCGCTCCAGCTCTGCGCTGAACTGCTCCGGCGTCATGTCGTATCCCGACCGCCACAGCGCCCCCGTGTCCTTGAATCCCAGCTCCCGCGCCCCCTGGTTCGAGAGTTCCACAAAACGCGCGTAGCGCTGGCGCATCGGCGCTCCCACCTTGTGCCATCCCACCCACAGATCTTTCAGTTCATTCGGATCGCGGCTCTCCCCCATGATTTTCTCGATGGCCGTGATGTCCAGGCAGTCGTCCGCCTTGCGGCAGTACTTGCCCTTGCCGTAGTCGGCATCGAGCGACGACGCGATCTGCGTCATCTCCTTGCGCAGCGCCGGATCTTTGGGCGCGGGCGCCACCAGCGACAGCTTCAACAGCTTGAATTTCCGCGCCAGCTCCACCGGCATCGCCAGTCCCTCAAATCGTTTCGCCTGATCGATCAGTTCTTCCGTCTCGCCCGTCAGTTGCTCCTGCGCCTCCGCCGAAAGCACCTCGGTATCGTCGGTGATGAAGTTTTCCTCCACCCAACCGGCCCGGTTGACCTTGATCGCAAGCTCGTTGAGGCGTGTCTCCGCCTGCTTCATGAACTGCTCGGCCTCGGCCACGCTGGGCTTCGCCGAACCTTGGCCCTGCGTCATCACGGATATCAGGGTTGAACACAGTAGAAAGACGAATGCGCGGAATCTCATCGGAAATCCTCCCCAAGAATTATGCAGTGGCAATGGAAAATTGTCAGCGTCGTCTCGCGGAGCAGGGAAGCCCCTGGCGTCGCCCATGTACGCGCGGGCGTCCTCGCCCGTGCAACCAGCGTGATCGCCTACTCCAGCCTCACCAGTTCTCCCCGAACCCTGCTCCCGTCCAAAAACAACCTGCCCAGTGAGATCGGCAGCCGGAAGCGCCTCGGCCCCGCGCTTCCCGGATTGAAGTACAAAACACCCTTCTTCGTCTCCTGCTTCGGGACGTGGCTGTGTCCGCAAACCACCGCCGCAAATCCGCCAGCCTCGGGCTTCAGGTCGAGCCCCTGAAGATCATGCAGCACATAGATCGATGCCTTCTCCACCTCGAGCACATTGGTTTCGGGAAGCTTTTTCGCCCATGCTCCCCGGTCCACGTTGCCCCGCACCGCGGTTACCGGGGCGATCTCGTTCAACTCATCGAGAATGGCCGGATCGCCCACGTCCCCGGCGTGAATGATGTAGTTCGATCCCCGTAGAGCATCCAGGGCTTCCCGCCGCAGCAGGCCATGTGTGTCGGAGATAACGCCAATGATTGCCATCGCCGATCGCAGGTTCCCACCACTCCTTACACCCCGCGGTAGAGATTCTCCATCGCGCTCCGGACCTGTGCCGCCAGCTCTTCCATGTCCCGCGAGCTATGCCCCGCCGTCGAGATTGGCTCGCCCACCCGCATTTCCAGCGGCCGGCATTTGATGTGGTAGGTGTCCATCGGCAGCGCTTCGTAAGTCCCCACCAGCGCCACCGGCACAATATCCACCTGCGCCTTGATCGCGAGGAAGAACGCGCCCGGCATGAATGGCTTGATTTCCCCGTCCGGCGTGCGCCCGCCTTCCGGAAAGATCACCAGCGGCATCCCCTCCTGCAGGCTCTTGACCGCCGAGCGAATGTGAGCAATCGAGCGCGATGGGTTCTGCTGATCCACGCACACCTGCCCCGAACGCCTCAGGTGCCATCCCACGATCGGATAGGAAAGCAACTCCTTCTTGAAGGCGATGCGGAACTGGAACGGCAGGTAGACATAAAGAATCGGAATGTCCAGCGCCGACCCGTGGTTCACCGCATAGACGTGCGGCTTTGAACCGTCAATTTGTTCCAGCCCCGTGACCCGCACCGGGCACAGGATCGTCTTCATGATCAGCCACGACCAGAAACGGGCGAAGTCATGCAGAATACGTGCCTTGTCGCCGAATAAAGACACCGGAATCGAAAGGATGCCGAGACTTACCGTGTACAGCCAGATCAGCGGATCGAAAATCAGATAAGAGCGCAGCCGGCTGGGCCAGCCATACTTCCGCTCGCCTGCCTCGATACTGCCGGCCGCCGTCCCTCTCACGGCGGACGATATCCCTGCTTCCCCTTTGCCGCCTCTGGCCTCCTCGATGGATGGATTGCCCTGGCGCATCGTCAAACTCAGACTCTCACCCCCAGTAGTTGCATCGCTTCGCCCACCACATAAATCGACCCCGTCACCACAATCACGCCTTCTGGGCCCCCTGCCGATCGGGCGCGGGCCAGCGCCCTTTCCACGTCAACAGCCTCCTCGAACTCAACCGCGACCCGCGATGCCGCCTCCCGTATCTCTTCCGGCTTCGCCGACCGTGGATTAGAAGCCTGCGTCAGGATTACGCGTTGCGCCATGGGGAAAAGGATTTCCGCCATCTCGCCAACCGCCTTATCCCGCATCGCTCCAAAAACCAGGGTCAACTCACGCTCTGCATATCGCGCCGAAAGCGTCGACCTCAGCGCCCAGGCGCCCGCTGGGTTGTGGGCCACGTCGAACACATACTCCGCGTTCGGCGGCTCCGCCGGCTTCACCTGAAAGCGGCCCGGCCACTTTGTCTCCCGAATCCCTCGCTCGATCGCTTGTGGCGTAACCGCGAAGCCCTGCTTGCTCAACTCCTCGGCCGCTCCGATGGCAAGCGCTATGTTTCTTAACTGGTGCCGTCCTGCCAGCGGGCTTTCGACCACGATCTCCTCGCCCATCACCTGCATCGGATAGCGCGCCCGCCTCTCCCTCACATATCCGTCGCTGCCCGGCGACACCGGAGGCACGTAGGGAACTGCGCTTACCCCGCAAGCTCGCATCTCCAGAATTGCGTTCCCGATAACATCGTTCGCCTCGGGATGCTGGGGCAGCGTCACTACCACTCCCCGTGCGCGGATGATTCCCGCCTTCTCCCTCGCGATCTCGCTTACCGTATTTCCCAAGAACTTCTCGTGATCGAGCGAAATATCGGTAATCACGCTCACCCCTGGTTCCACCACGTTGGTCGCGTCCAGTCGCCCGCCCATACCCACTTCCAACACCGCGATCTCCACCTTGTTTTGCGCAAAATGCTCGAAAGCCATCGCCGTCAGCATCTCAAAAAAGCTCGGATGCCAGGGCAATTCGCCTTCTTCCACCAGTCTTTCCGCCGTCCGATCGGCCAGATCGTGCAGCAAGGCAAAATCGTCGTCCCGGATTGCCTCCCCGTTGATGCGGATTCGCTCGTTAATGTGTACTAGGTGCGGCGACGTGTACAGCCCCGTTCGCAAACCTGCGGCCCGCAGAATCGAGCCCAGCGTCGCCGCCGTCGAACCCTTGCCGTTCGTGCCTGCAATCAGCACCGCGGGAAACTTCTTTTCTGGATGATTCAACGCCTCTAGCAGAACCCGCATGTGCGCCAGGTCGAACTTGTGCGACGGCGTTTGCGCCAGTTCATGGCCCAACGCATACATGCGCGCAACTGCATTCTCGTACGACATTGGACAGAGCTTTGCCTCAGCCCTCAGACTACCAGTTTTGCCCTCTGTATACGGAAATCGCCAGCATTCATCATCGAATGCGGAAACGCGGCCTCTGAGCGGATCAATCCTGCCGCATGCCTTAGGTTTTACATCCGAAAGCTGGGATTATGCCGCCGGCGCTGCCATGAAATCCAGCGCCCGCGAGATGTAGGCTTTCATCTCTTTGCGCGGCACCACCGCATCCAGCATGCCGTGCTCCAGCAGAAACTCGCTGCGCTGGAAGCCCGCGGGCAGCTTTTGCCGGATCGTCTGCTCAATCACCCGCGGCCCCGCAAATCCGATCAGCGCCCCGGGTTCGGCGACATTCAGGTCGCCCAGCATGGCGAAGGAGGCGGTTACCCCCCCCGTCGTCGGGTCCGTCAGCACCGATATATACGGCACCCGCGCTTCATCCAGCCGCGCCAGCGCCGCGGAAATCTTCGCCAGTTGCATCAGGCTGATCACGCCTTCCATCATCCGCGCGCCCCCCGATGCCGAAACTACGATCAGCGGCGCCTTCGCCGTCATCGATTGTTCGATCGCCCGGGTAATGGCCTCCCCAACCACCGCCCCCATGCTCCCCCCTATGAACGCGTACTCCATGGCGCTGACAATCACCGGCCGCCCGTTCATCCTTCCCCGCGCATTGATGACCGCATCCTTCAGCCCGGTGTCCGCCTGTGCCTGCTTCAGTCGCGAAGCGTACGACTTCAGGTCGACAAACTGCAGCGGATCGGTCGAAACCAGGTTGTCGTCGAACACCTCGTATCGATCGTCGTCCAGAAGCTGCGCCAGGCGCGTGCGGGCGTCGATGCGGAAGTGCTTGTCGCACTTCGGGCACACGTTCATATTCTCTTCCAGGTCTTTTTTCCAGATGATCTGCCGGCACCCGTCGCACTTTACCCACAACCCTTCCGTGCGCACCTTCTTCTCGCCCGACGTGTCCAGCTCTCCGGATTGCCGCTTGAACCAGGCCATAGAAATTTGCAGAATTGCCAACCTACAAATGCTGCCGCCGGCCGCCCCCAGCCCCCTCCCCATGGCAGCCGTGGTCTTGCCCTGCCCAGGCCCCGTGCCGGCATAGGCGATCTCTTGATTGTACATGTAGGTCGGACACGCCTGCCCGCCAAGAACCCTGCCGGGACCAAACTTTGTATAATCCCGTGCGCAACCAGAGAGCAGAACCCATGAAGGTACAAGAACAAATCAAGAAGTATATTGCCGGCCAGCCAGAGCCAAAACGCAGTGACATGCGAGAGTTGCATCGGCTCACACTTCAATTGTCACCAGAATGCACCTTATGGTTTGACGATGGTAAAGACAGCACGAATCATACTGTTTCCAACCCCACGATTGGATATGGAGTTCAAACCATAAAATATGCCAATGGAAAAAGCAGGGAGTTTTTTCAAGTTGGTCTGAGCGCAAACAAAACCGGAATCTCTGTCTATATTCTTGGCCTCAAAGATAAAAAGTACTTAGCCAAAACCTACGGAAAAAAACTAGGCAAGGCGAGCGTGACCGGATACTGCATTCGCTTCAAAACTCTAAAAGACATCAACATCGAGACGCTTGCAGCGGCAATACGAGACGGGCTTAGGGCTGAGAAGGATTAGGGCGGCGCCACACTAGGCAAAAAAGAAAAGGCCACCGACATTCTGTTGATAGCCTTCATTTATGCGCGCGGGGACAGCCGCTCCCGGCTGTCCAGGTCGAGCGCAGCTCGACAGGGGCTTGGCGCGCTTTTGGGTGGCGCAGGCCTTCAGGCCTGCGATCACAGACTTCTTTATGAGCGGCTTTAGCCGCTGGGGTCCTCAGGGGCTAGAGCCCTCATCCCTATCAGCCGTGATCGCAGCGCTAAAGCGCTGCGCCACCCAATCCCGGGTCCCC
>Ga0335080_10005313_pt1 | contig 13237 bp, 9 predicted proteins | sample Lox_Sample_34_FD_206720 | JGI IMG/M metagenome (GOLD analysis project Ga0335080, IMG submission 206720) | Soil microbial communities from Loxahatchee National Wildlife Refuge, Florida, United States - Lox_Sample_3.4 | ecosystem: Environmental > Terrestrial > Soil > Wetlands | place: USA: Florida... | reverse complement strand
TCGGCGATCAGCTTGCCGGCCGCAGCTTCGGTCTTGACGCGCGTGATGAGCTGGCCGCCCGGCGCGCGCACCATCTCGACCTTGATCTCGGGGAAGCGCTTGTTGAATTCCCTGATGACGTCCTGCTCGACCTCCGCGAAGTTCGCGGTGTAGAGCACAAGCTTCCCTTCCGCTTTCGCCGCCGCGATCAGTTCGGGCGAGCCGAAGTCGTCTTCCGCCTGCACCGCAGTCGTGCCGCCGAGCGCAAGGCCGAGACCGAGGCCGGCCATTGCGGCCAAGAGCCTCCCTTTCAAGAGCCTCCCCTTCAAGAGCTTCCCCTTCATGAACGATCTCCCTCTTTGTTGTTACCTTATGCGTTGGGCGATGCTGCCCTGGGCAGCGCTGCGCGCCAGCCAGTTCGCTCCGCCGATCAAAACGCCGAGCAGCACGGTTTGCACCAGGCTGAAGGCGGCCGTCTTTCCGACGTTGCCGCCTTCGTAATAGTCGAGCAGCAACACACTCATCACCATGGTGTCGCTGGTGTAGAGAAACAGCGACGAGCCGAGCTCGCGAATCGAGAGCACGAAGAGCAGCGTCATCGAGGCGATCACGCCGGGCCGCGCCAGCGGCAGCACGATCGAGGCGATCGTGGCAAGCGTGCCCTTGCCGCAGACCCAGGCGGCTTCCTCGAGCTCGCGATGGATCTGCATGAAGGAGGTCGAGAGCGCCTTAACAGTGTCGGGCATGAAGCGCGCGATGAAGGCAAGCGCGAGGATCCAGATCGTGCCGTAGAGCCCGCCGGGAATGCCGATCCAGGCCCAGAGATAGGCCACGCCGACGACGAGACCGGGAATGGCAACCGGAACCGTCGAGATCAGATCGATGGCGCCGCGGCCCGGCAGGCGGGTGCGGTGAATGGTGTAGCCGATCGCAAAGGCCAGCGCCCCGCCGACGACCGCGGTGATCAGTCCGACCTCGATGGCATTGTAGATCGAGCGGATGGTCAGCGGATTGTCGAAGATGGCGTTGAAATGGATCAGCGAGTAAGCGCGTGGGTCGAACAGCGCATTGACGTCGCGGATGAACATGAATTTGCGAAAGGCCGCCACTGTCAGCGCGAGCATCGGCAGCACAACGACGACCAGCAGATAGAGCGCACCGAGGGCAAAGGTGAGCCATCGCCAGGGGCCGAGATCAAGGCTGCGCGGCCGGAACGCCTTGCCCGCAACCGTAGTGTAGCTGCGCCCGCTCAGGACCTTCTGCTGCAGCAGCACCAGCACGCCCGTCACCAGCATGAGGATGATCGCGACCGCGGCGGCGGTGTTGTAGAGCGGCGGCGACCAGTTGGTGAGCTTGAAGATATAGGTCGTCAGCACGTTGATATTGGCGGGCGCCCCAAGCACGGCCGGCACGCCATAGATGCCGAGCATGACAATGAAGGAAAGCAGCATGCCGGACACGATTGCCGGCATGATGAGGGGAAACGTCACGGTAAACAGCGTCGAGAAGGCGCTGGCGCCGGAAATCTCCGCGGCCTCCTCCAGGCTCGGGTCCATGTTGCGCAGTGCGGAGGCTGTGAACATGTAGACATAGGGCGCGTAATAGATCCCGAACACGAAGATGAGCCCTGACAGCGAATAGAAATCGACGTGCCAGTCGAGGCCCGCCCATTTGAAGACGGTGTTGATCAGTCCGGTCTTCGGCGAACCGAGGATCGACCATGCGACGCCCGCGACCAGGGGCGGCGCGAACAGCGGCAGGATGCTGGCGGCGGCGATGAAGCCTTTGAACGGCGTGTTGGTGCGCACCACGATCCAGGAGAACAACAACCCGATCGCAACCGCGATCGCCGTCCCTCCGCCACAGGCTAGCAGCGTGTTGAACAGCGCCTCCGCCACGTTCGGATTGGCCGCAACCGTCAGGAAATGCGCAATGGAGAGGTGGGACAGGCTCAGGCCGTCGACCACCGGATTGGTGTCGGTCAGCGCGCCGAGCAGGAGGGTAAGGACGGGATAAACGACCAGAAAACCCAGGATAGCCAGCAACGAGGCTACCCAGACGCCAGCGATCAGGCCATTGCGCCTGCCCTCAACGCCGCTCTGCGCGGCTTCGACGTGCCGGCTCAAGACCTGTCCGTCCAAAGCGCTTTCCCCTTGAAGGCATTGTTGGCTTTATTGTTTTGGTAGCCTTGCGGGCAAGCCTAGTCGATCGGAAGGCGCGGGAGAAGTAGCCGAAAGTCGGCTCGGAATGGACGCAGTGACGCATGCGCCCATGCGCTGGCGCGGCTGTGGGCAGCTCGCTCGCGGGTGTAATGCCGGCTCGGGTGGGATCCTTATTTTGTTGGGAAACGCTTGAAAAATGTCGGCGGATAGGGGCGAGGGAAAGGTTGCTGCAAGCAGCGGCAGCCGGGGCGACGGCTTGCCCTGGGAACGCCGCCGCTGGGCAATCGCTGCGATCTTCACCGCGCTCGCCATGGCCTCGCTTGACACGGCGATCGCCAATGTCGCGCTGCCGGCAATCTCAGCCGACCTTCAGGTCAGTCCGGCCGACGTGATCTGGGTGGTCAATGTCTACCAGATCGCGCTGGTCGCCACCCTGTTGCCGCTCGGCGCGCTTGGCGAGATCGTCGGCCATCAGCGCATCTATCTTGCCGGCCTGTTGCTGTTCACGCTCGCTTCACTCGGCTGCGCGCTCGCCTGGTCGCTGCCGAGCCTTCTGATCGCGCGCACGTTGCAGGGGCTTGGCGCCAGCGGCCTGATGAGCGTGAACACGGCGCTGGTGCGTTTTGTCTATCCGAGCCGGATCATTGGACGCGGCTTTGGCCACAATGCGCTTGTGGTCGCAACCGCCTTCACCCTCGGACCGACCATTGCCTCGGCGATCCTGGCCTTCGGCCCCTGGCCGTGGCTGTTTGCAATCAACATCCCCTTTGGCCTGATCGCATTGGCGATCGGGTTGAAAACGCTGCCGTCGACGCCTCGCGCCGTGCATGCCTTCGACTTTCCGGGCGCAGCCCTTGCGGCCGCCTGTCTCGGCCTCTTCATCGTCGCAATCGGCGGCGCAGCTCATGCGGCGCGTCCAAGCCTGATGCTGATCGCGCTGGCCACTGCGCTTGTGCTCGGCTTTCTTCTCGCTCGCCGGCAGGCTGATCATCCGGCGCCGATGTTGCCGATCGACCTGTTCAGGCGGCCGTTGTTTGCGCTGTCGGCCTTGACCGCCGTCTGTTCGTTTTCCGTGCAGGGCCTGAGTTTTGTCGCCATTCCCTTTTATTTCGAGGACATCCTGCAGCGCTCGCAGGTCGAGACCGGATTCTTCATGACGCCGTGGCCGCTGGTGGTCGCGATCATGGCGCCGATCGGCGGCCGTCTGTCCGACCGCTATCCCGCCGGCCTTCTTGGCGGCCTCGGACTGCTGCTGCTGGGCCTCGGCATGGGATTGTTGGCGACGCTGCCGGCCAATCCGGGGGTCGCCAACATCGTCTGGCGCATGGTGATCTGCGGGCTCGGCTTCGGTCTGTTCCAGACGCCAAACATGCGAGCCATCATGTCAAGCGCGCCGCCGCATCGGAGCGGCAGCGCCAGCGGCATTGTGGCGACCGCGCGCCTGATCGGACAGACCACGGGCGCGGCACTTGCGGCACTCTGCTTCAACCTCGCGGACCGCGAGGGCGCCACGCTCGCACTTGCGCTCGGTGGCGGATTTGCCGCTCTCGGCAGTGTGATGAGCTTCCTGAGGCTCGCTGTCGCCCCACCGCGAGACACATGATCCGCGCGCAGCGAACTGTAACACCGGAAGATCAGCTATCTTCCACTCGCATGCGCAGAAATTAGTGATTTGAATCGTCGCACCTTCCAGTTCAACTTCCCCGCGCAGTCCAATCGGTGGATTGGGCCAATCAGGGGATCGCGATGGCTAACCTCACAATCAACGGGAAATCTTTCACTGTCGACGTCGAACCGGACACGCCTTTGCTGTGGGCAATCCGCGAGAGCGTCGGTCTGACCGGCACCAAATATGGCTGCGGCATTGCGCAATGCGGCGCCTGCACGGTCCACATCGACGGCGTCGCGATGCGCTCGTGCGGCGTCTCCGTCAGCGAGGCGATCGGCAAGCAGATCACCACCATCGAGGGCCTTGCCAATAATGGTGCCCTGCATAAGGTGCAGCAGGCCTGGATCGAACACGACGTTCCCCAATGCGGCTATTGCCAGAGCGGGATGATCATGGCGGTGGCAGCGCTGCTCAACGAGAAACCGAAGCCGACCGACAAGGACATCGACGACGCCATCACCAACATCTGCCGCTGCGGCACCTTCCAGCAGGTGCGCGCCGCCATCCACGCCGCCGCGAGCGTGTAAGGAGGCGGATCATGAACAAGCACGTTGCACCGCAAATGAACCGCCGCGCTTTCGTGATCGGCACCGCCGCGGTCGGCACCGGACTGGCGCTCGGCCTCGACATTCCCTTTGGCGGACCGAGCGTGGTCCGCGCCGCCGACGGCTCGCCCGAAATCAACGCCTGGGTCGTGATCCGGCCCGACGATACCGTTGTCATCCGCATTGCCCGCTCGGAAATGGGCCAGGGCACGCTGACCGGACTCGCGCAGCTCGTGGCCGAGGAGCTCGAATGCGACTGGTCAAAGGTGGTCACGGAATTCCCGACGCCCGGCCAGAGCGTGGCGCGCAAGCGCGTCTGGGGCGATTTCTCGACCGGCGGCAGCCGCGGCATCCGCACATCGCAGGATTATGTGCGCAAGGGCGGCGCCACCGCGCGCATGATGCTGATCCAGGCCGCCGCCAACGAATGGAAGGTGCCGGTGACCGAATGCACCGCCGCCAACAGCGTCATCACCCACACCCCGTCGGGCAGGAGCACGACCTATGGCAAAGTGGTCGAAGCGGCCGCAGAACTGTCGCCGCCCGCCGAGGTGAAGCTGAAGGATCCGAAGGACTGGAAGCTCATCGGCAAGGGCGTGAAGCGGCTCGATACGCCCGACAAGGTCACGGGCACTACCATCTATGGCATCGACGTCAAACTGCCAGGCATGCTCAACGCCGCGATTGCGGATTGTCCGGTCACCGGCGGCAAGGTGAAGAGCTTTGACGAGGCCAAGATCGCGGGCATGAAAGGCGTGAAAAAGGTGGTGAAGGTCGGCGACACCGCGGTCGCCGTGATCGCCGAGACCTGGTGGCACGCCAAGACGGCGCTGGAGGCGCTGCCGATCGTCTGGGACGAAGGCGACAATGCCAAGGTCAGCTCGGCCTCGATCGCGAAATGGCTGAGCGAAGGTCTTGATACCGGTCCGGCCTTTGTCGGCAACAAGAGCGGCGACGCTGCCGCCGCGCTTGCAAGCGCGGCCAAGAAGGTCGAGGCGGTTTACAACTACCCATACCAGAACCACGCCACCATGGAGCCGTTGAACGCGACCGCGCTGTACACGGCGGACAAATGCGAAGTCTGGTGCGGCACCCAGAATGGCGAAGCGGCATTCGCAGCCGTCCTGGAGGCTTCGGGGCTCCCGGCCGACAAATGCGAGGTGCACAAGCTGATGCTTGGTGGCGGCTTTGGCCGTCGCGGCCAGACCGACTACGTGCGGCAGGCCGTCGACATCGCCAAGCAGATGCCGGGCACTCCGATCAAGATGCTGTGGTCGCGCGAGGAGGACATGACGCATGGCCGTTATCATCCGATCACGCAGTGCAAGATGACGGCCGGCTTTGACGCCGACAATAATCTCACCGCGCTGCACATGCGCATCTCCGGCCAATCCATCCTGTTCGCGCTGCGGCCGGAGGCGATGGTCGATGGCAAGGATCCCGCGACCTTCGCCGGCCTCAATGCGTCGGGCGATGCGGCGTTCGGCTATTCGGTGCCAAACCTCCTGATCGACCATTCGATGCGCAACCCGCACATCATCCCGGGCTTCTGGCGCGGCGTGAATGTCAATCACAACGCGCTCTACGTCGAATGTTTCATGGATGAGCTGGCGCATGCGGTGGGGCAGAACCCGCTGGAGTTCCGTCGCAAGCTGATGAAGGACCACCCAAAACATCTGGCGGCGCTCAATGCCGTAGCCGAGAAGATCGGCTGGGACACGCCGGCGCCGCAGGGAGTCTTTCGCGGCCTCGCCCAACACATGGGCTATGGCAGCTATGTCGCGGCGGCCGCGGAAATCTCGGTGACCGATGGCAGCAAGATCAGGGTGCATCGCATCGTCGCTGCGACCGACCCTGGCTATGCCGTCAATCCCGCCCAGATCGAACGGCAGGTCGCGGGCTCCTTCGTCTACGGTCTCACCGGCCTGTTCTACGGCGGCTGCACCGTCAAGGACGGCCGCATCGAGCAGACCAACTTCGATACCTACAATTCGATGCGCATCAGCGAGATGCCGAAGGTGGAGTCGATCGTGATGCCGAGCGGCGGCTTCTGGGGCGGAGTCGGCGAGCCGACGATCTGCGTCGCGGGACCCGCGGTACTCAACGCCTATTTCGCGGCAACAGGCAAGCGTATCCGCTCGGTGCCGTTGCGCGACCAGAACATCACCTTTGCCTGACAAGAGGGCGGCGGCCGATCCTGGCCGCCGCTCTGTTCCTCGGATGAACCTCATGGACGTGACGCGACGAGATGCCGTATTCGGCATGACCGCGTCGGTGGCATCGCTGGCCCTTCCATCCATTGCGCGTGCGCAAGCGAATGCGCGCATCGTCGTGGTCGGCGGCGGCTTTGGCGGTGCCGGCTGTGCGCGCGCGTTGAAGCGGAGCGACGCGAAACTCGATGTGACGCTGCTCGAGCCGAACCGCATCTTCGTCGCCTGTCCGTTTTCCAACGAGGTGATCGCTGGACTGCGCGAGATCGACGCGCAACAATTTTCCTATGACCGGATCGCCGCCGATGGTGTCGGCGTCGTCGCGCAGGCGGCCTCGAAGATCGACGCGCAGGCGCGCAAGGTGATGCTTGGCGACGGCACGTCGCTCGCCTACGACAAGCTCGTGCTGTCGCCCGGTATCGATCTGAACTTCGAGGCGCTCGAAGGCTATGACCAAGCGGCTTCTCGGATCATGCCGCATGCGTGGGTCGCCGGCGAGCAGACCATGCTGCTGCGCCAGCAGCTCGAGGCAATGGAGGACGGCGGCCTGGTTGCGATTGCCGTCCCCGCAAATCCCTCGCGCTGTCCTCCGGCGCCTTACGAGCGTGCGAGCCTGATTGCGCATTATCTCATGACGAAAAAGCCCCGCTCGAAGGTCCTGATCCTCGATGCCAAGGACAGCTTTTCGCAACAGCGGCTGTTCGAGAATGCCTGGAGGGAATTTTATGGCGACATGATCGAGCGCGTTGCGCTGTCGCAAGGAGGCCGCGTCACCGCGGTCGATCCGAAGACGAAGGCCATCGTCACCGAATTCGGCAACTACACGGCGCAGGTCGCAAACATCATTCCGCCGCAGCGCGCCGGCCGCATCGCAGACAGCGCGGGAACCGTGGACCACACCGGCTGGTGTCCGATCGATCCGAACACATTCGCATCGAAACTCATGCCCGATATCCACGTCATCGGCGACGCCTGCCTCGGCGGCGGCATCCCGAAATCGGCCGCCGCCGCAATTGCGCAGGGCAAGGCCTGCGCCGCGGCGGTCATCGCACTGCTCTCCGGCAAGACGCCGGAACCGCCAAGGCTTACGGGCGTCTGCTACAATACGGTCGCACCGGGCTACGCCTTTTCGCTTGCAGGCCACTATCAGCCCAGGGATGACATCTTCGCCGAGGTCGAGGGCAACGCCAGTCCCGTCGATGCGCCGCGCGAAACGCGCCTGCGCGAAGCGCATGCCGCGCAAAATTGGTTCAAGACAATCACGGCGGAGACCTTTGGCTAGAGCGCTCCCATTCATCGCCACGGTGTTGGCCGCGTTGCTCGCGCTGCCGCTCGCAGCAAGCGCGCAAGGGCTCGTGCCTTTCAGGGTTGTCGATGACGGCATTCCGGAATCGCTGATAGGCATGCCCGGCGATGCCAGTCGCGGCCGTGCGCTGGTCGCGGATCGCGCCAGCACCTGCATTCTCTGCCACTCCGGGCCTTTCCCCGAGCTCAGATTTCAGGGCGACATCGCGCCCGGCCTTGCGGGTGCCGGCAGCCGCTGGAGCGAAGGCCAGCTTCGGCTCAGGCTGGTAGACGCCGCGCATTTCAATCCGGCCACGATCATGCCGTCCTATTACCGCGTCGATGGGCTTGCGCGGGTCGGCGCGACCTGGCGCGGCAGGCCAATTCTGTCGGCGGACCAGATCGAGGACATCGTGGCCTATCTTGCAACGCTTCGCGACTAGGACGATATCAATGACGATCCGCAACACGATCAAGACCACGCGCCGGAACTTCCTTCATCTTGCGGGCACTGCGGTGGCCGGCGCGATCCCGGTCGCGACCTTGCGCCCGGTGGACGCAACGCCCGCGATGCTTTCCTCCGCGATCCGCAATGTCATCGGCGAAGCGCCGGTGCGCACCGGCAAGGTCAAGCTCGACATCCCGCCGCTGGTCGAGAACGGCAACACCGTGCCGATGACGGTCTCCGTCGCAAGCCCGATGACGGCGGATGATCACGTCAAAAGCATTCACGTCTTCAACGAAAAGAACCCGCAGCCGAATATCGGCAATTTCCATCTCGGCCCGCGCGCCGGCCGCGCGCAGGTTTCAACCCGCATCCGGCTCGCCGACAGCCAGAAGGTTCGACTTCGAATGGGTCGGCGACAAGGGCTTTTCGGAAACCGCATCCGCGCAGATCACGGTCGAATGACTATCGCGCGCGCGATTACCCTCGCGGCGGTGCTGACCGCCCTCCCCGCCTTTGCCAGCGAGATTCCGCGCGATCAACGCCGCTCCGGTTACGACTTCATGGCATCCGACACCAAGGCGATCCAGGACGACGATACCGCAAATCCCGGTCAGCTCTGGGTGCTCGATGGGGAGGCGCTGTGGAACACGAAGGCCGGCAGCGCCGGAAAATCCTGCGCCGATTGCCATGGCGATGCGCGCCAGACCATGAAGGGCGTGGCCACACGCTATCCGGCTTTCGACAAGACGCCTGGCCGGCCCGTCAGCCTCGAGCAGCGTATCAATCTCGAGCGCACGCAGCACCAGGGCGCGCCGCCGCTCGCCTATGAGAGCCGCGATCTGTTGGCGCTTACGGCTTTCATCGCCAATCAGTCGCGGGGAATGCCGATCACCGCCGGCGACGATCCCGCACTCCGGCCGTTTGTCGAGCAGGGCCGCGAGCTGTTCCTGCTGCGGCAGGGTCAGCTCAACCTCGCCTGCGCCAACTGCCACGACGACAATTGGGACAGGCACCTTGCGGGATCGGCGATCACGCAAGCACACCCGACCGGCTATCCCGAGTACCGGCTGGAGTGGCAGACGCTCGGCTCGCTCGAACGACGCCTGCGAAGCTGCATGGCCGGCATCCGCGCGCAGGCCTATGACTATGGTGCGCCGGAATTGGTCGCGCTCGAACTCTATCTGATGTCCCGCGCCAGAGGCATGCCGATCGAGACGCCCGCCGTGCGGCCTTAAACAAATCGGGCCGCAATGCGCGGCCCGATCCAATTGCCGTCATTGCGAAGCCTACTCCGCAGGCGCCGCCGACATTTCGGCATGCGAGGCATAATGCTCGCTGGCGCCGAGCCTGCCGAGCGCGAACAGCCCGGCCGCGACCACGGCATAGGACAGCGCGACCGCCGGCGTCACGCCGAGGCCGCCGCCGACACCGACCGCCTCGCCATGCATGAAGCCGAAATAGGTCAGCACGGCGCCGGCCAGCGCGAACGCCGCCGCCTTGATGAAGTCGCGCTCGATCACGAACACGCCGATCGCGCCCAGTATGAGGCCGGTCAGGATCGAACCGCCGCCCATGATTTCCAGGCCATGATAGACCACGCCCTGCTGCGGCAAGGACGAGATCGCGGCGGCCTTGACCTCGGCCATCTTCTCGGGCGATAGCCCGCCGACCGCCTGCGCAGCATTGCTCATCGACGCAAGTCCCGTGTCGATCAAGAGCTTGGCCCAGGCCGCAAGATGCGGTGTGAGCGCAAGCACGATCGCCGGCGCGTGCTTGACCGGTGTGGTCTGGAAAGCCTGGGCGCCAATCAGCATGCCGATATAGAGCAGGATCGGCAGGATCGCGACGACCGGCACCAGCGCAAGCAGCACCGAGATGATGCCGAGCCAGGACAGCAGGATCACCATGATGCCGGTTGCGGCGGAGTAGCCGATCCGCCCGCCCATCGCCTTCCAGCCGGGATGGCCGATATAGACTGCGTTGATGAAGGGATTGCCCATCATGCAGCCGATCAGGCTGACGACGCCGTCGGCAGTCAGAACGCGGGTCGTTGGATATTCGTCGCCAGCCGCTTCCGCGCTTTCGACGTTATCCATCGCCTCGACGAGGTCGTAGATACCGAACGGCACCGCGGTCACCAGGATGACGCCGAGATACTCGAACCCCGAGAAGACATAATTGAACGCCGGGATCGGAACCGAGAAGCCGAAACTGGCGAAGGCATCTCCCACACCCTTCAGGCTCAGGCCGCCGAGACCGAGACCGAAGATGTTCGACCCCCATGCGATGATCATGCCGACGACGATCGCGACCAGGCCCGCCGGAATCCCCTTCGGATACTTCACGCCGCCGAACCAGCTCACCAGGATGATGGCGAAGCAGACCAGGCCGATCTGCGGCGTCACATACATCTCGAGCGCAGGCCGCATCGAGATGAAGGTGACGGAGACGCCCGCCAGCGTGCCAAGCAACGCGGCACGCGGGGTGATCTTGCGGACGATCGGAGCGATGAAGCCGCCGATCATCAGGATGAAGCTCTGGAAGAACACCCAGACAAGGCCCGCGGACCAGCCTTTCAGGGGATCGCCGGTCTTGATCGTGATCGGCAGCATGATCACGAAAGTGACGATGAACATGTGCGGCACGCTGACGCCCGAAGGCAACGCACAGACGTCGGTTCGACCGGTTCTCAGCGCCAGCCGGTAGGCCAGGAACGCATAATAGAAGGTCGAAAGGCACATCATCAGCCCTAGCGCGGGCAGGATGCGGCCGAACACGATTGAGTCCGGCATCTTCAGCACGAAGCGCAACAAGCCGGTCAACACCAGCATGTTGACCAGGATGTTGGTGCCGAAACCGAAAAACGCATTCCAGTCGCCTGAGGTCCAGATGACCGGTTTGAAACCAGGTTTAACTGCAGTTGCCGCCCCGTCTGCACTCATCGTGATGCTCCCGCTGCCAGACTAGTCTTTGTCTCCGCTTGCATTGCCTTCAGAATTGCCGCCGAGTCGGCGACCCAGCCGAAGATGCCGCCCTGGGCCTTGATCATCTTGAGGCCCATCTCGTGGAATTCGGGGAAGTAGGAAGCGCAGCCGTCCGAGACGACCACGCAGCGATAGCCGCGGTCGTTCGCCTCGCGCACCGTGGTATTGACGCAAACCTCGGTGGTGACGCCACACACCAGAAGATTGTCGATGCCGTATTTCTTCAGGACCTCGCCGAGCTCGGTGGCGTAGAACGCGCCCTTGCCGGGCTTGTCGATCACGATTTCGCTGTCGAGCGGGTAGAGTTCCGGAATGATGTCATGCCCAGCCTCGCCGCGGATCAGGATCCGCCCCATCGGGCCGGGATCGCCGATACGCAAGGATGGCGCACCGCGCTCCACCTTGGCGGGCGGCGCGTCCGACAGATCAGGCAGATGACCCTCGCGGGTATGGATGACCAGCATCCCGGTGTCGCGGGCTGCCGATAACAACGCGCCGATCGGCTTCACCGCCCGCGCGAGCTGACTGACGTCGTTGCCGAGCGTCTCGCCGAAGCCGCCGGGCTCCATGAAGTCGCGCTGCATGTCGATGATGACGAGTGCCGTGGCCGACCAATCCAGATCGATCGGTTCAGGCTCGGCCGCAACCGTGCCGAGAGAAGCTTGCCGTGAGTTCAGCATCATGAACGCCCCCGGGCGAAAGAACTCTTTGCTTCACTCAAGCAAGCGCCATGCCATTGTGTACAATTGCCGCCAGCTGTCGGCGGCTCTGGAATCTCGCGTCTTTTCAGCAAGTTGGTTTTCGAACTTGCACCTGCTTATTCCCTGTGCGGAGAGTTTGCGGCGGGCACTTGCTCATTCGTTGAGCCGACATTGCATGCACGCATCCGCCATTCGCTCGTCAAATGAGCGAGGCAAGACGTGCGTTCCGCTTGTCTTGCCCCGGTGGGGAATCGCTTCGCGAGAATCGCAAACTCGCACCCAGGACACGTCCGACCCGGCGCAATGGCGGCCTCCACAATCGATAGACCGGTCGCGCAAAGCCATGAAATTCCTCGACAACGGCCATGCCGCGCCGCGTGCGATCGGCCAGCGATATTGACATTGGCAGCGCTTGCTTTTCACTGCCCGCTCCCCGGCGGTCCGGCCCAAAAGCCTTGAAGCAGCCTTACGGAGCAAGACATGACGCTGATGCAGGTGGGGCTCGACGACAAATACCGGCTCGAAGCCAGGCGGATCTATTTGTCCGGCGTGCAGGCGCTGGTGCGGTTGCCGATGCTGCAGCGCGAGCGCGACCGCTTGATGGGGCTCAACACCGCAGGTTTCATCTCGGGTTATCGCGGCTCGCCGCTCGGCATGTACGACCACACGCTGTGGCGCGCGAAGTCCTTCCTGCAAGGTGCGGACATCGCGTTCGTGCCCGGCTTGAACGAGGACCTCGCAGCGACCGCAGTCTGGGGCAGCCAGCAGGTCGGCCTGTTCCCGGGCGCCAGGGTCGATGGCGTGTTCGGCATCTGGTACGGCAAGGGACCGGGCGTCGATCGCTCGATGGATGCGTTGAAGCACGCCAATTCCGCCGGCTCCTCGCGGCATGGCGGCGTGCTGGCGCTCGCCGGCGACGATCATGGCTGCCAGTCCTCGACGCTGGCCCATCAGAGCGAGCAGGTGTTCGCCGCCGCCTTGATGCCGATCATCAACCCGTCGACCTTGCAGGAATATCTCGACCTCGGGCTGCATGGCTTTGCGCTGTCGCGCTATTCCGGCTGCTGGGTCGGCTTCAAGGCGATCGGCGAGACCGTAGAGAGCTCGGCCTCCATCTATAGCGACGTTGACCGGGTGCGGACGGTGCTGCCCGACGATTTCGAGATGCCGCCCGGCGGTCTCAACATCCGCTGGCCCGATCCGCCGCTCGAGCAGGAGAAACGGCTGTTCGGGCCGAAGCTCGAGGCCGCCAAAG
>Ga0335080_10005312_pt1 | contig 13239 bp, 12 predicted proteins | sample Lox_Sample_34_FD_206720 | JGI IMG/M metagenome (GOLD analysis project Ga0335080, IMG submission 206720) | Soil microbial communities from Loxahatchee National Wildlife Refuge, Florida, United States - Lox_Sample_3.4 | ecosystem: Environmental > Terrestrial > Soil > Wetlands | place: USA... | reverse complement strand
CTTCGACGTGCGCTGGCCGGGTGGCGGCGACAGGCGGACCATCCGGGACGACGACTACAAGTTCGCCGGCACCTATGTCACGAGCCCGACCTCGATCAGCTTCACGGCCCGCAACGACCACATGGGTGTCGTCTACACCTCCGATCCGGACGGCCAGTTCAACCCCACGCTCGATCAGCTCGGCTCCGGCTCACCTGCGGTCGGCTTCGAGCGAAACGGCAAGTTCTTCCGCTAGTCGAGCGCTTCCAGCAGGTCGGACACGCCGTCGATCACGGCGTCGGGTCGCTGGCGGTCGGGCAGCTTGTCGAGCGCGACCCTGCCGCTGATGCCGCTGCGAACCAGCACCGTACTCGAGCCGCCCATGCGCCCCAGCGCGATGTCCATGGCGGCGTCGTCGCCGATCACCGCGATCTGATCGGTCGGTAGCCCGAGCCGGGTCGAGACTTCCTCGACGGCCGCGCGCGAGGGCTTCCCGACGATCCGCGGACGTACACCGGTGACCTTGGCGATTCCGGCGGTAACCATCGCGCCGCGGCTGTAGATGATCCCGTTCGCGCCGGCGTAGCCCCGCGCGTAGCTGCCGGTGAGGAGGGGCGCGCCCCGGCTGACTGCGCGCGCCGCGCGCTCCATCGTGGCCAGGTCGACGTCGTCGACGTGCGCGACGAACACCGCCTCGGCGTCCTCTCCGTGTGCCTCGGGGATGCCCGCGTCGGCCATCCGATCGCGGATCACGTCGTGGGCGAACAGCAGCACCGGCCGGTCGGGGTAGCGCCGGCGGATGTAGGTGATCGCGCTCTCGACCGGGGTGAGCATCTCCTGATCGGCCACCGGGAGTCCGTCGTCGCGGAGCCCTCGCGCCATCGTCTGGGCGGTGACGTGGCTGCCGTTGGTGAACAGCACAAGCGAGCGCCCGGAGGTTCGGATCCGGTCGAGCACCTCGACGGCGCCGGGCTGCGGGCGGGCCCGGCCGTCGGGGCCGCGATGGACGAGCGTGCCGTCGACGTCGAACATGAACCCACGCACCTCGCCGAGGCGCAGACCGTCAGGCACGACGCCACACCACCATGTCGCCGTCGTCCTGAATGAGCGAGAACTCAGAGATCGCGGGACGGCGCGCCAGCTCCTGAACGAGGCTGACCACCGGGCTGCGCCCGGGGCGGGAGGCGGGCGAGGGCGGGGCCTCGGTCCTGGCGGCGATCATCGCGTCGACCTGCTCTCCGGGCATGGTCAGCCGGAGCAGCAGCTCCTCGTCGGGGATCCGTCGGCCGAAGCGCTCGCGCGCGCCCTCGAGGCTGATCGGCTCGAGGTTGCGGAGCTGGCGGGTCTGCGGACGGGACAGCACGCGCTCGGCGATCCCGGGGTCGACGGGGGCCGGCGGGTCGCCGTAGTGACCGAGGAAGTAGCGCACGGTTTCGTCGGAGACGTTGGCCCAGCGCTCGGGATCGATCACGTTGCGGGCCGCCTGGCTGGCGATGAACTGCGAGACGGGCGTGACCAGGATCGGGTGGCCCATCTCCGCGCGTACGCGGGTCACCTCCTCCAGCACTGCGTCGAACAGCTCGGGGCGACGAAGCTCCTCGAGCATCCGTCGCGTGGTCGTGACCATCCCGCCGGGAAGCTGGTGGTGGTAGTAGGCCGCGTCGAACTCGCGCGGGGCACCGGGGGGCAGTCCCTTGGCCAGGGCGATCTGCGTGAAATGCTCGGCGACCGCCGCCTCGGCCTCGAGGTCGAGCACGTGCGTGTAGCCGCTCGCCTCGAGGTTGCGCACGGTGCTCGTCAGCTCGGGCTGTGAGGTCCCGCGCGAGAGCGGGCCCGACGCCGTGTGCACGACCTGGAAGCCGGCGTTCACCCCCTCGATGTACACCTGAGGTGCCATGCCGATCGTGCAGTGACTGTGCAGCTCGACCGTGCGGCGCCCGGCGGACTTCACGAAATGAGGCGCGAGCTCCCTCACCGCGTCGACCGTGAGCAGGCCGCCGGGGTCCTTTAGGTACAGCCGGTCCATGTCGGCGCAGTCGGCCAGCGCGGCTGCGCGCTCGGCGTAGTACGCGTGGGTGTGTACCGGGCTGATCGAGTAGGTGAGACCCATCACGACCTCTTCCATGCCCTGCGCCTTGGCCAGCGCTGCCACGCGTCTGAGGCGCATGACGTCGTTGGCTGGGTCGGCGATCTGCAGACGCCTGATTCCGTGACGCACCACGAGCTTGAAGGCCAGCCCCATCACGTCCTCCTCGGCCGGGACCCACGCGATGAAGCGCATCCCGGGCGTGATCATGCTGAGCGGCGTGTTCGGCATGGCCGCACTGACGAGGCGGATGCGCTCCCATGGGTCCTCGCGGTGGAAGCGAACGGACACCGCCATGTGCGTGCTCGAGGTGAAGTCGAGCGCGTGATATCCGACCCGGTCCATGGTCGGCGCGATCGCCAGAACGTCGGGCGTGGTCAGCCCGGTCGCGCTCCACAGGCTCTGGTTGCCGTCGCGTGTGGTGGTGTCGACGAACTCGACGAGCCGACCGTCGGCGCTCATACGATCGCGCGCTCCAGCCAGTCGGTGGTGACCGCGCCGCGACGGAAGTCGTCGTGGCCGAGGACGCTGATGAGCAGCGTGCGGTTGGTCTCGACGCCCTCGACGTCGACATCCTCGAGCGCGTCGAGCAGCACGTCGATCGCGGAGTCACGGTCATCGGCGCGCACGATCAGCTTGGCCATCAGCGAGTCGTAGTACGGCGGGATCACCGCCCCGGGGAACAAGTGCGAGTCGACGCGCAGCTGCGGCCAGTCCGGGACGGCGAACAGCGAGAGCGTGCCGGGACTCGGCATGAACCCGTGGGCGACGTCCTCGGCGTTCAGCCGGCACTCGATCGCATGGCCGTCGATGGTGACCTCGTCCTGGGTGAAGTTCAGAGGCTCGCCGTCGGCGATCTGTAATTGGAGGACGACCAGATCGCGCCCGGTGACCGCCTCGGTGACCGGGTGCTCGACCTGGATCCGGCAGTTGATCTCGAGGAAGTAGTACTCGCCGGTGTCGGTGTCGAGGACGAACTCGACCGTGCCGAGGTTCTGGTAGCCGATGGCTTGCGCGAACGTTACGGCGGCGCCGCGGATTGCGTCCCGGGTCGCGGGTTCGAGGACCGGCGCGGGCGCCTCCTCGATCACCTTCTGGTAGCGCCGCTGCACCGAGCAGTCGCGCTCGCCCAGGTGGACGACGTCGCCGTGCGCGTCGGCGGCGATCTGCACCTCGACGTGGCGAGCCGCGGCGATGAACCGCTCGAGGTACAGGCGCTCATCCCCGAACGCGGCGCCCGCCTCGCTGCGCGCGAGGCTGAGCAGGGCGTCGAGTTCGTCGGCGTCACGCGCGAGCTTGATCCCCCGTCCCCCACCGCCGCCGGCCGCCTTGACCAACAGCGGGTATCCGATTCGCTGCGCCACTTCGTCGGCCTGGGCGGCCGACTCCACCTGCTCGCCGGGGAGGATCGGGACACCGGCCTGCGCCGCCTCCTCGCGCGCCCGGAGCTTGTCGCCGCTGAGCGCGATGACCTCCGCCGGCGGGCCGACGAACGTGAGACCGTTCTCGCGCGCGCGGCTGGCCAGCTTGGGGCTCTCCGACAGGAACCCGTAGCCGGGATGGATCGCGTCGCACTCGGTGCCGAGCGCCGCCTGCACGACCAGGTCGTCGCGCAGGTAGCTCTGAGCGGCCGGCGCCGGCCCGATGCACACCGAGCGGTCGGCACGGCGCGCCGCCAACCCGTTGCGGTCGACGTCCGAGGTGCCCACCACGGTCTCGAGGCCGAGCTCCTCGCAGGCGTTCACGATCCGCAGCGCGATCTCGCCACGGTTGGCCACGAACACCCGGTGGATGTGCTTCACGTTTCGGGCTCCACCCGAAACAGCGGCTCGCCGTATTCGACCAGCTCCGCGTTCTCGGCCACGACCTCGGCGATCGTCCCCGAGACGCCGGCGGGTACCGAGTTCATCATCTTCATGACCTCGATGATGCACACGATCGTGTCGGGCTCGACTCGCCGGCCGACCTCGACGAACGGCGGCTGCCCGGGCGCCTCGGCGCGGTAGAACGTCCCGAGCATCGGCGCGGGGATCGTGACGAGGCCGTCGCGCTCGTCCTCCGGGGTTGGGGGGGATGCCGGGGCTTCCGGGGCGCCCGATGGGCGCCCAACCTCCGCGCCCTGCGACACGGATCGAGCCCGAGGGCGGCCGGACCCTCCGGCCTCCCCCCCACCCTTGCGCACGTGGAGCGAGAAACCCTCGGTCTCGATCTGAAGCTCGGTCAGATCTGACTCGTCGATGATCCGCAGGATCTCGCGGACGTCTTCGGCGGAGAGAGCCATCGGTTACTCGGCGCGCGGGCCGGCGCCGAAGGTGCTCATGATCAGCGACATCGCGGACTCGGCCTTGGGCTTGGCCGGCTTCTTGGTCACCGCGGTCACCGGGCGCGTCTGCACGACGAACACGCTGTCGGCCGCGCCGCGGGGAAGGGCCCACTCGATGTCCTGGTGACAGCCGAAGTAGCGCTCGATCCGCCGCGCCACGTCGACCAGGCGCTCGAGGTCGGCCTGGTCGAGCACGCGCGCTTCGCGGCGTCCGTCCGGGACGTGCGTGCGGACGGCCCCGTGCCCGCCGGGATCCGGGACGTACTGCACGTCCTTTGAGTGGATGTGCTCGCGCACGACCTCGCGCGTGACCTTGCTCACGAGATAGTCGTCGGGGGTGACCTCACCGCCAACCACGGCGAGCCCGAGGCCCCAGCTGGCGTTGATCGCGACCATGCTGGGGTCGCCGCTCACCGGGTTGCACGTGAACATCACCCCGGATACGCCGGCGTCGACCATGAGCTGGACGGTGACCCCCATGGCGGGCGAATCGCTCGCTCCGCGTGTTTCGGCGAGCCGCAGCCGGTAGCTGATCGCCGGCGGGCTGTACAGGCTGACCCAGCAGTCGCGCACCGCGTCGCACACGTGCTCGACGCCTCGCACCCACAGGTAGGTCTCCTGTTGCCCCGCGAACGTGGCGTCCTGGCTGTCCTCGCCGACCGCGCTCGAGCGCACCGCCACCGGAGGCGAGTCCTCGCCCAGTTGCGCGTAGCCCTCGGCGATCTCCTGGCGTACAGCGTCCGGCACCGGCGCGAAGCGCATCGCCTCGCTGATCGCGTGCGAGGCGCGGCCGATCCCGTCGACGTCGCCGGCGGCGAGGCCCGCCAGCGCACTCGAGATCCGGTCCTCGAGCCCGGCATCGTGGACGAAGGCGTGGAAGGCCGCGATGGAGAGGGCGAACCCGGGCGGCACCGGGATCTCGGCCGCCAGCAGCTCGCCCAGGTTGGCGCTCTTACCGCCGAATCGCGGCTCGTCCGCGCGAGATAGCCGGTCCAGCGGCCGCGTGTACTCGGTGCTCACGGTGTCACCTAATCCGCGAGCACGGTGACGGTGCCCTCGGAGCCGTCGACCCTGATCGTCTGTCCCGTGCGGATGGCGGCGGTGGCGCGTCCGGTGCCGACTACCGCGGGCAGTCCGTATTCGCGAGCCACGATCGCGGCGTGCGACATCACGCCGCCGACGTCGGTCACGGTGGCGGTGATCTTGGAGAAGATCGGCGCCCACGCTGGCGAGGTGCTGCCGCACACGAGGATCTCACCTTCGCGCACGTCGGCGATCTGATCGACCGACTTGACCACGCGCGCCGCGCCCTGGACCACGCCGGGCGAGGCGGCCGCGCCGTTGAGGACCGAGCCGCCGTCCTGCTGGCGCGCCCACTCCTGCACGCGCTCGGTGGTCACGCCCCACAACATGACGACCATTGGGTCGGTGATTGCCTCCGGGGTCATCCCGATCGCGGGCGGCGGCGTCCAGTCACCGAGCTTGGAGAGGATCTCCTTGCGCCGCGCCGCGATCGGCGGCCAGTGCTTGGGCCCGAGCGCAGCGCCGCCGGTGGCCCAGGTCAGGACGAGCTCGTCGAGCGCGCTGGCGACCTCGTAGCGTGAGAGCTGGAACACGTCCTCGCCGTCCTCGAGGAAGTCGTTGCGCGCGAGCAGCGCGCCGAACTCGCGGATCTTGTTCCACCACCGGGTGAGGAACCAGTAGTCGCAGAAGAACTTGTGCTCCTCGACGTACGGGAACACCGTGCGCGACAGGCCGAGCAGGTCGTTGAAGGTCCCGCGCGCTGCGTCGTCGAGCAGCGACGCGTACTCCTCGGCGAGGCGGTCGCGCTCGCGCTGGATCTCCTCGGTCGGACGGTCGATCTGCTCGCCGGCCTTGAGCGCGCTGATGTGCCCGATCAGCGCGGCGTACGGGATGCTCGGATCGTCGAGCCAGCTGCGGTAGTAGTGATAGAGGCCGTCCCCGGTGGCCATGTTGAACCACGGGTCCTTGACCTTCTCGAGCTCGGCCAGCCAGCTCTTGCCGGCGTCGGTCTTGGACAGATCGGCATCGATCTCCTGTGGCGTGCGCCCCTGGACGAAGGCGTCGTCGACGCCGGTCTCGATGGCCAGGCGCGCCAGCCGGCGCAGCTCGGCGTCGGGGCGGAACAGCAGCACGTCGATGCCGGCGACCATCTGCGCGATGTGCTGATCGGGGATGTCCGGGAGGTTGCCCTTGCAGAACTCCACGAACGTGCCGTACGCGCCGTAGCCGAGGAGCAGGAACTCGAAGTGGTACTGCCACATCAGATCGCCCAGCCGCAGCGCGCGGCCGTACGCGGTCAGCAGCTCGTAGAACGCGGTATTGCGCTCGTCTCCGAACGCCACCTCGTCGGGCTCGTACTCGGGGAGGTCGGGGACCTCGAGCTCGCCCAACTCGCGGATCAGCCCCTCGACCTTGGCCCGCCACTTGCCGTACAGCTCTGACCAGTTCTGGAAGTAGTGGCCGGCGCGGGCCTGAAAGAACTCGGCGCGCTCGGCGATCTTGGCCGGGTCGGTCACGGGGTTGCCCGAGATGTAGATGTAGCCGTTGACGCAGCGGTAGTCGATGCCCATCGCGGGCGGGACCGCGAACACGCGGTTCTGCCACGACCCGACGGCCTGGTAGGGCGAGTCGATGCAGATCACGTCGAAGGCCGGCATCGGCACCGGGAAGTGCATCGAGTTCCAGAACCAGAACCGGTTCTCGTCGGTGTCGCGCCGGCGCTCGTCGAACAGCGCGTAGTACGGGTACATCTCCTCCCAGCCCTCGCACCCGGGTGGGGTCTCGATCTCGTAGGGGCTGGGAAACGCCCCAGCCTTCGGCGCAGTTGTAGCCATCCCTCTCTCGCCTTCCTCAGTCGCTCGGCTGGTGGCGAAGTCTATATCTGCGGATTTGCCGTCCAGCGAACGATCGTTCGCGCCGCGAGCGCGTCCTGCATAGGCTTGAGCGAAGGATTCGGACAAAGGAGCAAGATGGCGAGGATGGTGCTGGTCCATGGGGCGTTCGGACGCGGCGCGTGCTGGGATCGGGTGGCCCCGAGCCTTCGCTCGGCGGGACACGACGTCGAGGCGGTCGACCTGCCGGGCGCCGGCGATGACCCGACCCCGGTTGCCGAGCTGACCCTCGACCGCTATGCGCAGCGCGTGTGCGAGGTGCTGGCGGACGGGCCGCCGGCGGTCCTGGTCGGCCACAGCATGGGCGGGATGGTGGTCACGCAGGCGGCGGCTCGGTGTCCGGGTTGCGTGGATCGGCTGGTGTACGTCGCGGCGTTCGTCCCGTCCGACGGGGAGAGCCTGATCGACCTGACCCAGCGGCCCGAGGGTGCCGGCGACGCGGTCCAGGCCGGCCTGGTCGTGGACGGCGATCCGCCGATCGCGTCGATGCCGCCCGAGGCGGCGCGCGTGGGCCTGATGCACTGCTGCGACGACGAGCAGGCGGCGTGGGCCCAGTCGATCCGCGGTCGGCAGGCGGTGGCGCCGTTCACCAACCCGGCATCACTGAACGGCGCCGGCAACAACGCGTTCGCCGAGCTGCCCCGGGCCTACGTGATGTGCCTCCAGGACCGCGCGATCAAGCCGGCGCTGCAGCGGCTGATGCTCGAGCGCGCCGGCTGCGACCCGGTGATCGAGATCGACACGGACCACTCGGTGTGGGCCTCGCGCCCGGACGAGCTGGCCGCCGCCCTGGATCGCCTCGCCACCTAACCTCTCCTGCCACCGCGGGGACACGGCCCGGAGTTGGCGATGGCGTGACGCATATGTCAACGCAATCGCCAAACGCCCGAGGATCGAGTCAGGTGGAAGCGGCGATGCGCTGCGCGAGTTCGCGGCCGACGAGCAGCGCGAGGTGGACGTCGAGGATCGCGTCGGTCAGCTCGGGCAGCGTGTCCGCCCCGCGCTCCAGCACGTGGGCGGTGACCAGTTCGTTGACCGCGCCCACGGCGGCGCGGAAGGTGTGCGGCGGGACGTCGGGGATCGCGGGGATGTCGGCGCGGGCGCGGTGGTGGATGGACTCGAGCTGGGAGGCGAAGCGCCGCTGGACGACGTCGCGGCGCTCGAGCGCGGCGGGGCCGGCGCCGGGGGCCTCGATCAGGAACGCGCGCGCAAAGGCCGGGCTGGCGGCCATCCGGTCCAGATACACCTCGACGGCTCGCCGGGCGCCCGCCAGCCAGTCGGGGGCCAGCGCCGCGAGCGCGGCGTCGATGGCGTCGAGCAGCGTGTCCACGCCGGCGTCGTAGGCGGCCAGGAAGCAGTCCTCCTTGTTGGAGAACTGCTCGTAGAAGGTCTTGCGCGAGACACCGGCGCGCTCGATCACGTCCGCCACGACGATCCGCGCGTATCCCTTCTCGGCCACGGCCTGCACCATCGCGTCGAGCATGCGGGCGCGCTGGACCTCGCGGACCACCGGCCGCGGCGCGGCGTGACGCCCGCGCGGGAGGACAGGCTCGACACTCATAGGAACATCAATGTACACTGGACGAAATGACCGCGACAGAGCGACGCGACTTCCGAGTGGCGATCCTGGGCGCCGGGTTCGGCGGGCTCGGGATGGCGATCCGCCTCAAGCAGTTAGGGTTCGAAGACTTCGTCGTGTTCGAGCGCGACGAGGAGGTTGGCGGGACCTGGTGGGCCAACACGTACCCCGGGTGCCAGTGCGACATCCCTTCGCACCTGTACAGCTACTCGTTCGCGCTCAATCCCAACTGGACACGGACCTATCCGCTCCAGCCCGAGATCCAGGGCTACCTGCGCGAGTGCGCCGACCGCTACGGCGTGCGGGCGCACCTGCGCCTGGGTTGCACGGTGCAGAGCGCCGGGTGGGACGAGGGCGAGGATGTCTGGCGAGTCGAGACGAGCGACGGGCCGTTCTCGGCCCGCGTGGTGATCGCCGCTCCCGGCCCGCTGAGCGAGCCCTCGCTGCCCGACCTGCCCGGGATCGAAGACTTCCAAGGGACGATGTTCCACACGGGTCAGTGGAACCACGACCACGACCTGACCGGCCGCAAGGTGGCGGTGGTCGGAACCGGCGCGAGCGCGATCCAGACCGTGCCGCAGATCCAGCCGATCGCCGACCGGATCACGGTGTTCCAGCGCACGGCCCCGTGGGTGGTCCCCCACCGCGACCGTCCGATCACCGAGTTCGAGCGCGTGCTCTACCGGAACGTGCCGGCGGCGCAGCGGGCGGTGCGCTCGGCCGTCTACGTCGGCCGCGAGGCGCTCGTGACCGGACTCGTCTACCGCCCGAAGCTGATGAACGTCCTCCAGCGGGCGGCCGAGGGACACCTCGCCAAGCAGGTTCCCGACCCGGTTCTCCGCGCCAAGCTTACCCCCGACTACGTGCTCGGCTGCAAGCGCATCCTGCCCTCGAACGAGTGGTACCCCGCGATCACCAAGCCCAACGTCGAGGTGGTGCCGAGCGCGGTCACCGAGATCCGCCCGGGTGGAGTCGTCGGCGCGGACGGCGTCGAGCACGAGGCCGACACGGTGATCTTCGCCACCGGCTTCCACGTGACCGACGCCCCGTTCGCGCAGTTCGTCACCGGCCGGGATGGAGTCACGCTCGCCGACCGCTGGCAGGGGAGCCCACAGGCTTATCGCGGGACGGCGGTGCCGGGCTTCCCCAACCTGTTCTGGCTGATCGGCGCGAACACCGGGCTCGGCCACAACTCGATGGTGTTCATGATCGAGGCGCACCTCAACTACGTCCTCGGCGCGCTCGGGGCGATGGAGCGCCACGGCGCGAGCCGGATCGAGGTGCGCCCTGACGCCAGCGATGCCTACAACGCCCACATCCAGGACAAGCTCCAGGACACCGTGTGGAACACGGGTGGCTGCTCGAGCTGGTACCTCGACCGCAACGGCCGCAACAGCACGATCTGGCCGGACTTCACGTGGCGCTTCTGGCAACAGACGCGGCGGTTCGACGAGGCGGCCTACCTGGTGTCGAACGGGTCCGGACGGGCCCTCGATGGACCCACGGACGCTGCGCGCAGCGCAGCCCCAATAACCGGCTAACTGCTCAGGCGAGCGCCGCCGCGCGGCCGGTCGAGCGCGACGCCCGCCAGTAGCGGTGCATCCGGCGGGCGAACGCCTTGGGCGACTCGGCGTAGAGCCGCTGTCCGATCTGCAGCGCCTGGGCCTGCAACTGCTCGCGGCGGTGGTCGATCACCCCGATGACCGCGTCCACGTCGACGGCGAACTCGCCGGCGCCGGTCTCGATCGAGACGCGGAGCACCGCGAGATCGTGGTCCTCGCCGAGCAGATCGGCCAGCTCGTCGGCCTCGTCGGCCTGGCCGCCGACGATGCCGGGCGACAGCGGCTTGAGGAACCGGAGGTGGTACCAGAGGTCCTTGACCCGCTTGCGCCACTCGTGGAGGTTCTCGACCGTCGGCTGGTCCCGAGCGGTGGCGAGCAGGTCGCGCCCGGTCCCGTAGCCGCGGAGCAGACCCGGTTCGAGGGCGCGCCAGCCGCCGCGGCGCATCGGCCAGCGCGGGCCGAGGAGAGCTTGCGACCGGCTCGGCGCATCGCCGCGTTGAGGCGCCGGCGCTCCGCGGGCTCGATCGTTCCCCGCGCCAGGCGCAGCAGCGCGCGGGACTTCTTGAGCGCCTTGCGGGCCTCGTGCACGGCGGCGACCGGATCGTCGTTCACGCCGGTCGTGAGCTCGTCCACGGCGGCCTGGAGCTGCTCCCGCGCGCAGCGGCGCAGCCCATTTCGCACGGTCTCGTCTCCTCGCAATCGGTACGGCATCTGGTCTCTCCTATGAATGGCCTGCCAGTCGGCTACCCGGTGGCATGGGGTTCAAGCCGGCGCGGCGGCGAAGTACCGATGGCCGGCGGTCACGTTGACGGTGGCGTGTGTGACCAGGTTCTCCACCGTTACCACGCCTCGGGTGACCGCCACCAGCGTGCCGTCGCAGAAGTCCTCGGTGAGCCAGATCGTGCCGCGCACGGTCGCCGACGCGTAGCGCCCCTTGGTCTCGAAGCGCCCGGTTCCAGTCGCGTGCAGCAGCCGCAGGACCCGGTGCGAGAGCGTGGCGCGGGACAGGTCGGGGCGGCGGGCGCTGCATTGGCTCGGCTTCCCCCCGGCGAGTTGGATCCGAGCGAGTGGGCTTGCCGGCGACTGGTTGACCGTGAAGGCACCGTCGTAAAACTCCGCATCCTGGGGCGTGCCACCTGTGCGCGACGCGGCGCGCAGGTCAACGCGGCCGTGCGTGGTGTCGATCAGCGACCCGACCGGGACGTTGCGGTCCTGCGTGCCGAGCCGGAAGGAGCGCTGGCCGGGCGGCGTGACGGTCACGGCTCCAGACACGAGGCCGATGTCGACGGAGTGGCCCAAGCTCGGCGGCGGAAGCTTGTCCGGGTGGGCGACCGCGGTCGATGCGGCGAGCGTCGCCGACAGCACTATCGCGCCGGCGATCCAACCGGCGATACGTCTCGATCCCATGTGGGTTGGGATCTTATGCGGCGCCAAACACGAGGAACCCGATCACCTTTTGGTAGTTTTGCTTTCCCTCTTCCCTCGCCGCCTTCAAGGAGACCGATGAGCGCGACCGATGACCTGCTCGCCAACAACGACGCCTACGCCGGGTCGTTCGACAAGGGGGACCTGCCGATGCCACCGGGCAAGAAGGTGGCGGTCGTCGCGTGCATGGACGCGCGCCTGGACCCGGCGGGTGCGCTCGGGCTCCAGGAGGGCGACGCGCACGTGATCCGCAACGCCGGCGGGGTGGTGACCGATGACGCGATCCGCTCGCTGGCCATTTCGCAGCGACTGCTCGGGACCGAGGAGATCATCCTGATCCACCACACCGACTGTGGGATGCTCACGTTCAAGGACGACGAGTTCAAGCGCTCGATCGAAGAGGAAACGGGGATCAAGCCGGAGTGGGCGGCTGAGGCATTCAGCGATCTCGAGGGCGACGTGCGTCAGTCAATCGCGCGGATCAAGGCCTCACCGTTCGTCCCGAACAAGGACTCCGTGCGCGGGTTCGTCTACGAGGTCGAGAGCGGCCGGCTGCGCGAAGTCACCTGAGACGCTCCGGCGGTCACCGTGCGCGCCGGCGGCGTCCACGCCTGGTCAAGCTGGCGGCGGATCCGCGTTGGCGTGGTGCGCAGCTCCTCGATCGTCTGGACCGCGCCGTTGCGCGAGTCCAAGAGCAACGCCAGCAACAGGTGCTCGACCCCGATGGTGCCTTCGCCGCGGCGTAGCGCCTCGCGCTTTGATCCCTCGAGGATGCGCCGGGCGTGCGGGCTGACCGACTCGCGATCCTCGTCGGGTCGCGACGGGGCGCTCGGCATGACGCCGGGCATCGTGGTCTGGAGGCAGCCACGGGCGGCCTCGAGCGTGACGCCCTCGGCGTTCAGCGCGCTGACCGCGCGGGTCCCCTGGCAACGCAGCACGCCGAGCAGCATGTGCTCGGTGCCGACCGCGGGCTGGGCGAGGCGCTTGGCCTCCTCGCGGGCGAACTGGATGCTCTGGCGCGCCTCGGGGGACACGAGGACCCTCGAGTCATCCGAGGCCGAGGCCTGGTCGAACAGGTGGCGGTACTTGCGGTGGGCGGCCTGCTTGGTCACGCCGAGGGCGCGTGCGACCTGGCTCCAGGAGGCGCCGGCCTGCAACGCGCGCCGGACGATCTCGGGCTCGGTTGCGTTGAGCTCCTGGCGCAGGGCGGTGAGCGAGCGCAGCGCCGTCTCCGGGTCGGCGATCTGAACGGTGTCGCGCGCGAGCTGCTCGATCGTCGCCGACGGGACCGCCATGTCGCAGCTATACCCCGCCCCCGCATCGGCAATCCGTCTTGGCAGAACGCTCACCTGCGGCGTGCCTGCGCCCAG
>Ga0335080_10005308_pt1 | contig 13244 bp, 11 predicted proteins | sample Lox_Sample_34_FD_206720 | JGI IMG/M metagenome (GOLD analysis project Ga0335080, IMG submission 206720) | Soil microbial communities from Loxahatchee National Wildlife Refuge, Florida, United States - Lox_Sample_3.4 | ecosystem: Environmental > Terrestrial > Soil > Wetlands | place: USA... | reverse complement strand
AAGGCGCAGCTCACCGCAGGCACCGTCGACTTCGGCGCCTCCGATATGCCCATGACGGACGATGAGTTGGCCAAAATGAAGGTGAAGGCCCTTCACTTTCCCACCGTGCTCGGCGCCGTCGTGCCCACCTACAACATTCCCGGCGTGAGCGGCGACCTGAATTTCTCGCAGAAAGCCCTGGCAGGCATCTATCTCGGCAGCATCACCAAATGGAACGATCCGGAAATCGCCAAGGCCAACCCGAGCGTGAAGCTTCCCGCGGACGACATCGTTGTGGTTCACCGTTCGGACGGCAGCGGCACCAGCTTCATCTGGACCGACTTCCTCTCCAAGGTCAGCCCCGATTGGAAGAGCAAAGTTGGCGCCGGCACGTCTCCGAACTGGCCGGTCGGCTTGGGCGGCAAGGGTAACGACGGGGTGATGGGTCTGGTAAAGCAGACGCCCGATTCGATCGGATACGTCGAGTTGATCTACGCCATGTCCCAGAAAATCCCCTACGGTGCCGTGCAGAACGCCTCCGGCAAGTACCTCAAAGCGGATCTGGCGGGCGTGAGCGCGGCCGCCGCTGGCGCGGCCAAGGAAATGCCGGAGGACTTCCGCGTCTCGATCACCAACGCGCCGGGAGCGGCCTCTTATCCGATCTCGAGCTTCACCTGGCTCTTGATTCCTTCGCACTTCGACGACACGGGCAAAGAGCAGGCCGTAAAGGGCTTCCTCATCTGGATGCTGGCGGACGGTCAGGGCTATAATGAACAGCTGCAGTACGCCAAACTCCCGCCCGCTGTCGTTGCAAAAGAGAAGAAGGCGCTGTCGCTCATAAAATAACGCGGCAATGTCCACAGCCACCACACCCATCGAGCACGCGGTCCCGCCTCAATCCGGGCCGCGTGCTCTGATTCATCGCCTGCGACATGGTGACGAAGTAGCGCATCTGGTCACGCTCACCTTCGCCGCTCTCATCCTGCTCATCACCAGTCTGCTGGTCTTCGAGTTGTGGATGGGCTCCGCTCCCACGCGCGGGAAGTTCGGTTTCACCTTCTTTTGGTCCCATGTCTGGGATCCCATCGGCGGGGATTTCGGGGCGATTCCCTTCATCTACGGCACTCTCGTTACCTCGCTCCTCGCCCTGCTGATCGCCGTCCCCTTGGGTCTGGCCGCCGCCGTTTTCCTTGCCGAGCTCGCTCCGCGAAAAATGAGCGACACCATCGCCTTCCTGATCGACCTGCTCGCCGCCGTGCCCAGCGTGATCTACGGCTTGCTGGGAATCTTCGTGGTCGTCCCGCTCATGCGCACCACCATAGGCCCCGCCCTGAAGCACACGCTGGGATTTCTGCCCCTCTTTAAGGGGCCCAACTACGGCGTCGGTTTTCTCACGGCGAGCCTCGTCCTCGTGATCATGGTCGTGCCCTTCATCATCTCCGTTTCTCGCGAAGTGCTGCTGACCGTTCCTCGCGAGCAGCGCGAGGCGGCGCTGGGCCTGGGCGCCACGCGCTGGGAAGCGACCTGGAAAGTCGTGGTGCCGTGGGCCCGCACCGGCATCATGGGCTCCGTCTTTCTGGCTCTGGCTCGCGCCCTCGGCGAAACCATGGCCGTCACCATGGTCATTGGCAACGATCCGAAAATCCGCGAATCGCTCTTCGCCCCGGGCTACACGATTGCCGCCGTTATCGCCAACGAATTCAACGAAGCGACCAGCGATCTGCACCGCAGCGCCCTCATCGAACTGGGTCTCGTGCTTTTCCTGATTACCTTCATTCTGAACGGAATGGCGCGCTTGCTGATGGCCGCCACCGAGCGCGGCGGAGGGCACAACGGATGAGCCGCGTGAAGCTCATCTGGCGTAAGTCGCTCAACGTCGTGATGTTGAGCCTGACCGGCGTCGCGGCGTTCGGCGTCGTCGCCGTGCTGTTCCTGATCCTCGGATACTTCATTTGGAACGGCGGCACGTCCCTCAATCTCGATTTCTTCACGAAATTGCCCCGGCCCGAAGGCGAAGTCGGCGGCGGCGTGGCCAACGCCATCGTCGGCAGCCTGAAACTCCTGTTTCTCGCGGCCATCATCGGTTTGCCGGTCGGATTGCTCGCCGGCGTCTATCTCGCCGAATTCGGGGGAAAGACGTTTTCGTTCATGATCCGCTACACCACCGACCTGCTGAACGGCGTGCCCTCCATCGTGATCGGAATGTTCGCGTATTCGCTGGCCGTGCTGCCCGTCAAGCACTATTCGGCGCTCGCCGGCGGCGCCGCCCTGGGCCTGATGGTGGTTCCCATCACCGTGCGCGCCACCGAGGAATTTCTGCGCGCCATTCCCAACAGTCTGCGCGAAGCCGCCATGGCGCTCGGCGCAAGTAAGTGGAAGACCATCGCGACGGTCATTGTTCCCGCGGCGAGTGGTGGCATCATCACCGGCATGCTGCTGGCTCTGGCCCGCGTAGCCGGCGAAACCGCGCCGCTGATCTTCACCGCCCTCGGCAATCAATACTGGAGCCCCGGCTGGGGCCAGCCCATTTCGGCTCTGCCGCTCATCGTCTATAACTACGCAATCTCTCCGTACGACGACTGGCACCGGCAGGCGTGGGCTTCGGGTCTTGTCCTGCTGAGTCTTGTGCTGCTGGCGAACGTCGGCTGCCGCTTGGTGATCGGCCGTAAAGGGGTAAGGAGCGTCTAGCATGGCGTCCGCCGCTCATGAACGAAACAGCGCCGCAGCACGGCTCGCGCCGCAGGTTCGATCCACCGATTCGATGGCCGCAGAGCCTCAAAAGGAGGCGCGGGTGCGATTTCAAATCAGCGAACTGAATTTCTACTACGGCGCGAAGCAGGCGGTCTTCGGCCTGAATCTCAAGATTCCGGCCAACAGGATCACGGCTCTGATCGGCCCCTCCGGCTGCGGCAAGTCCACGTTCCTGCGCAACCTGAACCGCATGAACGAAACGATCCGCGGCGCGCGCTACACCGGCGAAATCCTGCTGGACGGGCAGGACATCAAGCAGATGGATGTGGTCAACCTGCGCCGCCGCGTGGGCATGGTGTTTCAGCGGCCCAACCCGTTCCCGAAATCGATTTACGACAACGTGGCCTACGGCCTGCGCATCAACGGCTACAAGGGACGCCTGGAAGAGCACGTGGAGCACAGCCTGCGCCGCGCCGCCCTGTGGGACGAAGTGAAGGATTACCTCCACAAGTCCGCCTTCGCTCTTTCCGGCGGCCAGCAGCAGCGCCTGTGCATCGCCCGGGCCCTGGCCGTCGATCCCGAGGTCCTGCTGCTCGACGAGCCCTGCTCCGCTCTCGATCCCGTGACCACCGCGAAGATCGAAGAGCTGATGTTTCATTTGAAGGACAGCTGCACGATGGCCATCGTCACTCACAACATGCAGCAGGCCGCGCGCGCCAGCGATTTCACGGCGTTCATGCTCGACGGCAAGCTCATCGAGCACAGCGAAACCTCCAAGCTGTTTACCACTCCTCAGGATCCCCGCACCGAGGCATACATCACCGGCCGCTTCGGATGATGATGCCCGCTCGCCGCGGCGGTGATGTGATAAAAAGGGGTTAAGGAACCATGGAACGCCATTTCGAACACGATCTCGAGGAACTGAAGCAGCGGCTGCTGTGGATGGGCAGTCTGGCGGAGCGCGCCGTTCATCAGGCAGTGCAGGCCGTGCTGGATGGCGAAGAGCGCCTGGCCGAAGCCGTCCTCGCCGAGGAAGATGCGATCAACGAGATGCAGATCGAAATCGACGAGCGCGTGCAGCGCCTGCTCGCGTTGCAGGCGCCCATGGCCGCCGACTTGCGATTCCTGCTGGCGGTTTCGCGTATCAACGGCGACCTGGAGCGCATCGGAGACCAGGCCGTGAACATCGCGCAGTCCGCCATGCGCATCCTGCGGCACCCGCAGGTGAAGCCCTACGTCGACCTGCCGCGTATGAGCGAGCTGGCCGAAGCCATGGTGCGCGACAGCCTGAACGCCGTGGTCCGTGGCGATCAGGAACTAGCGCAGAGCGTCCTGCGCCGCGACGATCAGGTGGACCGGCTCCGCGACCAGCTCTTCCGCGAACTGCTCACCTACATGATGGAGGATTCCGCGGTTGTTTTCGCCGCGTTCGAGCTGATCCTGGTGGCCAAGAACCTCGAGCGCATCGGCGACCACGCCACCAACATCGCGGAGGACGTCATCTACTACGTCGCCGGGCGCGACGTTCGCCACCCCGCTCTCGACCGCCGCTAGGCCCGCGCACGCGCGAAAAGTTGTGTCGATTAGAGTGTGCACGGATCGTTTGTTTTCAGCGAGTTACGCGTAGCGCTGATGGCGACCTGTGTCGATTACTTTCGGCCGTGGAGCTACTTCCCCAAGACGAGGTTAATACCGGAGAGCAGCAGGTCCAACTTCTGTGCGGATATCTTGCCTTCGCGCTTGACGAGCAACTGCTTATCGAGAGCAACGATTTGCGAGGCGTTGGCGACGGATTCCTTGGGGAGCCCTGTCTGCCGGGTGGAGAGGCGCACATTGCCCGGTGCAAGGGCCCATTTCAGATTGCTCGTGAGGGGCACGCAAACGGCTGTGGCGATGCGGCTACGGTTTAGTGCATCGCACTGGACCACGACGACCGGCCTGCGAAAGCCCGGTCCTGAGCCGACCGGGTCAGGCAGAGCAGCCCACCAGACTTCGCCCTGAGAGACTACCAATCGGATCGCTCCAACAGGCGACGAGCGGCGGACGCAGAGAATTCAGAATCATTCACACCAATCGCGGCGAGGGCCGCGTTCATCTGACGGGTGAGCTTCTCCGGGGTCCGGGAAGCGACGTATTCTTTTAGCGCGTCACTGAAGAGGCGGCTTCGGGATCGCTTCGTGCGCCGAGCCAAGCGCTCGGCTTCCTCGAAGATCTCATCGGGAATGGATACGGCTGTTTTCATACCCGGAGTATAACCGGACTGGAATCCGGTGCGCAAGGAGGTCCCCAGCGGGGTTTCCGGGAACTGACAACCCCTTGTAGTTTTTTCACGATGTAGTATCTTGCGCGCGCGAATGGCAAAAGGGGGGAGCTATGCGTAGTTTCGCGGTGCGCGCGGGTGTGTGCTCGGGAGTCTTGGCGTTTCTGCTGCTGCCGGTGGCGGGTGGCCCGGCGAAGGCAGCGCCGGCGGGGCAGGACGCGATGGCGGCGTGCGACCGGCAGTGCCTCTACGGTTTCCTCGACCAGTATCTCGCGGCGCTGAAGGCCAAGGACGCCTCCCGGCTGCCGCTGGCGCGGCATTTCCGCTATTCCGAAAACAACGTGGCGATGAAATTCCCGGACGGGGTGTGGGGCACGATCACCGGCATGGGCGATTACGTCCTGCGGACGGCCGATCCGGCGACCGGCGAGGCGGGAGCCTACGGCATCGTACAGGAGACGAGCGCCAGCTCGATTTTCGCGCTGCGGCTGAAAGTGGCCGATTCGAAGATCACCGAGGCGGAGATTCTAGTGCGGCGGGCCGGCGGCGATACCGGCCCCTTCCCGAGCAAGCCGACGCTCGAGAGCAATCCGGTGTTCGAAGAGATCGTGCCGGCCGCGGAGCGCAGCCCGCGCGAGCGGATGATCGCCCTGGCGGACGGGTATTTTTCGACGCTGCAGCTGAACGACGGCGCCATCTTCACGCAGTTCTACGACGATTGCGACCGCTGGGAAAACGGGCTGCTGACCACGCACAACGCGGACCTGGCGAAGACGATTCCCACCGCGAACCTCGGCTGCGAGCAACAGTTCAAGCTGGGGAATTATCGCTACGACGACCGCGTGCGCGACCGGCGCTTTTTCCTGGTGGACCAAGAGCGCGGCCTGGTCATGAGCGCGGGGTTCATCGACCACGCCGGGCGGCTGGAGAATTACACGCTGACGGACGGCCGGGCGGTGACCACGCCGCCGGCCATGCGGATTCCGAATACGCTCTGCTTTCTGGAGCTTTTCAAGGTTCGCGGCGGCAAGATTCAGAAGATCGAGTCGGTGTTCATCACCGTGCCCTACAATATGCCGTCGCCGTGGGTCGAGTACTAGAGGCTGGAAGCTGGAGGTTAGAGGCTGGACAAAGGCGCCGAAGCAAGCTTCGGCGAAGAATAGCGGCGGCGAGCCGCCGCACTCCCCATGGGGAGAGGCGGCCGCTACGAAAGCGAGAGCCGGCGGGACGCCGGCGTTACGGAAGGCTGACAGGGATATGGCGCAGAAGAGGAAGGCAAGAGCGGGGGTGGTGATCGCGGTTCTTGGCGCGGGGGCCGTTGTGGCTGCGGCGGTGTTGATTGCGCTTGCCGGCGCCCGAGGGCTTGCGTGGGCGGGCGAGCAGAAGGCGGCGCGGCGTGGGGAGATTGATCGCGCGCGGCTGATGGCCGCGGACCAGCACCCGGGGGAATGGCTCACTACCGGGCGCGATTTCGGCAAGGGGCACTATTCCCCGCTGGCGCAGATCAACCGGGCGAACGTGGGCCGGCTTGGCTTCGCGTGGCAGTACGACACGAACACGATTCGCGGATTGGAAGCGACGCCGCTGGTGGCGGACGGCGTGATGTACACGTCGGGCTCGGTCGGCCAGGTGTACGCGCTGGACGCGAAAACCGGGAAAGAGATCTGGACTTATCAGCCGCACAACGACCTGCGCGTGAACCAGCGGTCGTGCTGCGACGAAGTGAATCGCGGCGTGGCGGTATGGAAGGGCAAGGTCTACGTTGCGTCGTATGACGGGCACATGATCGCGCTGGACGCGGCGAACGGCAAAGAGCTGTGGAGCGCGGACACGATTGTCGACCACAAGAAGGCGTACGTGTCGAGCGGGGCGCCGCAGGTGGCGGGCCAGGTGGTGGTCATCGGGAACGCCGGCGCGGAATACGACGCGCGCGGCTACGTGAGCGCCTACGATCTCGACACCGGGAAACTGGCGTGGCGTTTCTTTACGGTTCCCGGCGATCCGGCCAAGCCTCAGGAAAATCCCGAACTGGATGCCGCGCTGAAGACATGGGACCCGAAAAGCAACTGGCCGATGGGCGGCGGCGGGACGGTCTGGGGCGACATGGCCTACGACCCGGATTTGGATCTGGTGTACTTCGGGACGGGCAACGGGACGTTCTACGATCAGTCGCGGCGCAGCCCATCGGGCGGCGACAATCTCTACATCGCGTCGATCCTGGCGATCCATGCGGGCACGGGCCGGCTGGCCTGGTATTACCAGGAAGCTCCGGGTGACGCGTGGGACTACGACGCGACGCAGTCCGTGATTCTGGCGGACCTGAAGATCGGCGGCGCGAATCGCAAGGTGCTGATGCAGGCGTCGAAGACGGGATTCTTCTACGTCCTCGACCGCAAGACCGGCGAGCTGCTTTCGGCGGAGAAATTCGTGCCGGTCACCTGGGCCGATCACGTGGACCGGAAGACGGGCCGGCCGGTGCTGATGCCCGGTGTGCACGACTTCAAGAACAATTTCAACGGCAAGGTCTTCATGCACCCTTCGTCGATGGGCGGGCACAACTGGGATCCGATGTCGTACGACCCGAAGACGGGCCTGGTCTACATTCCGGAAATTGAGAATGACGACGCGGGGCTTTTTTCCGGGAAGACGTACCTCCGCGCGTGGGATCCGATTCGCGGAAAGCATGTGTGGGAAACTCCCGCGGGGCACTGGTGGGATCACGCCGGCGTGCTGGCGACCGCGGGCGGGCTGGTGTTTCAAGGGAACGGGCCGGGGCGCATGATCGTCTACGACGCGGCTACGGGAAAGCCGCTGAAGGAAATCGAAGTGGGCTCGACGATCATCGCGGCGCCGATGAGCTATGAGATCGATGGGGTGCAGTACGTGGCGGTGATGGCCGCGTGGGGCGGGGGCGGGTGGAGCTGGGTGCATCCGGAGGATGCGGTCGTGCAGCGCGGGAACGAAGGGCGCATCATCGCGCTCAAGCTGGACGGCGGCGCGGTGCCGATTCCGCCGCTGCTGCCGCCGGTCGGGCCGATCCCCCAGCCGCCGGCGCAGACGGCTTCCGCGGAGGTAGTGAAGCAGGGCGGCGCGCTCTTCGGCGGGCACTGCGCGGCGTGCCATGTGAACCAGCCGGGGAGCCTGGCGCCCGATCTGCGGCGCATGTCGAAGGACACGCACGACGCGTTCAGCCAGATCGTGCTGCACGGAATACTGCAGAACGCTGGAATGCCGCCGTGGGACGATGTGCTGAGCCAGGCGGACGCCGACGCCATCCACGCGTACCTGATTTCGATCTCGTGGGATGCGTACAACAAGCAGCAGGGCGGAGCGAAGAATTGAGCGCCGTGCGTTCGCGGATTTGCGCTTCAGGCGGGCCGCGAAAACGTAGCGCTGGATTTGTGGGATAGAATGAGGTCACGGAAGGCTTCCCGATGAGCAAACCCGTCACGGCGATCTATCCCGGCTCGTTCGACCCGGTGACCAACGGCCACCTGGACTTGATCGCGCGCGCGGCCGAGATTTTCGACCAGCTGATCGTGGCGGTGGCGCAGAACCTGGAGAAGGAGCCGCTCTTCGAGGTGCGCGAGCGCGTGGCGATGCTGGAGGCGCTCGTGTTCGAGTGGAAAAACGTGCAGGTGGACAAGTTCAACGGCTTGCTGGTGGACTACGCGCGCAGCCAGAACGCGGGCGTCATCGTGCGCGGCATCCGCGCGGTGTCCGATTACGAATACGAGCTGCAGATGGCGATGATGAATCGCAAGCTCGAGCCGGAGATCGAAACGGTTTTCATGCTTCCCGCCGAACCCTACAGCTACCTGAGCTCGCGCCTGGTCCGCGAAATCGCCCGCCTGGGCGGCTCGGTGAAGGACCTGGTCCCGCCGATTGTTGCCGAGCGCCTGCGCGCCAAAGTCGGCTAGAATATCCTGTCGTCCCATTCTCACGGAAAAGAAGGGTCAGAAAATGGAACCGGCCGTAGGTGTGAAGACCGAAGAAGTGTTTCGACTGTCCGAGCGCGTCAACCGAATCAACGAATCCCCCACCATGGTGGTGTTGCAGGCCGCCGCGGCGCTGAAGGCCAAGGGCGTGGACGTGGCGGACTTTGGAGCGGGCGAGCCGGACTTCCCCACGCCGGAGCACATCAAGCGCGCTGCGGTCCAGGCGCTGGACGAGAACCGCACGAAGTATACGCCGGTGCCGGGCCTGCCGGAGCTGCGCAAGGCGATCTGCGAATGGCACGCGCGGGAGCTGGGATCGTCGTACCAGCAGGCGGAGTGCGTCGTCAACGTGGGCGGCAAGCATTCGATTTTCAACGCGGTCTGCGCGCTGATCAATCCGGGCGACGAGGTGATCATCGCCGCGCCCTACTGGGTGAGCTATCCGGACATCGTGAAGTACGCGGGCGGCGCGCCGGTGATTCTGGAGACCACGGAAGCCGATAATTTCGTGATGCGGGCGGCGGCGGTGGAGAAGCTGATCACGCCGCGGACCCGCATGATGATCTGCGATTCGCCGAGCAATCCCTCGGGCGCGGTGATTCCGCCGGACGAGTACGCGAAGATTCTCGCCGTGTGCCAGCGCAAGGGCGTGTGGCTGCTGGCGGACGAGTGCTACTCGCATTTCACCTACGGCGACGCGAAACCGTATTCGATCGCCAGCGTGCCGGGGTCGAAAAGTTCGGCGATCATCGTGGGCTCGTTTTCGAAGACGTTCGCGATGACCGGCTGGCGGCTGGGGTACGTGCTGGCGCCGAAACCGCTGGTCGACGCGGTGACGAAACTGCAGAGCCAGTCGACGTCGAATCCGACTTCGATCACGCAATACGCGGCGCTGGCGGCGATGCGCGGCCCGATGGACGGCGTGGCCACGATGCTGGCGGAATACGCGCGGCGGCGGGAGCGCATCGTGGCGGGGCTGCGGGCGATTCCGGGCGTGACGTGCACGGCGCCGCAGGGCGCATTCTACGTGTTCCCCAACGTCTCGGCGCACTACAACGCCGAGATGCCGGACGACATGGCGGTATCGCGGCTTCTGCTCGAGCGCGAGCATGTGGCCGTGGTTCCGGGCGTGGCATTCGGCGCGCCGGGGCACCTGCGAATCTCCTACGCCACGTCGATGGACCGCATCGACGAGGGACTGAAGCGGATGGCGCGATTTTTCGGCAAGCCGAAGTGAGCGCGGACTTCGCGTGACAAGATGATCGTGTGTCCTGCGCGTCTGGAGCCCGTCTTCAGCCCGCGCCCGTGGGGAGCGCGCTCGCTCGCTCCCTATTTCCCGGAAATGACAGGCCTTGCCGAACCAGTCGGAGAGGCCTGGCTGAGCGGCAGCGAATGCCGCTTTGCCGACGGGCCATTCGCGGGCATGAAGCTCGGCGAAGCCTGGCCGAAAATGCCGCCGGAATGGGCCGGGACGAAAGCGGATACCGCGGCGGCGTTTCCGCTGCTCGTGAAGTTCATTTTCTCCGAAGAGAAGCTCTCCGTGCAGGTGCATCCGGACGACGAGTACGCGGCGAAACACGAGCAGGCGGCGGGCGGGCGCGGCAAGACGGAGATGTGGTATGCGGTGAAGGCCCGCCCGGGCGCGGAGGTGCTGGTGGGCCTGAAGCCGGAGGTGACGCGGGAAGGTTTTGCGCGAGCCATCGGGGAAGGCACGGCGGAGGATTGTTTGGTTCGGGTGCCGGTGTCGCAAGGCGACGCGATCTTCGTGCCGGCGGGCACGGCGCACACGATCGGGCCGGGCCTGGTGCTGTGCGAAATCCAACAGAATTCGGACCTGACGTATCGCGTGTACGACTACAATCGCCGCGACGCGCAGGGCCGCGGACGCGAATTGCACATCGAGAAGGCGCTGGACGTGATGCGTTTCGGCAAACAGCTCGGCGGCAAAGTTGAGCCTGTGCAATTCAATCCCAAGAAGGCCAAGTCTGGAAGGGGGCTCCTTTCTCTTCTGACTGCTTGCCGATATTTCGCGGTGGAAAAGATCGAACTAAGACCGGGCTATTTCGTCAGCTCGTCGATGGGGTATTTCGAGCTCATGGTTGTGATTGATGGAGTCGGCCGCATCGCTTGGAAGGAACGCGACGAGCGCGTATCTGAATACTCCCGCGGTCAGGTGTGGTTGATTCCCGCCGCGCTTGGGAGTTACGCGTTTGAGGTGAAATCGACCACCACGTTGCTTCGTACTTATGTTCCTGATCTTGATGCATTGGCTGAGCATTACGAGAACGGCGGCGTGACGGCGGAAGGAATACGCCGTTTGGTGCTGCGATGAGCTCGCCGGCGAAGAAATCCGCGAAGTCTGATTCGTTGCCGGCGTGCGCCGTGCTGCTGGCCGGCGGTCGAGGGACGCGCTTCTGGCCGCGCAGCCGGACGCGGACACCGAAACAGCTGCTGAATATCGTCGGATCGGAAACGATGGCGCGGCAGACGATGGCGCGCCTTGCGCCGCTCTTTCCGCCGAGAAGCGCCTGGGTGGTGACGCACAAGGAGCAAGCGGCTGCGGTGCGGCGCGAGCTCAAGGAAATCCCTCCTTCGCACATTCTGGCCGAGCCGGCGGGAGTGAACACGGCGGCGGCGATCGGCGTGGCGGCGATCCACCTGATCCACGAGCATCGCGACGCGCTGATGGCGGTGCTGCCGTCCGATGCGTACATCGCGGATGCGGCGGCGTATCGAAATCTGGTGGAGGCCGCTCTCGATCTGGCGCGCACGCCGGGGAATCTGGTGGTGCTGGGGATCGAGCCCACCCGGCCGGAGACGGGATACGGGTACGTCGAGCGCGGCGAAGTGGCGGCCCATGCGCGAGGGATCGATGCGTATGCGGTGAAGCGTTTCACCGAGAAGCCTGCGCTTGCGGAAGCGCGAGAGTACGTTGGTTCGGGAACGTTTCTGTGGAACGCAGGCATGTTCTTCTGGCGGGCGTCGACGTTCCTGGAGAATCTGCGGCGGCATTTGCCCGCGACGCACGACGCGCTGCAGGAGCTCGCCAAGTCGATCGGAACGCGGCGGTACAATTCGGCGCTCCATCGCATCTATCCGCGGCTGCAGAACATCTCGGTGGACTATGCGGTGATGGAGCCGGCGACGCGAGAGGGCGGTCCGTCACGCGTGTTCGTGATCCCGGCGAACATCGGGTGGAGCGACATCGGCTCCTGGGCTGCGGTGTACGAGTTGCTGGCGGCGAAGGCGGGCGCGAACGTGTCGGCGGGCGAATTTTTCGCGCTGGACGCGGACGGCAATTATCTCTGGAGCCCGAAGAAGCTTGTAGCGGCGATCGGAGTGAGCAACGTCGTCCTGGTGGAGACCGAGGACGCGCTGTTACTTTGCTCGCGCGACAGGGCGCAGGACGTGGGCAAGATCGTGAAATGGCTGGACGAAAACCGAAAGCGCAAGCTCGTATGAAGGTTTCGGCCAAACCCGCACAGGTGGTGCCTGAGACCGGGATTCGATTCGGGACGGACGGCTGGCGCGGCGTCATCGCCGAGGACTTCACCTGCGAGAATGTGCGCAAGGTCGCGCACGCCATGGCCCGTTACGTGGTCCGCAGCGAAAGGCCCGGCGCAGGCGTGGTCGTCGGGTACGACACGCGCTTTGCCTCGGAACGCTTCGCCCAAGTGGTTGCAGAGACTCTCTCCGCCGCCGGCCTCGACGTGCATCTCGCACAGGAAGCGTGCCCGACGCCGGCGGTTTCGCTGCTCGTGCGGCAGAAGGCGGCGGCCAGCGGGATCCAGATCACCGCGAGCCACAATCCCTACCGCTGGAGCGGCGTGAAGGTCAAAGCGAGCTACGGCAGCTCGGCTTCGCCCGCCATCGTTGCGCAGATCGAGAAAGAGCTCGCGTTGGTGATGAGCGACGGCGTTCCGGCGCTTCCAGCGCGCCCCGAGCTGATCCAGCCACTCGACGTCCGCACGCCGTATTTGGAGACGCTTGCCGGTTTGGTGGATTGGGACCGGCTGCGCGCGGCAAAGTTGCGGTTCCTGATCGACCCGATGCACGGCGCGGGACGCGGATTGCTGCTGGAGCTTTTCCGGAGCCACGGCATCGAGGCGGCGGAGATTCGCGGGAATCGCGATCCGCTTTTCGGCGGAGTGAATCCGGAGCCTATCGAACCGCACGTGGAGGCACTGCGACAGGCGATTCGCGGGGGCGGCTACGACGCGGGATTCGCGTTGGACGGCGACGCCGACCGCATCGGCGCGATGGATCCCGACGGGACCTTCATCACGCCGCACCAGATTTTCTCGATCTTGTTCTGGCATCTGGCCGGGACGCGCGGGCTGACCGGCGACGTGGCGAAATCGTTTTCCGTGACGAAG
>Ga0335080_10005307_pt1 | contig 13244 bp, 10 predicted proteins | sample Lox_Sample_34_FD_206720 | JGI IMG/M metagenome (GOLD analysis project Ga0335080, IMG submission 206720) | Soil microbial communities from Loxahatchee National Wildlife Refuge, Florida, United States - Lox_Sample_3.4 | ecosystem: Environmental > Terrestrial > Soil > Wetlands | place: USA... | reverse complement strand
GTCGCCACCGGAGCGACCCTCTACCTGCACGGGGTCCGCGACATCGGCTCGGCCGCCGACGCCGCCAAGGCGCTCGTGCCGTTCGCGGGGCGCTTCGCCGAGATCCTCTTCGCGACCGGCCTGCTGGGGGCGAGCCTGCTCGCGGCGGCGATCCTCCCGGTGACCGCTGCCTACGTCGTCGCCGAGACGTTCGGCTTCGAGAAGGGCGTCGCCCACCGGCCGCGCGAGGCGCCGGTCTTCGTCGGCGTGATCACCGCCCTGATCGCGATCGGCACGGCGGTGGCGGTCATTCCCGGCATCCCGGTGATCCCGCTCCTGGTCCTCGTCCAGGCCGTCAACGGCGTGCTGCTGCCCGTCACCCTCTTCTTCGTCTGGCGCCTCGCCTCGAACCGCGAGCTGATGGGCGAGTACCGGAACGGCCACACGTTCAACATCCTCGCGGGCGCCACGGTGATCGTGACCTCGACGCTCTCCCTGCTCCTGCTCGCTGTGACGATCGGCGGAGTCGCGGGGCTCTAGCTCCCGAAGAACCTTGCAACCCAGATGTCGTAGTTCCCGTACTTGTCGGGGGTCTTGCCCGCGTACTCCTGGGCGATCCAGATCGCCGTGTCGTCCGAGGGGTCGACCGACGCGCCGGCGGTGTCGCCCCACGGCAGGATCGCGTTCGCGCCGGGAACGCTCGGGTTGTCGTACGACGTGTCTCCCGCCTTGACCTGGACGCTCGGGCGGATGTCGCTCTCGCCCTTCATGTACGCGCTCGCGCGCACCTCGGGGAAGACCTGCTCGCCGGTGCGCACGTAGCCGATGATCGCGTCGCCGTTCTTGTTTGCCTCGACCGCGGCCCAGCCGTAGTGCTTCAGGCCCTTGATCGACTCGTTCGGGTTGCCGCCGCCGAAGACCCGGTCGACGCCGCCGCCGCCCGGCGGCGACGGGACCTTCGGCCACCCCGACACCGGCAGCCGGAAGTAGTGGATCGAGGTGCGAACCTTGCCGATCCCGTCCCAGTCGTGGGCGTCGTTGCCGACGCCGTGGACGAACTCGTTCCGAAACGAGCCCTTCGTCACCTCGTTGCCGAGGTTCGTGAACTTGATCACCTTGGACGAGCCCTTCTGCTGGCCGTCCACCGGGTTGCCGAAGGGGGTCGGCAGCTTCACCGCGACGCTCTCGACCTTCCGCGCCGAGTCGAACGGATGCGTGATCGCCCAGACGACGACCGAGTCGGAGCCCTGCCTCCCCAGCCAGTAGGCGCGCCCGCCCTTCGGCGAGCCGTGGTGGACGACGGGCGTGATCACCCCTGGCGTGCTGCCGTCGGGGTTCTTCAGGTCCCAGAACTGCCAGCCGCCCTGCCCAGTGCCGTTGGCGAGCGGGTCGGCGGGCGTCAGCGTCACGCGCCAGTAGCGGAAGGAGCCTGCGGGGGTCTTGACGGAGTGGGTGATCGTGACGGCGAGCTTGTCGATCCCGATGATCGGATAGTCGGGCGCGTCGCCGGGCTTCCAGATCGAGCTGCCCGACTGGCCCTGTTGCGCCGCGCCGTCCCAGAAGTAGAAGTGCCAGCCGTCGAGCGGGTTCTGCGTCTTCGAGACGGCCATCGGGATGAAGGTCCGGCGCTTGGCGGCAGGGACGCTCGCCGAGCCGCTGAAGCCCGCGTAGCAGGTGATCCAGAACCGCTTCCGGTAGGAGTCGAAGATCACGCGGAGGTCGTTGAAGGTGTCGATCGCGTTGCCCGCTGCGTCCTTCAGGCTGAGACCCGAGGTGAAGAACGAGGTCGACCCGATGTCGGAGCCGAGCGGGTTCCCCTTCTTGTCGTAGTAGCGGATCCGCTGGCGGTTGGTGACGATCACGTGGGTCGTCGAGACGGCGATCTGGGCATCTGCCGGGTAGCCGCCCTTGCCCTCGAGCGTCGCCTGCCAGCTCTGCTTCGGAGCCGGCGTCACGGGGACCGGCCCGCCCAGGACGGCCCCCGGCTCGTGCAGCGCAGAGGCGGACGCTGCCCGGCGAGCGCGCTCCTTCGGCAGCGGCGGATGGCCGCCCTTCTCGTCCGGGCCGCCGGGGTCGACCGGCTTCATCGCCGCGGCCGTGTCCTCCGCTCCGACGGAGTGCGGGCCGTGGACGATCAGCTCGCCGCCCGGATGCCGCGTCATGACGTCACCGTCCTGCGCCACTCGCTCCGTGCGAGCACGGAGAACGTGACCGCGCCGAGTGCCGTGGCCGCGACGACAAGCCACTCGAACGAGCCGTTTCCGTGATCGGGGTCGACCCGGAACACGATCTCGATCCAGTCGCGCCACACGATCGTGGCGAGGAACAGGATCGCGCTGACGACCGCCAGGCCGACCTCGACCCAGAAGCGCCTCGACGGGTGGGTCATCACGACCTCCTCGGTAGCGAGAGCTGCCGACAGCGCCGCAGAGACTGCCTCGTGCCGCCGGATTATCCGCAGCCCGGTCCTACGAGGTCAAGACGATCGGCTGCGCCCGCGCCGCAGCGCGGTCGCCGCCATCTCGCGCACGTACGGGTTCTCGTCGCTCTTCTCGGCGAGCCGCTCGAGCTCGTCCTCGTAGGTCGGCACGAGAGCAGGCGAGGACCGAAGCACCTGGGCGGCCCGGTAGCGGACGAGCGATGACCTCCCGTCGGTGAGCAGCGCCCCAAGCGCCGCCAGCACCCGCCGGTCCTCCCGCGCCTGCTTCGAGGATCGGATGTGAACCCCGAGCGCGATCGCGGCGCCGACGCGCTCCGCCGTCTTGAGCGAGCGTGTGAACGCAAGGACCTCGTCGAGCTCGAGGAAGGCGGCGATCTCCTCGATCCTCTCGGCCGTGGCGTTCCGCGCCTTCATCTCGGCGGCGTCGAAGCCGAGCGCGACTGCCCGGAAGTCGTCGGCCGTGAACGTCGCCGTCGCCGGCCCTGCGACGCTCTCGGGCGTCCCGGCGCCGGAGCTGGGTGGGCCGATGTGCGGCTCGAGCTCGCTGAGGACGAGCTCGACGTCGTGGCTCCAGCTCTCGGCGCGGATCCCGAATGCCTGCCTCGACGACAGAGCGGAGATGTCGGGCGGCAAGGCGTCGGGAGGCATCATGCGCGCGTGGCGAACGAGCAACGGCATGATCGTCTTGCCGTGCTCGAGACCGAGCCGGATCTCCCGCCGAACCCAGTCGGCGGGGTCGTCGATCCGCCGCCTGCCGTACTCGTCCCGGGCGAGGAGCCACTCCGGCCCGATCAGGGCCACGACGACCGCGGCGTTCTCCACGGCCGCGCGGAGCGCGACCGGCCACTCCGCGCCGAAGTGGGTGTCGGACGTGTCCATGAAGACGCTCTCCCGGCCGAACCGGCTCCGGACGGTGTCGGCGAGCCGCCCGGCCTCGCTCGACGCGTCGTCGTGCCGGTACGAGATGAAGACCTCGCGGCTCATCGCCGGTGACGATAGGACTCGGCACGAGTCGTCGCAAGCGCGCTGTCACGGTCGCTTCCCGGAGGCCCGTGACCTTCGGTGGCCGAGGCGCGCGTAGCCGGAGGCGTCGAAGACGGCGCCCGCGATCGCCGCGTAGCCGGCGTCGGACGGGTGACCGTCGCCTTCCGTGCAGAGGAGCGTGAGCGCGCAGATCGCATTCGTCTCGGCCGTGGGATCGGCTTGCGGGTTGAAGACGGCGAACGTGTCGGCGAATCGGGCCCGCTCGCTGGAGGCGGCCGCGGTGAGTGCGGTGTTCAGGGCCTGGAAGAGCGGGTCGGCCTCGGCGAAATAGCCGATGTTCCCGTCCCAGGCGCCCGTGATGATGATCTCCGCGTCGGGTGCGGCGGCGCGGAGCCGGGCGAGAATGACCCGGAAGCTGGCTGCCATCGTGCCGATCTCCGCCGGGGCTCCGTTCTCGATGCAGGTGAAATCGCCGCCGCAGGAGTCGGTGAAATCGGAGATGTCCTGGCCGCCCAGCGAGAGCGTGATCGGGCTCACCTGTCCTGGGTGGCGACGGAGAAAGGCGGTTGCCGCTCTCAGCTGGCTCCCGGAGAAGGCGTCGTGGAGCGGGAAGCCGCGAGCGTTCTGCGGGCAGGGGCCGAGGATGAAGGAGGCAGTCGATTCCTGCGGGCAGCCGTAGTCGACGACCGTGAGCCCGGGTCGGATCAGGCGAAGCCTGGCCGCGAAGACGTCGACGTAGCCGGTGTCGAAGGCGCTCGGCGGGAGCCCGGCATCGACCTTCGACTGCTGGTAGCCGTAGGCGACCGAGTCGCCGAGCGCGAGGTAGTAGCGCTGCGGCGGATCGAACTTCGCGGGTGCGGAACCGCCCAGCGGCTCGGCAGCCGCGTTGGGTGACGTGAGCAGGGTCGTTGCCAGGATGCCGGCGACGAGCATCACCTTTGCGAGGAACATGGAGTCTCCTTTCGCGTGTGGTGAGCCGACGGTAGGAGCCGCTCGAGGCGGTGTCGTCACGGCTTTCCCTGAACTCCGCCGAAGATCCCGGAAATCCGGGAGGCTCCTGCTCGTGACGTGTGCGACGATCTGGCAGTGCCTGCCACGGTTCTCGTCGTCGACGATCACGCGAGCTTCCGGCGCTTCGCCCGCAAGTTGCTCGAGGCTGCAGGCCTCACCGTGGTCGGCGAGGCGGACGACGGCGCCTCTGCGCTCGCCGCCGCCGAGGAGCTCCGCCCCGACGTCGTCCTGCTCGACGTGCTGCTGCCGGACACGACGGGCTTCGAGGTCGCGCGCGAGCTCGCGACCTGGCCCGTGCGGCCGCTCGTCGTCCTCACCTCGAGCCGGAGCGCGGCCGACCTCGGCGGGCTCGCCGGCCGCGACGGGGCGGACGGTTTCATCCCGAAGAGCGAGCTGACCGTGGCCGCGCTCGCTGCGCTCGTCGGCGAGGCCGCGTGAGAGCCGTCCGGGTCCTGCTCTGGCTCGCCGGGGCCGCCCTCTGCGCGCGGCTGCTGCTCGCGGCGAAGGACGAGCACCACCGCCCCGCCGGCTTGACCTACCTCTCGACCGACAAGGCGCTCCTCCATTACACGGTCGCGCTGCTGGCGATCACGGTCGGGCTCGTCGTCTGGGACCGCCGCCCGGAGAGCCTCACCGGGCCGCTGCTGACGGCCGCGTCGTTTGCCTACGTTCTGTCCGAGCTCGACCCGCTCTTCCACCGCTCACGACTCGGTCTTGCGGTAGCGCTCGTGGCCTCGCCACTCGTCATCGCGCTCTTCGCCCACGTGTTCCTCGCGTACCCGACCGGCAGGCTCGGCTCCCGCCTGGAGCGGGGCTTCGTGGCGTCGATCTACGCCTTCGAGCTGGCCGTCGCGCTGGTCTACCTGCTCTACTACGACCCGGGCTCCTACGTGGTCGGCGGGATCCGGGTCGACTGCCCGCAGTGCGGGAAGGCGCCGCTCACGAACGTGGGCTGGCACGACCTGACCGGAGCCGGCCGCGTGCGCGACGGGCTCACGATCGCCGTGATCGCCGTCGCCGCCGTCCTCGTCGCCGCGAAGCTGGTGCGCGCGGCCCCCGGCCCGCGTCGCGTGCTGCTGCCGTTCGGCCTAGCCGCGCTCGTCCTCGCCGCGCACGGGGCGGTCGTGTTCGGACTCGACCTCGCGGGCTCCTCGACCGACTTCTGGACGAGCTCGACCGTGTTCTGGTCGGAGACGGTTGCCGTGCTCGCGATCCCGGTCGCGCTCGCGGCCGGGGTGCTCTGGAGCCGAAGCTCGCGCTCGGCGGTCGCGGACCTCGTGGTCGAGCTCGAGCACTCGCCGCCGGGCTCGGTCCGGGCCGCCCTGGCGCGGACGCTCGGTGACCCGTCGCTCGAGCTCGGGCTCTGGCTCCCGGAGCGGCGCGCATTCGTCGACGGCGACGGCCGCGCCCTCGAGCTGCCCGCCGCGGGTTCGGGCCGGGCCGTGACGGTGCTGGGTCCGGAGGACGCGCCGATCGCGGCGCTCGTCCATGACCCGGCCCTGCTCGAGCAGCGCTCGCTCCTCGACGCCGCTGGGGCAGCGGCGCGGTTCGCGCTCGAGAACGAGCGGCTGCAGGCCGAGCTCCGCCTTCAGCTCGGCGAGGCGCGCTCGTCGCGGGCCCGCATCGTCCGGGCCGGCGACGAAGAGCGCCGGCGGCTCGAGCGGGACCTCCACGACGGCGCGCAGCAGCGCCTGCTCGGGCTCGGGCTCGCGCTCCAGCTCGCCCGCGCGCGGCTCGGCACGGAGGCGGACGGAGCGGCCGAGCTGCTCGCCGAGGCCGAGGCCGAGCTGCGGGCGGCACTCGACGAGCTCCGCGAGCTCGCCCGCGGCATCCACCCGGCAGTCCTCACGGAGCAGGGCCTGAGCGCGGCGCTGAGGTCGCTCGCAGCGCGGTCGCCGGTCCCGGTGACGATCGCCGAGGCTCCCGAGGGGCGTCTTCCGGGCCCTGTCGAGGCGGCGGCGTACTTCCTCGTCTCGGAGGCGCTCGCGAACGTCGCGAAGTACGCTCGCGCGTCCAGTGTCCGCGTCAACGTCGTCCGCGTCGACGAACGCGTGCTGGTCGACGTCGACGACGACGGCACCGGTGGCGCCGATCCCTCGCGCGGCTCTGGACTGCGCGGTCTCGCCGATCGCGTCCACGCCCTCGACGGCGAGCTCGCACTGGAGAGCCGGCCCGGACATGGCACGCACCTCCACGCGGAGCTCCCGTGCGCGTAGCGATCGCGGACGACGCCGCCGTGTTGCGGGAGGGTCTCGCGCGCGTCCTCGCCGACGCCGGGGTCGAGGTCGCCGCTCAGGCCGGCACCGCGGACGAGCTTCTCGAGCGCGTGGACACGCTGTCTCCGGACGTCGTTGTGCTCGACATCCGCATGCCGCCGACGTGGAGCGACGAGGGATTCACGGCCGCAGAAGAGATCCGTCGCCGCCACCCGGAGATGGGCGTGCTGCTCCTCTCGCAGTACGTCGACGCGGAGTACGCGCTCAGGCTGCTCGAGAGGGACGACGGGCGAATCGGCTACTTGCTGAAGGAGCGGATGCTCGACGTCGGCGACCTGGTGGCCGCACTCGAGCGCGTCGCTGCCGGCGAGACCGTCGTCGACCCGGCGCTCGTGGCCGAGCTCCTCGATCGCACCCGTGCGGACAATCCGCTCGACCGACTCACCGCGCGAGAGCGGGAAGTCCTGGCCCTGATGGCCGAAGGCCTCACCGACCGCGGCATCGCCGAACGGCTCTTCGTCACGCCGAACACCGTCGAGACGCACATCCGCCACATCATCGCCAAGCTCGACCTCCCCGTGACGCCCACCGACAACCGGCGCGTCCGGGCGGTCCTCGCCTACCTGCACTCACGCTAGGCGCTTGCGTTCCGCCGCCGTCATGCCGGTGGTCGATGTACGCCTCGACATGTGGGTTCCGGATCCGCGGGAACCCGATCAGCGGCAACGCCGGATGCTCGGCCGGCACCTCGACCAGTTCCCGGCGGGGCCGTCGAAGCCGCAACGGCGAACCCGGTCATCGCCGCGATCGCGCCCGCCACGACAACGACAGCCCCGACGAACAACCACCAGCGACGTACCGACCTCTCACGCCGTCCTGGGCTCGGTCCGGGCATGCCGATGAAGCAGGGCGGCGCCGAGCAGGAGCAGGATGAGCCCAGCGCCGGCGACGGCGCCGATGGCCGCATCGTTCCAGTCGAAGCCCCTCGTGGCGACACGCACGACGATCGGCGCGGGAATCGGCGGCGTGCTCGGCCCGCCGGTGCCCCTGGCCCCGAAGCGATCGTCCGGGCGGACATTGCCGAAGCTCTGAATCGCACCGGTAGACGATCCGACCGGCCCTTGGAGGCCGGCCCGATCGTTCGGGCGGACGACGATGGTCGCGGCCGGACCGGTGACCCGGCCGGGCCCGAGGATGCCTGCGCGGTCGTCAGGACGAACATGTCCCTGCGCCAACGTGTCCGCGGTAGCAGGGATCGCGAATGCCGCGGCGGCGAACACGGCGGCGGCGAGTGCGACTGGTGCCTTCATGGAGTCCCTCCCGGTGGAGCGGCCGCCGAGCGCGGCCGTTTCGCAGACGGTGCGGGAGTCTGGTCAATCGCCGGTCCAGAACGGAAAGTCGCCGGTAAAAGCCCCTGCTCGTACGCTGATTCCGCTACCGTTTCGGGAGTGCGCTTCTGCGTCCTCGGCCCGTTGGAGGTCTGGGAGAGCGGCAACGAGCTTCAGCTCGGGGCTGGGCGCCAACGCGCCTTGCTCATCCTGCTGCTCCTGCACGCGGGCGAGGTCGTCTCCACCGACCGGCTGATCGACGAGCTCTGGTCCGGGCGACCGCCCGCGACGGCCGTCAAGGTCGTCCAGGGCTATGTCTCGCAGCTCCGCAAGGTCGTCCCGGACGAGGTGCTGGTGACCCGGGCGGGCGGATATGCGTTGTTGGCCGGCGACACCGACGTCGCGCAGTTCGAGCAGCTGATCGCCCGGGCGCGCTCGCAAGCGCCGGCCGAAGCAGCACGGACGCTCCAGGAGGCGCTCGACCTGTGGCGCGGGCAGCCGCTCGCCGAGGTCGAGTACGAGTCCTGGGCGCAGACGGAGATCCAACGGCTCGGGGAGCTTCGGCTCGGAGCCGTGGAGGACCAGGTCGACGCCGAGCTCCGGCTCGGTCACCACGCCCGGCTCGTCCCGGAGCTCGAGGCGCTCCTCGCCGCACACCCGCTTCGCGAGCGCCTCTGCGGCCAACTGATGCTCGCCCTCTACTGCTCGGGTCGTCAGGCGGACGCCCTCGAGGCATACGCTGCAGCGCGCCGGAGGCTGGTCGAGGAGCTCGGGATCGAGCCCGGTCCCGAGCTGCAGGACCTTCAGCGGCGGATTCTCGTCCACGACCCCGAGCTCGGGCCGATCACGCGGCCGCGACCGGTCGCCGAGCGGCGCCGTGCGACCTGGCTCGCTGCCGCCGGCGCACTGCTCCTCGCCGCCGCGATCGCCGCAGCCGCCGTCGAGCTCGCGGGTGGAAACGGCGGGAACGGCGGCCAGGCCGCGTTCTCGTCGGTGGTGCCCGACTCGCTTGCCGCTGTCGACCCGAAGACGAACGAAATCGTCGGGCAGGTGCTGATTCCCGGAGGGCCCTCGCTCGTCTCCGCCGGGAAGAACGTGCTCTGGGTCGCGAGCGATGCGAGCCGAACCGTCTCCTCGATCTCGGCCGACAGGCTGGCGGTCACCCATGTGGTCGCACCAGGCGCGATCCCGAGCGCGCTCGAAGCGAACGGCGATGCGGTCTGGGTGCTCGACGGGAGCCACCGCGTGCTCGTAAGGATCGATCCGACCTACGGCGCGATCACGCGGCGGATCAAGCTTCCACCCGGGCCGCCGCCGCGGGCCTTGAACCGGTCGCTGAGCAGCCTGAGCGTGGCCTTCGGCGCGAAGGCACTCTGGGTGACGGACGGCTCGACTCGCCTGCTGCGAATCGACCCCCGTAGCGGCCGGCTCCTGAAGGCGCTCGACCTGCACGAACCGCTCGACGACGTGGCCGTCGGGGCCGGCGCCGTCTGGGCGGTCAGTGGGCCGGCGGCTGCTCTCTTCCAGGTCGACCGGCAGGACCGAGCAGTCACGACCCGCATCCCCATCGTGAACCGGCTCGGCAAGACGGCGCCGTTTCCAGTCGGCGTCGCAGTGGGCGAAGGGGCCGTCTGGGTCCTCAACGGAAACACCCAGACCGTGACGAGGGTCGATCCGGGGTCGGCCGGTGTGACGGCGACCATTCCGCTCGGGATCGGCAGCAACCCGAACGACATCGCAGCGGGCGCCGGATCGGTCTGGGTGGCGGACGGTGGCGACGGGACGCTGGCGCGAATCGACCCTGGCACGAACGCCGCGACAATCATCCCGCTGGGCAGCAGCCCGACCGGAGTCGCCGTCGGCGGCGATCGTGTCTGGGTGAGCGTTCAGCCGGGCTTCAGAGCGGGCGTCGCCCGTCCGCGCGGCCGGATCCAGGCCGTCTCCACCTCCGCGCTACCGGCAACATCCTGTTCGCCCGTCGAGTTCCAGGGAGAGGGGCAGCCTCGCTACCTGATCGCGTCCGACCTCCCGTTTCAGGGCCAGGCCAGCCTGAGCGAGACCCTGCAGATGAGCGACGCGGTCCGGTTTGTCCTGACCCAGCACCGCTTCAGAGCCGGCCGGTTCTCGATCGGGTATCAGTCCTGCGACGACTCGATCGCCCAGACTGGCAACTACGACGCCGACAAGTGCAGGGCCAACGCGCGGGCCTATGCCGCCGACAAGAGCGTGATCGGCGTGATCGGCGGCTACAACTCGGGATGCTCTCTCGCCGAGATCCCCGTTCTCGCCGCGGCTCGCGGCGGGCCGGTAGCGATGATCAGTCCGAGCTCGACCTATGTCGGGCTCACCCGCGCGGGTCCCGGCACGGCGCCGGGGGAGCCGGGAAAGTACTACCCGGGCGGAACGCGCAACTTCGTTCGCGTGGTCGCAGCCGACGACGTGCAGGGGGCCGCCGACGCGCTGCTCGCAAAGCAGCTCGGCGTCAGGAGGCTCTACGTCCTGAACGACACCGATCCGTACGGCTTCGGGATCGCGTCGAACGTCCGTCACGCCGCGACGAAGCTCGGCATAGGCATCGCCGGCTTCGAGGCGTGGGACCCTCACGCCCGCAGCTACACGGCGGTCGCACGCAGGGTCCTGCGCGCGAGGGCAGATGCCGTGTTCCTCGGCGGTTCCGTCGACCAGTCGAACGGCGCCACGCTCGTGAAGAGCCTCCGGGCGGTGCTCGGCGTGCATGTCCGCATCCTCACGCCCGACGGCTTCACCCCGATCTCCGCTTTCGCGCAGCTGGCAGGCCCGGCGGCGGAGGGGATCACCGTCAGCTTCCCGGCCGTGCCGGCCGAACAGCTTCGGAACGAGGGACAGCAATTCGTCACCCGGTTCGAAACGGCGATCGGGCGCCCGGTCGAGGCGTACTCGATGGCCGCAGCCCAGGCCGCGGAGATTCTCCTGGACGCGATCGCGAGCTCCGACGGAACGCGGGCCTCGGTCACCTCGAACCTCTTCAGGACCAGGGTCTCGAACGGGATCCTGGGCAGCTTCTCGTTCGACCGCAACGGAGACACGACGGCGGGCGCGGTGACGATCTACCGGATCGTCCGGGGAAAGCCGACGGTCTTCAGGGTGATCACGCCGCCGCCGAGCCTGGTCCGCTGACGCCGGCACGAAACGAACCCGATGGGCCGTGGAGGGATCGAACCTCCGACCTTGGGATTAAGAGTCCCCTGCTCTACCAGCTGAGCTAACGGCCCGCGGGCGTCAAGGCTAGCACCGCGCCCGTTCCGGCGGATCGCCTACCCTGGCCCGGATGAAGGTGCTCACCGTCGTCGGAAACAGGCCGCAGTTCGTCAAGTCGGCGCCTCTCTCGCTCGCGCTGCGCGCGGCCGGGATCGAGGAGGTCGTGCTCCACACCGGTCAGCACTACGACCGTGAGCTGTCGCAGGTGTTCTTCGACGAGCTCGGCCTGCAGGAGCCGCGCCATCGCCTCGCGACGCACTCCGCCGACCCGGCCGTGATGCGACCCGGGATCGCGGTCACGGTCGAGGCCGAGCGGCCCGACTGGGTGCTCGTCTTCGGCGACACGAACTCGACGCTGGCCGGCGCGCTGGCGGGCGTCGATGCGCGGACGCCCGTGGCGCACGTCGAGGCAGGCCTGCGCTCGGGCGACTGGACGATGCCCGAGGAGCGAAACCGGGTCGAGGTCGACCAGCTCGCGGCGCTGCTCCTCTGCCCCGACGAGCGCTCGCGCGCGCAACTCGAGCGAGAGGCCGTGCCGGGACGCGCCGTGGTGGTCGGCGACGTGATGGCCGACGCGACGCGGCTCTTCGCGCCGCTCGCCCGCGACCGCGTCCCGCTCGGCGGGCTCGAGCCGGGGCACTATGCGGTCGCCACGGTCCACCGCCTCGCCAACGTCTCGCAGCCGCGCCTCGGCCGGATCGCCGAAGGGCTGAGCCGCCTCGAGGAGCCCGTCGTCTTCCCGGCGCACCCGCGCACGCGCGCCGCGCTCGACGGCATCCCGCTCGGGCCCAACGTCAGGCTCGTCGCGCCGCTCGGCTACCTCGAGCTCGCCGCGCTCACGTCTCAGGCGCGCGTGATCCTCACCGACTCGGGCGGGCTGCAGAAGGAGGCCTACTGGTATGGGGTCCCGTGCGTGACCATGCGGCCGTCGACGGAGTGGGTGGACACGGTCGAGGCGGGCGCGAACGTGCTCGTCGACGACGACCCCGGCCTGATCGCCGAGGCGGCCGCCGCGGCGCGCATGCCGGCCGAGCGGCCGCCGCTATACGGCGACGGGCACGCCTCCGAGCGAGTGGCGGAGGCTCTTCTTAGTAGCCTGTCCGCGGCATGAAGCCCGAGATCGCAATCATCGGCGCCGGCTACGTCGGCGTCCCTCACGCGCAGGTCTTCGCCGAGGCCGGCCGCCGCGTCGTCCTCGTCGACATCAGCGAGGAGCGCGTCGCGATGCTGCGAAACGGCGAGAGCTACATCGAGGACGTGCCCTCGGAGAAGCTCCGCGAGCTGGTCGCGGCGGGACTGACCGCGACGACCGACTACGACGTCCTGCGCGAGGTCGAGACGGTGATCATCGCGCTGCCGACACCGCTCTCGAAGCAGCGCGAGCCGGACCTCTCGATCGTGCTCTCCGCCACCCGCGAGGTCGCCGCGCGGCTGCAGCCGGGGCAGCTGGTCGTGCTCGAGTCGACGACCTACCCCGGCACGACACGCGAGTCGCTGCTGCCCATCCTCGAGTCGAGCGGGCTGAAGGTCGGCGAGGACTTCTTCCTCGCGTTCGCGCCGGAGCGCGTCGACCCGGGCCGCACCGACTGGACGACGAAGAACGTGCCGAAGGTCGTGGGCGGGATCACGCCCGCCTGCATCGAGCGTGCGACCGCTCTCTACGCCCGTGCGCTCGACACCGTGCACCCCGTCAGCTCGCCCGAGGCCGCCGAGCTGACGAAGCTGCTCGAGAACATCTTCCGCTCGGTCAACATCGCCCTCGTCAACGAGCTCGCCCAGCTCTGCGACCGGATGGGGATCGACGTCTGGGAGGTGATCGACGCTGCGGCGACGAAGCCGTTCGGGTTCATGCGGTTCAACCCCGGCCCCGGCCTCGGCGGCCACTGCATCCCGATCGACCCGTTCTACCTCACCTGGAAGGCGCGCGAGTTCGGCTTCACCACCGAGTTCATCGAGCTCGCCGGCAAGGTCAACGAGAACATGCCCTACTACTGCCGCTCGGTCGTCTCGCAGGCGCTCAACCACGGCGCCGGCAAGGCGCTCTCGACC
>Ga0335080_10005305_pt1 | contig 13246 bp, 12 predicted proteins | sample Lox_Sample_34_FD_206720 | JGI IMG/M metagenome (GOLD analysis project Ga0335080, IMG submission 206720) | Soil microbial communities from Loxahatchee National Wildlife Refuge, Florida, United States - Lox_Sample_3.4 | ecosystem: Environmental > Terrestrial > Soil > Wetlands | place: USA... | reverse complement strand
CGAGCCGCACCGCGCGGCTCGACCCGGCGGGCTTGGCCCTGCCGGCAACCATTCGACGCCTCACTGAAACTCGAGGTCCCTGTCGCCGGGCAATCGGCTTGTTGCCGTTCTCGCCGGTCCGCCCCCGGACCTGACGCTCGCCCGATCGTTGCCATCGAGATTAACGCAGCCTGGTCGGAATCCACTTAAAATGCCTGGTTAATCGCCGGTGTTCGCCGCACATGATTGACGCGAGGTTGCCGCTGTCGGTCAAATCGCGCCGGAACTTGATCCCGCCGCCCGCGCATCCCATCTGTGTGATCCGTCTTGCGGGCCGTACCGCCCGCCCCTAAACCCTGCTCCCACCGATGGATTCGCTTCTCGACCAATCCGCCCTCACGACGCTTGCCGAACGGCTGGTCGCCGCCGCGCGGCGGGCCGGCGCCGACGCGGCCGATGCGATCGCCGAACGCGGCGTGTCGCAATCGGTCGAGGTGCGCGACGGCACCGTCGAGGAAACCGAGCGTTCCGAAGGCGACAACATGGGTCTGCGCGTGCTGGTCGGGCGGCGCCAGGCGGTGGTGTCGACCAACGACCTCAAAGGCGACATCGACGCGCTCGCGGCGCGCGCGGTCGCGATGGCGCGCGTCGCGCCGGAGGACAAGTTTGCCGGCCTCGCCGACCGCGACCTCCTGGTGAAGACCGTTCCCGACCTCGATCTGCTCGATCCACAGCTGCCGTCGGTCGCGCAGCTCGAGGAGACGGCGCGCGCCGCGGAAGCCGCCGGGCTCGCCGTCAAGGGCGTGACCAAGTCGGGCGGCGCCTCGGCCTCCGCCGGCATCGGCGGCATGGTGCTGGTGACGAGCACCGGATTCGCCGGCGCCTATCTCGGCTCGCGCCACGGCGTGTCGATGCAGGCGATCGCCGGCGAAGGCACCGGCATGGAGCAGGACTACGACTTCTCCTCCGCGCTGCATGCCGCCGACCTCGCGGCGCCGGCCGACATCGGCCGCACCGCCGGCGAGCGCGCCGTGCGCCGGCTCAATCCGCGCAAGGTCGCCACCAAACCGGCGCCGGTCGTGTTCGATCCGCGCATCGCCGGCTCGCTGATCGGCCATCTTGCGTCCGCCATCAACGGCAGCGCGATCGCGCGCAAGACCAGCTTCCTCAAGGACCGGCTCGGCCAGCAGATCTTTTCCTCCGGCATCCGCGTCATCGACGATCCGCTGCGCCGGCGCGGCCTGCGCTCGCATCCGTTCGACGCCGAGGGCGTGGCGGGACAGCGCCGCGCGCTCGTCGACGACGGCACGCTCACCAGCTGGATCCTCGACAGCGCCACCGCGCGCGAGCTCGGGTTCCAGACCACCGGGCATGCGCAACGCGGCGTCTCTTCGACGCCGTCGCCGGGCGCATCCAACCTTCATCTCGAGCCGGGCCGCGCCTCCCCGGCCGAGCTGATCGCCGACATCGCGGAAGGGCTCTACGTGACCGACCTGATCGGCATGGGCGCCAACATGGTGACGGGCGACTACAGCCGCGGCGCGTCGGGGTTCTGGATCGAGCACGGCGAGCTCACCTACCCGGTGAGCGAGATCACCATCGCGGGCCACCTCGACGACATCTTCCGTTCGCTGACGCCGGCGAACGATCTCGCCTTCCGCTTCGGCATCAATGCGCCGACCGTGCGGATCGAGGGGCTCACCGTTGCGGGCGTCTGAGGCCATCGACCGCGCCGCGCTCACGCGCGAGCTTGCCGCGACCGTGCGCGAGGCGGGCGCGCTCGCGCTCAAATGGTTCAAGAACCCGATCAAGAGCTGGATGAAGGAGGGCGACTCTCCGGTGTCGGAGGCCGACCTCGCGGTCGACGCGCTGTTGCGCGAGCGTCTGGCCGCGACCGGCGCCGCCGACGGCTGGCTGTCGGAGGAGACCGAGGACGCGCCGAGCCGGCTGATCGCCGATCGGGTGTGGATCGTCGATCCGATCGACGGCACGCGGGCGTTCCTCGCCCACCGCGACGACTGGTGCGTGTCGGTCGCGCTCGCCGAACAGGGACGTCCGGTTCTCGGCGCCGTCTATGCGCCGGCAAGCGACGACCTTTTCCTCGCCGCCGCGGGCAACGGCGCGACCCACAATGGCCGGCCGATCGCCGCGACCGCGGGCTCCGCGCTTGCGCACGCGCGCGTCGCCGGACCGGACCGGCGGCTTGCCCGGCTCGCGCCGTTCGGCATCGTGGCGGAACCCAAGGTGCATGCCCTTGCGTTACGCGTGACCCGGGTCGCGCAAGGGTCGCTCGACATCGCACTCGCCGGACCCAACAGCAGCGATTGGGACCTTGCGGCGGCCGATCTTTTGGTGCACGAAGCCGGCGGGGCGCTGACGACGTTGGCCGGCGAGAGCCTGGTCTATAATCGGCCCAAACCGAAGCACAGCGCACTGTTCGCCGCCGGGCGCGACCGCCACCAGGCGCTGAGCGATCTCATTCGCGAGGGCCGCGTCGCCTTCCCATAGGCTGAAATCAGCGGCGTGCCGCCGCGTCAATCGGAGGGCACCGCGATGTCGCGCAAAACGGTTCCCACACTGTCATGAAAGCTCTCAAGCGCTTGGCGCGGTCGCGCGCGGTGCAAACCGCGGTCGGCATCGCGGCCGCCGAGTACCTGCGCTTCGTCTGGCTGACCGGCCGGCCGGTGCTCGAGCCGCCCGACATCTACGAGCAGATACGTCCGCGACTGCCGCTGATCATCGCGATGTGGCACGGTCAGCATTTCCTGATTCCGTTCATCCGGCGCCACTACCCCGCCAAGGTGCTGGTGTCGCGCCACCGCGACGGCGAGATCAACGCGATCGCCGCCGAACGGCTCGGCGTCGGCACCATCCGGGGCTCGGGCGATTCGAGCGGGCGGTTCGACCTGAAAGGCGGCGTCGGCGCGTTCCAGGGCATGCTGACGACGCTTGCCGACGGCTATTCGGTGGCGCTGACCGCCGACGTGCCGAAGGTGGCGCGGGTCGCCGGCATCGGCATCATCAAGCTCGCCCAGTTGTCCAGCCGGCCGATCCTGCCCGTTGCGGTGGTGACCAGCCGGCGCAAGGTGCTCGACAACTGGGACCGCACCGCCGTCAATCTCCCGTTCAGCCGGATCGGGATGGTCGGCGGTGAAATCGTGACGGTGCCCGGCGACGCGGATAGTGATACGCTTGAAAGTTGTCGCCAGGCGCTCGAGCGGAATCTCAACCGGATCACCGCGCGCGCCTACGAGCTCGCCGACCGTCGGCCTTGAGAGAGGGGACCTTGGCTGATCGCCTGCCGCTGAGCCTTCGCGCCTACGCGCTGCTGACGGCGGCGGCGACGCCGCTCGCGTCGCAGCTGCTCAGGCGTCGCCTCAAGCGCGGCAAGGAGCACCCCGAGCGCCTCGCCGAGCGGCGCGGCGAGACGAGCGTGCGGCGGCCGCCCGGGACGCTGGTATGGGTGCACGGTGCGAGCGTCGGCGAGCTCGCCGCCGCGATCCCGCTGATCGAGCGCCTGCGCGCCGGTCCGCACAACATCCTGGTCACCACCGGAACCGTCACCTCGGCGGCGTTCGCGGCGCAGCGGCTCCCGGCCGGCGCCATCCATCAGTTCGTGCCGCTCGACGCGCCCGCCTTCGTGGCGAAATTCCTCGACCACTGGCGGCCGGATCTCGCCCTGTTCGTCGAGTCCGACCTGTGGCCCAACATGGTCGTGGGCGCGGCGCAACGCGCCATTCCGCTGATCGTGGTCAACGGCCGCGTGTCGGAGCGCTCGTTCGAGCGCTGGCGCTATCTGCCCGACACCATCGAGGCGCTGCTCCGGCGGCTCGATCTCTGCCTCGTGCGCACGCCGGTCGACGCCGAGCGCTTCGCCGCCCTCGGCGCGCCGCGCATCAGCACCACCGGCAACCTCAAGCTCGACGTGCCGCTGCTCCCGGTCGACGACGGCAAGCTCGCGCAGCTGTCCCAGGCGCTGGCCGGCCGGCCGGTGATCGCCGCCGCCTCGACCCATCTCGGCGAGGAGAGCGCGGTGATCGACACCCAGCGGCGGCTCAAGGCGACGTTCCGCGGGCTCCTCACCATCCTGGTGCCGCGCCATCCGGACCGCGGCGCGAGCATCGCCGGCGAGGTCGCCGCCGCCGGCCTGAGCGCGGTGCTTCGCTCGCGCGGCGAGCTGCCGCGCGCCGACACCGATGTCTACATCGCCGATACGGTCGGCGAGCTCGGGCTGTTCTACCGCCTGGCGCCGATCGTGTTCATGGGCGGCTCGCTCATTCCGCACGGCGGACAGAACCCGATCGAGCCGGCGAAATTCGGCGCCGCCATCCTGCACGGTCCGCACGTGTCGAACTTCGCCGACATCTATGCGGCGCTCGACCGCGCCAAGGGCGCCGAGCTGGTGCCGAACGCCGACCGCCTGCCGGTGCGGGTCGGCGCCTGGCTCAAGGACGGCGAGGAGCGCGCCCGCGTCTCCGCCGCCGCCAAGTCGACCGTCGATGTGCTCGGCGGCGCGCTCGAGCGCACGCTCACCGCGCTCGAGCCGTATCTGATGCAGCTGCGGCTCGAACACCGCGATGCGTGAGCCGGCGTTCTGGTGGCGCGAGCCCGGATTGATGTCCGCCCTGCTGGCGCCGCTCGGCGCGCTCTACGGCGCGATCGCGGCGCGTCGGATGCGGCGGTCCGGGCAGCGCGTGCGCGCGACGGTGGTCTGCATCGGCAACCTGACGCTGGGCGGAGCCGGCAAGACGCCGAGCGCGATCGCGACGGCGCGTCTCTTGCGCGACGCCGGCGCCAAGCCGGCGTTCCTCACGCGCGGCTATGGCGGGCGGCTCGCCGGGCCGGTCAGCGTCGCGCCCGACCACACCGCGGCCGACGTCGGCGACGAGCCATTGCTGCTGGCGCGGGTCGCCCCGACGGTCGTCGCCCACGACCGGATCGCGGGCGCCGCGGCGGCGATCGCGGGGGGCTTCGACACGATCGTGATGGACGACGGCTTCCAGAATCCGTCGCTCGAGAAGAATCTCTCCGTGCTCGTCATCGACGGTCGCCGCGGCATCGGCAACGGCAGGGTCTTTCCGGCCGGACCCCTGCGCGCACCCCTCGCGGCGCAACTCGACCGCGCCCACGCGCTGCTCGTGATCGGCGAGCCGGGGTGGTCGGCGCGCAGCGTGATCTCGGCCGTCCGCCGGGGCCCCGCGTCGATCGTCGTGACCGGCCGGCTGGTTCCCGATCCGGCCGCGGTCGCGGCGCTCGCGCAAGCGCCCGTGCTGGCCTTCGCCGGGATTGCCGATCCGGAGAAATTCTTCGCGACCTTGCGCGATGCCGGCATCGCGGTCGCGGCGACTCGGCGGTTCGCCGATCACCACCATTTCGACGTGGCGGAGGCCAAGGACCTCATCGCCCAGGCGGAGCAATCGCGGCTGACGCTGGTGACCACCGAGAAGGACCTTGCGCGCATGACCGGCGACCCCGCGCTCGCCGAGCTCGCGGCGCGCGTGAAGACGCTGCCGGTCGCGGTCGAGTTCGACAACGCCGGCGCGTTGCGCGATATCCTCGAAAGTCTCTTCTTCTGATCGGCGCTACTTCGCGCGCCCAGGGTAGAGCCGCTGCAGCACCGCCTCGGGGCTCGCATAGGGCTCCTGCCGCTCGACGCTCCAGTACTTCAGCTCCTCGAGCGGGATCGCCACGCCGGTCACCGCGCAGCGCACGAAGGCGCCCGGCCGCACCACCCGGAAATCACCGTCGAGGTAGCGGATTTCGGCCTCGCCCGGGGCAGACCGATGATCGTAGCGGTTGAGCACCTGTGTGGTTCCTCTCCTGCCCGTGGGGCGGCGATCAGCCCAACATAATGCCTCAGGCGCGCGCGCGAAACCCTTGGCCGGTGGCTCGGGCCCGGCCGGGAATTGCCCAAATGCTCGGCAGCAGAAGCCCGCCGCGAATGGTATGATGGCGGTGGCGACATTTCCTGCCGACCGGACGCATGCGGATCACTCTCACCTTTGCCTTCGTATTGGCGGCGACCGCGGGCGCCAGCACTGCCCTGACGGCAGCCCCATCCGGGCCCGAGCCGGTGGAGATCGCGCAGGACAATGGCGTGCTCAAGGCCACGCTGTTTCGGCCCGACGGCGCCGGGCCGTTTCCGGCGGTGATCGGGCTGCACGGCTGCGAGGGACTGCTCGGCCGCAACGGAACCATGGATGCCCGCTACACCGACTGGGCCGAGCACCTCACCAAGGCCGGGTTCGTGGTGATCTATCCCGACTCCTATGGCTCGCGCGGGCTCGGGCCCCAGTGCTCCATCCGCCGCCGGGCGATTCGCACCGACCACGAGCGGGTGGCCGATGCCAATGCGGCGCGGCGTTGGCTGCAGAAGCAGCCCTACGTGAAGGCCGATCACGTCACGCTGCTCGGCTGGGCGACCGGCGGCATCAGCGCGCTGTGGACGGTGCGGCGCCGCGCCGCGCTGCCGAAGGACGACACCGCCGACTTCCGCTCGGCGGTCGCGTTCTATCCGGGCTGCCGGCGGCTCGACAACGCGGCCTGGAGCGCGCGCGTCCCGACGCTGATCCTGATCGGCGCCGCCGACGACCAGAGCTCGGCGCAGGTGTGCCAGCGCATGGTGGCGGGCACGCGCGGCCGCAGCGCCGGCACCTCGATCGTGGTCTATCCCGGCACCTACCACGACTTCGATCATCCCGACCGGCCGCTGCAGGAGCGCGGCGGCTACGCCTTCGCGACCAACAGCTCGGGCAAGATTCACAGCGGCACCAACCCGGTCGCGCGCGCCGACGCGCTCATGCGCGTGCCGCAATGGCTCGCGCGGTAGCATTCCATTCATGACACAGCCCGCCGCTCCGCCATTCCGCGCCGACCACATCGGCAGCCTGTTGCGTCCCGCCGCCCTGCTCGAGGCGCGCCGCCGCCACGCGCTTGGCGAGATCGGCGAGGATGCGCTGCATGCGGCCGAGGACGCGGCCATTGCCGATGCCATCGCCCTGCAGGCGCGCGTCGGGCTCGCCGTTGCGACCGACGGCGAGTTTCGCCGCCGCTCCTATCACAGCTATTTCTACCGCCAGCTCGGCGACATCACGCCCGATGCGGTGGGCGGCGAGGCCGCCCACGCCGGCGGGCGCGGCGCGCAGCCGACCGCGGCGATCAACAGCAAGGTCAAGTGGACGAAGCCGATCCATGTCGACGACTTCCACCTGTTGCGCGCGAAAACCGCCGCGACGCCCAAGCTCACCATTCCGGGGCCGTGCGCGCTGCATTTCCGCGGCGGCGACGCCGCCGTGCTGGCGCACGCCTATCGCGACACGGAAGCGTTCTGGGACGACATCGTGGCGGCCTTCCGGGCCGAACTCGAAGCGTTGGCGGCTGCCGGATGCACTTACGTGCAAATCGACGAGACCGCGTTCGCCAAGTTCGGCGACCCGGACGTGCAGGCCGCGCTCGCGGCGCGCGGCGACGACTGGTCGCGGCTGATCGACACCTATATCGACGTGACCAACCGGGTGCTGCGCGACCTGCCGGTCTCGCTCCGCGTCGGCATGCATCTCTGCCGCGGCAACCGCGGCGGCACCTGGCACGCCGAGGGCAGCTACGACGCGGTCGCCGAGCGGCTGTTCAACGCCCTGGCCATTCCGTTCTACCTGCTCGAATATGACAGCCCGCGCGCGGGCGACTTCACCCCGCTGCGGCACGTGCCGCCGGACAAGCGCATCGTGCTCGGCCTGGTGTCGACCAAGACGTCGGCGCTCGAGGACAAGGACGGGCTCAGGCGCCGGATCGACGCGGCGAGCCGCTACGTCGACCTCGCGCGGCTGTCGGTCAGCCCGCAATGCGGCTTCGCCAGCGTCGCCGAGGGCAACCCGATCACGCATGAGGCGCAGGAGGCGAAGCTGCGGCTGATCGTCGAGGTGGCGCACGAGGTGTGGGGAACGAATTGATACTCTCATTCGTCATGGCCGGGCTTGTCCCGGCCATCCACGACTTGCCGTAGGCGAAGAAAGACGTGGATGCCCGCATTCGCGGGCATGACGGAGGGGAGAGTCCCGTTACGACTCCAATTTCGCATCGAGCGAGATCTTCGCGTTGAGCACGCGCGACACCGGACAGTTGGCCTTGGCGTCGGCGGCGATCTCCTGGAATTTCTTTGCGTCGATGCCGGGCACCTTGGCGGTCATCTGCAGGTCGACCGTCGTGATCGTCCAGTTGCCGGAGACCTGCTCGAGGGTCAGCGCCGCGGTGGTCGCGAGCTTCTCCGGCGTGAAGCCCGCCTTCCCGAGCGCGGCCGACGTCGCCATGGTGAAGCAGCCGGCATGCGCGGCGGCGATCAGCTCCTCCGGATTGGTGCCGATGCCGTTCTCGAAGCGGGTCGCGAACGAATACTGCGTGTCCTTGAGCACGCCGCTCTGCGTCGAGACGCTGCCCTTGCCCTGTTTGAGGTCGCCGCTCCAGGCGGCCGAGGCGGTGCGTTTCATGAGGCGGTCTCCTGTGGGTCTTTCCCCGAGTGCCGCGTCAGATATGGCAATGAAGGCCGCGCAATGAAAGGCCGTCAGAACAGGCTGCCCTGCCCCTCGCCGCCGAAGCTGCGGCGGCGCGGCCGCGGCCGCAGCGCCGCGATCGGCTCGCGCTGGCCGGTCGCGCCGGTCGCCGCGATCGCGCCGACATGGCCGTCCTGGAACTCGATGTCGAGCCGCATGCCGGTCGCGACGCCCGCGGCGGTGCGCAGCGGCTGGTTGTCGGGGCCGCGCACGAGCGCAAACCCCCGCGCCAGCACGCCGTGATAGGACAGCGCGCCGAGCAATTGTCCGGCGCGCTCGAGGCGGTCGAGCCGGCGGTCGATCAGTCCGGCGGCGGCGCGCGCGGCGCGCTGCATCAGCGTCTCGACGCGCTCGCGGGCGCGGGCAATGCGGGTGCGCTGCGCCTCGGCGTTGTGGCGCAGGCTCGCGGCGAGGAGCCCGGCCGCGGCGGCGAAGCGCGCGCGCTGGCGCTCGACCCCGACGCGCAGCAGCTGCGGGGTGAGCCGGCCGGCGATGCGCGAGAAATCGGTGTGGTGCACCTGCGCATTGGCGCGCAGCGCGCGCGGCAGGCGGTCGGCGCAGGCGTCGAGCCGCTGGCGCGGGATCGCGAGCAGCGTGTCGGCGCTCGGCAGCGCGCGGGCGGCGGCGCGCAGCTCGGTGCGGCGGTGATCCTGGCCGCGCGACCAGCACGCGAAGGCGCGGCGGGCGCAGTTCTCGATGCGGGCGATCAGCTCGGATTTCACCGGCACCGCCATCTCGGCGGCCGCGGTCGGCGTCGGCGCGCGGCGGTCGGAGACGAAGTCGATCAGCGTCACGTCGGTCTCGTGGCCGACCGCCGAGATCAGCGGGATCATGCTGTCGGCGGCGGCGCGCACCACGATCTCCTCGTTGAACGACCACAGATCCTCGATCGAGCCGCCGCCGCGCGCGACGATCAGCAGATCGGGCCGCGGGATCGCGCCGCCTTCGGGCAGCTCGTTGAAGCCGCGGATCGCCGCCGCGACCTCCTCGGCCGAGCCCTCGCCCTGCACCCGCACCGGCCAGACGACGACGTGGCGCGGGAAGCGGTCGGAGAGCCTGTGCAAGATGTCGCGGATCACCGCGCCGGTCGGCGAGGTGACGACGCCGATCACGTCCGGCAGGTAGGGCAGGAGCTGCTTCCTCGCCTCGTCGAACAGGCCTTCGGCGGCGAGCTTCTTCTTGCGCTCCTCGAGCAGCGCCATCAGGGCGCCGACGCCGGCCGGCTCGAGGCTGTCGATCACGATCTGGTAGGACGAGCGGCCCGGATAGGTGGTGAGCCGGCCGGTGGCGATCACCTCGAGCCCCTCCTCGGGCTTGAAGCGGATGCGGCCGAACACGCCCTTCCAGATCACCGCGTCGATGCGCGCGCCCTCGTCCTTGAGCGCGAAGTAGCAATGGCCCGACGAGTGCGGGCCGCGATAGCCGGAGATCTCGCCGCGCACGCGCACGAAGCCGTAGGCATCCTCGACCGTGCGCTTGAGCGCGGCGGAGAGCTCGGAGACGGACCACTCGGGAATGTTGACGCGAGGCTCGGGCATGGCTGCAACATAGGGACGATTCGGGGGTTTGTCTGCGGGCCCGCACCTGTCGTAGGGTGGGCAAAGGCGGCCGAGACGTCGGCGGTTTTGCACGGCGCGCGCTCCGCCGTGCCCACGTGAGTGCAAGGCGCGTGGGCACGGCGGGTTTCGCAGCGTGCACGCGATCGATGTCAGTGGCCGCCTTTGCCCACCCTACGCGTCCTTTGCCGGAGACATCATGAAAGTCGGACTGTTCGATCACGTGGAATGGGGCGATCGCCCGCTCGCGACCCTCTTCGACGAGCGCCTGCAATTCGCCGCCGCGGCCGACGAGGCCGGCATCTACTGCCTGCACGTGGCCGAGCACCACGCGACGCCGCTCAACATGGTGCCGGTGCCCGGCGTCTGGCTCGGCGCGCTCGCGCGCGCCACCAGGCGGATGCGGCTCGGGCCGCTGGTCTATCTGCTGCCGCTCTATTCGCCGCTGCGCCTGATCGAGGAGATCTGCATGCTCGATCACCTGAGCTGCGGCCGCTTCGAGGTCGGGGTCGGGCGCGGCGTGTCGCCGTTCGAGCTCAAGTACCACAAGGTCGAGCACGACCAGTCGCGCGACATCTTCGTCGACGCGTTCGACTGCGTCAGCGCCGGCCTGCAGACCGATACGCTGACCTACAAGGGGCCGCACTACGAGTACGAGAACGTGCCGATCGCGCTGCGCCCGCTGCAGCAGCCGTTCCCGCCGTTCTGGTACGGCTCGTCGAACACGACCGGCGCGACCTGGGCGGGCGAGCGCGGCATGCACTTCGTCAGCCTCGGCCCGATCGAATTCGCCAAGCGCAACATCGCGGCGTTCCGCGCGGCGCTGGCGAAGCGCGGCGGCCCGGCCAGCCCGAAGCCGGAGTTCTCCGGCGGCACCGCGGTCGGCGTGCTGCGCCACATCTTCGTCGCCGAGACCGACGCGGAGGTGAAGCGCTGGGCGAAGCCGGCGATGGACCGCCACCTCGCGCATCTCAATTGGCTGCGCGTAAAACACAACGCGACCGCGGTCGACGCGCGCTTCAACGTGCCGCGCGGCGCCGACTTCGAGGCGGGCGTCGCCGACGGCTCGGTGATCGCCGGCACGCCGCAGACCGTGCTCAAGGAGCTCGAGAAGCAGGTCGCCGAGCTCGGCATCAACTACCTGCTGACGTACCTATTCCTCGGCACCATGTCGCTCGCCGAGGCGCTGCGTTCGCTCGAGCTGTTTCGTACCGAGGTGATGCCGAAGCTGGCGACGCTGTAAGTTTGAGCATGATCTTTTCCGAAAACCGGTATCCACTTTTCGGGATCATGCCGTAGGCGGGCGACATCCCGGCCCCGACTCGCGTAAGATCGCGCGCAAGCCGTCCCACTTATCAGGGGCGACGACAGGAGGCGAGCATGATGGTCACGCTTTATGCAGCCGCAGGCGGCATCATCGCGGGCGCGAGCTTCTATCTCGCGTGGTGGCACGCCGACGCCCGCAAGTTTCTCGCCGGCGCCTTCTTCGCGTCGTCGGCCATTCTGTTCTATCATTATTTCGCGGATGTATCGGTGCCGCTGCTCGGGACGGATGCCATCCTGACCCCGCAGATGAACGCCGTCCGAGCCGGCGTCCAATTCATCCTTTTCCTGCTGTGCGGCTATTTCGGCTTCATCCACAAACCGAGGGAGGCACGACCGCCGAAGCCCACGCGCGCTTCGGTCGTACTGCCGCCCCCGCATGTCGCGACGCGACGCAATCTTCCTCCTCAGCGGCGATCCCGGCTCGCCGCGCCGACGCTGTAGGCCAGAGGTGATAGGGCACCGGAGCGGTGCTAGGAAACCGACGCCCATTGATATCATTGGGCTTTTCGCTTAGGTTCTGCCAAACCCTACACGACTCGGTTTCGCTCACCGGACCTTCGCCTCGATTGATATCGCTGCGCTTTTCCCGTTGGGTTCGTTTTGTCAAAAACCCGTGTCATCGGTTGCGATTGGCTTCGTTTTGTCAAACAGCGCATCGACTCGTCCCGCGTGCCGACCGGACGATGGCGCGCGGCTGCGCCACCACAGCATGAGGCGCTTTCGCCAAGCTTAATCGGCCGCATCGGCGCCGCGGGCTTGCAGCCTTGCACACATTGACTTGCGTCAATGTTTCGGCCTGCCCGCCTCCCCTACCCTGCATCCTGCGCCCATCCGCCCGGAGGCAGCCCATGAACGCCCGCACCATGCAGACGCGCAAGAGCGCATGCCGCATGTGCCACGGCGGCTGCGGCGTGCTGGTGCACATGGTCGACGGCGCCATCACCCGCATCACCGGCGATCCCGACTCGCCCCTCAACAAGGGCCTGCTCTGCCCGAAGGGGATGGCGGGCGCCGAGATCGTCACCCACCCTGACCGGCTCACTCATCCGATGAAGCGCATCGGCGCGCGCGGCGAAGGGCGCTGGGCGCGCATCACGTGGGACGAGGCCTACGACATCATCGCCGAGAAGCTCGAGCGCATCATCGCCGAGAACGGCCCGGAGAGCATCGTGATCGGCACCGGCACGGGCCGGCATCACTGCAACTTCGTGCCGCGCTTCGCCAATGCGCTCGGCACGCCGAACTGGTGCGAGCCGGGCCACGCGCAGTGCTTCTTCCCGCGCGTCAACGTGGCGCGGATGACGTTCGGCGGGCTGCCGGTGTGCGACTACTATGGCGACACCCGGCCGGCCTGCGTGCTGGTGTGGGGGCACAACCCGCTCAACTCCGGGCCGGACGGCGAGCTCCCCTTCCACACGCGGCGGCTGATCGAGGCGGGCAAGACCAAGTACGTCGTGGTCGATCCGCGCCGCACCAGGATCGCCGAACGCGCCGCCGTGTGGCTGCAGGTGCGGCCCGGCACCGACGATGCGCTCGCGCTGGCGATGCTCAACGTGATCATCGGCGAGGGACTGTACGACGAGGACTTCGTCAAGCGCTGGACCTACGGCTTCGACCGGCTCGCCGCGCATGTGCGGACGTTCACGCCCGAATGGGCGGCGCCGATCACCTGGGTGAATGCCGAGACGATCCGCGCTGGCGCGCGGCTGTTCGCCGCCACCCGGCCGGCGACACTCGAATGGGGCTGCGCGATCGAGCACACGCCGAGCTCGATCCAGACCGCGCGGGCGATCGCGCTGCTGCCGGCGCTCACCGGCAACATCGATGTGCCGGGCGGCT
>Ga0335080_10005303_pt1 | contig 13249 bp, 7 predicted proteins | sample Lox_Sample_34_FD_206720 | JGI IMG/M metagenome (GOLD analysis project Ga0335080, IMG submission 206720) | Soil microbial communities from Loxahatchee National Wildlife Refuge, Florida, United States - Lox_Sample_3.4 | ecosystem: Environmental > Terrestrial > Soil > Wetlands | place: USA: Florida... | reverse complement strand
GCTTGCAGAGAAGGCCGTGAAGATCGATGGAGAGGTTGTGACGAATTCCGCGATCACGATCGATTCCCTTCCCGCGAGGCTCGTTGTTCGCCTTGGCAAGCGAGCCAAAGTCGCGGTGATTGGCGGTTTCGGCGAAGGCAACTAGATTCAGACGGCCCGTGCCGAGCAGCGAACGTAGCGAAGCTGACCGTGAACCGCGCATTTTTCGCAGGGCGTTGTGCACGTGGCGGTCATCAATGGATCGTCGATCAAGTTGTTCCCGGGAGGGACCTGGAGACCACCCCCCTCTCCTCCCCGTTATCTTTAACCACTTAATAGAAAGCAGAGGACTTAGGGAGGGGGTTATACCCCTTAGAACCTGCAGAAACGAGCCAACGCTGGCTTGGGAGTTCAGCCAGAGCTATCGAGGCCAGGAAACTCGATTGTGCGCCTCTCGGGCATAATTCCCTGCAAACTGAGCAGCAGAATTTCATTTTTGAAATCATCAGCTTGCGAGGGTTCGGAGACAAATGGATCTTGACTTATTGCTGCTTCATGGCCGGATGGCGTTATCACACGTCAATGTGATCCTCTATGAATGAGCAATTCTGAAACCTAGGCCATGCCGATAAGCTCCGTTTTTACGAAGAAGAAACACAGCACGCCGTCGGTGCCCGTAAACAGAAGCATGGCATGACCGTTATCGTCGTAACCATGCAGTTGAAGCGGTTTGCCGATGAGAGCTGAGATCCTTTGTTGATCGCTTGCGGGCAGGTTGTCGAGCAAGCAGGGCGCTTCTCTCAGGATCACCATGTCACCGGGTTTCGGCCTGCGCCTGCCTTCCAGCGACTGCTTATACCAGATGCGATCTGCCTTGCTGATAGCATCTGCGGCGTCCGTCTGGTGTACTCCGAGTGCAAAAAGCTGGTCGAGCAAACGATGAATCCGAAGTGGCTTCCTGGTACTCCATCTCTCCCGAGCATGTGGCGGCGAAGCCGCCGCACGGTAGAACGCCTTGGAAACTCTTGCGACGATCAACGTCATCGACTTTCCTCAGTATCACTCAGAATCTTAGTTCAGATTGTGCCATCGCCTATCCGGCAGCTTTCAATTCTTGCGTTGTAAATAGGCGAACCTGGACACGCCTCTTCGACTGCTTCGTGGCTGGAGGTGGCGTTATCACACGTCAATGTGACGTTGATTGACACCGGACGGAATCTGGATTGAGATATTGGGGCTATTCCTGCCGTTTGTATCCGTGTGCCCAAATCAACGAAGTTGATCTCAGGGCCCCGTTCAAGATGTGTCCAGCTCTTCTCCGCTATCTGAGACCAGCTTCCATCTCCGCAAAAATCCATTCTGAAAGGGGACTGAAGATGGCTCAAACATTTGCTCCAATGGCCGGCGTAATTCCTGAAACCGTCAATCCAACAATCAAAACCAATTGCAAGATTTCGCTTTATTCGAAAGCAGTCTTTCCGCAACTGGAACCCTGCGGCCAGCACTGGGGCCTCAGTGTCGCGCTCGACGGCATCGCTGCCTACCAGAATTGGATCAGTGGCTGGCTGTTGCCTATCGCATCCCTGTGGATCTACGAGCACCTGGATGAGATCCGCGAGTACAGAAAACTGGATAAGCCTGATGATCTCAACGAACTGGTTAAGGGTGCATTTGAGTTTGCCCGGGATCACCATTACTTCAACGCGGAACACTTTGAACTAGACCAGGATCAGCACGGGTTGAACTGCAACGACATCAACCCAACCTGGGCCGGCATCTACAACGAACTGAAAGAGAAGATTCGCGTTCACTGTGAGTATCCCAACTTTGAGGAAATACTGCGTCCACGGTGATCCTTCAAACTGAACGACTCGAAGCGGTTTGATGCTCCGATTCATCGAGGACAACCTCGCTCTGAGGCGCGTAGGCAAGCGTAACGACGGTGACGTCATCGTCCTGACCAAATCGCACTGCTTCTTCAGCCGCTTCAGGGGCAGTTGGATTAGCGGCGAAGAGTTTCTGCAACCGTTCGAATCCGTAGAGCTCGCCGGTCTTGTTGCGAGCTTCGAGGAGTCCATCTGTATAGAGTGCGAGGTGATCACCGGGGTTGAATTGCAGGGTTGTCTGGTCGTAGCGGGCCGTTACGTCGAGGCCGAGTGGAAGCGCACCGGGGACTTCCAGCGAACGCCAATTGAGAAAGGGCGGAGGATGGCCCGCGCTCGACAATGTACAGACGCCGAGGCAATTGATGCGGACGGCGATGCAGGTAACGAATCCGCTATCCATGCGTCCGCAAAGGCGGTGGTTCATTTCCGTCAGGAGCTGCCCCGGCTCGGGAAAGAGCTCGGCCAGGACGCGCATGATGCCCACGACGAAGGAGACGCTCAAAGCGGCCTTGAGGCCATGCCCGCTGACGTCGCCGAGGATGAGCAATGTGGATCCGTTCGAATCTCCTTCAAAGGGAATCAGTTGAAAGAAGTCGCCGCCGACTTCGAGTGCGGGACGGTAGGAACTGGAGACATTGAAGCCCGGTGTGCTGTGCTGATTCTCGGGAATGAGCATCCGCTGCAGTGCGCGGGCATTGCTGAACTCGTTGTCGAGAAGCACCTCGCGGTGCCGCTCTTCGCGATAGCTGAGATACACGGCAGTCACAATGGCGACTAGCAGGAGTCCACGAAAGATCATCGCAAGGGAAACGTAGTTGCCGTTGATGGAGAAGAAAGGGTGCTCGAGTTCATCTCCGATGGTCCATCCGGTGAATCTCTGTCCCTGCCTGAGGGCCCCATGCAAAACGAAGAACATCCCATCAAGAATGGTTATGGCAGCCACAATCCACGTGGCAAGTTCCAGCTGGGTTTTGCGGCGAACCGCCGCGGTCACCAGCAAGAGGGGAAGAATCTCGATCAAGGTTGTGATGGTCGTAATGGCAGCGTCGACGGTTTGCACCCGAACGAGCCATGCTGGATGCCAGGCTATTGCGAGAAGCAATCCGTCGAGTGAAGTTATTGACAGGCTGATGATCGCGAGGGTTTTCACCAGGCGGAAGAGAGCGCGATCTTCATGAAGGTGCAGGAGCCAGAGCAGGAGAAACCACAATGACACGTCGTGGAGGCAATTCACGGGCTGCGTGAGCCCCATCGCGAGGGAGTAAGGCAGGGCGAGGTGCGCATCAACGAGCAGCACGACTACCAGGGGCGTTAAGGCATAACCGATCATCCAGAGCAAGAAGCGCTGTCCGCGATTCCACCACCAGACAAGGAAACTCAGCAGTGCGACAAGGCTGTAGATCAGTTGTTCGCCGAACTGGAGCTGCCGGCTGCGCAGCCACTCATAGTCGATGATCGCCCTGGCTCCTGCGATTGCTTCCGCTTCGCCAATGACGGGTGCGACCTCAAACCCGCCGAGTTCGCCGGAGTCATCGGAAAAGAGCGGAGCCTTCCAGATGCGAAGCGCGAGCAGGCCGTTCGGTTGATTGCCTATGTAGAAGACCTGCGGCTGTTGCGATACGGGCCATAAGGGCCACGGCGGCATCTTCCCGTCGCGTCCGATACGCTCGCCGTTCCAGAAGATTTCGTAAACGTCTTGGATATGCGGCACCATCAATGAAATTTGCTGCCGGCCATCAGGGGCCTGGCGGAGGGAGAGGCGAATGCGGTACCAGGCGTATCCGGTATATCGTGCGTGGCCTTGCTTACCCCAGGCACGGTCCCCGCTGATCGGTTCCCAACTGGAATCGTCGAAACTTGGTGAAGCCCAGGCTGGATCGTCACCAACATGAAACCTCCATGGGCCGACCAACGGGACAGCGCCCTGGCCGAGCCAGTCGACGAAGATTGATGCGGGAGATTTGATCGGCTGCGCATGGCTGGTGACTGCGGCAGCAAGCAGAATGATCAGCGTCACGCACCGTAATCTTGATAACCGTGCGGGCATGTGGCCAGCATACTCCCGATTTCGCGTGGCAAAACGACGTTCCGCGAACCGTTTTGCAGGAGCCGGACAGATCGCTCAACCGGAAGAGGAGGCGGGACTAGAAGCGGAACAGGTAGGAGAACTTCACGAAGATCTGCTTGCCGGTATTGAGCCAGTCGGGGGAGCGGGGGGGTACGGGGTTGCCGGGATCGCAAGAGCCGTCGGGAAGGCGATTGCAGAGTGAGCGATCGAGGTTTTGCAGGTTGTTGTTGTACCCGATGTAGAGCACAGTACCCGGGTGGGGCAGCCAGGTGAAGAGTGCCTGGGTTTGAATCTGTTTGGTTCGCTGCAGAGAAGTTTCATCGGGGTTGACCAGCGTGGTGTCGTACTCGGTGATGACACGAGCAGAGACGGAGCGCGTGAACTGGTAATTAATCTTGGTGCGGAAGATCTGGTTTTCGTAGACGAATGCGCCAGTCGAGGCCGAGTGCTCGCGGTCGAGAAGATAGGTGTCTTCGAGGCTCAGTTGCCTGACGGGCTTCACCGTGGCCAGCGCTTGCACGACCTGCGCATGCAGGAGGAACGGCACACCACCTGGAATCGGGTTGTAGTTGACGTTCCCGGTCAGGGTCGGGTTGAAGTAAAAGGTGAGTTGCTTGAAAGGCGCTCCCTGGACCACTAACCCGCCGAAGTTTTCCGTGAAGTTCACATTGTGCGCAAGCGGATAGCCATTTTGTGGGCCGAGTGTGTCCGAGAACTGGCCGATTTGAGGAGCGATGTTGAACTGGCGCGGCAGGGTCATGAACGGGGCAAACGTGGTGTAGTGATACACACGATTTCCCTGGTGGTCCCAGGCAAGTTGCTGCAAGAGATCGAGACCATAGCTTTGGACAGCTTTGCCGGAGGGAAACCACTGATAGGTGGCGCGGGTCTGGTCGTTGTAGATATTTGTGGTGGGTATGAACCCGAGTTCACTGTGGAAGCCTGTGGCATAGCTCTTGTTGATGCTGTCGAGATTGAACGCATGGCCGGTACGCTGTGCTTCGAGATAGAACGCTGGACCGGCTGAATAGCCGACCGCTGCGGAGGTGGGGAGGGGACCTTGGGTTGAGCTCACGACTCCCTGGCCGAGCACGGACCAGCTTTTCGGGAGCCGCGCGACAAAATCGGCACCACCAATGCGGTTCCACCCTCCTCCGAACTCCTCATCGGTATAAATGAGGCCAACACTTGAACCTCTGGTTCCGATGTCCTGCGAGATGCGCCCAACCATGTACTTGGCGCGCTCATGGTAAAGCGGATCGTCCGGAGGATAGGCTTCTCCCGGCTCTCGGTCATCGATTGCAAACAGGCCGAGGTTTGTATTAGCGAGTTTCCCAGTCATGCGGATGCCGAACTCAGGATGAACAATGTTGCGCGTGTAAACCAGAAAGATGGGTGTAGCGAAATAGTTTGCATTTTCCAGAAAGAACGGACGCAACTCTGGAAAGTAGACAGGATACCGTTGATTTACGGTGAACTGCGGCTGGTCCGATTCCACATCGCTGAAGTCCGGGTTGATGGTTCCGTCGAGAACGATCCTGTCTTTAATGATTAGCTTGGCCTCTCCTCCACCGGTACCTTCAAGATGTCTATTGCTGAAGTATGGATTGAGCGGGTCGAGGTTAATCAGCTCCTTCTCGTTCTGAGCGAGCCCATATGGGTTGATCTGGAAATTGTGCGAGCCCGTCACGCCTTCAATTCCGTGCATGGTGCCTTCCTGTGTGAGGACACCTGGAACGCTAGTGGACACTCGTGGCCAGAAATCGACTTCGCTGTTGCGCGGAATTGACCGATAGAAAACCACTCCCCAGTCCGAGCCGATGTTGCGAAAACGGAGGCTCCGGAAAGGAATGGCAAGGAGAGCCATCCACCCTTCGGGGGTCCGGCGGGCATCTGAATCCCATACCTGGTCATAGCTGAAGTCGACATCAGTCTCCCAAGATGAGCTTGCAGTGTCAGTCCATGCTCCATCGGCTTGCACTCCTGCGGGGTTTACCGAAAAGACGACACCTCTGCGTCGGTCTTGAAACGGGTCGAGCAGGACTGAAACATAGTCATCACCGGTAATCCCCACGCTGGCGAAGACCTCGCGCCGGGTAAGGTGCCCTCGAATGCGGTTTGGGTGGTCGTCATAGCAAACGAAGACGAAGTAGAGTGTCGATTTGGTGTGACCGACCCAGACGACTGTCTTCTGGGTTGCTGGAGCACCGTCATTGGGGGTGTTCTGAATGAAGCCGGTAACCCTCGCAAGCTTACCTTTGAGTTCACCAGTCGGCTCCATGGATTTGAAGTCTGACAGTCGGACGGGCTCGGTCAAAAGGGGAACTCTGAAGTCTGCAGGAGGCTGAACCTTTGGCGGCCGCGGGGCGTTGGCTTCCTGACTCGTATTCTGCGAGAGGCCGAATCTATGACCCAGGAGAGAGGCGCACACAAGTAACCACGCCAGCAGAAAGCGCGTGCTTCTGCAGCACCTCGCCCAACTCATCACATTCCGAGCAAAGCCATAAGAGATCGGCTGCTTCGAAGAAATCATCTAAGAGTCCGAAAAAGTCTGCTTCGCGAGTGTCTCAACATCGCACGGTGCGATTCGAATGTGAATCAAAAAATTGCTGCCGCCGGTACCAATGCGGTCATTAGGCGCAGAGCAAACCTCTCCGCTTCTGTCAATGGATCCTGAGTGCAAGTAGGACAGTTAAATCAGTGCGTATTATATATTTGTTCCACCAAACAGCCTTCATTTGTACCTTACGGTGGTGCGGAATCATCTGGGTAGGGGCTCGTCTGCCTGCATTTCTTTGGAAATTCCATGCAGGAGCTTTTGTTTCGGAAGAGCCGGTCATCCAACAGAGGGAAGAGCCCGATGTGGTGCCGAGCGGTGTGTTCTGTGATTACGGTGGTGTTTCTCTGTGGTGACGATTTGCTCGGTTTTTCCTCATCACGATCGGGGTCAAGTCATTGAAAACACGCTTACGAGAGATACAATTCGAGCACACAAAGTCTGAAGAACGGCAACTTTTAATGTCCGATATGCCTACTTTGGAAAGTCGGGGGTTTCTTGAGCAGGCGACGGTGGGGATTGTTCACGCCACGCCGGAAGGCCACATCCTTCGCTGCAATGCGGAGTTCGCCGAGATCATCGGCTATCCGCGCGAAGAAGTGCGCGGGCTTATGCTCCAGGAGATTACTCCCGACGAGGACGGCGCATTGTGCATTGCTTCATTCCAGAAACTCTGGACTGGAGCGACAGACGCGCTGAGCCTCGAAATCAGGCTTATCCGCAAAGACGGCAATCTACAGTGGACCAAGCTGACAGTATCCCTTCTCCGAGATCGCGAAGGCTGGCCCTCTCATCTGCTCGCCCACGTCGAAGCTATCGACAAGCCCAGGGAAATGCAAGCCGTCACTCAAACGACACCCCTGCTGCCCGCTCCAGTAAAGGAGGGTCGTTATCGGAGCACATTCGAAACAAGTCCTGATGGCGTGCTGATCGCCCGAGCCGAGGACGGGAGAATTCTTGATGCCAATCCCGCGTTCTTCGAGATCATGCGATTCACCCGTGACGAGGTGATCGGGCACACGTCGGTCGAACTCGACATGTGGCCCGATGAGGGAGACAGCCGTAAAGTGGCGGAAGCGCTCCACGAGAAAGCGGGTTGCCGGGATCTTGAAGTCCGGTTACGACGCAGGGATGGAGATGTTTTCTGGGGACAACTATCGGCTTCATTTACAGAAATCGACGGTGAATCCTGCGTTATCTCCTACATTCGTGATGTCACAGAGGCGAAGGCGGACGAAGAGAAGATCCGGAATCTTGCTTTCTACGACACACTGACCGGATTGCCGAATCGCCGTCTCCTTTGGGAACGCCTGCGCCAGGCACTTGTCTCGAGCATTCGCAGCGGCAGCAAGCACGCGCTGCTCTTTCTCGATCTCGACGGATTTAAATCTTTCAACGATACTCTTGGTCATCATATCGGCGACCTATTGTTGCAGGAGACAGGGCGCCGTATCCAGAGTTGCGTGCGCGAGGTGGATACCGTTGCTCGCCTGGGAGGCGATGAGTTCGTCATCGTCCTGGAAGATCTGAGCCAGATCCCCGAGATTGCCGCGGCGCAGGCCCGCACCGTGGGTGGGAAGATTCTGGCTGCGATTGACCAACCGTTTCTGCTCGAAGGACGCGAGTGCCACACCACCTCGAGCATGGGAATCACGGTTTTCGGCAATCAAAACGAGAGCACGAACGAGGTGCTGCAGCAGGCAGACATCGCGATGTACCAGGCGAAAGCCGCTGGTCGCAACGCGATGTTCTTCTTTGCGCCGGCGCTGCAGGCATCAGTGAACGCACGTGTCGCCCTGGAGAAGGACCTTCGGCGGGCCATTCACGAGAACCAGTTTTCGCTCTATTACCAGCCACAGCTTGACCGCGGCCTGCTCACCGGCGCCGAAGCACTGCTCCGTTGGAGACATCCATCCCGGGGCGTCATATCGCCGCACGAATTCGTTCCCCTTGCGGAAGAAACCGGCTTGATTTTCCCACTCGGAGCGTGGGTGCTCGAAACAGCCTGTGCGCAACTGGCGCATTGGGCCGGAAGGAAGGAAGGGCAGCACCTCTCCGTCGCGGTGAATGTGAGTGCGCGCGAATTTCGCCAACCCAAGTTTGTTGATCACGTACTGGCTGCACTGGAACGTACGGGCGCAAATCCGAAGAGTCTCAAGATCGAATTGAGCGAAAGCATGTTTGGCGAGAATGTAGAGGAGTTGATCGCTAAGATGCAGAAGCTCAAGTCACACGGGGTGTGTTTCTCTCTTGAAGACTTCGGAACCGGCTACTCGTCGATGAGCTATTTGAAGCGTCTGCCGCTTGACCAGATTAAGATCGACCGTGCCTATGTTGGCGAGATCCTGAACGATCCGATCAGCGGTGCGGTGGCGCAGGCCATTGTTTCCTTCGGCAGGGCCATGGGTCTATCCGTGATCGCCGAAGGCGTGGAAACGGAAGAACAGCGCGCATTCCTTGCGAAGCTGGGGTGTCATTCTTTCCAGGGATATCTCTTTAGCCACCCCTTGCCCCTGGGTGAATTCAGCGAGAGCTAAGAATCAGTATCCACAAGCCGCTAGTAAGCCGGACTCCTAATCGTAGACATCAAAGATCGGGAGAATCCCAAGGTCGCTAGAAGATTCTGCTCAACGGTGACGACGCGCACAAATAGCTGCGGCTTGATCTCCTTAGAGGGGCCAGGGCGCTGTAAGTGCCACATTCTGCGTCGTGAGCATAACGCAACACATACGGGAGATTCTTAATGGTCCGAAGCCGTTTCACCGGTAACACCTATGCATGACACCTATGACTCAGTTCGCGTTTTCCGAATGCACCAAGGTTTCAGCAAAACCACACGCGAGAGTATCCTCGTGCGATTACTGACGTGCCACGCTGACAAGGAGATTCTTGTTTGCAAATGACCCTAAAGAATGAGACATATACTAGGTAAAACCTTGGAAAAACGCTATGGAACCTCTGCTTAATCTGCAGGAATTCATGAAGACCGACCCCTCCACGGGGCCGACGCACAAGCCGTTAACCATTGCAGACCTCGGCATTCGCCAAGCGGTGCTCGAGGATCTGGCGCTCAAGCACCTGTATCTATCGGGACCTTTTTCCGTTCTGGAAATGGCGAAGCTGATGCGGATCAGCTTTGAAGTGGCGAGTGAGCTGCTGAAACGGCTTCGGACAGAGCAACTCTGCCAGGTGACCGGTTTAAGCGGCCAGATTCCTAACCTCGCCATCACATCCCAGGGCAGGACCCGTGCTCAGGAGTTGCTGTCGCAGAACCAGTACACTGGTCCGGCTCCGGTCACCCTGGCAAGCTATGTGGCTCAGGTTAAGCTGCAGAGTGTGTCGCACGTCGAGGTGCACCCGAGCGACGTACAGCGTGTTTTTAAGACCCTGGTACTCGAAGACAGGATTCTGTGGCAGCTTGGCACTGCCTTGAATTCCGGCTCAGCGATATTCCTCTACGGACCTTCGGGCGTGGGAAAGACGTCGATCGCCGAGTTGCTATCGAAGTCGCTCTCAGAGGATGCGGTTTGGCTCCCCTACGCGATTGAAATCGATGGCCAGGTGATCACGGTATATGATCCGACCCTCCATCTCCGACTGGCGCATATGGAACCGCCCAACCACGATGAGCGCTGGGTCCTGTGTCAACGGCCCTCGGTCATGGTGGGCGGCGAACTAACCATCGACATGCTCGATCTGCAGTACAACCCCGCTACCAAGTTTTACACCGGCCCAGTACAGATGAAAGCCAACAACGGGGTGCTCATCATTGACGACTTCGGACGACAGAGAGTCCGGCCCGACGAGTTGCTGAACCGGTGGGTAGTTCCCCTGGATCGGAAGATCGATTTCCTCACGCTGGCGGGCGGCCGGAAAATTGAAATGCCGTTTGAGATGCTGGTTGTGTTTGCATCGAACCTCGACCCTGCACAGCTTCTGGACGCAGCATTCCTGCGCAGGATCCAAACGAAGATTTTCATTGGAGAGGTGAGCGACGAGGAGTTCTGCGAAATCTTCCACAGAGTCGCGGCAGAACGGAACATTGAGTGCGACGAAACTGTCCCTCACACGCTCATCGACTTCGTGCACGGCACCCTGAAGCAAGAGTTACGATCCTGCTATCCCCGGGACATTGTCAACCAGATCTGCTGGGCAGCAAAATACGAGGGCAGGGAGCCACAGATCAACCACCGTACGGTAACGCGCGCAATCGAGTCCTACTTTCTTGCTAGAGATTAGGACCATTCCTATGGGGTGGAAGGCGACCTCGGAAGCAATTTGTTCTTCCGGGGTCTTCTTCTTTGCGCATAGCTTGATCGCAACTATGCAGCGGCCTCGATGCAGGTCCTAAAGTAGTCCAAACTGAGTTTCAGCCCGGTCTCCAGATCGATTTTCGGCTCCCAGCCCAACAGGCTCTTGGCCTTTGTAATGTCCGGTTGACGTTGCGTGGGGTCGTCCTTGGGAAGCGGCTTGTACGCGATTTGACTCCTGGAACCGGTCACGCGAAGCACCGCCTGTGCGCAATCGAGGATGGTCCATTCTGTTGGATTTCCGATGTTCACAGGGCTATGCTCACTACTCCGTGACAAACGCATAATTCCCTCAATTTCGTCGGATACGTAACAAAAGCTCCGCGTCTGCCCGCCATCTCCATAGACCGTCAGTTCGTCACCCCGCAACGCCTGCGTCAAGAAATTCGAAATTACGCGTCCATCGTTCATATGTAGTCTTGGACCATAGGTATTGAAAATTCTCACCAGCCTCGAATCGACGCTTTCGTAACGGTAATAGGCCATCACCAGTGCTTCGGAAAACCGCTTCGATTCGTCATACACAGAGCGGGGTCCGATCGGATTCACATGACCCCAGTATTCTTCGGTCTGGGGATGTTGGTCAGGGTCGCCGTAACACTCCGATGTCGAAGCATGCAAAAACTTCGCACCATACTTCTTTGCGACTTCAAGAACGTTGCGGGTCCCTGACGAGCCCACCATAAGCGTCTCGATCCCGAGGCGCATGTAGTCCGGCGGACTGGCTGGTGAAGCAAAATTGAAAACATAGTCAACATGGCCGGGGTCGAACGGCTCACAGATGTCGTGCTCGAGAAATTCGAACCTTGATTCGTGTTTCAGATGGGCAAGGTTGTCGAGGGAGCCGGTGCACAGGTTGTCAACCGCCAATACCTCATGGCCTTCCGCCAAGTTGGCGTCAGAAAGGTGAGAACCAAGGAAACCTGCAGCACCGGTAATCAACACGCGCATTGAAACGTCTTCCCAACTTTCATATCAGACGAGCTGTCGTAGCCCGGTTATAGCCGTCATTCGATGCCCGAGCGCAGATTCAGTGATCCTGGGTCAGAAGCGCCGGCAGGCAAGGGAATCATTCATACGCTAGGCTTTGACGCCATCCCTTCGGCGCGGAAGAAAAAACGCGGCCACCGGATCGAGAGGCTGCGATAGACCCGGCCTTCCCACACTGAGATAGGTGAAGCCAGCTTTCGTCATTTCGGCTGGATCGTACAGGTTTCTTCCGTCGATCACAATCGGATAGCGGAGCGTGTAATGCAGCCTGGAAAGATCGAGCTCGGCGAATTCTTCCCAGTCGTTGAGGATCAGGAGCGCATCGGCATCCTGAGCAGCCGCATATGGATCATCCGCGTACTGCATTTTCTTTCCCGCCGGAATCACTTCCTGGCATCGTTTGGCGGCTGCTGGATCGTAGGCGCAGACCAGGCAACCCTCGGACAGGAGGTTCTTCACGATGTCCAGTGCCGGAGACTCGCGAATATCATCGGTCCCACCCTTGAAAGCCAAGCCAAGGACGCCGATCTTCTTGCCGCGGAAGGTCCACAGAGCCGAACGGATCTTCTGGAAGAATCGCAGTTTCTGTTCCTCGTTAATCTTCTCCACTTCATGCAGCAAAGCAAAGTCGACGCCAACCTGTTCCGCGACGTGGCGAAATGCCGCCACATCCTTGGGGAAGCATGATCCGCCGTAACCGACTCCAGCGCGCAGAAACTTTGGCCCGATGCGCGAATCAAGGCCAATCCCGCGCGCAACCTCTTCAACATCCGCACCTGCTGCCTCGCAAACATTGGCAACAACGTTGATGAACGAAATTTTGGTTGCGAGAAGAGCGTTAGAAGCGTGCTTTATGATCTCAGCTGCCTTGGTTGATGTTTGCAGAATCGGTGGAGGATCAATGGATGTGCACGGGCCCGGCACCGAGCCAGGCACGTTGTAGTAGCTCCCGCTCGTCAGGGGTTCATATATCTTCTTCAGCAGGCCGGCTGCGCTTTCAGTTGCAGCGCCCACGACGATCCGGTCCGCATGCAGGAAATCGACTACCGCCGTTCCTTCTCGCAAGAATTCCGGATTTGATGCCACATCGAACAGGTCCTTCGGTACGCCGTTTCGCTCGATTACACGTCGTATCCACTCGTTCGTATATACCGGGACGGTACTCTTCTCCACAATCACCTTGTAGGAATCAATCGAACGCGCAATCTCGCTTGCCACAGCGTCTACATACGAGAGATCGGCGCTGCCCGTCTCACTCTGGGGTGTACCTACCGCGATAAAAATTGCCTGGCATGACTGAGTCGCTGCACGGAGGTCTGTCGTAAACTCAAGTGACCGTCCTCGATGACGTTCAAGCAGTTCCGGAAGGTGTTCCTCGTGGATTGGGATTCCGCCATCCTGGAGCATTCGCACTTTGGCTTCATCATTGTCCACACAGATCACGCGATGGCCGATCTCC
>Ga0335080_10005301_pt1 | contig 13250 bp, 13 predicted proteins | sample Lox_Sample_34_FD_206720 | JGI IMG/M metagenome (GOLD analysis project Ga0335080, IMG submission 206720) | Soil microbial communities from Loxahatchee National Wildlife Refuge, Florida, United States - Lox_Sample_3.4 | ecosystem: Environmental > Terrestrial > Soil > Wetlands | place: USA... | reverse complement strand
AGAAGGGCGCGAACCGTGTCGGTGCGAGCCGGCTTACGCTGATCGCCGACGTGCTCGCCGTGCCGCTGCCGACGCTGTTCGACGGCGCCGCGACGGCCGGCCAGGTCGCGCCCGATGCGTCGCCGCGCCACCTGCTGGCCAAGCCGCATTCGCTGCGGCTGTTGCAGGCCTTCGACAAGGTGAAGGACGACGGCACGCGCATGGCTCTGCTGGCCATGGTCGAATGCCTGGCAGGGACGGCGGCGCCCAAGGAAGAGCGCGCCTCGCGCAAGCGTTCGGGATAGCGCGGCCGCTGGCCCGATCGGTTCGGGCCGCACGCTCGTCTTCAGATGTGATCCTGATCGGATGCGTGTGTTGCATTCGGGCCGCGGACGCGTTTCGACTCGGCGCGTTGCGCAGAGCGATGCGCGAGAGCCGCGCGGCGCGGGTCGGGAGATGCCGACCCGGCGCATCCGGCGGGAGCACCGGAGCGCTTTTCAGGTCTTTGGACGTTCCATGCGGGCGACGACTGACGTCGCCTTGCGTGCGCTAGGCGCGACGGCGCGAGCCTTCGCGCTTCGACGCGCTGCCGCGCGTGGCGGGTGCGTGCATCAGGCTCTCGACCAGATGGAGCACCGCGAGCCGCGTTGCGTCGTTGTCGATCCGGTCGAATCCCTGCAGCAACCGCAGCGAGTGCGGCTTGGCCAGCAGATAGCGCGGGGACTGCTCGGGCGGGGCCTGCCCGACCGTCGGTGCGCCGTCGAACAGGGTCGGGATCGGCACGCCGAGCACGTCGGCGATCTGCGTGAGCCGGCTCGCGCCGACCCGGTTCGCGCCCTTCTCGTACTTCTGCACCTGCTGGAATGTTACTCCGATCCGCCGGCCAAGTTCACCTTGCGACAGGCCCTTTTGCAGTCTGCAGATCCGGATATTTTGACCGACCAACACGTCGATCGGCAGTGGACTTCTCTTCGCCACGTCATGACTCCTTTTTGTGTGCCGCATTGACCGAGCAAATATGCAATTCGCGGGACGGGTTCAATCGTAACTTGCAACCTGTGTTAATAGTACAGGTCCGGCACAAATGCTACCTCCGCACGAACAAATGATACACCCTCATATGACGCAGCGTAAGATCGCATTGGAAAATGCCCACACGAAATGAGGGAGCTGACATGCCACACGGTACCACCGTCATTCTTGCGATCCTGTCGATTTTGTCGGCCTTTCAGGCGGCGATCCCACCCGCTGCCCACGCCGAGACCGTGATGCGCCCGCCCCCTCCGCGGGCCGTGACGGACGAGTGGGCGAGCGTCAAGCTGCCGCCGGCGCCGGCCCTCAAGCCGGTTACCCTCATTGCGGGCGAGACCGCCGTCCTGGCGATGGACTTCACGACGCAGACCTGCACGGCGCAGCGTCGGCCACGCTGCGCCGACCAGGTGCCGCAGGTCGCAAGGCTGATTGCCGCGGCGCGGCAGAAGGGCGCCTTCATCGTCTACAGCGTCGCGCTGCCGGGCTCGACGGTGCTCGACATCCTAGCGGACGTACGGCCGGTGCCGGGCGAGCCGGTGCTGCCGCCGCTCGGCCCCGACAAGTTCGTCAACAGCGATCTCGACAAGCTGCTCAAGGAGCATGGGATCAAGACCGTGATCGCGCTCGGCACGCAGGCGCACACCTCCGTACTCCACACCGGAGCTGCGGCGGCGCTGCGCGGCTACAAGGTGATCGTACCGGTCGACGGCATGTCGGGTGACGACGCCTGGCCCGAGGCCTACACCGCCTGGCACCTCGCCAATGCGGCGCGCATCGCCCCGCAGGTGACGCTGACGCGGCTGGACATGATCGGGTTTTAGGAAAGTCCCTCCATTTGTCATGGCCGGGCTTGTCCCGGCCATCCGCGTCTTGGCAAGACAGAAATACGTGGATGCCCGGCACAAGAGTCGACGCTCGGGCCGGGCATGACGGAGTGCGTTCATTCAATGTCCCGCAGAATTCCCGTCCTCATCGTCGGCGGCGGTCCGGTCGGCCTCGCGCTCGCCGCCGAACTCGGCTTCCACGGCGTCGCCTGCGAGCTCGTCGAGCAGACCGACGGCGCGATCGTCACGCCGAAGATGAACGAGGTGAACGTCCGCACCATGGAGTTCTGCAGGCGCTGGGGGATTGCCGACGCGGTGCTGAACTGTCCGTTTCCGGCCGACTATCCGCTCGACGTCGTCTTCGTCACCAGCCTGGCGGGGCACGAGCTCGCGCGCATGCGGCGGCCCGGACGGGCGAACCAGGCGCCCGAGCCGGCGAGCCCGATGCGGCTGCAGGCCTGCTCGCAGATCTGGTTCGATCCGATCCTGCGCGCGTTTGCGCAGAGCTGCCCGGGCGTGCGGCTGCGCCACCGCTGCCGGCTCGAGGCATTCGAGGTCTCGTCCGACGGCGTCGCGGCCGATCTCGTCGATCTCGCAAGCGGCGCGCGCGAGCGTGTCGCGGCCGACTACCTGGTCGCCTGCGACGGCGCGAACAGCATGGTCCGCCGTGCCCTCGGCATCGGGCTCGGCGGCGACAGCGTGCTCGGGCACCCGGCGCATCTTTTCTTCCGCGCGCCCGGCCTGCTCGAACGCTGCGGCCGCGCACCGGGCACCTTCTTCCTCGCCATCGACCGCGACGGCCTGTGGGCGAACATCCGCGTGGTCGATCCGGTCAACGCCCTGTGGCGGCTGATGGCGCTCGACACCGACGGCCACGAGACGGCTGAGACGCTCGACCGCGAGGGCCTGCTGCGGCGTGCGATCGGCTTGGCCGTGGACGTCGAATGGCTTGGCATGAGCATCTGGACCCGGCGCGCCGTAGTCGCCGAGCGCTACCAGGCCGGCCGCGTGTTTCTCGCCGGCGACGCCGTGCATCAGCTCTCGCCCACCGGCGCGCTCGGCATGAACACCGGCATCGCCGACGCGGTCGATCTCGGCTGGAAGCTCGCCGCCGTGCTGCACGGTTTTGGCGGCGCACGGCTGCTCGCGAGCTACGAGGCGGAGCGCCGCCCGGTCGGCCTGCGCAATGTCGCGATGGCGGCGGAGTTCTACCTTCAGCACGAGGCGTTCGAGCACGGCTTCGCGGCGATCGAGGATGACACGGACGAGGGCAGGGCCCTGCGACGGCGCTGCGGCGACGCGCTGGTGCGCGGCGTCGGCCGCATGTTTCGCACCCTCGGGCTGCAGATCGGCTACCGCTACGACGGCTCGCCGATCTGCGTGCCGGACGGCACGGCGGCGCCGGCCGACGACCCCGAGACCTGCGTGCCGAGCGCGCGGCCGGGCGCGCGCGCGCCGCATGTCTTCCTCGCCGACGGCCGCTCGACGCTCGACCTGTTTCGCCGCGGCTTCGTGCTGCTGCGGTTCGGCGCGGGCGCGCCCGACGTCGCGGCGTTCGCGGCTGCCGCGCAGCGCCGCGGCCTTCCACTCGACGTCGTGACGCTGCACGAGGCGCAGGCCGCCGCGCTGTACCAACGACGGCTTGTGTTGGTGCGGCCGGACGGGCATGTGGCGTGGCGCGGCGACGAGGTCCCGGCCGATCCGGCGCGGATCATCGATCGGGTGCGCGGAGTGTGAGCTTGCCGCAATGACTGCAGCACAGGCGACCTGGGCGATCGCAGCGCTCGCCACGTTTGGCGTGATCGTGCGGCCCTGGCGGCTGCCCGAGGCGATCTGGGCCGTGACCGGTGCGCTCGCGCTGGTGGTGTTCGGCCTGCTGTCGTGGTCCGATGCGCTCGCCGGCGTGCTCAAGGGCACCGACGTCTACCTCTTCCTCACCGGCATGATGCTGCTCGCCGAGCTCGCCCGCCAGGAAGGGCTGTTCGACTGGCTCGCCGCATTCGCGGTCGCGCATGCACGCGGCTCGCCGCAGCGCCTGTTCCTGCTGGTCTACGCGGTCGGCACCGTCGTCACCGTGCTGCTCTCCAACGACGCGACCGCGGTCGTGCTCACGCCGGCCGTCTATGCGGCGACGCGCGCGGCCGGCGCGGCGCCGCTGCCCTATCTCTATGCCTGCGTGTTCATCGCCAACGCGGCGAGCTTCGCGCTGCCGATCTCCAACCCGGCGAACCTGGTGATCTTCGGCAGCCGCATGCCGCACCTGGCGGCGTGGCTCGCGCAGTTCGGATTGCCGACCGTCGCGGCGATCCTCGCCACCTACCTGATGCTGCGGCTCGCTCAGCGTCGCGCGCTGGCGCGCGAGACCATCGCGCGCGAGGTCGCGCGGCGCGAGCTGACGCGCGGCGGCCGCCACACCGCCTACGGCATCCTGGTGACCGCGGCCGTGCTGCTCGCCTGCTCGGCGCTCGACGTGCGGCTCGGCCTGCCGACCTTCATCTGCGGCGCCGTCACCGCGGCGGTCATCCTGGCGGCGAACCGCGAGGGTGTCGGGCCGCTCGTCCGCCACGTCGCCTGGGGCGTGCTGCCGCTGGTGGCGGGGCTGTTCGTGCTGGTCGAAGGGCTGGTGCGCACCGGGGTGATCGCGGCGCTGGCGCGGCTGCTCGCCGCGGGCGTCGCCGGCGCGCCGACCGGTACGGCGTGGCTCGCCGGCATCGCGGTCGCGCTCGCCTGCAATCTGATGAACAACCTGCCGGTCGGGCTGATCGCCGGATCGGTGGTCTCGGCCGATCAGGTGCCCGCTGCGGTCACCGGCGCGGCGCTGATCGGCGTCGACCTCGGGCCGAACCTGTCGGTGACCGGCTCGCTCGCCACCATCCTGTGGCTGGTGGCGCTGCGGCGGGAAGGGCAGGACGTCGGCCCGTGGCAGTTCCTGGCGGTCGGCGCCGTCGTCACGCCGCCGGCGCTGCTGCTGACGCTTGCGGCGCTCCTCTTGTTTGGATAGCCGACGCTATCGCTCCGACGCCCGATCTGCGACAAATGGCGCTTCGCGTCCGGCGGCCGGCACCATAATCTCCCGGCCGGCGAGGGGGACGCTAGGACCGACATGGCGCAGATCGAGATCGACCGCGTACGCCACACGTACCGGCCGCCGCGCGGAAAACCCGTGCTGGCGCTCGAGGACGTCTCGCTCGAGGTGCGCGAGCGCGAGTTTCTGGCGCTGCTCGGGCCGTCGGGCTGCGGCAAGTCCACGCTCCTCTATCTCATCGGCGGCTTCCTCCCGGTCGAGGGCGGCAGCATCGCGGTCGACGGCAAGGCGGTCGCGGCGCCAGGTCCGGACCGCGGCATCGTGTTTCAGCATTTCGCGCTGTTTCCCTGGAAGACGGTGCGCGGCAACATCCTGTACGGGCTCGAGCGGCAGGGCATGCCGCGCGCCGAGCGCGAGAAGCGGGCGCAGGGTTTCATCGATCTCGTCGGCCTCACCGGCTTCGAGGACAGCTTTCCGTCGCACCTCTCGGGCGGCATGAAGCAGCGCACCGCGCTCGCGCGCACGCTCGCGTTCGATCCGAAGATCCTCCTGATGGACGAGCCGTTCGGCGCGCTCGACGCGCAGACCCGCCACCTGATGCAGAGCGAGCTGCTCGGCATCTGGCAGCGCACGCCGAAGACGGTGATCTTCGTCACCCACGACGTGCAGGAGGCGGTCTATCTCGCCGACCGCGTCGTCGTCATGTCGGCGCGGCCCGGCCGCATCAAGGCGACGGTCGATACGCGGTTCGACAAGAACGACAAGGACATCTTTCGCGCAAAAGCGTTCGTCGACAAGGTCGACGAGCTGTGGAACCTGGTGCGCGAGGAGGCGATCAAGGCGCAAGAAACGCGAACTGGGGCGCGGGCGGAGTGAAGAACGCGCTGATCCGCTATGCGCCGATCGCGATCTGCGCGCTCGCCTGGGAGCTGATCGCGCGGCTCGGCCTGATCTCGTCGGCGGCGCTGCCGCCGCTGTCGAGCGTGGTCGTCGCCTGGGTCGAGCTGTTGCGCAGCGGCGACCTGCTCACGGCGTCCGCGGCCTCGCTCTACCGCGGCGGTGCGGGCTTAGCCCTCGCGATCGCGGTCGGCGCCGTGCTCGGCATCGCCATGGCGTGGTGGCGGCCGGCGAACGCGGTGCTCAGCCCGCTCGTCGAGATGTTCTATCCGATGCCGAAGTCCGCGCTGATCCCGGTGACGGTGATCTGGCTCGGCTTCGGCGATGGATCGAAGATTTTGCTGATCTTCCTCGGCTGCATGCTGCCGGTGACGATCGGCGCGTTCAACGGGGCGCGCGGCAGCGACCGCGTGCTGGTGTGGTCGGCGCGCAGCATGGGGGCGAGCCGGCTGCGCATGCTGTGGGACGTGGTGGTGCCGAGCGCCATGCCGGAGCTGCTCAACGGCATCCGCACCGCGCTCGCGCTGATGTTCATCCTGCTGGTGAGCTCGGAGCTGATCGTGGCGCGCCAGGGGCTCGGCTACCTGATCGGCTATTTCGGCGCGGACGGAAACTACGACACGATGTTTGCGGTGGTGCTCACGGTAGCGTTCCTCGGGTTTGCGGCCGACCGGTTCTATTCCCTCTTGATGCGGCGGGCTCTGGCATGGCGCGACTAGACGAAGCGCAAGGGGCGCAGGCGGTGGACGCCGAGGCAGGCGCCCGCCTTTGGGAGCAAGTGCAGGAGATCGCCTGGCGCGTCGTGCCGTTCCTCTCGGTCGCGGCGCTTGTCGCCGCCTGGGAGATCGTTGCGCGCAGCGGGGCGGTGACGCCGTATCTTCTGCCTTCCGTCGGCACCGTGCTGGCGCGCATCTGGACCGACGCGGCCGCCGGCGACCTGTGGACCAACATGGCGCAGACGCTCTACCGTGCCTTCGCGGGCTTCGCGATCGCGGCCGTGATCGGCGTCGCGCTCGGCTTCGCGATGGCGCGAAATCGTGTCGCCAACTGGTTCTTCGATCCGCTGATCTCGATCGGCTTTCCCATGCCGAAAATCGCCTTCCAGCCGGTGATCATGCTCTGGCTCGGCACGTTCGACGTCTCGAAGGTCTCCATGGTGGTGTTCGAGGCGACGTTTCCGGTGGTGACCGGCACGCTGGTCGGCATCGCCGGCGTCGAGCGCGAGCTGATCTGGTCGGCGCGCAACATGGGGGCGAGCGAGCGCGAGGTGCTGCGCCAGGTCGTGCTGCCGGCCGCGCTGCCGGCGATCATGACGGGGCTGCAGGTGGCGCTGCCGATCGCGCTGATCGTCGCGGTGGTGAGCGAGATGGTGATGGGCGGCTATGGGCTCGGCGGCGCCATGATGACGGCCTATCGGTTCGCCAACTCGGCCGGCGTGTTCGCCGGCATCGTCGAGATCGCCATGGTCGGCTACGTGGTGGTCAAGCTGATGGCGTTCGTGCGCCGGCGCCTGCTGCTGTGGCACCCGGAGGCGATGGAGCCGAGCACGGTCTGACGCCGGATGTGCGACACCGGCGCCGACCCCATGACACTTGCCAAGGGCAGGGCGCCCCTCGACAATATTCGGCAATTCGTGGCGGTTGAACCGCGCGTTCCAGAGATCGGGAGGATTCGATGCGATCGTTGAAACTCATCATGGCCGGCGTCGCCGCACTCGGCCTGCTCGCCGCCGCCAGCGCACAGGCCGAGCCGGTCAAGATCCGCCTCTCCTGGATCGTGCCGGTGGCCAACTGGGGCTCGCTGCTGCTCGAGAAGAAGGACCTCGCCAAGCATCTCGGCCAGTCCTACACGCTGGAGACGACGCGCTTCGCCGGCACGCCGCCGCTGGTCACTGCGCTTGCGGCGGGCGAGCTCGACATCGCCGATCTCACCTTCTCGACCCTGCCGATCGCGATCCAGAACGCCGGCATCGACGACCTGCGCGTCATCGCCGACGAGTTCCAGGACGGCAACCCTGGCTACTACAGCAACGAGTTCATGGTGCTCAAGGACGGCCCGATCAAGAAGGTCGAGGACCTCAAGGGCAAGACGGTCGCCACCAACGTGGCGGGCAGCGCGGTCGACGTCGCGATGCGGGCGATGCTGCGCAAGCACGGGCTCGAGGACAAGCGCGACTACTCGGTGATCGAGGCGCCGTTCCCGACCATGCGCGCCGTGCTGGCCGAGCAGAAGGCCGCGCTGGTGCCGGCGGTGCTGCCGTTCGCGCTCAATCCCGAGCTGCGCAACATCGGGCACACGCTGTTCGACACCAAGGACGCGGTCGGCATCACGCAATTCTCCATGTGGGAGGCGCGCAAGCCGTTCATCGACAAGAACCGCGCCGCGCTGGTCGACTTCCTCGAGGATTCGCTGCGCATCGTGCGCTGGTATCTCGACCCGGCCAACCACGCCGAGGTCGCGCAGATCTGCGCGCGCCTCACCAAGCAGCCGCCCGAGCGCTTCGACTGGGTGTTCACCAAGAAGGACAACTATCGCGATCCCAACATGATGCCCGATCTTGCCGCCCTGCAGCGCAACGTCGACCTGATGAAGGACCTCGGCTTCGTCAAGGCGAGCGTCGACGTGAAGGCGCACTCGGATCTGAGCCTGGTTCAGGAGGCCGCGAAGCGGCTGAAGTGAGGCGCCGAACGCCGCAGTGATGATGCGATCCCGGGTCCTCGCACTCGCGCTGGCTGTCGGCCTCGTCCCCGCCGCCCGTGCGCTCGACTGGCCGACCCGGCCGGTGCGCATCGTGGCGCCGTCGACACCGGGCGGCGCGGCCGACCTGTTCGGCCGGCTGTTGGCCGACAAGCTGAGCCAGCTGCTGCACCAGCGCTTCTACGTCGACAACCGCGCCGGCGGCGGCGGGCTGATCGGCGCCAACATCGTCGCCCATGCGGAGCCGGACGGCTACACCTTCGTGACCTCGAGCCTCGCCTATCACGTGATCGAGCCGGCCGCGAGCGCCAATCCGGGCTTCGATCCGATGCGCGACGCGACCCACATCGCCTACGTCGGCGGGCCGCCCAACGTCTTCATCGTCAGCCCGGCGCTCGGCGTGCACACGCTGCCCGAGCTGATCGCGCGCGGGCGCGACAAGGCGCTCGACTTCGTCTCGCCCGGCAACGGCACGGTGGGCCATCTGCTGGTCGAGGCTTTTGCGCAAAAGGCCGGCATGAAGGTGCAGCACATTCCGCACAAGGGCTCGGCCCAGGCGATGCTCGACCTGCTCGCCGGCAACGTGCTGTTCGGCTCGATGACCTACAGCTCGGCGCTGGGCCAGATCCGCGCCGGCAAGGTCATTCCGGTCGCGGTCTCGTCGAAGGCGCGCGTCGCCGAGTATCCGGATGTACCGACGCTCGCCGAGTCGGGCTACCCGGACCTCGTCGCCATCACCTGGTACGCCCTGACGGGGCCGGCCGGCGTGCCCGACGAGATCGTGCGGAAGCTCAACCGCGCGGTCGCCGAGGTGCTGGAGCTGCCCGACGTCAGGAAGCGGCTCGACGACGACGCGATCGAGCGCGAGCCGATGGCGCCCGAGCAGGTGACCAGATTTTTCGCCGGTGAAATTGCCAGGTGGGGACCGATCGCGAAGCGGTTCGTGAAGCACGGCGACTAGCGATTGTTCGGCGAGGAGCGAATAGACGGTGAGCCGACTATTCGCTATTCCCTACGCGCCATTCGCTACGCACTACTCGCCACCCCGGGGGGCCAATGACCGTCGCCGAAGCCGCCGCGCTCGACTGGATCCGGCGGACCTATGTCAACAACCCGATCGCGACCCTGCTCGGCGCCGACCCGCTCGCCTGCGATCCGGTCGCTGGCCGCATCACCATCGCGTTCGAGGCGAAGCCGGAGTTCTGCAATCTGCTCGGCAACGTGCAGGGCGGCATGCTGACCGCCATGCTCGACATGGTGATGTCGTTCTCGGTCCTGTGCACCATGGGCGGGCCCGGCCACGTGGTGCCGACCATCGACATGAACGCGCATTTCCTCGCGCCCGCCAAGCCGGGCCGGATCGCCGGCGAGGGCGCGGTGGTCAAGAAAGGGCGCAACATCGCCTTCATGGAGGGACGACTGCGCGACCGGGATGGTAGGCTGCTCACCACGGCCACGGCGAGCGGGCAACTGATGAAATGGCCGCCCGAGGGAAAATGATGCGCCAGCGACGCGACCTGCGGATCGCCATCATCGGCGCCGGCATCGGCGGCCTCGCCGCCGCCGCCGCGCTGCGCCGGGTCGGCATTGAGCCGGAGATCTACGAACAGGCGGTAAAATTCGCGCGTCTCGGCGCCGGCATCCAGCAGAGCCCGAACGCCATGAAGGTGCATCGTGGGCTTGGGCTCGAGGCGCGGCTGCGCGACACGGCGTTCGCGCCCGCCACCTCGCTCAATCGCGACGCCATCACCGGCGCGGTGACCAACGACCATCCGCTCGGGGGCGCCACGGAAGAACGCTACGGCGCGCCCTATCTCACGCTGCATCGCGGTGACCTGCACGCGGCGCTGGCCGACATCGTGCCAGCCGACAGCGTGCACCGGGGCAAGAAGCTGGTGCGGCTCGCCGAGCAGGGCGCCCGCATTGCGCTCGGGTTCGCCGACGGCAGCGAGGTCCTTGCCGATGCCGTGATCGGCGCCGACGGGGTGCATTCGCTGGTGCGCGAGCATGTCGGCATCACCGATCGGCCGAAATTCACCGGACGCGTCGCCTATCGGACGACATTTCCGGCCGCGCTGCTGAGGGACGCCGACCCCGGTCCGTCCCGCACCAAATGGTGGGGTCCCAACCGCCACATCGTCATCTATTTCGTCACCGCCGCGCGCGACGAGGTCTATTTCGTCACCAGCCAGCCCGAGCGGGCCGACTGGATCACCAAAGAGTCATGGTCGGCCAAGGGCGACGTCGGCGAGCTGCGCGCAGCATTCGCCGACTTTCACCCGGACGTGCGCGCCGTGCTGGCCGCCGCCCCCGAGGTGCACAAGTGGGGCATCTTCGAGCGCGCTCCCCTGCCGACCTGGCGGCGCGGCCGCGTCGTGCTGCTCGGCGACGCGTGCCATCCGATGACGCCCTACATGGCGTCGGGCGCCGCCATGGCGCTCGAGGACGCAGTGGTGCTGGCGCGCTGCTTCGACGAGCTCGCGGATGCATCGGTCGAGCACGTGCTCGACGCCTACGAGGCGAGCCGCAAGCCGCGCACCTCGGCTGTGCAGGCCGGCTCGAGCGCCAATACCTGGATGCGCAACGCCACCAACCCCGACTGGCTCTACGGCTACGATCCGTGGACGGCGCCGCTCGCCGCCGCGGTCGCGGCCTGAGGGGCGCGCCATGGCCGGCTCCGATCTCGAGGCGATCGACTGCGACGTGCACCCGCAGGTGCCGGGCATGCAGGCACTGCATCCCTATCTCGACGAGCACTGGCGCCGCTCCGTGCAGGAGCGCGGCATCGACTCGCTCGACACCATCAGCTATCCGCCCAACGCGCCGTTCAGCGGGCGCCCGGACTTGCGCGACGAGAAGGGGCGCGCCGGGGCGGATGCGGCGAGCCTCGGCCGTCAGGTGCTCGACCGCTGGGGCTCTGGCGTCGCCATCCTCAACTGCCTCTACGGCGTGCAGTCGGTATTCAGCGAGGACATGGCGGCGGCGTTTGCCCGCGCCATCAACGACTGGCTCGCCAAGGAGTGGCTCGACCGCGATCCGCGCCTGCGCGCATCGATCGTGGTGCCGCTGCAGAACGTCGAATACGCGGTCGACGAGATCGAGCGCCGCGCCAAGGACCGGCGCTTCGTGCAGATCCTGACCCTGGCGATGGGCGAGATGCTGCTCGGCCGCCGCCACTACTGGCCGATCTTCGCGGCGGCAGAGCGGCACGGCCTGCCGATCGGCATCCATGCCGGCAGCGCCTATCGCAATCCGGTGACGGCGCTCGGCTGGCCGACCTACTACGTCGAGGACTATGCGAGCCAGTCGCAGGGCTTCCAGTCGCAGACCGCGAGCCTGATCAGCGAGGGCGTGTTCGCCAAATATCCCAAGCTCAAGGTCGTGCTGATCGAGTCGGGCGTCACCTGGGTGCCGGCCTTCCTGTGGCGGTTCTCGAAATTCTGGCGCGGCTTGCGCACCGAGGTGCCGTGGGTCGACCGCACCCCGGCGGAGATCTTTCGCGATCATTTCCGGCTGACCATCCAGCCGCTCGATGCGCCCGACTCGGCCGACACGATCGCGCGCGCGATCGACCACCTGCGCTCCGACGAGCTGCTGCTGTTCTCCTCGGACTATCCGCACTGGCAGTTCGACGGCGACGAGATCCTGCCGAAGGGCCTGTCGCCGGAGCTCCGGCGCAAGATCATGGTGGACAATCCGAGGGCGACGTATCGGTTGTAATTCGCGTCACATCTCGACGACGACGTACTCGTCCTCGACCGTCACCGGAAACGTCTCGGCCACGTACGGCCCCTCCACCAGGCGCGCGCCCGGCTCGACCGTGACCGGGAAATTGCGCACCCGCACGCTGCGCGGATCGACCCACGACTTGCCGGTGCGGATGTCGTACTCCCACTGGTGCCACGGGCAGCGCAGGATCTCGCCGTGGCGCGAGGTGCGGTAGTCGCCCGGCTCGGCGGATTCGACCAGGCAGGTGATGATGCCCTCGCTGAGGTTGCCGCCCTGATGCGGGCAGCGGTTCGACAGCGCGAAGAACTCGCCGGATAGGTTGAACAGCACGATGGCGCGGCCCTTCACCTCGACCAGCTTGCGGCCGCCGGGCTTGATCTCCGAGACGGTGGCGACGACGTGCTTGGCCATCGGATCTTCTTTCCTTGGATGCACTTTAGCGCACCTCGGCCGGGCAGCAAGCACGGGTAGCGCCGCTGCGCCGACCTGCGCTAAAGTCCGCGGCCTTCAATCCCCGCGAAGCGTATCCAAGGACCCGCTGCCATGATCGATCTCTACTGCCTGACCAGCCCGAACGTGCAGAAGATCTTCCTCATGCTCGAGGAGTGCGGCCTGCCGTACAACATGAAGCCCGTCGATGTGTGGAAGGGCGAGCAGTACAATCCCGACTTCATCAAAATCAACCCGAACTCGAAGATCCCGGCGATCGTCGATCACGACGGCCCGGGCGGCAAGCCGTACACGGTGATCGAGTCCGGCGCGATCCTGATGTACCTCGCCGAGAAGACCGGCAAGTTTCTGCCCAAGGACACCGCCAAGCGCTACGACGTGATCCAGTGGCTGATGATCCAGCTCACCGGCGTCGGCCCGATGTTCGGCCAGTGGACGCATTTCAAGCTGTTCGCCGGCGCCGGCAACGAGTATTCGATGACGCGCTACCAGACCGAGGTGAAGCGGCTCTACGAGGTGCTGGAGAAGCGGCTCGGCAGTAGCGCGTATCTCGGCGGCGACGCGTACACCATCGCCGACATCGCCACCTTCCCGTGGACGCGCAACCACGACGCCAT
>Ga0335080_10005300_pt1 | contig 13251 bp, 14 predicted proteins | sample Lox_Sample_34_FD_206720 | JGI IMG/M metagenome (GOLD analysis project Ga0335080, IMG submission 206720) | Soil microbial communities from Loxahatchee National Wildlife Refuge, Florida, United States - Lox_Sample_3.4 | ecosystem: Environmental > Terrestrial > Soil > Wetlands | place: USA... | reverse complement strand
AACGCGGCCTGGCTGGGCGGTTCGCTGGCCAGGGCCAACGGCGACCTCAAGCGGGCCGACCGGCTGCTCCGGGATGGCTGCCAGGCCGCTGCTGGCATGCCGTTCCCCTTCCATCGCGGGCTGCTGAATCTCGAGCACGGCCGGTGCCTGTCCCAATTGTCGCGGCGCAAGGCCGCCATCGCCGCGATCCGCGCCGCGCACAGCGTCTTCACCGCCCTCGCGGCCCACCCCTTCACGCGGGCCACCGAAGCGGAACTCACCGCACTGGGCGTCCATCCCCGCCACGGCGGGGATCCGGGCCTGCCCGGACTGACTCCCCAGGAACTGCGGGTGGCGCGGCTGGTGGCGTCGGGGCTGTCTAACCGTGAGGCCGCCGCCCAGCTGTACCTGAGCCCTAAGACCGTCGAGTACCACCTGGCAAGCGTCTTCACCAAGCTGGGCGTGCGGACCCGCCATGAGCTCGCTGCCCACATGTCCGCGGCCGTCACGAACCCGGGGTAGCACCCCGGGGAGAAACCCAGTGATATCCCCGATCTGCTTTGCGCAGACGAGCCCGTAACCTCGGGCTAATCGAGGCACATTGCCCTGAAGTCACGCGGCTGTGCCGTGCCACTTTGGGCGCATGCAGGGGGGCAGCGAACCGGCTGGCAGCAGTCTCCCTGGGTGCGCTACCGGCGCGGCTGCCACTAGATGAAGGGCGCCCGGTGCCCGGGGAGGGGGGCAAGATGTTCTGGTTCTGGCTGAATATCCCGCTGGCCGCGGCTTTCTTCGGGGCCTGGTATGGGATCCCGATGTGGAAGATCCTCAACCACTCGGACTGGGGCCCCGAGCCCGCAACTGGCCACAGCGGTCAGCCCGCCGAACTGCAGCCCGTGCTCGTGCTAGACCACGGCGAATACCCGGTAGGCGCAGCGGCAGCCGACGCAGGTGCCGGAGGTTACAGATAAGCCGGTGCCGGGAAAGGCAGGCCTGGCCAGTCGGCGGGACCCGGACTCGGCTCAGAAGGCAATACCTGCCAGCGATCGGGCAGATGGACACGGACCCGCGCTGGTTCCAGCTCGGGTCCGTGCATGTCTGGAGCTTGCCAGCCGCCTCGGGTGCCGTGGGCGCGATTCCTGCTCGATGTCCACCTCGGGACGCTGGCGCGCCGGCTGCGGCTGGTTGGTCTCGATGCCGCCTGGGCCAATGACCTTGACGACGACACCCTGATCGAGCAGGCGAACGCCGGGCAGCGGGTTTTGCTGACCCAAGACCGCGGGCTGTTGCGCCGCCGCAAGCTGTGGCTGGGGGCCTATGTGCGGGGTGCGCGCCCCGATGAGCAGCTCAGTGATGTGCTGGAAAGGTTCGCTCCGCCGCTGGCGCCATGGACCCGGTGCACGGCGTGCAACGGGCTGCTGTCACCGGTCCGCAAAGCCGACGTTGAGCAACTGCTGCCGCCCAGCACACGGCGCACCTATCAGACCTTCTCACGCTGTGAGGCCTGCGGCCGCATCTACTGGCGGGGCGCGCACAGCAAGCGGCTCGGGCCGATCGTGCAGTCGGCAATCTGCGCTGCCGCCATATCCGATCGCCGCAGTGACCGGTAACCATCTACCTCTCATGCGGGACGACAACGACTGGGCATGCCGCGTGATTGACGACCTGGCTGCTCACCGAGCCCATCATGAGCCGGCCGAAACCGCCGCCGCCACGCGAGCCGATCACTACCAGGTCGGCGTCATGCGACGCATCGATGAGCTCCTTGGCCGCAAAGCCGCGCTGGCCGGGGCTGGACAGTACAGCAGGAAAGTACAGCAACCGGCCAGGATCCCGGAGGACCGCTGCGCACACCCTGAGACGCTGACCTGCACATAGATACTGCTGTGGATGTCTTGCCTCCAGCAGCCCCGCCAGCCACCCCCAGCCGAACGCCGCCTCGAACGCCACCGGCGTGCCCGGCGGCAAACCACCCAGCAGCCCCAGCATCGGCTCCGAGCCATTGACCACATTGCGGTTCAGTTGCACCCGCCCGTCGTCGCCGACCACCGCCACCTGGGAACGCTTGCGGTGCACGTCGATGTTCTTCACCGTCGTCGCCAAGGACCAACCTTGACAACGATCACCCGTATAACGGCGGCTACGCGCGCCGATTCGGGTCGCAGGCCTGATCGGTTTGGAGGCCTGCCCTGGGACATCACGGTCCCTGAAGTCACTGGGGCGCCGCGGCGAGCCACCGTTCGACACTGCGCACATAGGCCGGGACCAGCTGTGCCTGGGCCCGGTAGGTCAGCACCAGCGCCGCCGCCCGGGTGCGGTCGTGTCCGCGCAGCCGCAGCACGGCGTAGGCGAGCATGACCGAGCGGCGCCTGCCCGCGGTGCAGTGGATGAGCACTCCCGCCTGCGGCTGTTCATCCAGCACCTGCGCGGCAAAGCGAGCCGCCGCGGCCCACACCGCGGGCCGCTGCCGCAGGCCGTGATCCTGCATCGGCGCGTGCGCGACCCGCCCAGGGCCGAAGGCCGCCCGCTCGGCCGCCAGATCTCCGGACCACCGCACCTGCGCCTGCGGCCGGCAGTTGACAACGTGCGTCACGCCCTGCTCAGCCAGGCGTGCCACCGCCCGGGCCGATGGCACGCCGCTGATCGCGATGCGCTCGTCCCCGATCCAGCTCAGTGCCGCACCGGCAGCAACTGGCCCGGCCACCCCGCGCGGGGACGTCCGGCGAGCACGCACGCTCCGCAGCACATCCATGCCAGCCCTCCGGTATCACCGTAATGCAGCCTGCTGACCCCTCCCTGGCACTGTCAGCCAGGACACAGGTCACCGGCCCAGCCGCAGTCACACAGCGTGAGGAGACTCTGGGAGCCCGTAACTCGCGATCGATTACTTGCTAACTGCGGGGGGGCCAGAGCAACGACCAAGATCGCCGCGCATAGCGGCGATGGCGTGCCTGGATGGGTGTGATATGCCACGTGCTGGCGCATTCGACCGTGCCGGAGCCGGGTGCTGATGCCGGTTATCTTGGGCCCCTGTTAGGGGCTGTGGTCGGCCACGAGGTCGCGGATCGCGTCCCGGATCTGGGAGCCGAGTTCGGCGTTGGGGACGTTGTCGAACGCGTGCCCGGCCATGAGCAGCCCTCCGAAGACTGCGCCCAGTGAGCAGGCCATCCGGACCCGGTCGCGCAGTGGCACCGATGGATCGGTGAGGGCTTGCCGGAGCCGTTCCTGGATGTCGTCGTGTTCGTCGTCGTGGTCCTTGCGGTGCAGTTTTTCCAGGGCCGCCTGGTTGCGCTCGTGCATCAGGAAGATCTTGCGCTGGGCCAGCATCTGATCGAGCAGTTCGTTGAGCAGCGAGGTCCAGGTCTGGAGCGTCACGGTGTGGCCTGCCAGGCGTGCGAGCGCAGTCCTGCCGAACTCGTGCAGGCGCATGTGCAGCGCCATGAGGATCTCTTCTTTGGAAGCGAAGTGGTGGTAGATCGCCGGCTTGCTGATGTGGAGCCGTTCCGCGATCTCGCGCATGGAGGTGCCGTCGAAACCCTGGTCAGTGAACAAGTCCAGGGCGACGTCGAGGATCTTTTCGCGCGTGGATGCGCTGGCCTGGTCCCCGCTGGGCTGGCTGCGGCTGGCCTGATCATCGCGGGCTGGCGTGGTCGCGGCCGCGAGTGCTGCGTCTGTGTGTGTCACTTGCCCATTTTAGCGCCGGGAGGGGTCCTTACCTAACGGTCGGTAGGTTAGATGTGTATGCTGGCCTCGTACTTACCGACCGTTAGGTAGGGAAGGTCAATGAGCTGCCCGGAGGATGACTGGCGATGGCGGACACGATGATCGAGGCCAGTGGCCTGTTCAAGAGTTACGGCGAGACGCGCGCGTTGGCCGGGGTCAGTTTCTCGGTGCCCGCCGGGAGTGTGCTGGGGCTGCTCGGCCCGAACGGGGCCGGGAAGACCACAGCCGTGCGGATCTTGACCACGCTGGCGCTGCCGGACGCGGGCCAGGCCCGGGTGGCCGACATTGACGTCCTGGCCCGCCCGGCCGCGGTGCGCAGGCAGATCGGCGTGGCCGCCCAGGACGCTACTTTGGACGGGCTGCTGACCGGCCGGCAGAACCTGGTGCTGGTCGGCGAGCTGAGCGGCATGGGAACGGGCCAGGCCCGGGCGAGGGCCGCCGAGCTGCTCGAGCTCTTCGACCTGGCCGGCGCCGCCGACCGGGTGGTCAAGGGCTACTCCGGGGGCATGCGGCGTCGGCTAGACCTGGCGGCCAGCCTGCTGACGCGGCCCCCGGTGCTGTTCCTGGACGAGCCGACCACGGGACTGGACCCGGTGAGCAGGCAGCAGGTCTGGGAAGTGATCAGGGAGCTCACCGGCTCAGGCGTCACGCTGTTGCTGACCACCCAGTACCTGGACGAAGCGGACGCCCTGGCCGACCAAATCGTGGTGGTCAATCACGGCCAGGTGATCGCCGACGGGACGCCGCGTGAGCTGAAGGAGCGCAGCCGCACCGCGCACGTTGAGGTGACGCTGGCCGGGCCCGGGCCGCAAGCCGCCACGGTGATCGCGTCCCTGGTGGGCGGCCAGGTATCTGTCAGCGACGACGGGTTGCGCCTCGGCGCTGCCGTGGACAGCGCACGCGGCCTGGCGACTGCCCTGGTACGGGCGCTGGACCAGGCGGGAATGCTGGTGGACAACATCGAGGTCCGCCAGCCCTCGCTGGATGATGTCTTCTTCGCGCTCACGGGCGCGGGCATCCCCGGTGACAGCAGCGGATCAGGCTCGCAGGGGATGAGCGCCGAGCGGGCCGGGCCGGGTGAGAGCGCCGCGGAGCGCGAGAGCGAAGGGGCGCGGGCATGACGGCGATCGCGCAGCGGCCGCGCGACGCGGCCGGGACCCAGCGGATCACCCAGGGCGTGGCCGGGCGGGTCAGGAACGTGGTTTCGATGACGCGCCGGAACCTGGTGCACATCTCCCGCGAGCCGATGCAGCTCTCCGACGTCACGATCCAGCCGGTGCTGTTCACCGTCCTGTTCATCTACCTGTTCGGCGGCGCGATCCCGATCCCCGGTGGCAGCTACACCGATTTCATCCTGGCCGGGCTGCTCGCACTGAACCTGACCACATCCACCATGGGCACCGCGGTCGGTTTGGCCACCGACCTGCACGAGGGGATAATCGACCGGTTCCGGGTGCTGCCGATGTGGCGGCCCGCGGTGCTGGTCGGCCGGTCCCTGGCCGACCTGCTGACGGCCTGCCTGTGCGCGCTCGTTGTCGCCGTCACCGGGCTGGCGGTCGGCTGGCGAACCAGCGCGGGCCTGCTGTCGATCATCGCGGGATTCGCCCTAGTGCTGTTCTTCGCCTACTCGCTGTCATGGGTCGCAGCATGCGTGGGGCTCAACAGCAAGAGCCCGGAGTCGGCCGCCTCGTTCGGGTTCATCGTGCTGTTCCCGCTCGCGTTCGTGTCCAACGCGATGGTGCCGACCCAGCACATGCCCGGCTGGCTGCAGGCTGTCGCGGACTGGAACCCGGTCAGCGCGGTGACCGCCGGAGCGCGCCAGCTCTGGGACAACCCGAACCCATCCGCGTCGATCAGCGCCTGGCCGATGCAGCACCCCATCGAGGCGTCGCTGGGCTGGTCGGTGCTGATCCTCGCCGTGGCGGCACCGCTGGCGTCACGATTTTTCCGGCGCCGGACAACCGAATAGCAATGACCTGCGCCAGCGGCGGCAGCAGATGCGGAACCTGCTGGTGAGTACAGCTGGAAAACAACGCACACGGATCTGAAGGGACCCAGGTGCACGTCCCAGGACGGTGACCTGCGCCGATGGACGCAACGGGACGTGCTGCGACCTGTTTGCAGGCAGGGGTCGGTGCCTGGGAGAAATTTGGGAGATCATCTTCTCCCCGTCCACAGGTCCTGCTTACTCCCGCTGGGTGGCGCGTGGTGTTGCGGCTTTGCTGGCATGGGTGACTGCCCCGCGATATGGCGCGAGGAGTCTGTCCAGCAGCGGGATCGGTGAGTGTGGGTAGATGGCGGCCCGTCGCGCAGGGAGTCTTCCCAGCGTTGCTGGAGAGCGGCCTTGAGGTCATTGCGCATGCGGTCGGAGGCGTGCGCGTAGAGGCCTGCGCACGCCGGGGACATCGTGGCCGAGGCGCTGTTCGGCGAGGATCTCGGGGGTACCATCCTCGGCTATCCAGGTCTTGTGGCCGTGGCGTAGGCCGTGCGGGGTCAGCCTGGGCCTGGCCGGGAGCCAGCAGGTGAGCGGGGTGTCCTCCGGGATGGGTGTGATGCCGTGGCCCCCGGTGCGGGGAGTAGCCGGCGCTGGGGCTGCGGGACCGGCTGAGCAGCCGGGATTGGCCGTATATCTAATTTGCTTCATTCTGGATATACTCGGCGTGGAGGAGGTGGCGATGGCGAAGACGTTGATCGACGTGGACGAGGAGTATCTCGCAGCGGCTCAGGAGGTGCTGCAGACGGAGACCAAGAAGGACACAGTCAACGCGGCCTTGCGTGAGGTGGCTGCGCTGGCGGCGCGGCGGCGCGATCTGGTCCGGCTGGCCTCTGGCGGCCTGCCGGACCTGGCGGACGAGGAGGTGATGCGCGGGGCATGGCGGCGGCAGTAGCCCGCTATCTCGCGGACACCAGCGTGCTGGCGCGGGTGCGGCACCACCCGGTGGCTGCCGTGCTGGGACCGCTGGCCGAGGCTGGGCTGGTCGCTACTTGCGGGGTGATCGAATTCGAGCTGGGCTGGGCAACCAGGAACGGCAAGGAGTTCGATGAGTTGCGTGCCGACCGGGACGCCGGTTACGAGTGGCTGCCCACCCATGACGAGGACTGGCGCCGTGCCTTGGATGTTCAGGCGGCGCTGTGGCGCGGTGGCCAGGTCAGGGCGGTTGGGTTCCCGGATCTGCTGATCGCCGCTGTCGCGGAACGGGAACGCGTCACGGTGCTCCATTACGACAGCGACTACGAGCTCATCGCCCACGTCACGGGGCAGCCGGTGGCCTGGGTGGTGCCCAGGGGAACCGTCCCCTGATCCTGCGCCCGGGTACAGCACGGAAGTACCGCAACAGACCCGGATCCGCACGGATCTGGATGCACGTCCAGGGACACTGAGCTGCGGGGATGGACGCTGATGGACAGGCTGCCTGTTGTTTGCAAGCAGTCCTGATGTCTCCTGCGGGGGACGCCTTGCGGGCGTGAAAATGGGGTGGGGCTGCCCGCCGACGCCGGTATCTCCTTGGGTGCGTGAGCCCGTCAAGGCAGTCTGGCGGCGGGGCCCGACCTGGAAGGGTCACGCACTGTTGCTCCGGGCACGCCGGTCAGAATTTCGGTTCCCGGCCGAGGCCCCCGGGCATCCCCGCTTTTGTCCCTGGTCGGGTGCTGGGAGAGTGCCGGTGATGATGGAACCGCGGGAGATCGAGGATGAGGGTCATGAGCGGATCGTGGAGCGGGTAGCCGCGATTGACGTGGCCAAGGCCTCGGGGATGGTGTGCGTGCGGGTGCCGCACGGATCCAGGCCGGGCCGGCGGGTCAGCCGGGTCTGGGAGGTGGCTGCCACCACCGGTGCGGTGACCGGGCTGGGTGATCAGCTGGCCTGCCAGGGGATCGAGAAGGTGAGTGTCGAGTCGGCCAGCGATTACTGGCGGATCTGGTTTTACCTGCTGGAGGCGGCCGGCTTGGAGGTGCAACTGGTCAATGCCCGGGAGGCCAGGAACATGCCGGGCAGGCCGAAGACAGACAAGCCCGGCAGTGTCTGGCTGGCCAAGTGCACCGAGCGGGGGGTGCTGCGGCCCTCCTTCGTCCCGCCGGCCGAGATCCGCGTGCTGCGGGACTACACTCGGCTGCGCACAGACTTGACCGGGAGCGGACCCGGCACTGGTCCCGGCTGGAGAAGCTGCTTGAGGACGCGCTGATCAAGGTGTCGGCGGTGGCCAGCACGATGACCACCAAGTCGGTCCGCGACATGATCGAGGCGCTGATCGCCGGCGAGCGCAGCCCCCGGGCGCTCGCGGACCTGGCCCGCGGCCGGATGAGAGCCAAGCGGGCCGCGCTGATCGAAGCGCTCACCGGCCGGTCCGGCCAGCATCACGCCGAGCTGGCCCAGATGCTGCTGGACCAGATAGATGCCCTGAGCGCCCAGATCGGCACGCTCACCGGCCGGATCGACGAGCTGACCGGCGCGATTCCCGCCGCCCGCGGCGTCAACGCCGACGGAACCACCGGCCCCGCAGCGGGCACCGGCCCCGACGCGGCCGTCCGCCCCGCAGCGGCGCGCCTCGATGACATCCCCGGCATCTCCCAGCCCGGCGCACAGGCCATCCTCGCCGAGATAGGCCTGGACATGACCCGGTTCCCCACCGCCGCCCACCTGGTGTCGTGGGCCAAGCTCAGCCCGCGCACCATCCAGTCCGGGGCCAGCAACCGCTCCGGCAAGACCGGCAAGGGCAACCCCTACCTCAAGGGCGCCCTCGGCGAGGCCGCCGCGGCGGCCGCCAGAACAGACACCTTCCTGGGCGAACGGTACCGGCGGCTGGCCAGGCGGATCGGCAGGCTCAAGGCCCTGGTCGCCGTCGCCCGCTCCATCCTGGTCATCATCTGGCACCTGCTAGCCGATCCCGACGCCCACTTCCGCGAGCTCGGCCCCGCCTACCACGCCAGCCGCACCGGTACCCAGCGCAAGGCACGCGGCCACATCCGCCAGCTCGAAGCCCTCGGCTACACCGTCACCCTCACCCAGGCAGCCTGACCCCACGCCGCGCACGCCCAGACCCGACCGCACAGCACCGGCCAAGGTCCGCTGCCGCGCGCCCGCCGGGGACCCCATTTTCCGGTCAGGGGGCCGGGGGTTCGAGTCCCCCTAGCTCCACCAGGCAAGAGGCATAATTCGAAATCCTGGGCCCCGGGTATAGGGGCAGGTACAGCAGCAAAGTACAGCAGCGGCGATCGCGCCAGATGCCGCACACGCGTTCGAGCTGGGCCTCTCCCTCGTCGGCACGGCCTGCAGATTCCCGGCCCCTGAGCGGAGTTCTGGGCCGCTGAGCAGGAAGAATGCTTTCCTCTCAGTCCCGTGCTAGTTGGCCCGCAGTTGCCCCGCCGCCTGTGTTTCACGGCTGACTCTTGCCGGTGATGCAGGCGGTCAGTCTGGGCTGGTCCTGTCCGCCGTCGCCCAGATCGCGCCGGTGCTCATGGGCCAGATGGGTTCCGGCGCCCTGAGCCGCCCTGCGTGCCGAAGGCCTGAGCTGACGGCGCGCGCCGCGGCGCCCGTTCGTGCCCCGGCCAGTTCATCATCGGGGCAGGGCCTGTTGTGCGCCGTGGCGCACGCCGGCGCGCCAGCCGCGCCGGTCGGCGCATGGCCGACGCGCTGATCCAGTCCGGCCAGGCGCCGGGATGACACGGCCGGTAGGCAGCTGATGGCACCTGCCGGTTCAGGGCGGGATCGGCCCACCGGAACGGACCGGGCTGCGGCTGGCCTGCTCGCGGCTGGCCTTACGCTCTGCCTGGCCGCAGATGTAGATGCGCCACCTTTGCTGATTAGTTAAAGTAATCAGCAAGAGTTGGGCGCCCAGTTCCCGGCTGCGCCAGATCGCCGAATTGGGGCGGCCCGTCAAGCCCAAATTTCGCTGGGCCAAATGTCGCAGAACAGCCGGCTCTGGAGCGCCTGACTACGCCACTGCCCTGCGAGGCAGCAATCCAGGCGGGCCGCCGCGTGACCACGGAGCTGTGCCGCGGCGTTGGTGTGCTACTACCACCGTTTCTTGCGTGCCTGCCCTCTGGCGGCTACGCCAGCCGTATGCGACAACTGGGTAGAGGAATCGCCCTTGCGCTGGTAGATCCTCCTGCGGTACCGCTGAATACCGCATCGCGCTGGGCCGGGCGCCCGCCCGGCGGCCAATTGGTGGCTGCTGCTCTGCTCTACGGCTGCCGTCAGGCGCTCGGGTGAGTGGGTGAACTCGCTGTCACTGTGGGGACTAATGACTCTTCCCTGGGCCGGGCGGTAGGTGCACGTTGGTAGTGAAAGAGGCGATCCCGGTGATGGGAGGGGTCGACGCCTGAGTTCCATCGGAGGGCACCGTGCCGCTCTCTGAGCATGAGCGACGCCAGCTCGAGCAGATCGAGCAGGCGCTCCGCGCCGATGACCCGCGGTTTGCTGACGCCGTAGCTAAGGCCGACCCGCGGGTGCACTACAGGCGCCGGGTCATCGCGGCGGCGATCGGGTTGGTGATTGGCGTCGGGCTGCTGCTCGCTGGGGTCGTGATCAATGTCATCGCGATCGCGGTGGCGGGCTTTGTAGTGATGCTCGGCTGCAGCCTGGGGGCGGTGACCAGCTACCGGCGCATGACCGGCAGCACCACCGGGCGCGTCCCCGCCAAGGGCAGGGGCTCGGGCAAGCAGCGGCGCGCCGCCAAGGGCCGGCGGACCGGCAAGCAGGCGGGATCGGGGCTGATGGGGCGGCTGGAGGAGCGCTGGCGGCATCGCCAGGAGGGCGGCCGCTAGCCCGAAGTTCCCCTGGGTGATTCGCGCGTATGGCCGTTCACCTGGGGTTTCTGGTGGTGCTGGGGTGGCTTCTGACTACGCGATCCCGAGGCGGTGGCTGACGCCGAGCAGATCGAGGGCCTGGCGCTGCAGGGGGTGGGGGTGGTGATGAGCTGGAAGCCGGGGAGGGCGGGGCCGACGGGCTGGATCTGGTTGAGGCAGATGGTGGCCAGGTCGGCTAGCAGGCTGGTCAGGCTGTGCACCGGAAGGCCGGCTGGGGTGCGCTTGGCGGCGGCCTTGGCCGCTGCCCGCGGGGAGCGCGCAGCGGGGGCCACAGGGCTGGGGCGGGCGGCTTCGGCGGCGGCCTTGTCGTCGTCGGTGAACAGCAGGGGCGCGAGGCGGTCGTGCATGTGCCAGGTGAGGTAGTACGGCAGCATCCGCAAGAACACATGCGCACGGACCGGGTCTCGGTGCGGTGGCGGATAGGGCGGATGTCCAGGCCGGTGTTCAAGGCCCGGAAGGCCCGTTCGACGTGGGCCAGCGCCTTGTAGGAGGCGACCGCCTCGCTGCTGCCGAGGCTGCTGGGCCCGACGCTGGTGCGCAGCACGTAGATGCCGTCCAGGGCGGCTTCGACGGTGATGGACTCCTCGTCGCGGGCATAGGTAAAGCTGTTGTCAGTGATCTCGGTCCGGAAGTGCTTGGCGACCTTGCGGCGGCGCAGCACCCGGTCGGCGCGCAGCGCGATCTTGTCCTTGCCGCCAGCGGCCGGCGTTCCCGCCCGGCAGCGGCGGCGATTTTCGCCAGGTCAGCTTCAGTGGCCTGGAGGAGGCTCTCGCGCTTGCGGGCCTGCTCGGCTTCCGGGAACGGGTTCTTGCAGGCCACCAGCCGCTCACCGGGAAAGTCCGGGGCGCTGATCTCGGCCAGGTCCATCTCATCGAAGATGGACAGCTGCAACGCCCCGTCGCGGACCAGCGCCTTGACCTGCGGAGCGCGCAGTGCGGTGATCCAGTCCAGGCCCGCAGGACCGACGTCCTCGCGTAGCCGTGCCGCGGTCAGCATGCCCCGGTCACCGACGAGCACCACGCGGGTGAGGGCGAACCGGCGGCCTCCTGAGGCCGGTGAGGGTCCTCACGTGGCCAGCTTCGCCCGCCTCCACTGCAGGCACGGCATGCCTCGCGGAGATCATGATCACTGACCGGCCATGGATGCCGGTGACGAAGGGCCCTACCCGCTGGGTCTGCCGTCGGCCAGCCTCGATCGCAGGGCCATGCGGAGGGCCTGGCGCCCGGGCGGGCATGCGTGGCACGGGCTGGGCGCATGCCATTGATGTGTGTGGAGTGCCCGGGCAGAAGGGGCGGTCATCGTGAGCAGTAACGCGCTGGCGTTTCTGGGCCGTGACATGGCGGTCGATCTGGGCACCGCGAACACCCTGGTCTACGTCCGGGGGCGCGGGATCGTGCTCAACGAGCCGTCGGTGGTGGCGCTGAACACCAACACCGGCCAGATCGTCGCAGTGGGGGCCACGGCGAAACGGATGATCGGGCGGACACCCGGCCATATCGTGGCCGTGCGCCCGCTCAAGGACGGTGTCATCGCCGACTTCGACGTGACCGAGCGGATGCTGCGTTACTTCATCCAGAAAGTGCACCGGCGCAGGCGCCTGGCCAAGCCGCGGGTGGTGGTGGCGGTGCCGAGCGGCATCACCGGTGTGGAGCAGAGCGCCGTCAAGGAGGCAGGCCATCAGGCTGGCGCCCGCCGGGTCTACATCATCGAGGAACCGATGGCGGCCGCCATCGGAGCCGGGCTGCCTATCAACGAGCCAACCGGGAACATGGTGGTGGACATCGGCGGCGGCACTACCGAGGTCGCGGTGATCTCGCTGGGCGGCATCGTCACCTCTCAGTCGATCCGCGTTGCTGGAGACGAACTCGACCAGGCGATCATCACCTTCGGCAAGAAGGAGTACTCGCTCATGCTGGGCGATCGCACCGCCGAGGAAATCAAGATGGCCCTGGGGTCCGCGTACCCGTCCGTGGATGAGCCGCATGCGGAGATACGAGGCCGGGACCTCGTGAGCGGCCTGCCGAAGACCATCGTGATCTCCGCGGAGGAAATCCGGCGCGCCATCAAGGAGCCAGTCAGCCGGATCGTCGACACCATCAAGTCAACGCTCGACAAGTGCCCGCCCGAGCTGGCCGGGGACGTGATGGACCGGGGGATCGTGCTGACCGGGGGCGGCGCGCTGCTACGCGGGCTACCCGACCGGCTGCGCGAGGAAACCAGCATGCCGGTCCACGTCGCCGACAACCCGCTTGAGTCGGTGGTGCTCGGCACCGGCAAGTGCGTGGAGGACTTCGACACCTTGCGGCAGGTGCTGGTGCCCGAGTCCAGACGCTGACCGCCCCCGGCAGGGGCCACCGGTTCTGCCAAGCGAGGATGCTGATCCGGCCGGCACGCGCAGGACCACCGACCTGGCGGGACAGCAGCCGCGTTCAGCCAGAAGAGGCGGCCCGCGTTATAGCTCGGTCGGATTGCGCTCCCACAAGGGGTGAGGAAGCCATGTGCCCGATGTTGCGATTGGAGTCGGCGTTGTACGGTCCAGGAAGATCGGGCCGTAACGCCGTCGCCAGGGAGGCGCCATGCGCGAGTTCAGCATGCCCGCGCCGGTAGAGATTCAGGCGTCCGCCAGCCTCGTGGATGTAATCTTCCGCCGGGCGCAGGCGGAGCCGGGCGTGGCCATGCTGCGCAGGCGGACGCCCCGGGACGGCTGGCAGGATGTGACGGCTGCGGAGTTCCGCACTGAGGTGGCCG
>Ga0335080_10005299_pt1 | contig 13251 bp, 11 predicted proteins | sample Lox_Sample_34_FD_206720 | JGI IMG/M metagenome (GOLD analysis project Ga0335080, IMG submission 206720) | Soil microbial communities from Loxahatchee National Wildlife Refuge, Florida, United States - Lox_Sample_3.4 | ecosystem: Environmental > Terrestrial > Soil > Wetlands | place: USA... | reverse complement strand
TCGATGGCCAAATGGACGTGCTGCTCGTGGCCGCGAAGAAGGACCTGATCGACGACTACCAGAGCGTGATCACCGAGGCGGGTCTTCAGCTCGTGGTCATGGACGTCGACGCGTTCGCGGTCGGCAACATGTATCAGCACAACTACGAGCCGGCCGACGACACCACCGTGGCGCTGCTCGACATCGGGGCCTCGGTCATCAACATGAACGTGATGAGCGGGTCGGTCCCGGTGTTCACCCGCGACATCACCTCGGGCGGCAATCAGTACACCGAGGAGATCCAGAAGACCCTGGGAATCACCTTCGAGGAAGCCGAGCGCATCAAGATCGGCGGCAAGCCGGGTGAGACGTCGAAGGACGTCGTGCCGCAGGAGGTCGAGGAGTCGATGCGCGAGGTCTCCGAGACCATGCTGGGCGAGATCCAGCGCTCGCTCGACTTCTACCGCGCCACGGCCTCGAGCTCGCGAATCGAGAGACTGCTGTTGTGCGGCGGAGCCGCGCGCGTGCCGGGTCTCGACCGGATCTTCCACGACAAGCTCGAGATCGCCGTCGACATCGCGGATCCGTTCCAGCGCGTCGAGATCGGCTCGAGCGCCGGCGACGAAGACCGCCTCCGCGAGCTCGGTCCGGCGCTCTGCACCGCGATCGGTCTCGGCATGCGGCAGGGGGACGACAAGTGATTCGAATCAATCTCCTTCCCGTCCGCGAGGCGCGCCGTGCCGCGAACATGCGCAAGCAGGGCCTGCTGCTGGCATTCGCGGCGGGAGCCGGCGTGGCCGTGTGTCTTTTGATCTCGACCTGGATGGCCGCGAGCATCGCGCACGAGAAGGCGCTGATCGCGAAGAGCGAGGCCGACCTGAAGAAGCTCGAGGGCACGCTGGCCGAGGTCAAGAAGTACCAAGCGGAGCAGGAAGAGATCGAGCAGAAGCTCGCGATCATCGACCAGATCGAAGCCGCGCGCATGGGGCCGGTGAAGATCATGGACGAGCTGGCGACGCGCATCCCGCAGCGCGTGTGGCTCACCCGGATGAGCGAGAAATCCGGGAGCCTCGAGCTCGAGGGCCGCAGCATCGACGCCGAGGTGGTGGCCGACTTCGCCGCCGTACTCGAAGAGTCACCGATGCTCTCGCAGGTGGATCTGAAAGAGACTCACCTGGAAGAGGTCGAGGGGCTGAAGCTGTCCGCGTTCAAGATGACGGCGCAGTACCCGTTCCTCAAGCAGGACGACAAGAAGAAGCCCGCCGCGGCGCCCGCGCCGCGCGCCGCACCGCCGGCCAAGAAGCCGTCGGGGGATTGAGAGGCGAGTCATGGCGATCGGCCAGAACATCGACGCCCAGAAGCTGCTGCAGAGGTTCGAGAGGCTGCCCGCGCCTGCGCGGAGCGGCGTGCTCGGCGCGATCGCGTTGGTCGTGATCGCCCTCTACCTGGTGCTGTTCTTCGGGGGCAACCAGTCGCAGCTGCGCGCGCTGCAGACCCGCCACGCCAAGGTCGACCAGGACATCCAGGCTGCGCGCACCGTCGCCAACAACCTGGACGCGTTCAAGAAGAAGCGCGAGGAGCTCGGCGAGCAGCTGCAGGCGGCGCTCGAGAAGCTGCCCGAGTCGAGTGACTTGCCGGCGCTGCTGACCAACATCTCGACCCTGGGCAAGAAGTCGGGCCTCGAGATCCAGACCTTCAAGCAGGGCAACAAGATCGACCGCGGCTTCTACTCGGAGCAGCAGATCGAGCTGCAGTTCACCGGGGTCTACCACGACATCGCGCTGTTCTTCGATCGCGTCGCGAACCTGTCGCGGATCGTGAACCTGAATGACCTGGTGTTCGAGGTCGAGAAGGACACCGGCGAGAACCCGACGCTCAAAGTGAAGGGCATCGCGGCCACCTTCTACTTCAATGACTCGTCGAAGACGAAGTCCGCCGCGCCTGCGGCGGGCGCGCCGGCGGCGAAAGGAACCTGAGATGAGTCAGCTGCGAATGCTGCGTCTCGCCTGCGCTCTGACGCTCACGGTCGCCGTGGCGACGGCCTGCGGCAGCAAGCAACAGGCGGATCCGAACGCCGACAGGCAGGTGGTGCCGAAGGCTGCGAAGGCCGAGGCCCCGGCGGCGGCCGCGGTCGCGTATCACTACGACCCGACAGACAAGACGGATCCGTTCAAGAGCTACATCCGCCGCGAAGTGACTCTAGAGAACGACGCGTCTTCTTCGCCACTCGAGCGCTTCGACCTGTCCCAGCTGGTGGTCATGGGAATCATCTGGGGCGTCGAGGAGCCGCGGGCGCTGATCAAGGACCCGACGGGCAAGGGCTACATCGTGAGAGCCGGCACACCGATCGGGAAGAACAAGGGCCGGATCTTGCGGATTTTGGACAACAAGGTGGTGGTCAAGGAGACCTATCTCGACCACCTCGACCGGGCGACCACCAAAGAGGTGGAGCTCGAGCTCTACGCCAATGGAAGGAACGGAGCATGACTCGGAGGGTGTCACTCACGCTGTGGACGCTGCGCGCCGTCGCTGCGCTCGCACTGGTCGCGTTCCCGCCGCAAGCGCGCGCGCTCGGGGCCGACGTGAAGACGATCTCCGCCGTCGAGGTGCAGAACGACGGGGGAACGACTCGGATCGTGCTGCGCGGCGCCAAGGACGCGATCTACACCGCGTTCATGAAGGACAATCCTCCGCGGCTGATCATCGAGCTGCCGGACGTGGCGTTCGAGAACGTCGCGACACCGATCAGTGTCAAGAACGGCCTGGTCGACGAGGTCACGCTGGGCGCGTTCGGCGACGTGAAGGCGGGTCACAACATGGCGCGCGTGTCGATCGCGCTGGCCAAGACCGCCGAGTACGAGGTCAAGCCGCAGGGCGACGAGATCGCGATCGAGCTGCACCCCGGCGCCGATGCCCCGGCGGCCGCCGCGCCGACGCAGCCCGGTCCGCCCGACGTGTCTCCGGACGATGAGGCCGCGTTCGCCGCGGCCGCCAACGACGCCGCTCCTGCCGCGACCGCGCCGGCGCCGCCCGCGGTGCCCGTGCCGAAGTCGGGCGCGAAGGCCCCCGCCGACAAGCCGGCCGCTGCCGCGAAGTCACATCCGAAGACGACCGCCGCCTCGGCGAAGCTGAAGGCGTTGGTCGCGAGCCCGACCGGGATCGAGATCCAGGCCGACGGCCCGATCGACAACGTCGATTCCTTCCTGCTGCAGAACCCCGACCGCGTCGTGGTCGACGTGTTCGGCGCCAAGAGCGGGATCGGCAAGGCCAAGCAGAGCTTCGCCGAGGGCATCGTGTCCCAGGCGCGCATCGGCGAGCACCCGGACAAGGTGCGCGTCGTGCTCGACCTGCGCTCGAAGACCGGCAAGCCGACCGTGGTGCCCACCGACAAGGGCGTGCGCATCGAGCTGGTGCCGGACGGCAAGAGCGCGGCGACGACGGACTCGGCGAGCGCTGCGCCTGCGGCGCCCGACATGGCTGCTGCGACCGGTGACGCCGGCAGCGCCGCTGCGATGCCCCAGGGCGGCGCGGCTGCGCCCGCCGCCGAGGCCAACGGCGACGCCACGGTGCAGAGCGTCCACTTCGAGTCACTGCCGGGCGTCGACCGCGTGGTGCTGACGCTCGGCCGCAAGGTCACTGCGACTCAGTTCGAGCCCGATCCGGGCACGCTGATGGTGCTGCTGAAGGGCGCCATGATCGACGCGGCCACCGAGCGCCGGGTCGACACCAAGGAGTTCGGCGGCCCGATCGAGATGTTCTCCGTCTTCAAGACGCCGGACGTGCCGAATCCCGAGGTACGCGTGGTGCTGAAGCGCAACACGCCCGAGAAGGCCAAGCTGACCTGGGACGGCGGCCAGCTGCGGATCGAGATGGCTCGACCGGGCGGCGCGCCTCCGGCGGCTCCGGCCACGGGCGATGCGGGTGCGATGCCGACGGACGCGGCGGCGGCGCAGGCGACTCCGGCCGCGGCGGATGCAGGCGCGACGGCGCCGGCACCGGCTCCTGGTGCGAGCCCTGCGGCGCCGGGTGCGGCTGCCACGGGCGCTGCGCCAGCGGCGGCGGCCGGTGACTCGGCCGGGTCCGAAGACACCGTGCCGGGCAAGGCGGTTCCCACCGAGGTGGGCGGCAAGCATGCGCCCGCTCCGATCAAGACCGCGAACGGCAGCCAGGTCGCGTTCGATCCGTTCCTCGACGGCCCCGCGGACCCGGCGTCGATCGACATCCTCGAGGAGGGTGGCTTCGACGAGGAGAAGCAGTATCAGGGCCGCCGCATCTCGCTCGACTTCAAGGACGCCGACATCGGCAACATCCTGCGACTCATCGCCGAGGTCTCCGACCTGAACGTGATCGCGGGCCAGGAAGTCACGGGCAAGGTCACGATCCGCCTGGTGGACGTGCCCTGGGACCAGGCGCTCGACGTGATCCTGTTGACCAAGGGCCTGGGCTTCGTGCGCATCGGCAACATCCTGCGCATCGCGCCGACCGACGTGCTCAAGCAGGAGCGCGAGGCGCGGCTGCAGGAGCGCCGCTCGCGCGAGAAGCTCGAGGACCTGGTCGTGAAGCTCCAGCCGGTGAACTTCGCCAAGGCGGGTGACCTCGACAAGCTGGTGAAGCGCCTGCTCTCGACGCGCGGCTCGGTGAACGTCGACGAGCGCACGAACACCCTCATCATCAAGGACATCCCATCGGTGATTCACGAGGCCACGGCGCTGGTGAAGGCGGTCGACACGCAGACTCCGCAGGTCCTGATCGAGGCGAAGATCGTGGAAGCCTCGCTCAAGTTCTCGCGCGGCCTGGGTGCGATCTGGGGCGTGGGCTGGAAGGCCCCGACCGACAGCACGGGCACGACTCGCCCGGCGCTGTTCGGCGGCGACGACCAGCAGAACAACTTCCTCGCCAACAACGCGATCTCGGCCGCGACCGGTCTTCTGAACCTGGGCATCCTGGGTCTCGACGACCGGCTGCAGCTCGACATCCAGCTGCAGGCGCAGGAGGAGAACGACCAGGGCAAGGTGATCTCGGCTCCGCGCGTGATCACGCTCGACAACAAGGCGGCGACGATCAAGCAAGGTGTCGCGATCAAGTTCGAGGAGGCCACCGCGGACAAGCTGACCACGACCTTCGTGGACGCGGTGCTGCAGCTCAAAGTGACTCCGCACATCACCGCCAACCGCTCGATCATCATGAAGCTCGGCGTGTCGAAGAACTCGCCGGCGCTCGATGCCTCGAACGGCTCGATCGTGGGTATCAACAAGAACGAGACTACGACCGAGGCCATCCTGCACGACGGCGAGACCATGGTGCTGGGCGGCATCTACGTGATGGACAGCGGCAAGACGGTGACCAAGGTGCCGTTCCTCGCGGACATCCCGATCCTGGGCACGGCCTTCAAGAGCAACTCGCTGCGCGACGAGCGCCGGGAGCTCCTGGTGTTCGTGACTCCGCGGGTGGTGACCGGCGCTCAGGCAGACGTCGAGTAGCGCGTTATCCTCCCCGTCCATGGGGAGCAGTGAGCGCGACCGGTGCGTGCTCTTGTGCGGGCTGATGGGCTCGGGCAAGAGTCGCGTCGGTCGCGCTCTCGCTTCCAGGCTCGGCTGGCCGTTCCTCGACACGGACGAGCGGGTCGAGAGCGCCGCCGGCGTGAAGGTGGCCGAGATCTTCGCGCGCGACGGTGAGTCCGCGTTCCGCCGCCTGGAGAGCGCCGCGCTCGCCGACCTGCCGACGCATCGCCACGTGGTGGCGCTGGGCGGCGGCGCGGTGGTGTCGGCCGAGAACCGGCGCGTGCTGCACGAGAAGGGGCACCTGGTCTGGCTCGACGCGGACCCCGAGACACTGGCCGAGCGGATCGGCGACAGCCAGAAGCGCCCGCTGCTCGCCGGCCTCGACCGCGCCGCCCGTGTCGCCAAGCTGCGACAGCTGCGCGCCGAGCGCCTGTCCGCCTATTCCGACCGGACGCTCCAGGTGAAGACCGACGGCTTGTCGGTCGAGCAGTCGGCCGCCAAAGTCCACGCGGCACTTCAGGGCCTACTTGCCGGCGAACGATAAGGAGAGCGCGGGGTAGGGTGCCCGCGCAATCATAGGGCGGTCATGGCTTCGAGCAAGAATTCAGCGACGCTGCGACTCGAGCTGGCGCGCATGCACTGGGCGCTCGGCGAGCGCGCCGAGGCGGTGGGCGCGCTCGAGAAGAACGGCCAGGCGCTCGGCGACCCCGAGTCACTCCTGGCGCTCGTCGACGAGTATCTCGAGGAGCTCGAGGCCGGCGACGCGGTCGACCTGGCAGCGCGGCTCGCCGGCCTGCGCGCGCGTGCGGTCGAGGCGCTCGAGGCGCGCGACAGCGCCGAGCTGCCGCCGCCGCTCGTGACTCCGACGGTGGCGCGGCTGCTGGCCGACCAGGGTCACTCGGAGAAGGCGCTGGCGGTGACCGACGACCTGTTGCGCCGCAACCCGCGCGACGTCCGCGCCCGGGCGGTGCGCGACGCGCTGACCGCGAAGCCGGAACGGCCGCGAGACGAGAATCATGCGCCGGTGATCGAAGAGCTCGAGCGCTGGCTCGGGAACCTGGCGCGCCGCAAGCAGGGAGGAGCCTTGGCATGACGTTCCGCGAGATCCTGAGCACGTTGGTCGAGCGCACTCCGGGCGCGCTCGCGGCCGCGGTCATGGCCCAGGACGGGGTGGCGATCGACGAGTACGCGCGCGAGGGGGCCGAGGTGGATCTCGGCGCGATCGCGGTCGAGTTCGGGCGAATCTTCGCGCAATCCCAGAAGGTTGCGTCGGCGCTCTACGGGGCGCGGGACGGCGAGCTCGACGAGCTCCTGCTCGTGCTGGGCGGCCACCAGATCCTGTTCCGGAAGCTCGACGAGGACAGCTTCCTGTTACTCGCGCTCGAGCAGACGGGCCTGGTGGGCAAAGCGCGCTGGCTGGCCCGCAACCTGTTGCAGGAAATCCGCGACGCGCTCTAACGTGAGGCGCCATGAAGATCCTGGTGCTGCACGGGCCGAACCTCAACCTGCTGGGGGAGCGCGAGCCGGAGATCTACGGCCGCACCACGCTGGCTGAGATCGACGCCAAGCTGCGCGACCAGGCCGCCGCGCGCGGCGCCTCGGTCGAGTCGTTCCAGTCCAATCACGAGGGCGCGCTGATCGACCGGATCCAGGCCGCGCGGCGCACGCACCAGGCGATCATCGTCAACCCGGGCGGGCTCACTCACTCGAGTGTCTCGCTGCGCGACGCGCTGGCCGCGACCGGCCTGCCGGTGGTCGAGGTGCACCTCTCGAACATCTACGCGCGCGAGCCGTTCCGGCACCGCTCCTACGTCTCGGGGATCGCCCTGGGCCAGATCTCGGGGCTGGGCGCCAAGGGCTACGAGCTCGCGCTCGAGGCGCTGCTCGACCGCCTGAAGTAGGTCGAAGGTGAGCAGCTGGCGGCTCCTGCTCGACGGCGCCGGCGACGCGGCGCACAACATGAGCGTCGACGAGTCACTGCTGCTCCACGCCCGCGACTTCGGCCCGGTGCTGCGCCTCTACGAGTGGGACGAGCCCAGCGTCTCGCTCGGCTTGCGCCAGGTCGAGCCCGGCTGGCTCGCGCGCTGCGACGCGCTGGGCGTGCCGGTGGTGCGGCGAGTCAGCGGCGGCGGCGCGGTGCTCCACGCCGGCGATCTGACCTACAGCGTGGCGGCGCCGCTCGACGTTGCGGGCCTGCCCGGCGACCTGCGCGGCAGCTACGAGTGGATCCGCGCGCGGCTCGTCGCGGGGCTCGCCCGCGCCGGGCTCGCCGCTGCCGCCAGCCGCGCGCGCGCGGGCGCCGATCGGCTCGAGCTGTGCTTCGCCGGCGCCACGGGCTTCGAGGTGGAGCTCGACGGCGAGAAGCTGGTCGGCAGCGCCCAGCGCCGTACGCGCCACGGCTTCCTGCAGCACGGCTCGATCCGGATCGCCGACGACTCCGCGCTGTACCGTGCGCTCACCGGCGACTCGCCCGCCGGGCCCAAGCCCCCGGCGCTCCCGATCCGAACCCTCAAGGACGCCCTGGTCGCGAGCTTCCGCGAGGCGTTGGGCGGCGCGCTCGAGCCGGCGCGCCTGTCCGCTCCTGAGCAGCGTTGTGCACTCGAGCGCACGGCGCTCCGGCGTCAGTCACGGCTACTCGCGCCAGCGCTCGCGTTCAGAAGAAGGTCCGAACTCGCCGATACGCAGACGTAGCGAGGACCCCCCGTACTTTCGCGGTCTTCGCAGCGAGCGAGGACCCACCCCTGGCCTTCACGCCGAAGAAGCGCAAGACGCTCGAGTCCGCGCAGAAATATGCGCAGAAGGGCTCGTACGACAAGGCGCTCGCCGAGTACGACAAGCTGCTCAAGGCAGACCCTCGTGACTCGAACATCCGCCTGAAGATCGGCGACCTGCTGCTGAAGAAGGGCGACAAGGCCAAGGCCTTGCAGACTTACACCGAGGTCGCCGAGATGTTCTCGCGCGGCGGCTTCGACGCCAAGGCCGTCGCGATCTACAAGCAGATCCTGCGCACCGAGGAGGACTCACTCGAGGCGCGCACCCACCTTGGCGAATGCTTCCAGCGCATGGGGCTGACCTCGGACGCGCTGCGCGAGTTCCAGGAAGCCTTCAAGATCTGCCAGAAGAAGGAGCTGAAGCGCGAAGCTTTCGAGCTGCTGCGCCGCGTCGCCTCGCTCGACCCCTCGAACATCGCCAACCGCCTGAACCTGGCGGACCTGTTCGCGCGCGAGAAGATGGAGGACGACGCGCGCCGCGAATACACGTCGTTGCTCGACGAGGTGCGCAAGCAGACCGGCGTCGACCTGGTGCTGCGCGTGGCCGAGCAGATGCGGCGCGCCTTCCCGGACAGCCGCGAGGCGCTGGACGCGCTGTCCTGGGCCAAGATCCAGACCGGCGAGCACGCCGAGGCCGCCAAGCTGTTGAAGGCGGCGCTCGCGAAGTATCCCGACGACCTCGCGCTGCGTGAGACACTCGTGAGTGCGCTCGAAGGCGCGGGCGACGACGCCGGCGCGCGCAAGCTGTGGCGCGAGATCGCGGAGCTGTACAAGACGCGCGGCGACGTCGAGAAGTCGCGCGAGATCATGCAGCGCCACGGCGGGCTGGCCTCGTTCGGGGGCTCGAGCGAAGAGACCACCACGCCGAGCATCCTGCTCACCGAGCCGACCGCGGGCCCCAAGACCGCCGCCCCGACCTTCGACGCCGGCGACGACGACATCGACCTCGAGCTCGACGACGCGGCGCCGCCGTCCAAGCCCACGGGCACGCCCAAGCGCGCGATCGTGGAGAAGAGTGCACCGGCTGCGCACATGCGCACCACCCCGCCGGTCGCGAAGCCCGCACCCCCGCCGCCGGCCCCGGCGCAGCCCATGAGCTCGCCCGCCGAGCTGCTCGCGGAAGCGCGCGTGTCACTCGAGTTCGGTGACCCGGCCGAAGCGACGCGGCTGGCGAAGCTCGTGCTCGAGGCCGACCCCGACTCACGCGACGCGCGCAAGATCCTGGCCGACGTCGAGCGCGGCGCGGGCGGCGGCGAGGCGGAAGAGATCGAGATCGAGGCGCCCGGCGAGAGCACGCCCGAGATCGAGATCGAGCGCAGCTCGCTGGTGGAAGAGGCGCCCAAGGCCAAATCCGCCGGGGCCGTGCGCGGCAAGCCGGCGATCGCGGCGCTGGGCCCGAACGAGGAGTTCGACTCACTCCCCGACATCGAGATCGTGCTCGAGGACGAGGAGGACAAGGACGGGAAGTTCGCCTCGGTCGAGCCGCCCAAGGAAGTGCACGCGGCTGCGCCGAAGGCCGCGCCGGCGAAGGCCGCCCCGGCGCCTGCGCCCGAGCCCGCGGCGGCCGACGAAGACTTCGAGATCGAGGTCGAGATCGAGGGTGACTCGGAGCCCGAGCCGGAAGCGGAGCCGGCCGCCGCCGAGGCCGAGACGCCGGTGAGCGCGGGTGACTCGGTCCCCGACCTGGACCTCGACCTCGGCAACGACGAGTCATTGGAGTTCTCCGAGCCGCTGGCTTCGGAGCGCGAGAACGCGGGCAGCTTCGCCGCCAGCTCGGCCCGGATCGAGGAGAATCTCTCCGAGGCGGACTTCTATCTCGAGCAGGGCCTGATCGACGACGCCGAGCGCCTGTATCGCAACGTGCTGAAGGCCGTGCCTGCGCACCCCAAGGCGCAGCTGCGCCTGGGCGAGATCGAAGCCCGGCGCGCCAAGGCGGGGAAGGGCGCCAAGCCCGAGGCCGCCAAGAAGAAGGCCCAGCCGGCGAAGCTCGACGATCCGCTCGGCGACACGATGGTGCGCGACCCCGACGGCGAGGAGGCGCTCTCGATCCCGGAGCTGCCCGAAGAGCTGGTCGCGCCCGCCAAGGCCAAGCCCACGCCGGCCAAGGCCAAGCCCGCCGCCCCGCCCAAGGCCAAGCCGACCGAGCGCACGGTGATCGCCGAAGACACGATCCCGCCGCTCGAGCCCGAGCCGGAGGGGATCGAGGACCTGTCGTCGCTGGCCGACGAGGCGAACGCGGCGCCCGAGTTCAATCCCGCCGATCTCACCGCCGAGTTCCACGAGGACGAGCCGGCGGAAGAGGCGGCGGAGGCGCACGGCGAGGACGAGGAGTTCGACCTCGCCGCGGAGCTCGACGACGACGACGACACCTCGGCCGGGACGATCGGCACGCTGGTCGGCGTCGGGTCACTGGGCAAGGGCTTCGTCGACGTGTTCTCCGCCTTCAAGAGGGGCATCCAGGAGCACGTGGCCGAGGGCGACGCCGACACTCACTACGACCTCGCCATCGCCTACAAGGAGATGGGCCTGAACGAGGACGCGGTGCGCGAGCTCGAGACCGTGCTCAAGACCGGCTCGCGCGCGATCGAGGCGCTGTCGCTCCTGGCCACTTGCAAGCTCTCGCTCGGCCTGGCCGAAGAGGCGGCGTCTCACCTCGAGGACGCGCTCGCGCGCGCGGGTGACTCGGACGATTCGGCGGTGCCGCTGCGCTACGACCTGGCCGAGGCGCTGCTCGCCGCCGGCCGGGAAGCCGAGGCGCGCGAGGCGTTCGAGAAGGTCGCGGCCGCGGATCCCGAGTTCCGCGACGTGGCCGAGCGGCTTTCCAGGTTCAGTTAGTCGCGCGGGAGGCCGCGCGCGGGGGCAACGATGGAGCATCTCGAGTTCTTCCAACTTCCGGCGGATCCGTTCCAGAACGACGCCGACGCGCGCTTCTACTTCGAGAGCGCGCCCCAGAAGCGCGCGCGCCTGCGGCTCTTGCGCGGGATCCACCAGCGCAAAGGGCTGGCGGTGCTCGAGGGCGGCCCGGGTCTGGGCAAGACCACGCTGGCGCACGTGATCCTGCGCACGCTGGAAGACAAGGAGTACGCGGCTCACTACCTGTCGGTGCCCCACGAGGCCTGCGCCACGGGCTGGTTCCTGCCCAACGTGGCGCGCGCCTTCGGCGTGCCCGTGCTGGCGTCGCAAGTGAGTCAGCTGATCGACCAGATCCACGCCCAGCTGGTCGCGATCGTGACCGCCCGGCGCATGCCGGTGCTCTTGATCGACGAGGCGCAGCTCTTCCGCAACCGCGAGGCGATGGAGGAGTTCCGCGGGCTCTTGAACCTGACTCACGAAGGCAAGAAGCTGATCTCGCTGGTGCTGTTCGGCCTGCCCGAGCTGGGGGAGCTGTTGAAGCTCGATCCGGCGCTCGCGCAGCGGGTCGAGGTGCGGGTCGAGATGAGCGCGATGGACTGGCTCGAGTCACAGGCCTACGTCGCGCACCGGCTGCGGCTCGCGGGCGCGACTCAGGCGGTGTTCGCCCCCGACGCGCTCGAGTCGCTGTTCCGCTGGTCGGGCGGCGTGCCGCGCCTGCTGAACACGCTGGCCGACAACGCACTGTTCGAGGGCTTCCTGACCGAGACCAAGCCGATCGACAGCTCGGTCGTGATCGCCTCGGCGCAGGCGCTCGGGCTGATGCGCATCCCGTCCGACTCGGTGCCCAACATTCCGCCGCCGTCGCTGCCCGCGCCCGATCTCCTGGCGTCGACCGCGGTCGAGCTGCCGCCGCGGCCCGCGCCCGCCATCGCCAGAGCCAAGGCTGAGCCCGCCAGGCCCGCGAAGCCTGCGGCCGACACGATCGCGATCTCGAAGCCGAGCCCGGTCGCCGCGCGCGGCCCGAAGATCGAGCTCGACGACGCGTTCGAGCTCGACGAGTCACCCAAGCTCGCCGAGGAGTCGACTGACTCGTCGCCCGACTGGCTCGAGCCGCTGTCACCGATGCCGGACGAGGTCCCCGCCGAAGCCGCGCCCGCGAAGTCGCTCGCGGCTCCCGAGCCGATCGAGCTCGAGGCGGCCGCCGAGGAGCCCGAGCTCGTCGACCTGGAGCAGGTCGTCGCCGAAGACACTTCGCCGCCCACTCCCGCGCCGCTCGCGATCGAGGCGTCGCTGGAGCTCGAGGCCATGCTGGGCAGCGACGAGAGCGAGGAGGAGGAGCCCGCGCTCGGCGCCGAGGCCGAGCCCGCGGCGGACGACGACGACGCCGACTTCAGCCTCGGGTCACTCGTGGCCGCGGACGGCGACGGTGACGAGGAGGCGATCCTGGCCGAGCTCGGGCCCGCGAGCGAGCCCGAGCCCGAAGATCTCGCGCCGGTGCGCCGCACCATGCCGACCGCGAAGCCGAGCCCGCTCGCCCGGCCCGCGACTCCGGCCAAGGCGGCGCCCGCGAAGCCGACGCCTTCGAAGCCCGTCGCCACGCCCGCCAAGGTCACTCCAGCCAAGCCCAAGCCGGCCCCTGACGCCGAGGAAGACGGATTCGACCTGCGCAACCTGGTGGACGACGAGCCCGCGACCGGACCCAAGGCCAAGCCCGCGATGGCCGTGGCCGCCGCGCCCGCGAAGGACGAAGACGACGACCTGGACGCGCTCTTCGACGAGATCCAGATCGGCGACAAGTAGCCGGTCGCGTCCGTCCCGCGCGCGAGCTATCCTGCGGGTCACGCGGGAATAGCTCAGTTGGTAGAGCATCAGCTTCCCAAGCTGAGGGTCGCGAGTTCGAACCTCGTTTCCCGCTCCACGCTCCGCAGACTCGCGGAGTGACTCGGGTATTGACCGAACGATCGATTCACGCGTAGGCTGCCGGCGATGAAATTCCCCGCCATCGCCGCGGCTTGTGTCTTCCTGCTCGCGCACACGGCGCGCGCCGACAATCCGCCGATCGCGGCCATCCTCGGCGACTCGTGGGTGCGCGACTTTGCGGAATACCCGTTCTACTACCCGATCGACATCCAGGGCTGGGGACACGA